>Ga0315289_10003471_pt1 | contig 23846 bp, 33 predicted proteins | sample YL17G11_40_MG_FD_203452 | JGI IMG/M metagenome (GOLD analysis project Ga0315289, IMG submission 203452) | Sediment microbial communities from Yellowstone Lake, YNP, Wyoming, USA - YL17G11_40 | ecosystem: Environmental > Aquatic > Freshwater > Lake > Sediment | place: USA: Wyoming | collected...
AAGAAGATACCAAGAGAACGCAGGCCATCCCGAATATAAATCAAATACACCGGGTGCTTAGGGTTTGTGAGGAAATCCTGGACGCAAAATTCGGAATTCCCTGTAAAGAATCAGAGTCATATTTATTTGGCGGCGAAGACGAAATTGAGAGTCTTAAGGCAAAGTTGGAGAGCAAGCTAAAGGAGAAAGCGGCATCGCACTGAGGTTAAGTAATTTTATGGCAAGTGGAACAATGGAAAATAGGCATGATCAAAGAGTTCATTTGAGGGAATACACTCGCCATCCAATCTCCGTAGCCATAGACCTCCGCGTCGAAAAGCCAGATATGGTCGTGCACGCACTCATGTGCGATGTCAATATCAAGGGAGCTGGGTTCCTGAGCAGGACCGAGCTGGCCAAGGGGACAAGCGTGCAATTCTTCTTCGAAGGGATGAGGCTGAAAGGCAAGGTCGTGAGAATCTGCGAAACGCCGCATGATCACAATTTATTTGACATGGGGGTCGCATTCGATTACATTGGAGATTTCCAGATGTTGAGTCTGAAGAAGCTGGTAGGGATGATAAGGGACGGAAAATATAAACCTAGAAACGGTCCCGCGACCGAAACCCTGAAGGAAAGTATATTCAATCATAAAAGATAGAGGGATATTATGGCAAACGAAAAGATGAAAGTTCCAGAGCATTGTGGTAAGGAGATGGGATACGTCAGGTTCTCTGCAATTGCGAAAAGCGAGCATATGATTGAAACTAATTTATTTTACAAGTGTCAGCAACAGGGCTGCAAGCATGAAGAGATAATCACCACGACAAAGTCAGACTATAATCCGAATTGGATCAGGGATATCGGAAAGATAGTTGAGAATGGCTGGAAAGCACTCGATGCTGGATTTGATACGAGGCATGCGAGGGAGCAAGCTCTGATCAGGGAGCTCAAAGAAAGGGAAGAGAATATCAATGCCATCATGGACAGGCACAGGGAGAGGGAGAAGATGGGATTCTGGGCCCACCTGTTCGCTGCAGATTGAACGCTATTCCTGCAAGATTTTAAAAAGCGCCGATAATAATATCCAGTATGGCGAATGTGGCAATATATGCCCGAGTCAGCACTGATGACAAGGGCCAGGACGTTGAGAACCAGCTCAGCCAGCTCAGGTCATACTGTGCCAGCAAGGGCTACAGCGTCTACAAGGAGTTCAGCGAGAACATAACGGGCACCGGCAAGAAGAGAAGGCCGGAGTTCGAGGAGATGATGGAGGACGCAAGAAAACGCAAGTTTGACATCCTCCTTGTATGGAGCTATGACAGGTTCAGCAGGGCAGGCCTCAAGGACATAAGGCACATCCTCCAGCTCAACGAATTGGGAGTCAAATTTATCTCCTTCCAAGAATCATTCCTGGACACCACCAGCGAGATGGGCGAACTGCTCCTCCCGATCTTCGCATGGATTGCGAAGCAGGAGGCTAAGAAGATAAGCGAAAGGACGAAGGCGGGCCTCCAGCGCGCAGTGCGCGAAGGGAAATCGCTAGGAAGGCCAAAATCCTTGCTGGAGATGGAGAAGATGCTGTCCCTCAAGCAGCAAGGCAAGAGCCTGGGGGAGATAGCAAAGGAGCTAGGCACATCCAAGGAGACTGTGAGGAGGAGGCTGTCTCAATCAGAAAAAACGAATGATGTAAAACAAGAGTGATAAAGTTGCTAGTTCTGCGAATATATACTTCAATCAGTCCTTTTTCTTAAGTTTTCTGATTGCCTTCTCGAAATCAGCTAGTCCTTTGTATATCTCCGCCATCTTTTCCACAGGGAAATCAGGGAAAGACATGAAACTCTTCATCAGTTTTCTGTATTCTATGAAGGCTCCATTCGGGTCTATATCTACGGCTTTTCTGAGATACTCCTTTCCCTTATCCTCTTTCTTCTTTACGACATAGAATAATGCCAGATATATGGGGATTTGGACAATGCTATCATCTTTCTCCATCGCAATCTCTAAGTTCTTTATGCCCTCGTCAATCTTTCCAAGAGCATAGAGCGATTGCGCTTTCGAAGTGTAAGGCGGCCAGTTATCCGGATCTCTCTTTATAGACTCGTCAAAGCATTTTATGGACTCCTCGAATTTCTTCAAACCCTGATAGAACCCACCTTGAAGATACCACAAGAGAGGATCTTCAGAGTATTCTTTCATCTGCTCTGTACAATATTTCAATCCTTCTTCGAATCTGCTATCCTTGCTATCCTGCATCAGGATCGCGCATTTGTTATATACTAAATCTGGAGCTTTTGGCATACTATTTATTCTTTTAATCCAAAAGTTTAATAAGATACTCTGCTAGATAATAATATGGGGTTTCTTGGAATTTCAGCTAAGACCTGGAGCATAATGGGTACGGTTGTTTGCGGAACGGTAGGGGTAATCGCACTCATACCTGCCACAATAGTTGCTTCTGGACCTGTTGCCGTGGTAGGACTTACAACATGTGTTGTAGGTGTTGTCGTTGAAACAGTGCATACTATATACCCAGACAAGCAGAAGTCGTAAGATTTATGACAGCCGTCATGGGCATGTGCACTTCTTCGCTATTTTCTATTGGGTTTTTCCAATTCCATTGATATAATCCTCTTTCTCATGTATCTTTCCCACAATCGATTCATATACCTAAATAATAACATTTAAATATAAGATAATACGTAATAAGTATATGAAATTTAAAACTAAGGTTGGATTGGGATTGATGGTGTTGGGAGCTACTACAATCGTTAGCGCATCCTTCACAGCCAAACAATTCGCGCCAAAGGCCGAAGAGATGATAAGGGTCGAGGCCACTCAAAATCTTACGGACAACATTGCTATTGCTGGAGCCGCCATATTCGGTGTGGGTGCTGGTCTGTTGCTTAGAAAATCAAAAGAGGACCCTGATTAATCTATATTGCATTGCCTAAGCCAGTGCAAGCCTTAATTTATCTCGATTTCCCTGATAGTGGCTATCTTCTCAGCATGCTTCCTGAGCCCACATGCTCCGTTTATTCTCCTTAACGATTCGCGCAATTTCCTCGCGCTCAGCTTCAGCATCCTAGCGAGCTTTGAGATTTCGATTGATGTTCTCATCTGCAGGGCGTCTATGACCGCTAGATCAGTCCTGAATACATCCTTCTGCTGTTCAGATGCATGATACCTCACAACATATCCTGTCACTTCATCATTGCTCTCATAATTCGATGCCGATTCGCCGCACTTGTATTTCGCTATCGTACCCTTAACAGAATCCGTATTGAATTCGTACTTCTGCCCGAAGTGCTCCCAGAGCCTGCGGTTGTCCCAGACGCTAGTTTCAATGAAGCCATGTTTCGCGTGCGCAACAACTTCAATGAACATTAGCATCTCGCCCCCGATATTAAAATGTATTGGGCCGAATTCGAATGTCGAATAGAAAGAAATATCCTTTAGCTTTGGCGGGCTCTCGGCATGCGCTTTCATTGCCTGCAGGCCATTCTTCCTTCCCGCATCGACGTAGCAGTCGAGTATGTCTGTGTGGATGACATCTAATCCTGCTTTGTGCAATGTATGTGAATATTCTCCAGTGAATCCGGCGAGCACTACAACCTTCTGTTTCTGTATGGGCTCGTCCAGCAGGTGGCTTATGTGCTTGCCCAATGAATCCGGCAGGAGATTTATGCTCCTCTGAGTAGAAAGCTCGAGCTTTTTGTCCCAACCTTCAGCCGCCGCAGCTGAGCTTGCGCGCACAAGCTTCCTGTCAGGGATTGTTATGATCGTCATACATATTTGGTGCATTTGACATATATAATTGTTTATATAGTAGTTTGACTATTTCAATATCATGGCAGAGCACAAGGAGGGCCATGATCACAGGCATGCCGATGCAGCGAAGCATTCGACAAATGGTGCGGATGGGGGGGCGATGCACCCGAAGGGAGTCCACGGAGACATCAACGAGGACATAAGGGGCATATTCGACGAGAACACGCTCATAGATCGATCCTGTGCTGTGATATACTCAAAGGATTCAGAGACTTCCGAAGTGATAAGCGAACTGAAGAAACTGGGGGAGCTTAAGGCTCTTGACAACCTTCCTCCAGACCAAGTAGGTATGGCGAAGGGCAAAATCGCTAGCAAGCTGAAACAATTTCTCGAAGAGCAAGAAAAATTGGATGAAAAAGAGAGAAGGAATTCAACTATTCCATATGCTCTTATAGCCCTCGGCAAGACCGAAGACAAGTCCATGTCCACAAGAATCATTATATGGATGCATGACAAGCATCCCGAAGTGCGCGCATCGGTCGCGGATGCAGTCAGCTATCTCAGGAACACAGAATGCTCAGAAGCCATGTCTAGCATGCTGAAGGACCACGATGACAGGGTGCGCCTTGCAGCAGTTAAGTCGCTCGGAAGCATCGGGGATGTCAATGTCATCCTGCCAATATGCGCGCTTGCGGCGGATCCGAGCTCAGAAGTACGGGCAGAGTCGGCGAAGTCCGTAGTAGCAATCATAAAGAGAAATCTCAGCTATGATATCCCTAGCGAGAAGTTGCAGGGGCTCCTGCTCTTGGCGAAGACAGTAAAGGACTCATTCATCAAGATAGAGAAGAGTGAGAAAATCTCACTTGTGCGCGACTCATTCGACAGCTGCATCAATGATATCACAACCATACTTCTTTCCCATGAGGCGAAGAACGCGAAGAATGCGGTGGAGACAGCGCAGAGGGAGATAGAGCGGCTGACGAAAGAGAATCAGCAGATTAGGGCTGAGACCAAACAGAAGCTCGACAATGCAGACGATAAGATGGGTGATCTCGCTGATGAGAACCACCAACTTAGAGTCGAAATCAAGGACCTCAGGAAGAAGCTCGAGGAGTCCATGCAAGCCAAGGGAGAGCTGACGAACAAGTTCATCGATCTCAAAGCCAGGGTGGAGAAATCAGAGAAACTGATAACTGAAGCTGAGGAGCTGAAGCAAGAAGTAGAATCCCTTAGGGGGCAATTGATCTCCGAGGAAAGCATGCGCAAGGCTTTTGGAAATACGGAAAGGGATTTACAGGGGCAGATACGCACATACAAAAGGGAAGTCGAAGCGGCTGGCAAGAGAGACGAGCTCTACAAGGAGCAGGTAGAGGACATGAGGTCTAAACTGAGGGCCACCATGGACAAAGCGAGAGATGAGATAGGCAAGAGTTGGAAAGAGCTTGCGGAAGCGGAGAGAATCAAGAAAGAGAAGCAGGACATCGAGAGCCAGATCGCAGACCTCAAGAAGAGCCTCGAGGAGAAGGAAGGTAAGATAAAGGACGCGGAAGAAAAGTCAAGGCAACTGGAAGCATTGGAAGCGAGGCTGAAAGAGAGTGATGAGAAAATCAAGATTCTAGAAGACCGGGTGAAGACGAAGGAAAACGGTAGCCTCGATAGTATCATGAACACACTCGACAATATTGAAAGCAAACAGAAACTCCCCAAGAAGAAAAAGATCGGCTACAAGATAGGCATAGGCTTCCTTACTGCAGTAGTTCTCATCGAAGCGGGATTGCTGGTCAGGAGCACATTCATAATCAAGGATCAGAACGCCAAGATGGCAAAAATAAATGATACTAGAGTGGAGGCCGCAAACTCCAGGGCGCAGAATGCGACCCAGAAGCTCACCAAAACTGAGGCAGCATACAAAGAAATTTCAAGCATGGACTTCGTGATTGGGAAGTTCTTCACTGACCCCGAGGCTATAATCTCTATGCATTACAAGAGCAAGAACAAGGCCGAGGCAAGGCAGATCCTTGATGAATGCAGGGACGAATACTGGGAGATAAGCGATAGTATAAAGGATATAGGTCCGGAGAAGGCATGCGAAGAGATGTGCAAATATTATCTCCTTGTAGACATGGTCGGCAGCGGAAAGCTGAAGGAAGCGAAAGGTGAATACAAGAAAGTATTCGGGAAGGAATTCAAGCTGATACTGTTCTGATTTGATCCAATGCCCGATATCTAGAATCTCAGTTCCTTGAACGAATGCAGGTCGATTCCGTACATGGAGTAAACCTTCCACACCGAGATGTTCCCTGCATCTTTTCCATCCAAGCCTAGCATCTTCAACCCCTTTCTCACTTTCTTCTCGTTGGTCGATTCCACCTCGAGATATGTGGGTATCTTTGGCCAGGTATCTATGCAGAATTCTATCCCATCGAGCTTGTACATCTCTCTCCGATTCTCCTGGTAATAGCAGCCCTTGAATTTCAGTTTGCTGAGTATCTTCACAATGTCCTCAAAATCCGACACATGCACCTCTATCTCCTCGGTGTTCGAGATCTTTTTACCTTTCTTCCTACATTTATAAGTCAGGGTCACATGATGGCCGGTATCTCTCACCCTTATCCAGTCTCCCCCTTTGATATCTAGGTCGAAGACCCATCTCCTCATGAGCTTATTGAAGACTTTTTTCGCCTTCAGTCTCTTCAGTTTCTCCCTTATCTGCCTGGCATTTATATCCAGCACTTTTGTCTCGAATTCCTTGCCCATCTTATCCACCCTTGTTGTGGTCTTTTTTGCTACTAAAAGATATAAACCATACTTTTAATATCTCCAACAGTACCTTAGGACCAATTGTACTTAGGAGAAAGTATAAATAAGAGAACTGTATCATAATTTAGAAGATTTTGGACAGTTTTGAAAAGGTGTTTTGATATGAATCATAAAAAGATGGAGACTAGGAAGGCAGAAGGAAAAAAGAGAGGATTCCTCAACAAGTTATCGGATGAGGTAGGAACAAACGACGTAATCAGGAGGATACATACCACGCTCATAGCATACCCTCAATTCGAGAGGGTGGTGAAGGATATGTTCCCGAACGCCAAAATGAAGATTTTAGGGAATACTGCCACGGCCATTAATCTATCAAAGGAGCATCCCGATGCGTACATCAAGCTTGATATAGACAAGGGAGAGATAACCCATTTCAGGCTCTCGCGAATAATCTCCACATGGTATGGGAAGAACGCCTCCATACAGCTGGCAACGCTCTTCGGCATGGATATGACAGCGCACAATCTGGAGATAGAGAAGATATCCGATCTCATGAGCTGAGGGACAGCGACTATCCCAAGCGACTATTCCAATAGAGGACGGCAGATGCAAAAATACCACATAAGAGCCAAGGACTCCCGCAAAATATCCTCTTTTTTCATGAATGCATTCGGTGCTAGCGTCAAGATGGAACCTGCAATGGCCGAGCTCGGCGACCGCCACGAGAATTGCATCACCTTCCATATAGACGACAAAATCGCAGCTTCTCCACAATCCCTGGAAGAGAGGGTCGGATGCGAAGTCAGGAAGGAAATCTATGGGGCATTGGCTGTGGTCAGGAAGGAAGGGAAGATACTCCTCCTTGAGCAGCCAGAAGGCAAGCCGTTCGCAGGCTACTGGTATCCGCCTGGCGGCAGCCCGGAAGGGAGAGAGACAGTCAGGCAGGCAGCGGCAAGGGAGACGAGGGAGGAATTCGAGATAATCGCGAAGCCAGGGGAGATCCTCAAGATAGTGCCTTCTGATTACAAGTCGCTGTTTTCTGTATTCATAGGCTTCGAATTCGTCAAATACATGCATGGCGAGATAAGGCCCAAGCCCGATGAGGTCAGGAGGCACGGCTGGTTCACTGTGGAAGAAGGGTTGAAGAGGATAAATCTCATGTCTGCCACAAAGCAGCTCTTCCTATCTCTCAGGGAGAAGTAAGGAAAGAGCCGCACTAACAGGATAAAATCTCAACGGCCTACTAAGCCCCTATATCCTGCCTACGATTTTAGAGACTATCGAGCTAATCAGGCTTCCCAACACCTTGGCAACTCTTTTGATGGATTTTGCACTGGCGTTCTTCAAGCTCATTGCATATAAGTAAAAGTTCGACCCCGAATAATCAAAGACTCTTCTGCCTCCAGTGCGCTTGACCATGATTTCATCCTCCTCTTGCATCTCATTTATTTCTCATTTCTTTTTCCTTGCTGCCTCTTCTTGTTTCTTCCTTTCCTTGAGCAGGCTCTTGTTCTGCGTGATGAGGTCCTTTATCTCCTTTTTATCGGACGAATCCGCGTCCTTGCTGTCGAGATATCCTTTGGCTGCCATTTCCCAGTACTCGTATGTCGAATAGGGGTTTATATCCATGGCCCTCTTTATGTACTCCTCCCCTTTCTTATTGTCATCGAGCTCAAAGCTCAGGATTGATGCGACCACAAGGATGCGCACTTCCGTGGGGGCGGCGCTCAGCGCTTCATTTATGCATCTCAGCGCCTCATTCTTGCGCATAAGGCGCACATTGCAGATCGCCTTGCATATCTTCGCATCCGGATCGTCCGGGAATGTCTTTTCTGACTCGGCGAAGCATTCCAGAGCCCTGATGTATTCACCAAGCCCTATGAGCACAGAGCCCTTCATGAAGTTCGCGATGCCGTAGGAAGGGCCGGATGATTTCATCATCTCGTCATAGCAACTGATTGCCTCCCCATGCTTCCCTTCCTGTGCCAGTGAGATGCATTTGGCATTCAGCATATCGATGCTATCATCCATTGATTTTGATTCAGCCAAGTCAGGTATTTTAGGCATAACTATCCCTGTTATCATAGAGGCCTGCATTTAAAAATTTGACTCTCCCCGTCTCAGAAAACTGGACTGATAGCGAGCCGTGCCCATTCGACCCAAAGATAAGGAATATATATGGGAAAAGGCAAATAAACAAGTTCCAATTCATGGGGTGAGGGGATAAGATCTAAGTCTTGGGGCGATGTCGAAGAAGATGAATCCAAATATATAAAGAAATTTTTCAAGAATAACAAATCCGTCGTAACTGGAGGCATAATGATTTGAGGCGAGAACATGCAAGGAAGGTTTTTGTGAGGTGACGGCATGCCGGTGATAAGGAACAGGCTGAGCGACAGGATCGAGGTAAAAACTGAATCCGGAAAGAGCATAAATCTCAATCCAGAAGGAGCAAACGTCGGCAAGAGAAAGCCAATTCCATTAGTTTCTGAAGTTTTGATAAGAAAGAAACCCGTAAAATCAGACAAGAAATAGTGGTGCGTGCGGAGTGAGAGAAGCATGATTACAAAAGAAAAGATAATCGAGACAATCAAGGAATGCGGGCCGAAGAATGTAGCGGCAGCGGTGAGGAAGTCCAATAGCATTCTCATAGAGGACGTAATCCCCATCGGCAAGAAGGATGAGGTAAAGAGTATCGAGGAACATCTTTCCAACGCCATAGAATGCCTGTATGACAATGAGACAGGAGGCACTCCGACGGAGAAGCTTTGTAGGATAGCTGAGTCTGCAGTCAATAAAAGTAATACTCTCGTGAGGTTGATGAAGAAAAGAGGCGACGACCCGAATGCGATAAGGGCGATGGCGGATCTCACAGGATCATATGCCGAGCTGCTGCAGGCGTTCCATGATAATATAAAGTCACCGATAGGCAAGAAGAAGATGAAAATACCTCTTATATTGCTCGAAGGGATAAAGATGACATGCAACGAGACGCTCTGCAGGATAATGGATGAGAAAGAATATACTCTTTACAGGGACGGGAAGGAACTCGTCAGGCAGGTCTTCAGGGAGCACATGGGAGAAGACCCTAGCACTTATACTGAGATAAAGAATGGGACAATCATTGAGGGAAAGCAAGATAAATCGATCATGAATTGATTCAAGATGCACAAAAATACTTTAATACAAGGGCCCGAGGCCCTGGAAATGGAGAGAGAGTTCAGGATAGGCATCACATACGATCTCAAGGCAGAGCACACGCTGAAGCCCGGAGAGCCAAAGGACAGGTACGCTGAGTTCGATGATGAAGGCACAATAGATATGCTGGAAGCCGCGATCAGGAGCGGGGGGCATGATACAGTAAGGATAGGAAATGGCAAGCGCCTGGCGAGCCTGCTTTCGACAAACACACTGCCCGAAGTCGATATCATATTCAACATATGCGAAGGATTGAACGGAAGGTCAAGAGAGTCGCAGGTGCCCGCCATACTGGATTTGTATGATATCCCCTTTGTGGGATCAGATGCCTTGGCCATGGGGGTCACTCTTGACAAAGCAATCACCAAGAAGATGCTCGTCCATGCTGGAATCAAGACTCCGGAGTTCACAGTAGCGCGCTGCGCCGAGGACATAGATGTTTTCACAGAGCAAGAGCTCGAGAAAATGGGGCTTTCGTTCCCATTGATTGTGAAGCTGATGTACGAAGGGACTTCCAAAGGGTTGACCCAAGACTGCGTTGTCAGGGACCTCACCAAGCTGAGAGAGAAGGTCAAGGAATTGACAGAGGCATACTCGCAGCCAGTCATAATAGAGAGATTGATATCAGGGACTGAATTCACAGTGCCCATAATAGGCAACATGGGCCAGGGCGAAGGCCCCGAAGCATTGGAAGTGGTCCAGATAGCAATTGGTGGCAGGACCGACCTGGGCGATGATATCTACACGAATGAGATAGTCGAATCGCCCAATGTAAGATACATCTGCCCCGCGAACATCGAGCCAGCCATAGCGGATAGCATAAAGGAAGCGGCCTTGGCCACGTATATCGCGGTCGAGAGCAGGGACTTCGGCAGGGTGGACTTGAGAATGGATCAATCTGGAGTGCCTTATGTGCTTGAGATAAATCCATTGCCCTCACTATCAAAGCATGATGTCTGGCCTCTAGTCGCCAAGGTTAGGGGCACGACATACGACGCGCTGATAAATAAAATAATTGACCATGCCCTCGAGAGATACAGGATGCTCTGAACAGGCATCGGTTGTGGAGAGATCGAGAGATTATGGAGCATAAGCAAGGCCATAATGGGGGTCACAAAGAAGTTGCCTCCAGCAACGGCGCCATGAAGCCAGGTATCCCGAGGCCCAGCGGGGAGAACATACTCTTCCTGCAGGATAAGGTCAAGCTGCTGTTCGACAAGAATGATAAGGTGCGCTTGGAGGCGGTGAAGGCGCTCGGCGAGAGGGGCGCGGAAGGGGTCATCATTCCGCTCCTGCAGGTCATAGCTGACGACAGCGTCCCATACATCCGCGCAGAGGCAGCGAGGTCTGTCGAGTCCATAGTCGGGGGGTTCGATTATTCCGATCCCAGGTTCGCTGAGAAGGTGGGCGGGATAAAGAAGTTCTTCAACATAAAGACCAACACCGAGAGGAGGGAGTACGAGCACAACGACTCAGTGCGCGGCATCCTCACAGGGTGCATCACGATATTCGAAGGCATGATCAAGAAATTCGAGAGCGAGCAGGCCACAAGGACAGCCGCAAAGACGTCTGAGGAGAAAGAGCTGGAACAGGTCAGGAGGAAGAGCGAGGAGACCATCGGGAAGCTGGCGTATGAGAGGGATGAGGCATTGTTCGAGAAGAAGAGGATGGAGGAGCAGAGCAGGAAGCTCGAGGATGAGAGGAAGTCGATCGAGGCAAAGGCCCTGGAGGCGGAGAAGAAGAGCCTGGAGCTGAAGACAGAGGCTGAAAAGGCAACACATGTTGCTGCAGAGGAGAAGGAGAAGGAAAAGAAGCTCGAGAACGAGAATGTCGATCTCAAGAAGCTGATAAACGACCTCCAGAAGTCGCTCGAGGAATTAAAGCCCAAGGAGCCGGGAGAGGCCAAGACAGAGAGCGCCGGGGAAGAAAAAGAAGAGAAAAAGCAGGAGTCGGAGCAAGCCACAGGGAATGCGGGGAGCAATATTGACACAGGGGTCATAGTGGCGCGATTAGAGACTGTGACTGAGGAAAAAAGAAGGAAGAAACCAGGCAAGATGGCATGGGCGCTGAGAGCCATCGCGCCAATCATTGCGCTTGCTGAGGCGGGATTCATCCTTTTCATGCTCAATTCACAGGACGCGCGGGAGCGCAAGTTCGACGAGCAGAACAGGAGCATCAAGTCGATCACCTCTCACATTAAATCCTCCAGGAAGCAGGACTACACCGAGGTCTACAGGGAGATCGTCAGGATGAGCAATGTGATGGCCGTCCCTTTAGCTGACACGCAGGCCGCGGCAGCGCTGCAATACAAGAGGAAGAATCTCGTGACCGCGAAGAGGATACTTGACGACTGCAAGGAGAAATTCTGGGAGGCCTGCAAGGGCATCGACGAGCTCGGCCCAGAGAAGGCGCTCGAGGAGATGCGAAAATACTACAAGATGGCCGACCATGTGATGAACGGAAGGCTGACGACTGCGAAGGAAGAGTACAAGAAAGTTTTTGGCAGGGAAGTGAGCCTGCCGCTCTTCTGAATTGCGCAGAGGGAGCCGGGGCAATAATATTCCCGTATGAGAATCAGGATACAGCTTTGAAAGAAACATTTAAATATTAGATAATCGATATATTACACAGGTGATGCTAATGAAAATGACTAAACGCGAGGCGGCAACGTTCCAGAGGATCCATGAGAAGAAACTCATGAGCGATCCCCCCAATAGGAAAATAGCCGATGCTATAAGAAGTCTCCCTAAGATTGCAGCTCCGGAAGGCCTGCTCGAGGAAACGAAGGCAAGAATCGATAAGCTGCCGAGGAGAGTTTAAAACTTATCCTTTTTCTTTTATCATTCTTCATTCTTTTTTATCCAAGATATCAGCCGCAGCTGCCACCCCACAGAAAGGTATAAAAAACTGAAATCACTAGTAAATCCGAGGCAAATTTAGGCAAACTGATTCTAAATTTCAGGAAGTCTTATTGCAGCTAAAATACATAAAATATCAAGAGGCAGGTGAGATAATGGGATTCAAAGGACAAGGTGCTATTGATAAGCTTGGATCTAATCCAAAGCCAGCGGTAAATCCGCAGACAGCATTCAAGGAATTGCACTCGAAGGCTAACCGAGACAGAGTAATCATTATGCCAGTCAACGACAAGAAGTCGTACATCTACTGGGACCTGGAGAAGCTGACAAAGCTAAGGATAAAGCACATAGACAGGAAAGGAAGGATCGATGGTATACTGGAGATTCATTCGGATTCAGGATATTACTCAGTACCTGTGCATTTCAGCATAAGGAACCTGAAAACCATGGAGTTCTATGCCCCAAACCTGGGGCCAGACAGGAACCAGTGGGCGGTGCTAAGCCTGCCGCAGCTTAACATAAGGCTACAATCCAATACAGTGAAAATGCCGAAGGAGTTCGACAAGTCGAAAATCAGGCCAATGGCCACACAAGAGGGCACAGACGTATTCGCGACTCTAGAGGATCTCGAGGAGATGATGGAATTCATGGCATCGATAGGCTACTGCCGCACCACGATGCTCAGAGACCTGCCATTCATGCTCGACATGCTGAAGGCGAGCCAGGAGAGGGAATCGCAGGAGCTGGCGCGATGATTATTCGAAGCCCACCACAATATATCAACCCACCATAATGGTATTCCCGGTGGGATTATGGTCGGGGTGAAAAGTCTGCTGCCCCAGACTCTGAATCGAATAGATCCTGATGTCTATTTCTTTACGCTTTGAGCAAAAAGAAAGTTTTAAATACGTAGATGTACAGAATATATGTATGACTGGCGCTTCGACTACAACGGCTAGATCGCCTGAACAACAAGCACAAGATAAAGCAGCGTATAATCAGCTGCACGGAGGTTTTTGTAGATTTATAAGGTCGGTTGATATTCTTGGCATCTATACACTCGTCGACTCTGGTATCCATATACTTAATGGTTCAGCGGCCTCAGTAGATACGCTAGCCAACAAATGGACGGGTACGACTATACAAGAAGCGCAAGTACATGCAGCGACACCTCGCCAGAGGAATATTGAAGCTGCTCCTCCTCCCCTATAATCAATGTTGCTTGTTTTTCCTTAGTTTTTAGGGAGTCCCCTATCGAAATGATAATTCTTCTTATCTCTCCGATAAAAATTACTTCTTCCTTGATTTAATCATTTTTTTCTTGAGATCTTCAAGCCTCTGCAATTTCTTTTCTAAATTAGCCATAGTGGTTTTAAGTCTCATGGTTTCTTCGTTAGTCAGCTTGGCTTTCTTCAGGAACTTATCGAGATCATCCTTTAGCAACGATACGGTCAGAGACGGATTTAATTCCATTGCTTTGTTAAGATAAGCATCTGCCTCTGGCGAATTTTTAGCTGTTTTAGCTGTAATAACAATGAAAGCAAGAAAGTTAAATTCATGTATGTTAGGATTGAATTTGAGGGCAATCTTGAGGAATTTCAATGCCTCATCCAGCTTGCCCATCTTAAAAAGGCATATCCCCTTTACCCCGTAACTGAGGGGATTGTCCGGTTCTTCCTGGACAAGCTCGTCCGCTATCTTGATTGCTTCTCCAGTTCTGCCAAGCTCGCTGAGAAGCATTACTCTATAATGATTCAGTAAGCTCGCTTTATCTTTGTACTTTCCTCCAGCGCTGATAATGCATTTTAACGCCTCTTCTTTTTCACCCTTATCATAAAGTCGATCACATTTGTTAATCACACCTTCGAAAAAAGAATCCATCTCCTCTGTCATAGAATCACCAATATAGGTTCTAACATCATATTTATAATTGTTAAATCGTGGGCACTATGGACGCTACGGCCGGAGTCCCCTCAAAACATAACATTTATATATATGTAAAACAAAAGGAGTGTATGGGGAGCCTTCAGAAGAGCACGCCTACTGGCAGTTTGATTGGCGAAAAACAGGATTGCCACAATGGTTCATTCTCCAGTATTTCTAGGAAGTTGATCGTGAATGGTATTATAGCCCCAATACTTGCAGTCTCCCTCGTTCTTCCGTCTCTTGCAGCCGAAAAGGTCAAGAATCCGGAGAATGCAGGGGCTCCACAGTACTCGTCCATTGTAAGTAGGCAGAATCAAAATACCTCGAAGATGAATGCCTTGCAGCAGCAGTTATGCGATAAATTGACTGTTGCAAAGTGTATGGCGGTGGTTCTTTCAGAAAACGAAATTCAGATTTGTTTGGGGGATAAATCTAAAAATTTCGAATTCAAGATTCTATTCGAAGATTTTAGATCGATTGCAAAGCATCTCGAGGGAATGCCAGGACTAGTAATTGTCGCCTTGTCAGGCGTCCCAGAAGGAACAAGCCGAAGAATAGAAAATGAATTGAAAGAAGGGCCTGTGTTTCTGCAGATTGAAAGAAGTAAGCTCGGTAAAATACTCGAGTATGCAAAGCGCAAGCTTCCATACAAGGAAGCCTTAAAATTTTTTGAGGAAGGTAATGCCAAAGACATTATTTCCTTCGCATATCCCACCGAGTGCGAGGATTATATCAGATATCATGCTCGCGAACTTACAGGAAGCCCACTCCTTTCAAATATTTTAAGGGTGGTGCACACCTTGAATGCTAATATCAATCGAAGCGAAATCGAAAAGTTCCAAATGCTTGCGACAAAAATCATAAGGGAGGAATATGGTACGAAGAAGATTACAGCTGAAGATGCTGCAATAGCCATCAGCAAATGGATCTCGAACAACATATTATACACGGGATTAGAAGGGAAGATAGGGCAGGTTCGCACTTTCTCCTCAGCGATTGATGTGCTGCGCAGTGGCGGGGGCGTATGTATTGACCATTCAAATCTAATGTATATCATGTGCAATTCGATAGGGATACCTGCGCGCACAGTCTGCATTGTAAGAAGCAAGTTTGAAGGCATTCTCAATACAGGGTTCCATACGGCAGTTGAAGTGAATCTTGGTGGGAAATGGTATATATTCGAACCAACAAACCATTATGTATTTTCTGAGGATCATTACACTCGCGAAAAGTATTTCGGGGTTCTCGCCACTTTGGGCTACAAAAATCCCTATGTAATCATAAATCCTTCGAAACCAATCAAGAAACCGATTAAGGAATAATATCTATAGGGTACTATTACTTTGACAGTCAAATGTATACTGAAGGCGAGCCAGGAGAGGGAATCGCAGGAACTGGCACGGGCAACCACAGCCTAGGGAATTTGGAAAACTATTTATACCTTGGATGAGCTAGTTTCTAGTTATATTTTACACGTGCGAGCGAGTGTGTCATATGCTGATTAGAAGATCAAGGCCCAAGTCTATAAAGGACGTACTGCATTGCATCAAGCGAAATCTATTCCATAACAGCAAGAAGGATCCCCTGAACGAGATCAGGGAGAACAGGGAATTGAAGCTCAGGCAGGTGAAATTAGCCCTGATGGATGCATGGTGCAAGGAGACATGCTATCCTTCCATGCAAGAGATGTGGTCGAAAGACTTGCCCGAGAGAGGGCAGGGCGCTGTCACTGCCATGGTTATACAGGATTACATGGGCGGGCAGATACTGGGCTGCACCCATACTCATCACTATTGGAACCAGCTGCCGGATGGCAGGGAGATAGACATCACAAGGTCGCAGTTCCCGGGCGACCTCAATATATGCTCCGACGGAGTGACCGAGAGGCAAAAATTCATGGAGATAGGGCCAGCCATGACAAAGGACAGATACATCATTCTGAAGCAGAGGGTTGATGATATATTCGGGGAGTCCAAACCCTCAAATGCGCCAGCCTCAATCTCCATAAAAAACATGAAGAAGACAACTCTGATGCTAGCCGCGGTCGTAGGCCTATCCTTCAGCAGCCCGTTGCTCGAGAAGGCATACTCCAGAGTCCATCCAAGCCTGATTCCGAAGCATCATCATTTACAATCGAGCCAGGCGCAGCAAAACGTGGCGCAAGCGCAGCCGCTGCGCAAAGGAAACGACGGGAAGAGCGCGGAAGAGCCCAATGGGGACTTCCATGAAAGGATGCGCAAGGGGCTCATAATGGGCTGGTTCATGGGCGCAGCATTCCTCACGATAATGAACATCAGAGAGAGCAGGAAAGAGGCAATCCCGAAGGAAAGGAAAGGCCGCCCGACCGTCAGGGACCTGGTCCTTGCGATAGAGAAGTCCTGGTGCAAGGAAACATGCTATCCCATGGCGCAGAAGGCATGGAGCCCAGATGATCCAAGCCTGGGACAGTGCGCGCCGACAGCCATGATTGTCCAGGATTACCTAAAAGGGGAAATCTTATACTGCAGGCACCAGCGCCATTACTGGAACCTCTTGCCGGAAGGGGTGGAGATGGACATGACCGGGCTCAGGTTCGCAGACGATCCCGTGGTGTGCCATGACGCCACAGTCCATAGGAGCATGTTCACAAACAACAGGGATGCCGGGACATTGGTGAGGTACGTCCTGCTGAAGTGCAGGGTTGAGAAGAACCTTGGGATATAGGATTATTTGGGAGGGATACACATGTCAAATATTTATTTTACAGGATACAGAGCGACTGGGAAAACCAGGCATGGGAAGACGATTGCAAGCAGATTAAACAGGCCTTTTATCGACACAGATGTCTTGATTGAGGAAAAATGCGGGAAAGCAATCAAGGATATAGTTGCAAATGAAGGCTGGAGGGGCTTTAGGATACATGAAATGGAAATTGTAAAGGAAGTATCAAACAAGGATAATCAGGTAATAGGGCTTGGCGGCGGCGCCATCTGCCATGAATTCATGGATATCAGGGAAGAGAACAGGAGAATAGTAAGAGAAAACGGCAAGGTTATTCTGCTGAAGGCGGCTCCCGAGGTGATTCTTTCAAGATTACAAGGAGATACAAAAACTGCGACTCAAAGGCCCGATTTGACAAATAAAGGGCCGTTCGAGGAAATACTAGCCAAACTAAAGGAAAGAGGCCCGTTGTATGATTCAATAGCTGATTTCATAATCGATACATCTGACTCAAATGAAGAAAGGATCGATGAAGAAATAATGGAATTCCTGAACAAACTGAATCAATAAAGGAAAACAGGTGGATGTATGGAACACAAATCGATGAAAAAAGCAAAACCGAAAAAATTCATCTCAGTTGCAGATCACTTCCGCAAGAATATGGTGGCAAAGGAAATCGCAGAGAGTCCTATAGTGTCACCGCGAGTCAGGGCAATGGCTAGCTGCATCCACAGAGGCTGGCCATTATCCACCTTACATTTACAAAATGAAAAGATAATGAAAAGAATAAGGGCAAGGCTTCCAAAGGATGTGAAAGATCCCGCAACTATGTTCCCTAAACCACATCCAACAAGAGCCCCGCGCAGCAGCAAGCCAACATTTGAACCTAAACTTCCAAGGGATGTAAAACCAGGACTTGATTTTCCCAGACCGCACAGGGCAATGATTAGGACCGGTCAAAACTAAGTTGGAACTTCCGTGTTTTTCCCACCGGAGGCCAGGAATATTCTCCTAAAAACGAATGATAAGGGAAGGCATAAAAAGAGAATGAGCCTAGTTATATTAGGATGGGAATATGAAATGGCATATTGTTGTAATCGCATTGGCTGCGGTATTTCTCTTGTTCGGATGCGTCAGTAAAGGAACGACATCCATCAGAGTAGATACCTTGGATTGCCCATATTCCGCTAGGATAAGTGACGCGATAGTCAACCTGAGCAGTGTCACGCTGCCAGTAGACACTCCAGACGAGGCATGTGCCATAGCGACACAGGTCTGGTCCTCGCTGTGTCCCGCCTATCCTATCAATGGCTCATGCGCCCCAGGATCTGGGAATTACTCAAAGTGGATGCCGGAGTTCAATCTCTCATGCAAGGACTGCAATTCTAGCCAGGATGGAGGGGCAAGTATAAGCGGAGCGTATTTCTTCATCAACAAGACTACAGGCGAGATCTGGGGAACATTATCCTATACATTACACACCGCGCCCGGGATAGAGTCGGGTCAGCAGCCAATCAAAGGGCTGAACGGTACAATGTGCGGGGGGATAGCAGGGTTCAAGTGCGATGATGGCTATTACTGCCAGTACTCGAACGGATATCAGCCTAGCTATCCGGACGAGGCAGGGACATGCGTGCAATGCCCTAAATTCGTGCCCGCGTCTCCGAAATTAACATCGGATTGCATGGCAATGGGCGGAGTTCTTGTGGCCGAGAAGGGCGATTCGGGATGCACAGGCCCGCCGAAATGCAAAGTGGGATAACAAACAAACTTCAAATAAAATAGGTCCTGAGGGTCAGGGAAAAGTATAAAAACCAATAAGAGAAAAAGAGGCCATGGCAATATTTTATGAAGAGAAACCTCCGGATTCGGGAGGATTGAAATTCATAATCTCGATGGTGGAGACATTCTTATTTCTATTTTTGTCTTCGATGTTTGGTTTAATGAAGGTGGCTCCAAGTATATGGCCAATCATGATAATACCCGCACTGATAATCCTGCTTATCATGGTGATCGTAGCATGGATCTATCTGACTATGTTTGGTAGCTCTTTCATTGTGACTGAAGAAGGAATCGTATTTACAGAACTCCTTTTCAAGAAACGCCTGCTTGGTTTCGGAGAGATCTCTAAAGTCGAATCCGCAAAACCCATTCAGGAAGGATTCCAAACATCCATCTCGTTTGGCAGGCACGGTCCGGGGAGATATATCGTATCCTCTGTAAAGAGTGAAAGCGGAGAAACATTTAAGCCAGACACGCAGTATTCCATCCTCTCACAGCATCAAGCGCCCGATGGGGTTGTCTTATTCTTCAAGGATGGTAAGAAGATGTATATATCCGCCAGCGACAACGTAAAACTGCTTTCGGTCCTTAAGAGTAAGGTAGCTAACTAAAATGTGTTAGAACTTCCATGGTTTTCCCACCGGGAGCCGTAGGATATAAAAATGATAGCAACTAATATCGCATGTTGAGTATATGGCCAATGGCTCTGGGAATTTGGACTTGCTGTTCTGTTTGCCCTCCTTTATTTTTGTAATTATTGTTGCAGCGATGGTAGTCTTTTTCTTGTTATTCTTGCGAGGATCGGGGACAAAAGGTAAGGGGAAGGCCGGCACCGATGCGGATTATTTCAAGGAAAGGTTCGATGGTCTTCTGAAAGCGCATTCTTCCGCATTGGCCGCGGTGCTGCCCTCGCTGCAGAGCACCAACCTTTCGCTGGGGAAATGGGTCAAGGGGATAGATTTCCTTGAGGCCGAGCTGCTGTTCTCCGATAATCTCTCTAGTATAGACACTAACTCAAAAGGTATAGGTTTCCTCGCTGCCGAGGCGGGGATGCTTGAAAAAGCGCTCAAGAATGTGACACTGTTGTTCAAGAGCTCTGATATGGACATCAAACTCCTAGCGAAGAATTACATTGGGGAAGTGTATGATGGGGACAAGCTTGTAGGCACCGTGGATATAGCCAATGGCGATGTGAAGGACAAGAACGGCAAGAGCATAGCCAATTTCGAGTTTCCTATGTTCGTTGCAAGGGGAGCAGCATTGGGAGGCATACCCTTGCCCGTGCCCCAACCAAAATTAGATATCAAATTCAATGATGGATCTATTTATTCAATAAATCTTTCCACGGGTGCCGGCCCCCTATTCCTGGGCAAATTGCCTGAAGACAAGGAACAGAAGATTTTGCTCCTTTCAATAGCGATTCCATTCAGGTGCCTGTACTTCTTTGAAACCCATCACCACACATCCCACAGGCATCACTCCCATTTCCATCATTGAATGTAATAAGTTGGCGAATAGGATTATCTTAGAACTTCCATGATTTTCCCGTTTGGTTGGAGAAAGGAATAAAAACAGCAAGGCTGTAGAGTTTACGGTGAGAATATGCCAAGCGTGAGGGATCTAACAGGGGCAAACGTGGGCAGCGCGTCCGGAATTATGTATGGTCACGGGGCCAGGGAAGGTAGTGACCGCAGCCATGGTTTCTATTACAACCACGGCCAGAAATTGTTTGAAGGTCTTGAGAGCTTTTGGAAGCAGGGAGCAAGGAAGATTAAGTCAGGGTCAGTCGAATACTCGTTGGCTAGGAAGGAGAAGGGCAAGGATGTCGAGTACACTGTCAGCCTGCCAAAGGGAAAGGAATTCTTCAAGGTCAAGAAGAACTATGATTTTGGCGTGATATACTCTTTTGAAGGCAGCAACCCCGTTGCTGGGGAGAGGATGCTGGCAAAGATCAATGAAAAGAAAGTCAGCATAGTTCAGGAAAGGAAATAATATCTTAGAACTTCCATGATTTTCCCGTTTGGGGTCAGGGAAAAGTATAAAAATCAATAAGAGAAAAAGAGGTCATGGCAATACTTTATGAAGAGAAACCTTCGGATGTAGGATTAAAATTCGTGTTCTTAATAGTGGAGCTCTTCTTATTGCCATTTTTGTTTTCGATGCTTAGTTTCGCGAAGATGGCTCCAAACCAAATGTTGCCTATCATGATAATCCCTGCATTGATAATCTTGCTTATCATGGCGATCGTGGCGGGGGCCTATCTGGTTGTTTTCGGAAGTTCTTTCATTGTGACTGATGAAGGCATCATATTGACAGAACTCCTTTTCAAGAAACGCAGGTTTGGTTTTGAAGAGATCTCGAAAGTCGAATCTGCAAAACCAAATCAAGAAGGATTTCAGCAGTACTTTTCGTTTGGTGGCACTAAGCATCATGCTGGCTTTAGGAAGTATGTCGTATCTTCCGCAAAGAGCGAAAGCGGAGAAACATTCAGCCCTGACCTGCAGTATTCCAATCCCTCACAGCATCAAGCACCTGATGGAGTTGTCTTATTCTTCAAAGATAGTAAGAAGATGTATATCTCTGCCAGCGACAACGTAAAACTGATTTCGATCCTTAAGGATAAAATCAAGTAGCTGACAAAATGTCCTGGAACTTCCATGATTTTCCTGCTATGGCCAGTGGAAAAAGGGAAAGTATAAAAAGGTGGAAAGAGAATAGATATAAGGTGAAATTATGAGGAAAGAAACTATGAAAAGGCATTGCTTCTACACTAACACTCGGCATCTTAGGCATACGAAACGCTTCTTCGGGATGGCGAACATAAAACCCGAGATAACAATAACTGATCTTCAGGGAGGTCCCAGGCGCTCAGGGCATAGGACAGTGGCATTATGCATGACCCAGAAGGATTTCCAAAAGGCGACATGCAAGGTAAGGATTGAGCAATGGTACAAGCTCCATCTGACAGGCACTTCGCCAGAGACATACGCGAGGCTGGTCGGGCGTAATGATCATTTTGAGGAAGCCGGCCCATACTGATTTAGAACTTCCATGATATTCTCGCTGGGAGCTATGGGGAAAAGGAATAAATAGCTAGAAAGAGTAATGATCTTAGGTGGTTTGATGCAGGTCAAGAAAGTCAAGAAAGAAGTAAAATATATAATGTCAAGCAATAGGGAGGCAGTCAAGCTGATGATGAGCAACAAGCTCAATGTAGAAGGCATATTGAAAGAGCTTGTGAAATCGAAAGAGAGATTCCCCTGCTTTGACAGCCATACTGTTGTGATCAAGCCCACAAACTGCATTGGACTTCCTTGCGGTGAAATCAAAGTGTCTCTGGCCGGCAGCAAACTGGAATGCAAGACGTTTGCAAGCCTTTCTCCACCCTGATGAACCAATTAGACTAATTATCTTAGAACTTCCAAGTAATTCCATCAAATAGGTCAGGGGAAACGCGCAAATAGGCCATATCTAGGTTATTCGATGCCGACCCATAAACGTATTGCACCGACGTAAACACCCCCAAACCCATATACGGACGATTTTGGGACGAAAAAGGCACCAAATAAATGTTTTAAGTCTTTTGTATCTATATACAATTGTGGAAGCATGGACAAAGATACACTTGAATTGAAAATGAAAATAATAGAACTTAAGCTAGAAAGGGATAAAACAGTAAATAGCTTTCTTATTGGAGTCCTGGCCGCAATAATCTTTTTCTTTGTAACTTCAAGTTTTATAGTAGAGCCAGCATTGAAATTAATGAGTACTTATCTTACTAATAGCATGATTACTCAAGATTGGATCTTGGCCATATTCTTGATTACAGTATATATGATCCTTTTGCCCATATTAGCAGGATTCTTTACAAAATGGATCATAGATGCAATCTTATCAGCTCAAAATAAAGCATATAATGATAGAATTCAAGATTTGGAAAAATTGATAATAGAAAAGGGTCTTAAAACTCGTTAAGATAACCCCAAATTCCCCAACATCTGATAGTCTATTTTCTTATCCTTACTAGATTCTCTTAGAACTTCCAACTAATTTTGTTTTGGATGCAAAGGATTTAAAATATCATAATAAAACAGAAGTTTATGGTATCTGAAACAATAGTAATGGGTCTTCTAAATGCTTCGATAATGGGGGTAGCTTTAGCACTTGCGATATTGGCTGTTGTTATTCCTGCATTTTCGCAATTCCAAAAGTTATTGAAAGAGCTGAATAGCAGTTTAGAGAGCCACAAGGCTAGATCACTAAAAACTATTGATACTAGTTTAGCGCAATCACTTGGACAAACTGAGGATTCTGTAAATAAATTTTATAATAATATGTCTAAGGAACTTAAGAGTATATTTATCAGTTCTAAGGATTGGTTACTGCAGGTTACTTTTCTTTCTTTTATCCTTTATTGCCTTTCAGCAATTTTAATGGTGATTTGGTGTGTTGTAGATTCGAATATTAAACCAATCATTGAAATACCCTTCATAATAAGTTTTATTATCGCCACCATATGTATACTAGTATTGGGTAGTTTTATTTCTTTTATCTACTTTGAGATATACAAAGAAGTTGATTTCTAGACTCTCTTAGAACTTCCAACTCTTTCTAGAATTTAATACTTTTTTCGTATTCTTCCAAAATCAACGAAAATCCCACAAAGGTAAGACTAATAAAAACAGGTAAGGATATCAACTCTATATATTCCTTTGAATCGAATATTGGATGGCTGTACCAGTACATAAACAGAGACAACACTATTCCCAACGCAACTAGTATGACTCCTAGTTTTACTTTATTATAGACTTTATCTTTTTTCATACAAACCAACTCTCTTAGAACTTCCAATTCTCCTCTATTTAATATTAT
>Ga0315289_10003472_pt1 | contig 23845 bp, 25 predicted proteins | sample YL17G11_40_MG_FD_203452 | JGI IMG/M metagenome (GOLD analysis project Ga0315289, IMG submission 203452) | Sediment microbial communities from Yellowstone Lake, YNP, Wyoming, USA - YL17G11_40 | ecosystem: Environmental > Aquatic > Freshwater > Lake > Sediment | place: USA: Wyoming | collected...
GCCTCCCTCCTCCTCCCCCTCCTCCTCCTCCTCCTCCTCCTCCTCCTCCTCCTCCTCCTCCTCCTCGTCCTCGTCCTCCTCCTCCTCCTCCTCCTCCTCCTCCTCCTCCTCCTCCTCCTCCTCCTCCCCGCCCTCCCGCCGCAGCCCTGGCCCGCGCCGCCGCCGCCGCGGCCTCGGCGAGCTCCCTGTCAGTCGCGACAGCGGACCTCCCAAACCCCAACCCACCGTAGAGTCCTCCAGCGCCGAAGAGTCCCCCTCCTCCGAGGCCGCCGCCGAAGAGCGAGCCGCCGCCGCCGCCGAGCTCGACGACGGACGCCACGCCGGCCCTGCCCTTCTCGTCGGCCTCGTCGGCGCTGCGGGATCCGTAGAACACGTACAGCAGCAACGCCGCGACCAGACAGACCGCGAAGCGCAGGTGCGCCACGGGGGGGAGCGACGCGATGAGGTGGACGTCGGCCAAAACGGCGAGCGCCGGCGTCAGCGGCGCGCCCGGGGCGCGGTAGCCCCCGGCGAGGGGCTCGTAGGCCCTCGGCAGCCAGAAGAGGCTCGCCGCCGAGGCGGCCCAGAGCGCAAGTGCCGCCAGCGAGACGGCGAGGGGAGCCCTGTGGGCGTAGCTGAGGCTGAGGAAGAGGCTTGAGAGCACCAGGCACGAAAGCGAGACGGAGCACTGGCGCGCGCCGCCGCGCCCCGGGAGCGAGTGCCGCCTCTTGAGCAGCGCGAGCGCGACGCAGGCGAACACGAAGAGGGTCCCGATGCTGACGAGCGAGGCGAGGTCGCCGAGGTCCAGGAAGAGCGCCAGCGCCGCGGAGGTGATCCCCGTCGTCCAGGTCGCCAGGCCGGGGACCCCCGCGGCGTTGAGCCTGGCCAGCGGGGCCGGGAGCAGCCTCTCGCGGCCCAGCACCAGGAGGAGCCTCGCCTGGCCGAGCACTGTCACGAGGGCGGCGGTCACGAGCCCCGAGAGCGCGCCGAAGCCGACGAAGCGGCCCGACGTCGCCAGGAGCGCCGACGCGAGCCTGTGCTTGGCGGGCGAGGGGCCGAAGACTCTGTCCCGGTAGTCGAGGAACAGCCTGGAGAAGGGGGCGGCGCGGTCGATCGCGGCGCGTGGGACGGCGGCGCAGAGCGCGAGGGCGAGGGCCGCGTACAGCGCGCCGGCGGTGGCCACGCCGCCGACGATGGCGACGGGGAGGTCGGCGGTCGGGTCCAGCGCGTCCTCCGCCGCCGCGGCGACGGTGTCGAAGCCGACGAACGCGAAGAAGACGACCGAGCTGGCGGCGAAGACGCCCCGCAGGCCCTCGGGGGCGAACGGCCGGAGGTTGGCCGCCGGGTCCGCGAGCGGCGCCGCGGCGGCGACGATGTAGCCGATCGCGATCAGGTTGATCAGCGTCACGACGGCGTTGAAGCGCGCGGTCGCCGCCGTCCCCGAGGCGAGCAGCGCCGTGAGCGCGAGGACGCCCGCCGCCGCCAGGGGGTCGAGCTCCACGAGCGGCAGGGACGGGTCGGAGCGCCTCCTTCCCAGCCCGATGAGCGTCGCGGAGGGGCTGCTCGCGCCGGCGAGCGTGCAGGCGTAGGCCGTCGCGGCGCGCGCGACCGCGGCGATCGAGAGCGAGTGCTCGAGGAGCAGGTTCGAGGCGACTATCCAGGCGGGCAGCTCGCCGCCGACGACGCTGACGTAGCTGAAGGCGCCACCGGCGCGCGGGGCCTCGACCGCGAACTCCAGGTAACAGGCCGCGGAGAGCAGGGCCGCCGCGGCGGAGAACGCGTACGCGAGTGCCACCGACGGCCCCGCGTGGTCCCGGGCGGCGACGCCCGTGAGCACGAACACGCCGGCGCCGACGACCGAGCCAAGAGTTAGGAGGTAGAGGTCCGCCCGACCTAGGACGCGGGGGAGCTCGCCGACGCGGACGGCCTCGGCGGCCTGCTGCTCCGGGTTTTTCTTCAGGAAGGAGCGGCGGCGGACGCGGCGCTGCGGAGGGAGGGGGGGATGGAGAGAGCGGATGGAGAGAAGAGAGAGGAAAGAGAGTTGGTGGGGGTCGAGGTTGAAAGGCCCATCGCAATGTGGTCTTTGCTCTCTCTCCCTCTCCTCGCCTCTCTTCTCTTTCGTTACTCACCACTGTATTCGAAAACCACTCCAGCTTTCGCGGCGGGGCCGCAGGGACAGCGGGAGCCCACTGATCGTCCTGCGTGGTCGCCATGGGACTCGAGCCCCCGAATTCGACGAATTCAATTCGTCGTCGAACCACTGACTCTGTTCACTCTTTCGTCGAGGCTGGAAAAAAAAAAGCGAGATGCTCTTCAAATCCTCGCCCCGTCTCCCCTCGACGAGGCCCTCGTCCACCGCGCGTCGTCGCCGTCCAGCTCTCCCGTATGGAACAGCGGCTATAGCGCAGAATGCGGCCGAAGAAGCCGAGGCCAGGGCGGCCTCCCTGGCGCCGATAACGAAGCGCGTCCTGGACGAGATAGACGCCCGGCGGCGATCTTCGACGTCCTCCGCGTCGTCGTCGTCGTCGACGGCGGGCGAGCCGCGGCAGCAGGAACAGGCAGGAGGCGCCGGCGGCGCCACGACCTGGGGAGCCCTGCTCCGCGCCGACGCCGCGTGGGCCCGGGTCAAAGAGGCCGCTGCCAGAAGTCGAGGAAGAGGTGGACGAGCAGCGGCTCCTCCCTCGCCTCCTCCCCCAGAGTTCATCTCGCTGCGGCGCTCCGAGACCGCCGCGGCGGTCGCCGCCGCCGCCGCCTCTTCTTCCTCCTCTTCGTCGTCGCCGTCGCAACCTCCTCTGGAGGCCTTCGACGTCGCCGTCGCCGGCGGCACCCTCGGAGTCCTCCTCGCCGCCTCGCTCTCCTCCGCCGGCCTCCGCGTCGCCGTCGTCGAGGCCGGCCCCCTCCGGGGCAGGGACCAGGAGTGGAACATCTGCCGCGAGGAGCTCGAGGCGCTAGTGGCGGCCGGCGCGCTCTCGGCGGCCGACGCCGCGGGGGCCGTCGTCGGCGAGTTCAACCCCGTGAGGTGCGCCTTCGGGATGGAGGTCGGAAAGCCTCCAGCCGCTTCCGTCATCACCACGGACGTTTTGAATCTGGTGAGTGGGAGCGCTCTTTGTGTTTGTGTGTGTGTTTAGGGGGGAGAGCAGAGAGAGAGAAAAAGGAAATATTTTAACAAAAAAGAGGGGGAAAAACGCGCATCGACCCTCTCTCTCCAAACCTCAAAATTGAAAAAAAACTCAAAACCAAAACCGATCAAATAGGGCGTCTCCCCGGACAAGCTCATCAACGGTGCCCGGCGGGCCCTCGAGGGAGCCAGCAGGCCCGGCCGCGTCTTCGAGCGGTGGCCGCTGGCGACGGTCGCGCTCTGCGGCGACGGCGTCGTGCTCGCCCGCCGGACGCTGCACGGCGGCGCGGGCGGCGGCGGAGGGGGCGAGGGGGGCGGCGAGCGGGGGGGAGAAGCAGCAGCCCCGGAGACCATCACGGCGCGCCTGTTCGTCGACTGCATGGGCTCCGGGTCGCCCGCCGCGAGGCAGGCCCGCGGCCCCGGGGCGACGCCGGACGGCGTGTGCATGGTGGCGGGCACCTGCGCGCGCGGGCCGTGGCCCGCGCCCGGGGGCCCGGGGCCGACCGGGGGCGGCGGGGGCGGGCCGCCGCCGCCGCCGCCGCCCCCCTTCGCCGCCGACGTCATCGCCGCGGTCGACGGGGCCGCCCTGGGGGAGGGCGTATCCGTCCCCGGGCAGTTTTTCTGGGAGTCGTTCCCGGCGGCCGCGGGCGAGGGGGAGGAGGAGGGGGCCGAGGGCGGCGCCGGGGACGGCGAGGGCGCGGAGGACAAGGGGGGGGCCTCGACGAGGACGACCTACATGTTTCAGTACTCGGACCTCGCGCGGCCCGACCTGCGGCCCTCGCTCGTCGAGTTCGTCGAGGAGTACTGGCGCCGGGTCCGCGGCTACCAGGGCCTGGACGCCGCCGCTCCCGCCGGCGAGGGCGAGGGCGAGGGCGGGGAGGAGGGGGCCGGCGGCGGCGGGAGCGGCCCCGGAGGCCTCGCCGTCGAGTCCCCCCCCTTCTTCGTCGAGCGCGTCCTGTTCGGCGTCTTCTACACCTTCCGGGACTCCCCTCTCCGCCCGCCGCCGACCTGGGACCGCTACCTGCCCGCCGGGGACGCCGCGGGCCTGCAGTCCCCGCTGTCGTTCGGCGGGCTGGGCAGCCTCAGCCGCCACGCCGCGAGGGTCCGGCGCGCGGTCGCCGACGCGCTCGCCTGCGACGCCATCTCGGCGGCGGACCTCGCCCTGATCAACAGCTGCTACTCGCCGGGCCTGTCGGGCGCCTGGATGCTCCAGCGCGCGATGGCCGCGAGGCCCGAGCGGCCGCCCCCGTACCCGGGGCTCGTGCCTGACCTGCTCGCCGCCAACTTCGTGGCGATGCAGGCGCTGGGCGACAGAACTTTGAGGCCCTTCTTGCGGGACGTCGTCCGCTTCGACGGGCTGAGCTTGACGCTGGCGAGGCAGGTGGCCGTGCGGCCCGACCTCGTGCCGGCCATCGTCGCGCACGTGGGCGTCGCGGCGCTGCTCGACTGGCTGCGGCACTTTGTCGCGCTCGGCGCGTTTGCGGCGCTCGCGACCGCGGCGAGGCCGCTCGCGCCCTTGGTCGACGGCGCTGGCTTTCTCAGCCCAAAGGCCAAGTTCAGGGCGAGGAGGAGGCTCGAGGCGTGGGAGTACGGCAGCGGGCTGGACTGGGTCTACGACGAGGAGAAGTACGGGAAGAGGGAGTAGATGAAGAAGAGAGAAGGAGGTCGCGGTGGAAAGTGTTTTCCCTTTTTTTTTTGCAGCAATTTTTCCTCTCTTTTTTTGCATTTTTTCGAAAAAATGGAGGGAAAAAAACGTTTCTCTAGGAACTCATGCCGTCGCCGCCTCCTCCGCCGCTGCTGCCCCTGCCCCGCCTTCTGCTTCTGTCTCTCCTGCTGATGTTGCGCTCAGGAACGGGTTCGACGCCATGACTTCGGCTCCCGCCGTCGGCGCGACCGCCATGACGGCGGTCCCGCGGCAGACGACGAGCCCGAGGGGCCGCGTCTCGTCCGTCACCGTCAGGATGTCCTCGGCGCTGCGGTGGTACTCGATCGCTTCGTCGAGGACGAGGTTGAGCAGCTGGTCGTAGCCCTTGAGGACGCCCTCGACTGTTTCGTTTTGTTTTTTGGGTTTTTTGTGGGAAGAGGAGGAGGAGAGAGGAAGAGGTGAGCGCACGGTGTTGAGAAAGAGGGTCGAGAGACGTCGCACCGGCGTTTTTTTTTCAGGCCGCTGTTTGTCCGGCGCCCGGCGATGCAATCCGCTCTCCTCTTTCATCTCTCTTCTTTCTCTCTCTCTCTCTCTCTTACCCTCGCGCCCACCGCTCAGCTTGACCCGCACGCCCTTGTCCACAAACTTGGCCAGGTCGACCGCGTTCTCGCGGCGAGACATTTGGAAGGGAGAGAGAGAGACAACTGGAAGAGGATACGAAACGAACAGGGAAGAATCGACGAAAGCTTTGGCGTCCTTGGATCTCGACAAGTGGGAGTGGAGTTTTTTTTCTGTTCAACGTGCTTTCTTTCGTTTCCTTTTTTTCCTTTCGCGTGGTTTTTTGTTTACATTTTTTTGGGGGGGGGGAGGGGGTTGGGGGCTGATCTCTATCGCTCCTGATAGTAAATTGGGGCTGCTTTGGGACCACGGGAAGATGAAGCCGCAACAGCAAAAAACAAAACGCGAGTTTGATGGACTGGGGGGGGGAGGAGGACCGGGGGGGAGAGGGGGGCGAAAAGAATGGAGAAGAGAAGAAAGGGCGGGAGCCCCGGCGTCCAAAACGAGACGCAGAGGTCCCACTTTCTCTCTCCGTTTCTCTCTGAGGGGGACTGAGGTAAGGGGACGACGAGGAGCGCGCGACGCGAGGCCGCCTTTCGCATCCCGGCTTTATAAAGATGATAGGGGGAGAGAGAGAGAGAGAGAGAAAAATAATTCGTTGTGAGCTTTTTTGGTCGAAAGGAGGCGTTTCCCTTTACGCGCTCGCTCCGGTCTCCTCTTTTTTCTTCTTTTTTTTAGGTCTCCTCCACAGCGACACCAGCAGCGGCAGCAGCAGCAGGAGCGGCAGCGGCAGCGGCAGCAGCAGCGGCAGCAGCAGCAGCAGCAGCGGCCGTAGCAGCAGCAGCGGCAGCAGCAGCGGCAGCAGGGCCCTTCCCGCCGACCTCCTTGAGCTCGCGAACCCGCTGCAGCAGCTCCCCCCGCGCGACGTGCGCCCTGAACCCGACGCCGCGGAGCAGGGCCAGCTCGAGCCCCGCGAGCTCCGAGGCCGGCACCCCGCCGACGCGCGCGACGACCTCGGCGCGGCGCACGCGGTCGTCCGTGAGCTTGGCCGCCACGGCGACGCCGGCGAGCAGCAGCCTGTGCGCGGTGTCGGGGGCCGCGGCGCTGCGCGGGTCCGCGGCAGCCAGCCTGTCGAGCAGCTCGAGCGCGTGCGCGAACGCGAGCGGCGAGGGCCTCAGGTGCGCGGCGAGGCGCTCGGCGTACGCGCCCAGCGAGAGCGGCGGCGGGGCGGCGCCGTGGAAGGGGGTCAGGTGGCCGCGGGGGCGGGCGTAGGGGGCCGAGGAACGGGGCAAGGGGTCGGGGGCGGGGTGGCCGAGGCCGGGGCCGCGGGCAGGGGCGTGAGGAGGGGAAGGGGGAGGGGGAGGGGCGCCGCTGCCCCGCCGCGGCTCCTTGCCGCCGACGCCGCCGCCTGCGCCTGCGCCTGAGCGCGGAGGGGGACGAAATGGCTCCCCTCCCGCCGTCGCTCCCGCCGCCGGTGTCGCTGCTGCCTCCGATGCGTGTTCCTCTGCTGCGTGTGCCTCTGCTGCGTGTTCCTCTGGTGCGTGTGCCTCTGCTGCGTGTGCCTCTGCTGCGTGTGCCTCTGCTGCTCGCGCCGCTGTCGGCGACGACGAGGACAGCGACGACGAGGAGGAGCACGAGCAGAGCGGAGCCCCCGCCGCGCGGTCGCGGCCCCTCCCGCCTCGCCCCTCGTCCGCCGCCGCCTCCCCCTCCGCTCCGGACGAGGTGGCAGAGGAGGAGGAGCAGCAGGCAGCGGAGGAGAGGGACCTCTCCCTCCTCTCCTCGGACTCGGCGACGCGGGCGTCTATCGCAGCCGCGACCCAGGACGCGACGGCCGAGGGGTGGTGTGCCTGTTGTTGTTGTTTTTTTGGGAGGGGGAAGAAAAAGGGTCTCGGGGGAGAAAGAAAGGGAATGAATAAGGAGAACAAGAGAGCGAGAAGGGAGGCGCTTTGCGGCGCCAGTGGAGAAGAAAACGTTCCAAAAGAAAGAACGAAACAGCCTCTTTTTGTTCCTCTCTCTCCCCCCCTTTCCCTCCCAAATTGCGATCTCACCAGCTCGGGGATCTCGAGTGCAGCCGCGATGCTGTCCATGTCCTCGTTGGAGGCGGCCGGAAGGGATCCGCCGGGCCGCATCGTTCCGCCAAAGACGCCGGCAAAGGGCGACGCAGTTCCTGACGTCGGCGGTGTCGGCAATGCTCCGAGATCCGCCGCTGCTGCCACGGCGGCCGCCGCGGCCCTCTCGAACGCGCCATCGCAGCAGGGAGAACTCCTTGTGATACCCCTCCTCTTAAGAGATGGGTGCGGAGGGGAGCGGGCGCAGGAGTGCGGGGGGAAGGAGGTCGTCATTGCCATGACGGCTCCATCATCAAAGTCATGAGAAGCGGCCTCGGCCATTGCCCGCATCATTTACTTTCTTTCGGCGAAGCAGCTCTCTCTCGCGCGCGCACGCGCAGGTTGACTGAAGCTCTGAATTTTATGCTCGAGGGCTCATCTGCATTCTTAAGGGGGCGGAGCGGAGTGGGGAGAGCGTTTGAGTGCCCCAGGCGCGGGGAGGCGAGGGGGGCGAGGTGGAAGAGAGAGCTTTTCTGAGATCGAGAGCACTTTTTTTCTTTTTCCTTTTTTGCTCCACTGGACTGGACTTCGCTTTTTACACTCGACCACCCCCCCCCCCCCTCCAGCTCATCACTCCAACCGTTCCTCCTGCCCTTTTCACTTGGCGCTCCTCTTCGATCTCCTCGTCGCCGGGGGAGCAGCAGCAGCGGCAGCAGCCGCAGGTTCCGCTTCCGCGCCGGCTCCTGCTGCTGCGGCGCCTTCCCCCTCCTCCTCCTCCTCTCCTTTCTTGCGCTTTGCTGCTCTCTTCGCTGCCGCCGGCGCCGCCGCGGCCGCGGGGGCAGAGGCGGCGGCGGCGGCGGCGGCTCTCGTCGGGCGCTTTGATGCTGCCGCTGCTGCGGGCTTCGTCGTCGCCTCTTCCGCGGAAGCACCTGTGGCTTCAGCGTCCGCGGAGGGAGGGGGAGGAGAGGGAGGAGGAGGAGCATTCGCGGTGGCAGTGGCGTGCGCCGGGCGCTTCGCCCCCTGCTCTCCCGTTTCTTCGTCCTTTGCTGCCGCTGTCGACGTCGTCGTCGTTGCCGCCGCGGCCGCCGCAGACGCAGCCACAGAAGCTGCCTCCGCAGCAGGAGCAGCAGCAGCAGCAGCAGCAGCAGCAGGAGCAGCAGCAGGAGCAGCAGCAGGAGCAGCAGCAGCAGCAGCAGGAGCAGAAGAGGGGACTGGGACGGCCGTAGGGGCAGCAGCGGGCAGACTCTGTTCGGCCGCTCTCGCCGCCGCCGCCGCTGCCGCCGCCGGGGCGACGGCGGCAGCCTCGCTCGCCCCTCCCCCGCCTGCCCCTCCTGCTGCTGCCCCGCTCCTCGCCTCGGCGAGGCTCCGCACCGTCTCCTCCATCGCCGCCAGCCGCGCGCGCAGCGCCGCGACCTCCTCCGGCTCCGCCGCTCCGGGAGCAGCAGCAGCGCCGGCGCCTCTCCCGCCGCCGCCTCTGCCCCTCCCGCGGCCGCCGCGGCCGGCAGCCGAAGGGGACAACCCCACCGAAGGGGGCTTTGCGAGCGCAGCGTCTCGCGCCGCGAGCAGTCGCTTGTTCTCCTCGGCCTGCGCCGCGATCCTAGCGCGGGCCTCCTGGAGCTTCCTCTGCCGGGCTGCGTCGGCGGCCTCGGCGGCCTTGGCGAGGAGCTCGTCCCGCTTTAGCTTCTCGGCGCCGGTGAGCTCGCGCCGCGGCGGCGGCGCCGCCGGGTCCGCTTCGGCGCCGCCCCCGCGCCCACCCCCGCGGCCGCGGCCAAAGGCCTCTCTGCCGCCGCCGCCGCCGCCGCCCCTCCCGCCGCGGCCGCGCGGGACGAACTCGCCGCGACCTCGACCGCCTCGGCCGAAGGAAGGAGGAGCTTGCAGCTGCTGCTGCTCGCCATGGCGGAAGTGCTGCTGGTGCTCTTGCTGCTGCTGCTGCTGCTGCAGTTGCTCTTCGCCGCCGCTGCCGCCCCGCCGGCCCCGCCTTCTGCCGTCGAAGTCGCCGTCCTCGCCGCCGCCGTCGTCGACCTCGTTCCCGCCGTCGTCCTCCTCGAATCGCTGCTGCTGATGCCGCTGCTCCTGCTGAAGCTGCTGCTGAACCGCGAAGGGCAGCGGGATGGCAGAAGCGGCGGCGGCGGCGACCGCCGCAGCCTGCCGCTGCAGCAGCTCGCCCTGCGCCCTCAGCAGCGCCTGCTGCTGCCGCTGGATCAGGAGCAGCTGCTGCTGCGCCTCCGCGTTGCCCCCGCCGCCACCGCCGCCGCCGCCGCCGCCCTCGACCTGCTGATGCCGCTGCTGTTGCTGCTGCAAAGAAGAAGAAGGAGGCAGCGGAGGAGGAGGCTGCTGCGAGATGTATGCGGCGCGGGCGGCGGCGAAGGCCGCCGCGGCCGCGGGGTCGACAGAGAGGGGCTGCTGCTGCTGGTGCTGCAGGTTCATCTGCTGCTGCGGTTGCATCATCGCCTGGTGCTGGCGGTGACCCCCCTGCTGGCCGGTGTGAGACTGGGGGGCGAAGCCGCCGGTGCCCCTGCCGCCGGTGCCGTTGCTCTGCACCTGAAACTGCTGCGGCGGCGGCAGCTGCTGCTGCTGCATCAGAGGCGGAGGAGGAGGGTGCTGGCTGAAGCCCCGCCCTCCTCCTCCTCCTCGGCCCTGCGGAAACTGCTGCTGCTGCTGCTGCTGCTGCTGAGAAGAGGGCGGGAAAAACTGCCGCTGCTGCTGCTGCTGCTGCTGTTGAGGAGGAGGAGGAGGAGGGAGCATCCCCCCTACTCGGCCCCGCCCGACGCCGCGGCCAAAGCCGTCTCCCCTCCCTCCGCCGCCGCCGCCGACCATCCCGCCGGGGCCCTGGAAAGGCGGGCGAGACCCGGGGAGCAGGGGCTGGTGGTGCTGCTGCTGCTGCTGGAAGAAGGGGGGCCTCTGCTGCTGGAAGGAAGGGTGCTGCTGCTGCTGCTGCTGCTGCCGCTGCCCCGGGTGAAACGGCTGCTGCGGCCGCTGCGGCTGCTGGAAGTGCTGGGGGGCAGGAGGCCCCTGCTGCTGCTGCTGCTGCTGGAGGGCGCGCTCCATGTGCTGTGGGGGCCGTGGCCTCTGCGGCGGCGGCGGCGGCGGCTGCTGGCGAGGCGGCGCCGGGACGGGAACGGGCACCCGAGCCGCGGGCCCCGCCGCCGCCGCCGCCGCCGCCGCCGCCGCCGCCGCCGCCGCCGCCGCCGCCGCCGCCGCCGGCGGCTCTTCCCGCGGCTTTCCTGCTGCTCCCGCCGCGGGAACCGCCGCCACCGCGCGCCCTCTCGGGGCCGCAGAGAAGGTCTCCGCCTCCTCCTCGTCGTCGTCGCCGCGGTCGCCCTCGGAGAGCGAGAGGGAGAGGGCCGGGCTGCGGGGTGAGGTTTTTCGAGTTTTTTTTGCAGGAGGTCGAAGAAGAAAGAGGTTGAGCAGAAAAAGTACGACGTCGAAATGCCCCCTTTTCTTGGCGCGCGCTGTCGCGTTCTCGCGCAAACAAGGCGCGTCAACAGGGAGAGCAGGGCGGGTTCTCTCGATAGCCCCTCCCTGGCTCGATTATGCTGCGCCGGCCACCGAGGGCTGGAGAAAAAAGAGAAACATTCTCTGTCTCACCCCTCGTCGTCGTCGTCGTTGCCCATGCCGCCGCCGTTGCCGGCAGCGACGCCACCTCCGGGCCCTGTGTTTTTTTGGTGTTGATGGTTGTTTTTTCGTTTGAATTTCGATGCATGGGGGACAAATGGTGAGGAAGGATCCCAGAGGCGATTGGGAGAGGAGAAACAGAAGGAGCAGGGAGGAGAGAGAGGAGCTGGGAGATGAGAAGAGGAACCCATCGACGTCGTCGATGGAGAGTCGGCGACGCCGATTTTCTCTTCTTCGACTCTGCACGCCGTTGTGGTGGGCAGCGAGACCCCGCCTCTTCTGCTCCCAGCGTGGAGGGTGAAAGGCATCGAACACTCACGTGGCTCCTCGGCATCGGACTCGCCGTAGTCGAGGGCGTCCTCCTCGTCCATTCTTTCCCTTTCGTTTGCTTCTTTTAAAAAAAAATGAAAATGAGAAAAATGGAAGAAAAAAACGTTTTCCCTTTTTTGCTCGTTTGACCTCGTCCAGAGACCTCGCCCAGTGACCTCGATCGGAGAGGGGAAAAAACTCTTCCCCGTGGGCTGGCTGGCAACAGAGGATTGGACTTGGCCAGGCCGCGCTCAGCGGGTAAGAGACGGGGAGAGCGCGGACAGGAGCTCTTCACCTCGTCCGAAACGCTGACCTCCCTTCCACTGCCTTGACCCCCCCCCTGGGCGGCGAGCTCGAGAGAAAGACCCTCGGCCGGCGACAGGAGGAGGCTGAGAAAAGAAGAAGAAAAGGCCGGGAAGGGAGCCTCGGCTCGACACGCGCCTCCCACCGGCGCCCGAGAACCCGGGAGAAAGGGCGGGGCCTCCTCGTACACCAATGAAGAAGACGGGGGGGAAAGGGGCGAGCAAAAAGAGAGCAAGCGTAAGAGGTTGTGTCCTTTTTCCTTATTTTTCGGCCTCTCGTTTTGCTGTCCTGGAGACGTTTCCCTTCACAAAACCCCTGTTCTTTTTCCATCGGGAGTTGCGCGGCGTCGGGGGGGCCTCCTTTTTATTGCGTTTTCCTTTTATTCGCTTTCATCGCTGCTCTCTCCGCCGGCGCCTCGCCCCCGGGTCCCCAAAAGATGACCGGCCTCATCGGGGAGAAAGGAGGCTTTTTTGAAGAGCTCTCGGCCTTCAATGCAAAACTCGGCGCCGTCCCGCTCCTGCGCCGCACGGGCCTGCTCTGCCTCAAGGCATGCGCGTGGGGGGGGTATCGCTACGGTCGCTGGAGATCGGCGCGGGCGAGGCGCGTGGACGAATCGTGCGGCGCGGTACGGTGAGTAAACGGTGACAGAGGAAAAGAGGGATGGCGACTGGAAAAAAAAACGGTCGATCAGCGAAGCTTCAGGCGGCGACAAAATGTTTACTCGCCCGTCGCTGCGAGCGAATGAGCCGCTCTTTGCTTCTCTTCTTCTACGTCAAAGGAAAAGACGCGGGACGTGCTCGCTCTCGCTGAGAGATCCGAACGAGAGAGGCAGAGCAAGGGCCTCGGAAATCGAGGGATTTTTAAGCAGCCGCCCATCTTCGTTTTTTTTCTAGGGCCGCGCTTTCTACCTCCTATGTCACCTCGAGTGGAAAAACGAGTTTTCCCCTTCTTCCCCGCTCTAGCTCATTCCCCCCACCACGCACGCGCTCGCTCCCCCTCCCGACAGAGTCACCGCTAACTCCATGCCCGAGCGCCTCCGCCCCTCCCCCGCGGACGGCGAAGTCCTCGTCGTCGTCATCGCGGCCCTCGCCCGCACCAACGCCGAGCGGCGAAGCCTCTCCGACTGCGTCACGGCCCTCTCGCGGCAGTCGCGGCCGCCCGAGGCGCTGATCGTCGTCGACGACGGAGCGGTAAGACCGCTGACGGGGCTGGACACGCAGGTGAGGTAGAAAAATTGGGGGTTGAGAGAGAAAGGAGGGAGAAGCAAGGGCGTCGAGCTGGAGGAGAAGCGAGGGCGTCGGAGAGTCCGGAAATCTTCGGGGCTTCGGAAGCCGCGGAGAGGTTGAGCTGACTCCTCTCTTTTTCCTCTTCTTCTTTCGGCCTTTCTCCTTTTTCTCCTTCTTCCGGGCGTCCCTCTTCCTCCGGGAGTCCGTCGTCGTCGTCTCTTTCTCGCTGCTCCTCCTCGCGGACGGTTCCGAGCTCGAACTTTCCCGAAAACTCACCAAAAAAAACTTAAAAAAAAAAAAAAAAAACAGCTGCCCCACCGCCTGCTGCGCCACACCGCAAACACCGGCCCCGCCGCGGCGCGGAACACTGGCCTCGACGCCGCTGCGGCCGCGGGCGCCTCCGTCGTCGCGTTCACCGACGCCGACTGCGCCCCGGCCTCGACCTGGCTCGAGTCGCTCGTCAGGGAGCAGCAGGACGCGGCGCGTCGCGGGGTCGTCTGCGGGCGCACCGAGGCCGACGGCGCCAAGGCCGAGGCGCTCGCCGCCGAGCTCGTCGCCGCCGCCGCGGCCGCGGACAGACAGCCCAAGCCCAGTCTGATCGACGAGTTCCACGACCGCGCCGGGACACTCAACGGGCGCGTGCTGCCCGACGGGTCGCTGCTGTACGGCTGCACGTGCAACCTCTCGCTCGCTCTGCGCCCGACGCCGGCGCCGAAGGCGCAGGGCGGCGAGGCCGCCGCCGCCGCTGCCGCCTCCGCGGCCTGCGCCGCCTCCCCGCCGCTCCACTTCGACCCGGAGTTCCGCGAGGCCGCCTTCGAGGACGTCGACTTCAGCGTCCGCGCGCGGGAGCTCGGCATCCCGCTGTCCTACTGCGAGCGCGCGCTCGTGCATCACGACTTCTCGTCGCGCAGCGCCGCGCTGGGCCTTTTCAGGCAGTTTGAGCGCTACGGCTTCTGGGAGCCGACGATGACGGCCAAGCACCCGCGGTACCACGCGTGGTTCGGGTCGTCAACGGCGATCCCGTCGTCGCTGGCCGCGGAGGCGGAGGAGGCCACCGGCGGCGGCGGCGGCGGAGACGCTGCTGCTGCTTCTGCTGCTACTGCTGCTGTCGCAACGACTGCTGCGCGGTGATTTTCGTTCTCTTTCACGAAACGAAGAAACGACGCCCCCCCCTGGAGGGCTCTCGACGAGACAACATAGAAACCATAAACAGCGCCCCGACGCCCCCAAAAGAAGAGCAACAAACGAGAGAGAAGGGGGCGAGCCTTCACAAACAAAACACGCACACCCAACAACAACAACAACAAAACACCTTTTACCCGGAGGAGGGACGACTTCACCCCAACTCCGACGAACGATGATGATGAATTGGAGATAAGCTTTTTCCCCCCCCAACACCCACACACCACACACACAAAGAAATAATTTAGAGCACGGGATTTCGCAAAGAAATAAAACGGCGGCGGGGGATGAGTGAGACGGGGAACGGGAGCGGAGAGCGTTCCCGTCGCTTTCCGTGTCCCCGTTTCCTCGCTGCCGCCGCCGCTGTTTTTTCTTTTCTACCCTGACCACATCTTTTCTTTCCTCATTCTTCTTCTCTTTTGCCTGTATCTCTTCGCCGTCGTCGTCGTCATTATTATCCGTCCATGTTGGACCTGATGACTAATGACGATGACAACGCGGGCGACTAGCCCAGAGAAGAATAGAGAAAGAGAGGAGAAGCAGAAAACCATTTTTCAGCATGTTGAGCAGGAGACGGAACAAGCGAGGACGACGACGACGAAGGCAAAAAGCAGAACCCCAAAAAAACTTTTCAAAAAAAGAAAAACCCTTCGTCGTCGTCGAGACCATTATCCGTCTCTGGTGCACGCGCAGCAATAAGTACCGTCGGCACGCAAGCACAGAAAGCCGTCGCGCGCGCCCCGCGAGAGGAAAAAGTGCATCCCCGAGACCTTCTTTTCCCTTTCGGAGCCGTGTTCCGCTTTTTCTCTTCGTTGCCCCGACGACGTGATAGGAGGGGAGCCGCGTTGCCGCGGCTTCCCCTCCCCCCCACACACATTTTCTTCTTCATCATCATCATTTTTTTCCTCTTTTACACCTATACTTTCCGATCATTAGAACAACACAACTAAACGCGAACACTCAGAACGGGTCTTACTAGCGAGAGGGGGGAGAGGGAGAGAAACAGAGAGAGTGAGAGAGTGCGAGAGAGAGAGAGAGAGAGAGAGAGAGAGAGAGAGAGAGAGAGAGAGAGAGAGAGAGAGAGAGAGAGAGAGAGAGGGTGGGTTGAGAGAGAGAAATGGGAGGGAGTTGATAAAAGAAAAAACATTTCTGGCGCGCGCTGCTTCGCTGCGGGCGGCATTTCGCCCTCCGCCCCCCCGTCCCCCCCCTTTCTTCTGGCAGTGCGCGCCTGAAATGAATGAAATCGAGGGAAAGGGATGAAAACCGCGCCCGGATCAATAACATTGTTTTTCCCGAGCACGAGGCGTTTTCTTGTGTTTCCCCTTTTTCCTTCACCTCATTTTTCCCCTCCACCACCATAGAAACAGACTGAAGCGTGCCTTTTCTTCCATCCCATTCATTTATCAACTTTACAAGCGCGCGCAAAACGAGAAGAAAAATCTAGATAAGGAACGCGACGGAACGGCGGAAGACACCCGTTTTTTCGTCAAAAACGGCCTGAAGAACGATGAAAGCACGAACGGCCGCGGCGAGCGCGGGGCGGGCGGGGGGGAGGGGGCACCTCCTTTCGCCCAGAGTCCCTGCGGACCCGGGCGGAATCCCCTCCCGCCCCCCTCCTCGCGCTGCTGCGGCCGTTGAGAGAACTCATCTCCGCTTTTTTCCTCGCCGCTCCTTCCTTCAAAACACACGCACGCCCCCCGGGGCACGCAAGGCGCCAGCAGCAGTCAGAGACGGAGAGAAAAACTGTATATCGCGGAGAGGAGGGGGGAAGAAAAAGTAGAAGGATTCCCGAGAGGCAACTCGACCGGATTTTCCTTGCTGCTCCCCCTCCTCTTCTTCTCGTTTTCAAAACAACACAAAAAAACTTAGGAAAAGCTCCTATCGCACTTTCGTTCCGCGTCCGTGTTAAGCCTTTTGACCAGTTTGGTGCATCAGTTCTTTTTTTTTTTTGCAAAAAGAAAAAACGTTTAAAACGTCAACCCTTCCCGGCGTCGATCCCTGCCCACTCCCCGACGTCGCCCGCCGCGGCCATCCCGGCCTCGGCCTCGGCAGCCTTCAGGTCTCCGGAGGCGGCGGCGGCGGCAGTTTCTCCTTCTTCTTTGGCCCTCTTGGCCGGCGACTCGTTGGCGGCGCCGGTCGCAGCGGTGGCCGCCGCGGCGGCAGGCTCCTCCTCCTCCTCCTCCTCCTCCCGATCCCGCTTGACTCCAGAGGCAGCAGCAAAGCCAGCAGCGGCAGCCGCAGCAGCTCCTCCCCCTCCTTTCGCCGCGAACCGCGCCCTCGAGGCCTCGATCGCGGCCTGCGTCTTCCGCGCCGCCTCCAACGCGCACTCCGGGAGCGCCGCCGCCTTCACGTGCCGCACGCTCAGGTCCATCCCCTCCCGCCACCGCTCGTAGTTCAGGACCTGCTGCCTGAAGTCGGCGACGGGCGCGTTGAGGTTGACGGGCTGCTGCGCGGCGAGCGCGGCCCGCGAGGGCGGGAGGCCGGGCGCCTGCGGCGGGAGAGGGCGCCTCTTGAGGCCGAAGATGTAGAAGCAGCGCCAGGGCTCCGTGCTGGCTGCTGCTGCTGCTTCTCCGTTTCCTGTTTTTTTGGATATTTTGTTTTTTTTGGGGGGGGGAAGGGGGGGGGGAGGGGAGAGGGAGGTTTTGGAGGAGAGGAAGAAAAAAAAGCGTGAGCTTTTTCTTCGTCTTCTTCTTCCTCCTCCTCCTCTTCTTCTTCTTCCTCCTCCTCCTCTTCTTCTTCTTCCTCTTCTTCTTCTTCTTCTTCCTCCTCTTCTTCTTCTTCCTCTTCTTCTTCTTCTTCTTCTTCTTCTTCTTCTTCTTCTTCTTCTTCTTCTTCTACTTCTTCTTCTTCTTCTTCTTCCTCCTCCTCCTAATCGTCCTCTTCCTCTTCTTCTTCTTTTCTCTCACCCCGCCCCCCAGAAAAAAAATCGAAAAAGAAAGAAAACCTCACCGTTGGCGGCAGCCGCCCCCTCCTTCCCCCCCTCCTCCCCCTCCCCCTCCCCCCCCCGCGGAGGGAACAGCGCCTTGGGCCACGGCCGCACCCCGAGCTGCCTCTCGACGCGCAGGACCAGCTGCCGCAGCCTCGAGTGCACCCAGCCCTCCCAGACCAGGAAGTCGGCCTCGTCGCGCGCGCGGATCTCGACGACGAGGTAGTTCTTGTAGCGGAGGAAGAAGGGGTCGGGCTCGAGGAGGCGGGCCCAGCAGGCAGCCGCCGGGGAGGAGGAGGGCCCAGGGGGCGAGGGGGCGGCTGCGGCGGCGGCGGCGGCGGCAGAGGAGGGAGTCGAGGAGGAAGAGAGCATCTCGGAGCAGATGGCGTCCCCGCGGACCCACTCCTCGCGCATCACGGCCAGGGTCGACTCGGAGACGTTGTAGCTTTCGTTTTAGATATTTTTTTTGGGGGGGAAGAAGAAGAAGAAAGAGAACGTGAGGGGAAAAAGACAAAGAAAAGAAAGACGGAAAAGGGTCGAAAACGTCCGGGAAAAAAGTTTCTCGAAAAAGGAGAGAAAAACTAAATAACGCACGAGGAGTTGGCAGCTGGGTAGGCCGGCGTGATGATCGGCAGTAGGTGCCCGCGGTCGCGCGGGTTGGCGCGCGGGTCCCAGACGGGCAGGCCCACGCTGTCGTCCCGCTCGATGTTGCGGAGCGCGACGGGCGTCGGCCAGGGCCAGCGGGAGTAGAGCTGTCGATTTTTTTCTTCTTTTTTTCCTTCTTCGTGAAAAAAGAGACAACGGAGAACACTTTCTCCTCCCGTCGCTTCTCCTCCCGTCGCTCTCTTCTTTTCTCTCTCTCTCTCTCTCCCCTCTGTCTCCTCTGCCTAACCTTGAAGAACCGGGACACCACGTGCGACGCCGGGCTCGTCGGGTACAGCTTGCAGACGTACGCCACGAGGATGGCCCAGTTGACCCCGCCGAGGTACCCGGCAACGTTGGAGTAGACCTGGGATGTTTTTTTTCCCCCCCCAAAAAAAGGTTTCCGAGACTTGTGGGTTGCTTTTTTCTACCTTCTTTCTTTTTTTTCCGGACCGAAAAATGAAAAGAGAAAACAGAAAAGGCAAAAAAGTAGAAACATCGGTCCATCCTCACCCCTCGCCTCTCGGCCCACAGCTTGATAAACCGCAGCGCCGCCCTGAACGCCACGGGCGGCGGCGGCACCTCGGCGAGGATCGTGTCGGTGACGCGGCAGCCGTTGAGCGACCGGACGCTCTGCTCGTCCGCCCCGCGCAGCGTCGACGGCGCCGCGATGTCGAGGTCCCTCGGCAGCGTCGGCACGGCGAGCCTGGCGTAGAGCAGGTCGATGCTGATCCCGCCCAGGCGCATCTTGATCACGGGCACGAACGAGTCCGGCACCGGCTGCAGCTCCGAGCAGTCGGGGAGGTCCCTGAGCATGCGCTCGAAGCAGAAGGGCTCGGCGCCGAAAAAGTGCGTCGCGCGCTCCGCGAAGCAGGGGCCGACGCAGAGGGTGTCTATGTCTGCCCCGGGGCCGTGGACGCCGAGGCGGTAGGAGCCGAACGTGAAGATGGCGGCGCCGCCGCGGCCGGCCGGGGCCCCGCCATCGCTTCCGCCGCCGCCGCCGCCGCCGGGGAGCGCGTCGCTGTAGCCGACGGCCGCGGCAACGCGCCTCACCCACTCATTGGCCAGGGCGTCGAGCCTTCCGAGGATCTCCTCGCGGAGCTGGGCCTCGGAGCGGGGCTCGTAGAGGTTTTCGTCGCGGAGGGTCTGTTTGTTTTCGGACGGGGGTGAGGGGGGTGAGCAAGGTTTTGAGGTCGCCGACGATCCAAGTCTGCAGATTTGGCGTCAAAGAGTGGCAAGAGCTCTTTCTCTCTCTCTCTCCTCTGTCTCTCCTCTGTCTCTCTTCTTCGCACCTGCTCGAGGGCTGCCGAGTGCGCAAGTTCCTCTGCCGACGGCGGCGCGACGGAGAACGGGGTCAGGTGGGGCCTGTGGAGCACGATTACGCCGGTGTTTTGCCGCTGCATTGGAGCTTTTCTTTCCTCTTCCTCGCTCGCTCGCTGGCCGTGCGCCCTTGTTTCTCGTCTCTTGAGCTCAAAAGGAGGGCTCTGTCGAAGCTCTGCCTCGGGCAAAGAAGGAAGCTGGCGTTCGGAGCAAAGAGGATGAGCAGGCACAATGCTTGTCGATGCCTCTTGCCCTCCTTCCTCACTCCCCGAAAAAAATGAGGCGGCCCTTCGATCGCCTCTACTCTTCTTCGCCCGAGGTTTTTTTTCTCCCCAAGCGAATCGGCGCACACTTTTTCTCGCGCAAACTTCGGCGCCGAACTGGGACTCGTTTCGCCCCGATTCTTTGGTCAGCACTACGCAGCAAAGAGTAAGAACCCGTCCACAGGGAGCGTTGACAGCATGGCCTCGACGGCGCTCAGGGCATCGGCCCCGACGATGATGGCCCGATCTCCAAAGCCTCGCACGCCCGTCACGACCCCGGCCACCTCGCTCCCCCGCCGCGCACCGGGCCCTCCCTCGAACCGGAGCGCGCAGCAGCAGCAGCAGCGGCGGCGGCGGCAGCGCCTCCCCTCTGCCCCCTCTCGCGGCTCCGCCGTCGTCCCTGCGGCCCTGCGCAACATTGACCCGCCCGAGGCCCTCCTCTTCGACTGCGACGGCGTGCTCCTCGAGTCCGAGGCCGTCGGCCATCGAGAGAGCTTCAACGCCGCTTTCAAAGAGGAGGAAGCGCTGAAGCCCGACGCGCACGAGTGGTCCGAGGAGGAGTACGGCCGCTGGCTCAAGATCGGAGGCGGCAAGGAGCGCATGGACGCCTACTTTAGGAGCGTCGAGGCGACCCAAAACCCGTACAGGACGCTCAAGGACGAGGGCGCGAGGAGGGAGCTCCTGCTCAGGCTCCACAAGCGCAAGACCGACCTTTTCATGGAGCGCGTGGAGTCCGGGGCCATGCCGCTGCGCCCGGGCGTCAGGAGGCTGGTCGAGGAGGCCATCGGCCGCGGCGTCAAGGTGGCGGTCTGCTCGACGTCGAACGAGCGCGCCGTGACGGCGATCGTGAGGCACCTGCTCGGGCCGGAGGTCTTCGCGGCGATGCCCGTCTTCGCCGGCGACGTCGTGGCGAGGAAGAAGCCGTCCCCCGACGTCTACCTCCTCGCCGCCGAGAGGCTCGGGGTCGACCCGGCGCGATGTGTCGTCGTCGAGGACTCCGAGATCGGGCTCGCCGCGGGCAGGGCCGCGGGCATGCGCGTGGTCGTCACAAAGTCGCGGTACACCGAGGACGAGCGCTTCGAGGGCGCCGACGCCGTCTTCGACTGCATCGGCGAGAAGGGCGACGAGCGGTTCTCTCTGGACGATCTGACGACGCCAGGTCCGTTGGGGGACAGCAGCAGCCGGGCGGCGGTGCTCGAGGAGGAGTAGCTGAAAAGAAAACGGAGAAAACTCTGACAAGCCCGTTTCAAAAAAAAAAAATCGTTCAACTTCCACCTCTCGCTCTCTCCCTTCTTTCCCACTCTCTCAGGCTCGTTCTGGCTCAACCCTCCGCTGCCGCGCGACGCCGAGGGGAACTGGTACGGCGGCGGCGGAGCCGCGCAGGGGCGGGAGATCGAGTTTGACGTGGACCCGCTGTGAGTGAGAAAAGAGAAGAAAGAAAATAAAAAAGGTAAAAATAAAGCAGAAAAGGGTTAACGATTAACAGGTTTAATTGTGTTTGTTTTTTCTTTCTCTCTCTCTCGAAAAACGTTTTCCGTTCTTCTTGTCTTCCGCGTGCTCTCTCTTCGCCTCTCCGAGGCGGCTCGCTTTCTTCGGGTGCACGAGCGCGCGCGATCAAAAGTAGTGCGTTCGCCCGAGCGAGGGACGCGGAGAGAGGGGGAGAGAGGAGAGAGACGTCAATTTTCCGTTTCGTGACGGCCGCGGCGCCCGGAAGCGCTCGCTGCCGTCGCGATTTTCCATTTTGGTTTTCATGTAACACAGAAAGAACTGAATAAAGGGCGAACACAAGGGGATGGGGTGGGCTATATCTTGGTGACTTGAAGAGAGCGTGCGTTTTGTGTGTCAGTGTTTTTGAGTTCACTCGTTTGTTGAGGAGAAGGAAGCCGCCGTCGCCGTCGACCTCTTCTTTCACTCCTTTCCTCTCTCTCTCCTTCCTACTTCCTAACCCTCTTCACGCCGCGGCCTCCATCTCCCCCTCGTCGTCCTCGATCTTCGGCGCCAGGTAGAACGCGATGTGCCCCACGTCCTCGATGGCGTAGTTGACGACGATCGGCAGCTCCTTGCTCATCGAGAGCGTGACCGAGGGCGACAGCGGCGTCGCCTTGGCGAACGAGTTGAGGTAGCGCAGCGCGAACGACAGCGTGACGGGCTCCGTCACGTCGATGGTCGTCGCCTCCTCGGGCTTGTCGGCCGAGGCGTTCTGTTTCAGGGTAACGTTGGCGGAGCCCATGTCGCCCGAGGTCGAGAACTTGACGCCGTCCTTGGTCACCGAGATGACGACAGTGTCGCCGATCGAGGACAGGTCGCGGACGATGCGCGCGAACTCTGCCGAGGGCATCTTGACCTATTGGAATGAGGTGGGTATGAGGGAGGGAGAGAGAGAGAGTGAGGGTGAGTTTTGGGACTTTTTTCCCTCCCTTGCTCGCAAAAAAAAAAAAAACTGAACCCGAAAAAAAAACCGAAAAATCTACTTCTTCTTACCGTCGCCCCGTACTCCGAGTCAGGGATGCCGAGCTGCTCCGAGTCGATGTCCATGAGCTTGAGCTCGAAGTCCGAGATGCGGTCGGCATTCTTGGACTCGAACATGAAGGTGACGACGTCGCCGGTGTCCTCGGCCTTTTTTTTTTTTTTTTTTAAATGCAAAGAGGGGGTCGCGGTTGAGGTTGAGAGAGAGAGCGGAAAATTTGAACGAGAGAGACGCGCAAGCGAGAGAGCCGTCGACGACGACCGACGGCAACTCGATCTTCGAATCTGGTGGCTCGCCTGACCGCTTTGCGGATTTCATTTTCGTTTGCAAGCAGAGAGACCACAACAGCGTCTCGACTCGAGCGAGCAGAAGTGGGAATCGCGCCTCTCCTTCGGGTCTATATAGCGGAGAGCGAAAGCGTCGCTTGTCTTCCGCCTGTCGCTTCGAAATTCCCTCTCTCTCAAAAAAAAAAGGCTCACCTTCATCGTCACCGTGTCGTCGTTGTTAGCGCATTTGAGCATCTTGGCCATGTTGTTGAGGTTGATGCCCATCGAGAGGTTACGGTCGCAGCGGTAGTGCTCGAACCCGTCGGAGCGGAGCTGTTTTGAAGCGGCAAGAAAGAGGGAAGAAGGGAACGTCGAGGGTGAGAAGAAGAGGACGAAGAAGAGGAGCATGATTTCAATCGCGCGCGAGGCGAGAGGAAGAGATTCGTCGAATGAGCCTTTCGCGCAGCAGCCTGTGACGGTCCCTTTCTCCTGTCCTTCGCTCCGATTGCGAGATCCGATCGCGCTGGCGAGCGAGCGTGAAAGAGCAGGGACGATAAAAGCAAGCAAAGACACGAAAACGAGCGCTGAAAAGTTTGACGTCGGTCGAAAGAAGAAAAAAAACGACGAGCGCGATTCGATTTGTTCGGCAAAGCATTTGCGCCTGCGTTGGTTTTTCGTCGCGTCGCCGCCGTGCCCGCTACCCTCCGACCCGCTCTCTTTGTTTCACCGACATGCCCTCTGCGACCCGCTCTCTGCACTCATCGAAAGAGAAATGCCAAAAACACGGAAGAACCCCAACATATCCTCTCTCTCTCACCATCATCGACACGAGCGAGACGTGCGACGAGTCCATGGCCTGGAGGCCGAAGCCGGTCGCCGAGCAGTCGAAGTTGGCGTCGGTGACGAGCTCCTTGACGGCGTCGAGGAGCTTCTTGAGCAGGGCGCCCTGCTCGAGTCGGGCCTCGAACATGGTTGAGAAGGAGGGTTTTTGTGAAAAAAGCGAGGGAGCGAGGAGGACGAACGAAAAAAAGGCTGCAGAGCGAGTTGTGAGATGAAAGAGGTGGGGGGGGCCGTCGAAACGAAGGTCTCTCGTTCGGAACGAGGAGAGGAAAAAAACTTCACTCTCGTGCTTGCAGGAAAAAAAGCAAAGCAACAAAGGAGACGACTTTACGCTGCCAAGTCGCTCGCGCGCCCTCCTTTTCAAACGTCTCTTTTTCCACGTCTGCAGCGAGGTTTGAAATCTCTGCCAGCTTTTCACTAGCGAACCTTAGTAGCCGAGAGAGAGAGCGGCGACAGAGAGCGGGAGAGCGTAAGAGGAGAGAGAGAGAAACTCTAGTCCTTTCTCCGATGAGAGAGCGGCAAAACTCGTGCTGCTCCTCCTGCGGCGCCCCCGGTGGCGGCGGGGCCAGCGGCCGCCCTCCCTTGCTCGAGTGCGTCGAGTGCCTGCGGACGAAGGACGTGTCCCCGGTCAACTGCACTGCGTGCTTTGAGGCGCACTGGGTGCAGCACAGGGACGGGTAAGGGGATGGATGTTTTCCCCCTTTTTTCCCACTAAATTCTTCGATAGTTGCGACGACGACGACGCCCGACAGATTGACTTGTCTTTTTGGGGCTTCATTCTTCCCTCTTTCCCGCCTCGCGCGTGGCCGATTGCGATGGCCGATTGCGCACAGTTCGCGTCGATAATGTCACTGCAAAGGATACAAAGCAAGAAAACTTAGCCGATCGACTCTCTCCTCTCTCTTTCGAACAACAACCACAAAAAAAACCTTCACTAGTCTCCTCTCCCCGACCGCCGTCGCGTCGCCGCGCTCCCCCCCGCTCTTCAGCTCCGGCTCCGGGGGCCACCTCGGGAGCCCTCCCTCCGGGTCCGCCGGGGCAGGGACGGGGCAGCACTACCACAGGTACGGCACGAGCCCCCCGGGCTCCTCGGGCGCGAGGGGCGGAAGCAGGGGAGGGCTCGCCGGCCTCGGCGCGC
>Ga0315289_10003475_pt1 | contig 23840 bp, 23 predicted proteins | sample YL17G11_40_MG_FD_203452 | JGI IMG/M metagenome (GOLD analysis project Ga0315289, IMG submission 203452) | Sediment microbial communities from Yellowstone Lake, YNP, Wyoming, USA - YL17G11_40 | ecosystem: Environmental > Aquatic > Freshwater > Lake > Sediment | place: USA: Wyoming | collected...
GCGCCCATGGCCTGCCGGGCTCGCTCGCGCAACTCACCCGCGCGATGCAGGCCCAGGTACGATGGCTCCCACGGGCCGCCAGGAGCGGTATGCGATGGGGCCAAGAACGTTCCTGCCACTTGCTTTTGGCTCACTTCCGCGTCACCACTTCACAGGAAAGTACACTGTGTATAATCGAGCTCCAGCAGCAGTTGTTTTGAGTACGGTTCAGCGCCGGCAGACGTGGGAAAGTCGAGCGCGGGCTCGTGGTAGATGCCAGCCACCCTGGCCTGCCTACCGGCGGAAGCTAGCCCGGCCAGCACGCGCTCGCGGAAGGCGCGCCGCGGGAGTTCGGCCACGTTGCAGCAGGCCAGCAACAGCCCGCCGGGCGCGATGACGCCCGCTGCCAGCGACACCAGCGCCGCGTAATCGTGCGCCGCGCTGAAGCGCCGCGTCTTAGTCTTCGAGAAACCGGGAGGATCCAGGATGGTCAGGTCGAAGCGGTCGCCGCGTTTCGCCAACCGGGCCAGCCAATCGAACACATCGCCGTAGACAAAGTCGTGCGGGTCGGGCTCCAGGGCATTGGCCCGGTAGTTGCCCTGCCCCCAGGCCAGGGCGGACTTGGAGAGGTCCAGGTTAAGCACGCGCTCTGCGCCCCCTGCCAGTGCAGCCAGGCCGAAGCCACAGGTGTAGGCGAAGCAATTGAGCACGCGCCGGCCCGCCGCCCAGGCACACACGCGGGAGCGACCCTCGCGCATGTCGGGGAAGAGGCCCGTGCCAAACCCTTCACCGGGACGGATGAGATAGGCCAGTCCCGTCTCGTGTGCCACGAACTCACCCGTGTCTGGGCCAAATACCGGCTGAGGGGGGGCCCAGAGCGGCAACTGGCCCTCGGGGATCCGGCTGGCCTGCTCCGGCCGGTGCTTCACGTAGATCGAACGCGCACCAGAAACGCCGGCAAGGGCCTCTACCAAGGCCGCCGGCAAAGGAACGGGTGTGTCCGACGCGTCCCCCGCAGAGGCGGCAGGGCTTTCAGGCGGCCGCGTTCGCGGAGCAGGCCCTGCATCATAGAGGTCTACCACCAGCGCGTCGCCGTAACGGTCCGCGGTCAACCCCGGCAGGCCATCGAACGCGCCGTGCACCAGCCGGTAGATCGTCGTCTCAGGATCCGATGCCAGGGGCGCGCGCCGCGCAAGGGCCAGCTCGAGCAACGAGCGCAAGGCAGCCGGGTAAGCCGTCGCCTGCCGGATGTGAACCTGGGACGCAGCCAACGCCAGCTCAGGCAGCCCGGCCGGCAACCGATCGAAGAGCGGTGGCGGTGGCACCCTGAAGATGAGCGGCTCACCTGTGGCGGGATGGGGCAACATGAGCTGGTGGGAGTGCAGGCAGAGGCGAGGCGCGGGCCGACCAGGCGGCGCGTAGAGCACATCCCCGACCACCGGCGACCCGATGTGGGCAAGGTGCACGCGGATCTGGTGGCTGCGGCCGGTTTCGGGCACGACTTCGAGCAGGCTGTAGGCCGGGGGAGCGGCCTTGGCCCCGCTGGGCGTACTCGCCTGCGAGGAAGCCCTCGACCGCAGGGAGGGGGTGGCCACGCCGCTGGCTGGCTGATGACTGAAGCCGTCGCTTCGGACGGTAGAGAGCACCCGGTAGCGCGTGCGCGCGGGCTGGCCGAGCCGATCGCTGCGGGCGGTTACCCGATACCGTTCGCCGCGGTCGCGCACGATCGGCGCGTCGATCATGCCCTCCGCCTGGGGCGGCACACCGTGAACCACCGCCAGGTAGACCTTGCGCACCTGGCGGCCTTCGAACGCGGCCGCCAGCGCCTTATTGGCCTCGCGCCGGGCCGAGAACAACAGCACTCCCGACGTTTCGGCGTCAAGCCGCTGGTGCATGCCGAGATAGGCCAGCCCGGTCTGCGCCTGCGTGATCCGTAGCGCATCGCCCGGATACGGGTCGCCCGGGTCGGCCGCGTGGGTCGGCATGCCGGCGGGCTTATCTACGACGACGATGTCGTCGTCTTGGTAGAGGATCGGGATATGCATGGCACTGCCCCATCCTACGGCGTCAGCCGGTTCAGATCTCGCGGGAAGAGGGTACCCAGGCGGATGTTATCCAGCCCGAGCAACTGCATGATGAAGCGTTCCAGGCCGATGGCGCAACCACCGTGGGGCGGCATGCCGTACTTGAACGTCTCGAGGTAGGTTTCGAAGGGGGCCAGGTCGGCGTAACCGTGGCGGGCGGCGGAATCCAGGTAGTCCTGGTAGAGATGAAGCCGCTGGCCACCGGTGACCAGCTCCGTGCCCCGGAAGAGCAGGTCAAACGAGTTGGAGTAGCGCGGGTCGGCCGGGTTCGGGTGTGTGTAAAACGGCCGCTTGGCCATCGGATAGCCGGTGACGAACAGCAAGTCACTGCCATGCACATCTCGCGCCCATTCGCCCAGCCAGCGCTCGTGCTGCGGCGCCAGGTCGGGCTCGCCGCGGCAATCCTCGCCGTGCCGGGCCAGGATCAGATCCTGGGCCTCCGGGAAGTAGATCGCCGGGATCTGGGCCGGCACTTCGGGCAACCTCACCTGCAGGGCGGCGAGCTCGGGCGCATAAGCCGCGCGCAGATGAGCCACGACGCCGCGCATCACCTCTGCCAGCATCGCCATCACATCGCGATGGTCACGGATGAAGCCCATCTCCATGTCCAGGCTCACATACTCGTTGATATGGCGCACGGTATCGTGCGGCTCGGCGCGGAAAACCGGGCCCACCTCGTATACCCGCTCGAACACGCCGACCATGATCTGTTTGTAAAACTGGGGGCTCTGGGCCAGGTAGGCCTGGCGGCCGAAGTAGTCGACGGCGAAGACGTTGGCGCCGCTCTCCGTGGCCGACGCGACCAGCTTCGGCGTTTGGATCTCGGTGAAGCCGTGAGTATTCAGTGTGGCGCGGAAGCCTGCCATAATGCCGGCAGAGAGCCGGAACAGTGCACGCCTGGCGGGATGACGCAGTCCCACGGTGGCATGATCCAGGAATACCGGCAGACTGGCCCGCACCTCCGGTTTGTTCAACGAGACCGGCACCGCGTCGCGTACCGGCGAGAGGATCTCGAAGGCCGGCTGCCGCACCTCATACCCGCCCGGCGCCTGCGGCTCGGCCATTACGGTGCCTTCCACAGCCAGCACCGTCTCGGGCAGCAGTCCATCCAGCGCGTGCAGCGCCTCAGGCCGGTCGATCACCACCTGCGCCGTGCCGCGCACGTCACGCAGAACCAGGAAATTGATGCCCCCCATGCGCCGCAGCGTGTGCAACCAGCCGGCCAACCGCACGCGCTCACCGACGTGAGCGGAGATCTCAACCGTGTAGATGCGTTCCATGAGCTCACCTCTAACGCAGCACAACAAAACGCCCCCCGTCCAAGGACGAGGAGCGTGCTCGCGGTGCCACCCTGGTTCGCCGGAGCCTCACGGCCCCGGCCTTAACGGTCATCCTAGACCGGCCTCATAACGGGAGGCGCCGGCCTGGGCCTACCCCGGCCAGATCGGGCGGGCTCGACCCCGCAGCTCCAGAGTGTCTTTCCGGAAACGCGCAGGCGGCCTTCACAGCAACGGTCGCTCTCTGGACTGCGCCGGATCCCGTACTCTCTCCATCACAGCTATTTGATATACACGGTCGCTTGGGGTTTCAGGATCCCAAGAGATCGTTGCTTGAGAGGATAACACGCCGCGCGAAGGCTGTCAATTGCTGTGCTGCTGCCGCCGCAAGGGTAGCCGCTTTTGCTCCGATGCCAGAAAACTACTGCTGCCACGCCAGCCATTGCGCATAGAAGTAGGCGCTGCCGCCGGGCGCCACCAGCACGTCGGCAGTTGGCGCTTCGCCGATCAGTTCCGCGCCCATGTGGATCAGATGGCCCAGCGGCCGCGGTGCCTCGTACGCTCGCAGCAGGCAGTCCTGATCCAGCAACAGGAGCGCCCTGATTTCGGCGCCGGGTGAGGGCCTTGCAAGCGCCGCGGCGCGGAACACCGAGGTGACGAGGGTGGTAGGGACGCGCTCGCGCCGAGAGCCGCGCCGCAGGTCAAACGTCGCGATCCAGACCAGCAACGGCCGGCAGGGCTCAGCCCACCGGTAGGCAAGGGGGCGCGGGACCTGATCTTGGCGACAAAGGTAGGTCACAGCGCTGTCGCCCAGCGAAACGGCGCAATTGGCCTCCTCCAGGGCTTCGCGTTTTGCGGCCTCTCCCCAGCCCTCTCCCGGGTCCAGGTGCCCGCCGATGCCGACGAAGGCCGTGATGTCGTCTCGGCCCTGCGCGCCCAGGGGAACCGCCCGCGGCTCCAATGCGAACACGAGCCGATCGCGCCACATCAGGATCAGCCCTGTGGTCAGCTCAGCCTTGGGCCCGCCGAGCTCAGCCAGTTCTACGGCGCCACCGCGCACAAGCTCAGGCATCTCACCGATCATGTCGCCATAGTCGTCGAGTTCCACCTATGCCGGCACGGCCGCTTCCGGCCCCTCCATGTCAGGCTGGCCTTTGACGCCAACCGTGTTCAGCGCGGCCACCGCCAACCGGTCAGCGCGCTCGTTAGACTCGTCGCCGGCGTGGCCTCTAACCCAGTGCCAGGCGATGCGGTGCGGGCGCATGGCCGAGCTGAGACCCTGCCAGAGGTCGCGATTCTTCACGGGCTCCTTAGTGCTGGTGCGCCAGCCGTTGCGCTGCCAGCGCGGCATCCACTCCGTAACTCCTTTCCGCAGGTACTCGGAATCGGTGTGCATCTCCACGATACACGGCCGAGTCAGGCTCTTGAGGGCCGCGAGCGCCGCTCTCAGTTCCATGCGGTTGTTGGTGGTCAGCGAGGCGCCGCCCTGCAACACCTTCTCATGCTGGCCGTAGCGCAGGATGGCACACCACCCGCCCGGGCCTGGATTGCCCGCGCAAGCGCCGTCGGTGTAGATGATCACAGGGGTTGGGTCGTTTGGCGTGCTCATGTGCGTATGCTGAATACGCGCGAGGGCGGCCCCGGCGGGGGTTCGGTGATCTGCACCGATTCAACCTCTGCAGCCGGCGGCCCGCGGCGGCACCAGCCCACCATGGCATCGACGGCCTCTGCCGGGCCTTCGAAAAGCGCCTCTACCGCGCCATCCCAACGGTTGCGCACCCATCCTCTGACGCCCAAAGCATTGGCCTGGCGCTGGCAACTGGCTCGGAAGCCTACCCCCTGCACCCAACCGGAGACGACCACTCCCACGCGCTTTTCGTCCATGGCAGAACGGCGCCTCCTGCTTTCACAGCCGTCATCGTTGCTCGTGACCTGCCAATATCAACGCGGCTCAAGCCGGAGCCTTTGGATCGCGAAGGCTGGCCATTGCGGCCGGCATCCCCTCCATGCGGTAGGCGTAAGCCATGTGGGGCGTGCTGTGCGCCCAACCCACTTGCCCTTCCGGTGAGACACAGATTACCCCGCCCAACCCGTTGACGCGATGCCGGAAAAAGGCGATGGCGACATTGGCGGCGATAACCGGGCTGCCCGACAGCGCGATCTGGTCCACCGCGGTCTTCGCCAATACGGTCTTCATGATCTGCTCGCCCCAGCCGGTGCAGGCAGCAGCGCCGCGCGTGTTATCGGCATAAAGGCCGCACCCGATGATCGGTGTATCACCCACCCGTCCGGGATATTTGAAGGGTGTGCCGCCGGTGGAGTTGCCGACCGCCAGGTTTCCGCAAGCATCGATCGCGATGGCGCCGACCGTATCACCCGGGGCAGACAAGGTTCTCGCCGGCACCTCATCGCGAGCCGCGCCAGCGGATGGCGGCGCAGCGGGTGGCAACGAAGCGATCCGTTCTTTCCAGGCGTGCAGCTCACGCGGCACGATCAGGTCCGCCTGGGTGCAAAGGGGGAGTCCAAGCTGTTGGGCAAAACGCTCGGCCCCCAAGGCCGCCAGGAAGACATGCTCGCTGTCGCTTAGAACCCGCCGGGCCAACGTGATGGGGTTCGCAACCCGCTTCACGGCCGCCACAGCCCCGGCCATCAGCGTGCGCCCATCCATCATCCCAGCATCCATCTCAACCTCACCATCACGGTTCAGGTGTGAACCGCGCCCCGCGTTGAAAACCGGATCGTCCTCCATCACCCGGATGGCTGTCTCCACCGCGTCCAATGCTGAGCCGTGTCGTGCCAAAATGGCCCAGCCGGCCTCCGTGGCGGCCGAACAACCAGCCAGATGGCCTGCTTGGAGCGCGTGGGGGATATCCTCGGCCCCGCCGTGGACGATCAGCGCGATTCCCATTCATTTCTCCTTCGGGGGTCCGTCAGCATGTCACATGGAACAGGCCCAGGACATTGCCTTCGGCCTCGTTCCACTGTTTGATCGCTTTCGGCGTAGGCCACAGGTCGACCTTGCAGTCGTGTTTGGCGAGGAAAGCGGCCGCTTCCTCGGAGAGGCGCACCTGGTCCATCTGGCCCGTGCCGATGATCAGGTGCTCGGCCTTCTTGCGGTAGAGATCCTCGATCTCCGCCAGGCTGACGGTATGCGACGTGCCGTAGATGGCCTTGGAGAGTTCCTTGTTGCGCTTGTACACCTTGCCGCTCAGCCGGATGATAATGTCATATTCGTAGCGACGTCCCTCAACGGTCACGCTGCCGAACCGGGTGTCATCAATTGCTGGTCTCATGGGCCACCTCTGTGGGCAGGATTCTAGCACAGGGCACCCGTGCCTGCAACCGCCCCCCGCGCATTCTCTACCTCCAGTCATTGCGCTTACCGCCTCTGCTGGTTATAATTGCCGTAGACTTAGGAGGGTCCATTGAACAGCGTACGCATCGTCGCGGATGGCGGCTGTGATCTGCCGCCTGACCTGGTGTCGCAGTACCAGATCACGGTCGTGCCGGTGCATGTCAGCTTCGGGCCCGAAATGGTATCCAGTGATCACCTCACCCCCGCGGAGTTCTGGGCGCGGATCGAGCGTTCTGGCTATACACCCGGCACGTCTGCACCCTCGTCCGGCGCCTTCGAGCAGGCCTTTCGCCGGCTGGTGGATGCCGGCCATCACGTTGTTTGCTTGACGCTGCCCGGGAAGTATAGCGGTGCCTTTAACGCAGCCCGGTTGGCTGCCCTCGAATTCGGTGATCGGGTCCGCGTGGTCGATTCGGGCTCCCTCTCCTTGGGGATGGGCCTGTTGGTGCTGCAGGCTGCCAAGGACGCGTTGGCCGGGCAGAGTGCGGAGGCGATCCAGGGTACGTTGGGGCAGTTGGTCCCGCGCACGTCGGTGATTTTCGCACTCAACACCATCGAGTGGGTGCGCCGTGGCGGGCGGCTTAACCGACTCATGCCCTTGATCGACCGGGTGGCGCGCACCCTGAACGTCAAGCCGATCCTGGAGGTGACCGATGGCGAATTCCACCTGCTCGGCATCGCTCGCTCGACCAAAGGCGTGCTGCGACGCCTGGAAGATGAGGCTCGGATACGGTTGCCGGCGCACAGTGTCGCGGCAGCCTACACTCGCGGCGGGCAGGCGGCGTCCGAATTGGTGAACGCCTTGGGGCGCATTGTTGGCGTGCCGCCGGGCGAGATTATGTGTGCAGAGGCTGGTCCCGTATTTGCCGCCCACGCCGGTCCCGGAGCGCTGGGGGCGGTGCTCATCCGGGCATGATCCCATCGGTGAGGTCCGCAATGACGCGCGTCGCTTTGCTTTCGGATATCCACGGCAACCTGATCGCCCTCGAGGCGGTGCTGGCCGACATAGCCCGCCAGGGTTCCTTTGATGGCACCCTCGTTGCCGGCGACCTGGTGTGGGCTGGGCCATGGCCGGCCGAAGTGGTTGACCTGACCCGGGCTTCCGGAGCCACCGTGATCCAGGGCAACACCGATGCCTTCTTCCGGCGCAGTATCGAAGACACGGCGCCCGGCAAGCGGGAAGGCCGCTTTGCCGAGCACCTCACCTGGATGACCGACCGCCTGGGTACTGAGCGAATACGCTACCTGACCCATCTTCCGTTCAGCCATCGCATTTCGCCGGCGCCGGGGCATGACCTATTGGTGGTGCATGCCAATCCCCAGGATCTCGATCGCCCCATCATAGCTAAGACCAGCGAAGCCGAGTTGGATGACCTCCTACTGACGGGCGGCGACGAGGCGGACTGGGAAGCGCTGGCATTTGGCCACGTGCACGCCCCATTCACACGGGCCTGGCGCGGCCGGCTACTTGTGGACGTGGCCAGCGCTGGCCTGCCGATGGATGGCGACCCGCGCGCCGTGTATGCCATCCTCACCTGGGATCGCGGGCACTGGCAAGCCGAACACCGGCGCGTGCACTATGACGTGCCCGTGGTGGCGCACCGGATGCGCACCAGCGGCATGCCGCGCGGCAAGCATTTCGCCGAGCGCCTGACTGCCGCAGCTTACAGCGTGCTCGTCGCGGCGCAGATGGCGGCGGCAACGGTCGAATAGGGGCAACGCACGGCACGGAGCGCGCAGTTGACCATCGCGCGAGGGCACAGGGCACACATGGAATCTCTTGCACCCTTTCATCCACGCCTCGTCCACTTCCCCATCGCGCTCTCGCTGGCGGGGGTGCTGTTCATCTTCCTCGGCACCATGGCGCCGCGCTTGAAGGCTGGCTGGGGCCAGCCGGACTTCTGGGAGCGCTACGGGCGGCTCAGCCTGGTGCTGGGCTGGCTTGGGGTGCTGGCTGCGGTGGCAAGCGGGTTAATCGATCAGGCGAAGGCGCCAGCCACGCCGCAGATCGCTCAGGCCATCAACCAGCACATCACGGCCGGCATTGCGCTGCTGGTAGCACTCGGCCTTGCGCTGTACTGGCCACTGCGCGATGAAGCCTTGTGGTCAGAGCGACGTCACTTCTGGGCCTACCTGGCCCTGCTAGCGCTTGTGGCTGGGCTGGTGGGGCTTGAGGCCTGGCTGGGAGGCAAGCTCGTCTACCATTACGGCGTTGGCGTGCGTTAGCCGATTGTCAGGCGCGGCCGGGGCCATCATCGCCGGCCCGGCAAGGCATCGATCTTACCAGGTGGCCCACCATGAGGGGCCCGGCCACGACGCGAGGGGATATGGAGACCAAATGGTACACGGGTACAGGCGACGACGGCTTCACGGGGGTGCTCGGCCGCGAGCGCGTGCCCAAGTACGCGAGGCGCCCTGAAGCATACGGCACCGTGGACGAGGCCTCGGCCGTTCTCGGCCTGGCGCGCGCTCAGGCCAAGGATGAGCGCGTGCCGCAACTGCTCCTGGCTGTGCAACGCGACCTGTACAACATGATGGCCGACCTGGCCACACTGTCCGAGACGGCCACACGGCCGCCCTGGCTGGGCGCTGATCGGCTGGCCTGGCTAGAACGGGTGACTGATGCGCTGGGCGCCGAGGTGCAGATGCCCAGGGCCTTCATCGTCCCCGGCGACAGCGCGAGCGGAGCCACACTGGACATCGCTCGCACCGTGGTGCGCAGGGCGGAACGACTCGTAGCGCGCCTCACTCATGACTATGAGGTACGCGATGATACGCCGTTGAAGTACCTGAACCGGCTTTCTTCGCTGCTCTTCGTAATGGCGCGGGTCGAAGATCGGGCGGCAGGCGTGGAGCATTACACGCTGGCGGCCGAATAGCTCCGGCGAAGCTGGCCGGCGCGGCATCGAGCTCGAAGACAGGGGACACCATGCTACTCGGCGCACACATGTCGGTTTCGGGTGGTCTGAGCAAAGCCTTTGAGCGGGCGCAATCCATCGACACCTGCACCATGCAGGTCTTCACCAAAAACCAGAACCGCTGGGAACAGAAGCCTACCCCTCGGGATGAGGTCGAGCGCTGGTTCCAGGCGCAGGCGGCGACCGGCATTGCGCCGGTGGTGGCCCATGCCGCTTACCTGATCAACCTGGGGTCACCCGACGAGGCGTTGTGGGAACGCTCGATCGTGGCCATGGCAGACGAATTGACCCGTGCCGAGGAGCTGGCCATGTTGGGCGTCGTGGTGCATCCCGGCGCGCACATGGGGACAGGGGAGGAGGCAGGCATCGCGCGCATCGTCGCTGCGCTGGATCGCGTCCATACGGCCACAGCGGGTTACCACACCCTGACGATTCTCGAGAGCACCGCTGGGCAGGGAACCGCGTTGGGCTACCGATTCGAGCAGTTGAGGGGCATGCTGGAGGGGGTTAAGGAGCCGGAGCGGATCGGCTTTTGCTTCGACACCTGCCACGTGTTCGCCGCCGGCTACGAGATCCGCACGCCAGAAGCATACGCCAATACTATCGACGCGTTGGACCAAGTATTGGGCCTCGGCAGGCTCAAGTGCTTCCACTTCAATGACAGCAAGAAGGGACTGGGCTCACGGGTGGACCGCCACGACCACATCGGCACGGGCCTCCTGGGGCTGGAGCCCTTCGGTTTCATCCTCAACGACCGCCGCTTCGCCGCCGTCCCTAAGATCCTCGAAACCCCGAAGAGCGAGGACATGCACGAGGACGTGGAGAACTTGCGCGTGCTAAAGGCCTTGATCGAGCCCTAAAAGCCCCACCTCGGCCGCCGGCCGGACGACGGTCAGGAAAGCTGTTCCGCCAGAGCGGCAGGATCCGTGGCCGGAAGGCGGCAGACGTAGTTGCGGCAGACATACGCCGTGGCGCGACCATCCACCTGTTCGCGTCCCGCGAGCAGCGGCACCCGCGCCGCGGCGGCTTCATCCACGGGTGCGCGCAGGGCCAGCACGCTGTTGGGCAGGTAGCGCCTGCGAACCTCTGCCAGCAAGGCACGCGTATCGGCGGCATCTGGAACGCCCACGATGGCAATCTCCTGACCCGGGTTTAGATGAAAGTCCAGGGCGCAAAGCATCCGGCCAAACGCCGCCGGTTGTGCCGCCATCGCGTCCGCCATTAGCCGCAGCACGCCGGTCGCGTAATCGGCATACTCGGGCCGCCCCAGCAGGACGGCGAGCCGCAGGAAAAGATCCGCCGCCAGGGAATTGCCGGAAGGCACCGCGCTGTCGATGAAGTCCTTATGCCGCACGATGAGCCGCTCGTGGTCGGCGCCGGTCTGGAAGAACCCACCGCCCTGGGCATCCAGGAAGCTCGCCAGCATGGCGCGGGCCAATTGCGAGGCGGCCTCCAGCCAGCGCAACTCGAACGTGGCCTCATAGAGGCGCAAGAGGCCCAGCGCAAGCGCTGCGTAATCCTCCAGGTAGGCATTCAGGTGGGCCTGCCCATCCCGGAAGCTGCGAACAAGCCGGATCCCCTCGGGCACGGCGTGGTGCGCCATGTGCTCCAGCACGAAGGACGCGGCCCGGCGCGCCGCATCCAGATAGTCCGGGCGATCGAGCACGGCGCCGGCCTCTGCCAGCGCCTCGATCATCAACCCGTTCCACTCGGCCAGGATCTTCTCGTCGCGACCCGGCTTGACGCGCCGCTCTCGGGCCGCGACGAGAGCCGCGCGCCCACGAACCAGGACTCCAGAGAGCCGCTCTGGGCTGACTCCTGCGGCCCGCGCCACACTCGCCAGATCGCGCTCTATGTGCAGGATGCTCGCGCCGGGGCCGCCCTCGCGGAAGTTGCCCTGGGGAGTGACGCCGTAGTAGGCAGCGAACAGGCGCGCCTGCTCGGGGTCCAACCGCTCGCCAACCTGCGCCAGCGTCCAAAGGAAGAACTTGCCTTCCTGGTCCTCGCTGTCGGCATCCTGGGTGCTGTAGAAACTGCCCTCGGGAGAGGTCATCTCGCGCAGCACGTAGTCCAGCGTCTCCTCGGCTACTCGCCGGAACTCGGGCGCCGATGTGACCTGCCAGGCGTGCAGATAGACCCGGGCCAGTTGGGCGTTGTCGTAGAGCATCTTCTCAAAGTGCGGCACCAACCAACGGTCATCGGTGCTGTAGCGGTGGAAGCCCCCGCCAAGCTGGTCGTACATCCCGCCGCCCGCCATCTTTGAGAGGGTTAGAGTCACCGCATTGAGGGCCGAAACGTCTCCCGTGCGCCGGTAGCTCTGCAACAAGAACTCCAGGTTCATCGGCTGAGGGAACTTCGGCGCCCCGATGGCCCCGCCTTCGCGCGCGTCCTGGCCGGCGATCAGGTTGCGCAAGGCCTGATCGAGCAGCGCAGGCGCGGGCGGCGCCTCTGCCGGGCGAAGTAGGGCGCTCCGAGCGAGCGCCTCTGACACGCGCGCTCCCGCGGATTCCAGCTCGCCGCGGCGCTCGTTCCAGGCCTCGGCAATAGCCTCGAGCACTTGCCGGAAGCCCGGCATGCCGTAGCGGGGGGCCGGCGGGAAATAGGTGCCTCCGTAGAACGGGCGGCCATCGGGCGTGAGGAAAACGGTCATGGGCCACCCGCCATGGCCTGTCATAGCTTGCACTGCCTCCATATAGATCGCATCGAGATCGGGCCGTTCCTCTCGGTCGACCTTGATGTTGACAAACAAACCGTTCATCGTCGCGGCCGTCTCGGGGTCCTCGAACGATTCGTGCGCCATCACGTGGCACCAGTGGCAGGCAGAGTAGCCGACGCTCAGCAGGATAGGCTTCCCTTCGGCCCGGGCGCGTGCCAGAGCCTCAGGCCCCCAGGGGTACCAGTCAACCGGGTTATGAGCGTGTTGGAGCAGATAGGGGCTCGTCTCGTGGATCAAGCGGTTTGGCCGGTGTGCTGCGGCTTCTGTTATACACAGTGTACTTTCCTGCATGAGCTCGTCCTTACGGATCGGATAGTGCTGTCAAGGAGTCTAGCACAAGGCCGCGCCGGGGAACGTAGCGCCGCGGACCATTCAACGCATCCTGTTGGAAAACAAACAGCCCCGCCGATACGCAGGGCTGTTACATCTCTTTGTCGTGTTCGTGCGCCCGCGGCCAGGCCCTTACTCCCCGTGGCCGTTCCTGCGTGACTCCGCCATAGCCTGCAGGGCACGCTGCTCAGATGAGCGCCCCCGCGCCGCGACCTCTTTGGCGTAGGCACTCAGCAACTGCATCTGCGTCCGCGAGGCAAACAGCCGTACCTCTCGCGGCTCGCCTTCGTCTCCCTCAGGCAGCGCCTCCTGCGCGACGAGCAGGATACGATCGCGGTTGGCGTCGTATCCCAGTGCCATGGTGCCGACCCTGAAGAGCGGCTCGACCGGCTCTTTCACCATCATCACCACGTCGTCCACCGTCAGATTCTTTTCACGGGCCAGACTGAACTCCTCCTCCAGATTCTCCACCATCTCATCGATGGCCTCGGTCAGAGCCTGCACTTGCTCCTTCTCGCATAGGATGGTCAGGCGCTCGAGCCCCCGCTCGGCCTGGATATAGAAGGTACGCTGCCCCTTTGCGCCCAGCGCGCCCGCCGTGATATGGGTTACCGGGTCGAACTCTAAAGTGGGCTTCGCCATGCACTCGCTCCCTTGGTCAGATAACTTAGGATATCTGAGGGCCCAACCTTTGTCAAATGGGTTTGACAGAACCGGGATAGACAAAGGGCGTCTCGGCCAGGTAGCCGGAGAACGACGCGGCGCGCTGATCGCGCCCCGAGAGGAGAGGCTCCGTCACGGGCCAGGTGATGCCTAGCGCGGGATCGCTCCAGAGGATGCCCTGCTCGTGGGCCGGACTGTACACGTAGCTGCTCTTGTAGAGCACTTCGGCCTCATCGCTCAGCACGCAGAAACCGTGGGCAAAGCCGATCGGGATGTAGAGCTGGCGGAAGTTGTCGGCGCTGAGCTCGACGCCAACCCATTGCCCGAGGGTGGGCGACCCGGCGCGGATATCGACGGCCACATCCCAGATCAGGCCACGGCTCACGCGCACCAGCTTCACCTGCGCCGCTGGCGGCAACTGAAAGTGGAGCCCGCGCAGGGTGCCACGCACCGATTTCGAGTGGTTATCTTGCACAAAGACCGTGTTGATGCCGTGGGCGAGGAAGGTCTCCCGGTTGTAGCTCTCGAAGAAGAAGCCGCGCGAGTCCTGGAACACACGCGGTGTGATGACCATGACTCCGGGGAGGCTGGTATGCTCGATTATACACAGTGTACTTTCCTGCTGCATCGGCGGCTATCCTGAATGAAGGCTGTGGGCGGAGTTTAGCACACCGCCGCCGCCATTTGCAACCACGACTGGCGGCTTTGGGAGAGAAGCGTCGCTTTCACTCTTCAATGTCCGTGGCGGCTGGCGCGCCCGCCCGCTTGCCTTCCAGGCGAGCCAGCCGATGCCGCAGGGTAGCCATGGCATCCTCACGGTAGGAGCCGGGCGCCCCACCTTCGGCAATTCGCAGCGCCCAGGCTGCCCATCCTCGAGCAGCATCCAGGTCTGTCGTATGCCACTCGTGGTACTTGGCCAACTCGACGTAAGGGGTCAGATCGTCGCCGGGAATGGTCCCGATCCATTGCTCCCACAACGCAGCGGCCTCGTCCCAACGCCCGAGGCGCTTGTAGAGAAAGCTCAGGCTGCGCAAGCCTTCACTTTGCTCGGGCAGCGCAGCCAGACCATCCAGCGCTGCCCGGTAGGCCACGATCCCTGCCTCAACCCAATCCAGCATCTCATAGCAGCGCCCCAGGCTGAGGCACTCCAGAGGATGGAGGCGTGCGACCTCCTCCGTGAACTCTGCCACCCTGAAGAGCCGGCCCAGGCGCTCGGCAAGTAACACCATGGAGAGAATGTCCTGGAGGTTGTGGTAGAACACATGCGCCAACATATCGGTGGCGATACCGGTGCGATAGTACTCGCGGTAGATGTCGGGGATCATCCAGCCGGGGACGTCTTCCACGGTGCGTTGCAGCGCCAGCACCTTCTGCTCCAAGTTACCCAGTGCGCATGACCCGTGGCGAGCGCGCCAGACACGCCGGGAGGGCGGAAGCAGGTCGAGATGCGGCACGCCTGGGATGGGCCACGGCATGCGGGCCAATACGAAACGGCTCTGCACCAGGGGAAGGTCAAACGCCTTTCCGTTGAAGGTGACCATGCCGCCACAACCAGCCAGGACCTCTTCAACGAGGTGCAACTGCGCCCGCTCTTCGGCCGGGTTGCGCATGAAGAACTGTTTCACGACAAACTCACCCTCAGGGCGGCCGGCCTTACGAACGGCGCCAGGCTCCGGCAGGGCATAGCTCCCGATCCCGATAAGAAACGTGTACGTGCCCGTATCGACCGAAAGGCCAGTCGTCTCCGTATCCAGGAAAACCACACCCGCCGGGTCCAGCGTCGCCAGGGACACATCTCGTCCAAGTGCGGCCAGGGCTTCGGGCTCCGCGCGGAGCCACTGGGCCAAGTCTGGCCTCTCCGCCAACGGAAAGCGGGCCGTCCGAGCCCAGACGGGGCCGAAAGGAGTATCTACCTCCTCCCCAGGCAGGATGCCGGCCTCGGGCGCCGGCCTCCGCTCGGGCGGATGGGGCAGATCGCGCGTACCGCGCCTGACGCCGAGCCTGCGCAAGCGCTCGAGCCGATCCTGCCGGCGCTTTGCCTCATCATTGCCAAGCATCCGGTCTCAAGCCTCCGGCTTGGTCTTATACCCCAGCTCATGCAGCGCGGCGAGCACCTTGGGAAGGTTGCCCTCGCTCACCAGCACAGCCTGCGCCGATAGGAGATCACCCAGCAGGGGAGCCAGGACCGGGTCGGCACGCAGGGTGGCCAGGATACTAGCCTCATCTACCCGCAGTACCGCCCCCCTGGAGACACGGACCGTACCGGAGTGTTGGTCCCAACGCTGCAGGCCCGCCACGACGCGCGCGGGCACATGCCCCCCCGTAGCATGCCGCAGAAACGTAAGGACCGCCTCTGCCTTCACCCCGTCCTCCCGGGCACGCGCCAGGCTCCGCCGGCTGATCCGGTGGCGCGTCATTCCCCCGGGTGGGCGCTCGTCCGCGATCGGTTCGCTGAAGCGCAACAGCCGGAAACGATCGAGCAGAGGAAGCCACAGCGGCGCGCTGATCGTGAAGTCCTCCTGTAAGGTGAGCCGGGCCGGCCGCGGCAACTCCGCAGGCATCCGGCCCGCCAGCCAGGCCAACCCCATCGGTGTGAGGCGAAAGGCATCATATTGGCCTACCTCAGGCCCGCCGAGCGCCAAGCCACCCAACCAAAAGAGCGGCCCGGTGATCAAGAAGCGGATTAGCCTCCCCTCCACCTGATCCCACGACTCGAAACCCGAGAGAAAGCTCCCGGTCTCGGCATCACGGAGATACCACCCGTCATAGCTGCTGTCAAGCCGTTGGAAGTCTGGCTGGACCGCTTTCATCCAGGCTACAAAATCCGAAATGCCGTACCAGGCATCGCCTGGCAACCTGCTCAAAACCTCGAGGATGGCATGGCGAGCGATCGTCGGGTCGTTACGCCAATCACCTTCGGCTTTCAGTGAAGGCACGTGGCGGAGGTCGTTCCAGCCGGGCACGTCGGGCGATTCTTCGCCGCTCTCACGCCAACCCTGGAACAGCGCTTTCATCTGCTCCCAGTGCGTACCGCGCAGCCATGGGGTCAACGCCGGTGTATTCAGGGTCAGCCGGCCACGGTCTGACACCAGCCAGCCAGGCCGGCGCGCCAGTGCGACAAGCAGCGCTAGGCGCACCGAATTTGGGATGCACAGCCCTTCTCTTAAGCCATCCACATCCGTGGGGTTCAACTGCCCGGCCCGGTCCAGCCGCGCCGGCATCAGCCGCAGTGAAGCCAAGACTTGACAGGTGTCCACCGCCAGGGCGTTGAACGCCTGCTCAGAGCACGCCGGGGGATGGGCCGGGGGCGCGAAGGGCAACACCTCGGCGACGGCCGGACGGCTTGGCTGCGGAGGGAGGAGCTCATCGGGAACATAGATGTATTCCAACGGCCCATCGCCGAGATCGGCGAAGGTCCGGAAGATCAGGCCGCGGTACCACAACTCCTCGGCCGGTCCGGCCGGCTGGCGCCACGGCAACTCGCGTTCCAGCCTGCCCGGGCCCAGTGGGCGGATCTGACCGGCCGCGCGAGTGAAGGCGGCCGATTTCATGCGCCCTCCGGCGGCAGCGAGCGCGTCCCAGGCTGCTCTTGCTTCCGCCGAGCATGTTGCGAGGGCCGCAGCCAGGGCGCCAGGCTCGACCAGGCGGGCAGAGAGCTGGGCGGCAGCATCCGCGCGGAGGTTGGTGGGCAGCGCCACGCCGTGCAGCTCTGCGATGCCGCGCAACAGCGCCATCGGGTGATCGTTCAGGCTTGCCTGCAAGTCTCTCATGGCTGAAACAAGCCCCGTACTACCTGGCTCCCAGTGTTTGCGGCGGCCCGGAGGTGCGGTATACTTGGCAGCGTACTGCCAGCCGGCGGCGTGCCACAGCGCTCCGGGCGGCGGCAGGGAAAGGTACAGGAATGGACGCTCCGAATGCCAAGCCGACAAAGGCCAAGGCCGGTCTGTTACCTGAGATCTTGCGCAACTTACGCCTCGCATGGCGGTTGATGCGAGACCCGCGCGTTGCCGCAAGCTTGAAGCTCCTCATCCCAGGCTTGATGATCGCATACGTGCTGTTTCCGTTGGATCTTTTGCCCGATGTGATCCCGGTCCTGGGCCAGCTCGATGATCTGGCGGTGGTGGCCGTGGCCGTGACGGCTTTCATTGAGATGTGCCCGCCCGCTCTCGTTAGGGAACACCGAGAGAACCTGGCGCGGGGCGCCGCTCGCACCCCGAGGGACCCGAGCGACAAGAACCGTGGCGACCAGGTGATTGATGGAGAGTACCGGGTCATCGACTGAACGGTTGCATGGCTAGGTGACGCGTTCCCCGACCAGGTCGTATTCCATGGCTCCTGTGATGCGCGCCCGTGCCATAGTTCCTGCCGGCAGCACCTCAGGGAGAACCACCAGGCCATCCACCTCGGGCGCGTCTCGATAACTGCGAGCCAGCGTCACCGGCTCCTTCTTGCCAGACACTTCGCCGCTCCCTTCCGCCAGGATTTCCAGCGTTCGACCCACCTGGGCCTGGTTACGCGCCAGTGAGATGCGTTGCTGGAGTGTCATCAATCGGTCATAGCGCTCCGCTTTCACGGCGTCGGGCACCTGGTCTGGCATGGCATAGGCCGGGGTGCCGGGCTCCGCGCTGAAAGGAAAGGCCCCGACCTTGTCGAACTGAATGGCTTGCACAAACGCCATCAACCCGGCGAACTCTTGCTCGGTCTCGCCGGGCAAACCCACGATGAACGTGCTTCGGAAAGCCATGTCGGGCATAGCAGCGCGCATCTGGGCCAACACCTGGAGCTGCCCATCGACATCGCTCGGTCGAAACATGCGCCGTAGCACCGCCGGGTGGCCATGCTGGAACGGAATGTCCAGGTAGTGACAGACGCGCGGGTCGCTCGCCATGACCTCGATGAGGCGTTGCGAGATATGTCCAGGGTAGGCATACATCAGCCGCAGCCAGCGGAGGTCAGGCACGGCGTGCAGGATGGCGCGCATCAGATCCGGCAGCCCGTCGGGCTGGCCCAGGTCGCGCCCATAGTCGGTCGTATCCTGGCCGATAAGGATGAGCTCCCGCGCGCCGCCGGCCACCAGGGCCCGGGCTTCGGCCACGAGCGCGTCTTGCGGACGGCTGAGCAACTTCCCCTTGAAGCTCGGGATGGAGCAGAAGGCGCACGGTGCATTGCAGCCATCGCTGATCTTCAGGTAGGCGCTGCCAGCCACGGCCCCAGATCGGGGAGATTCGCCCCACAGAGGGTGAACGGAATCGCCCAACAGGGCATAGCGCCCAAAGGCCCGCTGCCCCTTGCCGCCGCGCAGGTCTCGGATGAAGGGCACGATCTCCATCCAGCGCCGGGTGCCCAGCAACCCATCCACACCCGGCACTTCGCGCACGATGCGCTGCCCCGAGCGTTGTGCCATACAGCCTGCAGCGATCAACAATTGCCCATCCTGCTTGGCGCAGGCTAGCTCCTTAAGGGCATCCAGCGACTCTTCCTCGGCTGCAGCCAGGAAGCCACACGTGTTGACGATCATCACATCGGCTTCACCGGGCGTCGCCGTGCCGCGATAACCTGCCCGGCTCATCAACGTCGCCATCGCCTCACTGTCCACCATGTTCTTAGGACAGCCCAGGGTCAGCAGGTAGTATCGTGTTCCCATCGCCTCTTGAATTCTCTCGGCACCAAAACACAAAGCGCAAAACGACTGCCCGGGCAGGCACGTTTTACGCTTTGCAGGTGAATACGTGCTTTGACGACAACCGTCTCGCGTGGGCCCTAACCAGCAGGTGTTTCCGTCGGCGTCGGCGTGGGTGTGGACGTCTCGGTACCGGCCGGCGTAGCTTCCATGACTTGGCCCTGGTCAACCACCCACGAGCGCTCGACCACCTGCCCGATCTTGCCCATGAGGCCCAGATCCTCGCTGTTCAGCATCAGATTGACCCCACCTGCATTGCCAGTGCGCACCGAAATCGACTGCTGCGCTTGCCATTGGCGGGTCTCGCCCGCCTCCAGGACGCCGTCTTGCTCGATATTCCCATCGACAACTACACGGATCCAGGCGCGCTGAACAATGCGTATGTCCATGGCGATGCTGGCAACCGTCTCAGGGGTGTCGGTGGGCCTGGGAGTTGGCGTAATGGTAGGCGGCACGGTCGGCGTGGGCAGCAGGAGCAGATCTGAGGTCGGTGTCGGCAGCTCGGGCGTCGCCATCTCTTTCCGCGGCGTAGCCGTCACGACCCAGACGGTCGCGGTCTGGGTGACAGTAGAAGTCGGCCGGGGCCCAAAAGCGGCCAGCGGCGCCCAACCAGGGCCACGGTTCAAGAACCACCAGCTCACCGCGGCCAGCAGGGCCACGATCAGAAAGGCAGCCAGCCAGCGCACCCAGGCCCCCGATGAGCTCCGAGGCTCGGCCAGGTTGACTTCCAAGGGCCGGTAATCCACCAGGCGCGGCTTACCAGGCTCCGCGATGGGAACCTCATCTTCCGTATCACCGCTCTCCTGGGTATAGAGACTCAGGATAGCATCGACATCGAGGCCCAGGTGACGGGCATAGGTGCGCAAGAAGCCGCGGGTAACAGCGCCGCGCGGCAAGACGTCATAGGCGCCGTTCTCCAGGGCCTCCAGATACTTCTGGCGGATGCGCGTCTCCGCCTCGACATCAGCGAGGCTCCGGTCTTTGGCCGTACGCGCTTCCGCGAGTTGGCGCCCGAGTTCACTCATGAGATGGTTCTTACCTCGAGATTCCAGGTGACAGTCGCGCCACTATACCCGCGGCACATCGAAAAGTCAAACGCGCCGGCATATTGGGGTAATTCCAGCGAAAGTAGGGGGTACCAACGCAAAGGGCAGGCCCGATCTGGGCCTGCCCCAGGGAAGACGTCAACGTGCGATCAATTGTACACGACAGATCGCAGCCTAAGCCTTAGAGATGTCTTAGAAAACGCCGAGGGCAAACATGGGAGCCTGTACGGCGATGACCGCGCGACCGTCTTCCGCCTCGCGGATGCCCTGGTCAGCCCTCTAAGACAGGTTGCACCCTCTGCCGCTTGCCGCTATGATACCTCCATGTACCCCATCAGGGAGATGGCATGCGGCTAACAGCCCTGCGCTGGATCCAAAGAGCCTTCTTGCTCATCATCGTCGCCCTGTTCCTGATCATCGGATGGATGGCCTGGCAGCAGGCACGTGGCGGCGAAGGCGCCGCTCTGCTTATGAGATGGCTGCCACCGGAGCAGACACTGCTCGGCAAGCACATCGGCATCGTTGCAGGGCACAGCGGCAATGATTCCGGCGCGGTCTGTCCCGACGGCCTCACCGAGGCCGAGGTCAACCGCGCCGTGGCAGAGGCGGTTGTGCGCGGTCTGCGAGAGCGCGGCGCGACTGTGGATCTGTTACAGGAGTTCGATGACAGGCTCACCGCCTACCGCGCGGATGCGTTCGTCTCCATCCACGCTGATTCGTGCAAAGTAGACCTGAGCGGCTTCAAAGTGGCAGACCTGGAGGGCGGAAGCGACGCTTCGGCGCAGTTGGTCTCATGCCTCTGGGATCGCTACGAGAAGGCAACCCGCTTGCCGCGACATCCAGATACGATCACGTTCGACATGCGCCAATACCATGCCTTCCGGGAGATCTCGCCCGACATACCCGCAGCCATCATTGAGACCGGCTTTCTGGGCACGGACCGCACGCTGCTCACGAAGCACCCGGATCGCGTGGCGGCCGGGATCGTGGGAGGCATCGAGTGCTTCCTAGCCGGATCCAACTGAGGCGACCCGGCGCCTCACGGAAGGCCCAGCACCTGCCGCAGCAGCAGCCGGTGAACCACCTGTTCCACAGGCGCCCGGTCGTCGGTGAAGATCGGCGTGCCGGGCGGAGGCGCGGCGACCCGGGCGTGCGGCGACATCCGGCGGGCTACTTCCGAAAGAAGCGGATGGCCGAACGCGGGGAGGTTGCCCCGGAAGTCATCGAGCGTGGTCGGCTGGCGAGTGGCGACTACCAGGCTGTTGCCCAGAGGGCCGCCGCCATCCGGCTCATCGACGACGTAGACGCTAGGAAAGACTTGCTGCATGGTGGCCGCGATGGCATCCACAAGGCTGTAATCGGTGTGGGTGCGGCCGACGTTGACCGCTACGACGCCGTCTTTGGTCAAGCGCTCTCGGGCCAGCGCGAAGAACTCGACCGTGGTCAGGTGAAAGGGGATGTAGGGCGGGCGATAGGCGTCGATGGCGATCAGGTCGTATTGCTGGGCGCTGCGGTCAAGGAAACGGCGCCCGTCCATGGCCAAAGCGTTCAGGTTAGGCTGGTTCATATCGAACCAGCGCCGCCCCACAGTGATAATCTCGGGGTCGATCTCGGCGCCATCGATGGGGATCGGGCCATAAGCCTCGGTGAGGAGATGCACCATGGTGCCCGCGGCGAGCCCCACGATCGCGACGCGTCGAACCTGACCCGGGTCATACGGGGCTCTGTTGAATGCCGGCGCCACGGCAAAGTAATCCCAGATGCCGTCGGCCAGCCCGCCTGCGGGACGGTATACCGAGTGAATGCCTTCGCCCTCGTTCAGGCGCAACTGGCGCTCGATACCGGCATCCAGCACCTGGATGTAGTTATAGGGCGATTCGGTTTCGTATAGCAGGTTGGCTGCAGGCTTGATCGGCCCCGCGGGCCGTAGGCCCAACCATGCCACGGCGGCCAGGGCAACGGCCGCGATCAGAGCCTCATAGGGCCGGCGCAGGCGCAGCAGGCCGCAGAGCACCACCAGCAGCAGCAGGCCCGACAGGACCGCGAAGGTGGCACGCGTGCCGATGGCCGGGATCAGGAAGAGGACAGGCAGGAAGCTGCCGAGGATGCTTCCCACTGTGGAGAGTGCATAGATGCGCCCGACCACCGCCCCGCTCCCTTCAATGCCGGGTATGGCCAGGCGAATCGCATAGGGGCTGACGCAACCCAGTAATGTCACCGGCACAGCCAACAGCACCAAGATGGCAGCCATGCTCCCGGCGAGGATCCCGACGTCGAAGCCGTGCCAACCCCGGCCGGCGAGGTTCAACACGGGCCGCGCGAGCGCCGGCACAAGGCCCACCGCCAGGGCGCCTGCTCCTGCCAGGCGCAACAGGACCAGGGGGTCAGGCCAGCGATCGGCAATCCGCCCGCCCAACGAGTATCCGATGGCGAGATAGAGGAGGATCAAGCCGATCAGACTGGCCCACACGATGAGCGAGTTGCCAAACCAGGGGTCCAACAGGCGAGAGGCGCTGAGCTCGACCCCGAGGGTGGTCAGCCCGGAGGTGAAGACGAGCAGATAGAGGTATCGGCGGTCGATGGTGTGCGGCATGGGCCGATTATACTCTGATCGGAAGGGGAGCGACAAGGCAAGATGCAACTCAAGCGTTGGGGCGTTCTCATCCTGATCGCCGGCGTGATCATCGTGCCCCTGGCAGTATACTGGCACAGACTGGCGCCGGTCTTCGCGAGCCCGGAGCATGTGGCGGATCTGGTGCGCGGCGCGGGTTTGTGGGGGCCCTTGGTGATCATCGTATTGCAGGCGTTCCAGGTGATTCTCGCGCCCATACCGGGACAGGCCGTCAACTTCGTGGCGGGCTATCTGTTCGGGTTTTGGCCCGGGGTGCTTTACAGTTGGTTCGGCCTCCTCATCGGCAGCGCCGTCGCCATGCTACTGGCCCGATTTGCCGGGCGCCCCGTGGTGAAACGGTTCGTGGCGCCGGGCACGCTTGCCCGACTCGATGCGCTCGCCGCCAGGCAGGGGCTGCTGTTCTTCTTGCTGGTTTTCTTGCTCCCTTTTGTGCCGGATGACGCGGCCTGTTTTGTGGCCGGCCTCACGCCGCTGCCCTTGCAGGCGCTACTGTTGACGGCAGCAATCGGCCGCCTGCCCTCCATCGTGCTGACGGTTTGGGCAGGCGCCCGGGCCGGAGATCTTCCCGTGGCAATACGGGCGATCGCGGGCGTCGCAGTAGCGGCCGGCCTCTTCGTGATCTGGCGCTACCGAGAAACAATCCAGGATTACCTGCTGCGCCTCGCCGGTCGCATCAAGTAGGATGCCCACCCTGACAGAGGGTTAAAAACACGAACGCCGGGGCTTGCTGGAGGCCCCGGCGTTCGTGTGCAAAGGAGGAGGAAGAATCTTTTCAGATAGTACCCGATTGTGTGCGAAAGCCCAGTGATCGTGCTTACTATTTATATCATAATACTCAGACAAAATAGGGGTCAGCGCACGGTCACATTGTCTCGCAACTTGTCCAGGGTAGCCTGGCCGATCCCTGCCACGCGCAACAGGTCGTCGACGGCGCCGTAGGGGCGGCCTTCGATGATGCGTCGCGCGAGGACGGGCCCCACCCCGGGCAAGGTATCCAGTTCTCCCTCGGTGGCGGCGTTTATGTCAATCACGCCACCGGCTTCGGTAGATGGCAGCGCGGTAGGGAGCACCACCGGCTGCGATCGCACCGGCAGGTCCGCCTGACCCTTGCGCGGCACATAGACCTGCGTGCCATCCTGCAGGGAGACGGCCTTGTTGAT
>Ga0315289_10003476_pt1 | contig 23834 bp, 20 predicted proteins | sample YL17G11_40_MG_FD_203452 | JGI IMG/M metagenome (GOLD analysis project Ga0315289, IMG submission 203452) | Sediment microbial communities from Yellowstone Lake, YNP, Wyoming, USA - YL17G11_40 | ecosystem: Environmental > Aquatic > Freshwater > Lake > Sediment | place: USA: Wyoming | collected...
ATTGGATGCAGCAATTGTTGTTTTATCCAAAAATAAGAAGGGTAGCCAATTTTTTTCTGATATTCTTTTATTTTTTGTGCCAAACTGTCGTCGTTTGCCACTACCATCCCGCCATAAACCGAGGAAATCACCTTATCTCTGGAAAAACTGAAGAATGCCGCTTTCCCGAAGGTACCAACTTTTTTTCCTTTGTAGGTAGCCCCCAAGGAATGAGCGCAATCTTCAATTAGAATAAGATTATTCTGACGGCAAATCTCCGAAATTTTATCCATATAAGCCGGCAAACCGAAGGTGTGTTGGACTATTACTGCCCTGCTCCTTGCAGTAATCTTCTTTTCTAAATCTTCAGTATCAATATTAAAAGTATCTTCATTTACGTCTACATAAACTGGTTTTAAACTCGACCATATTATTGGATTTGCTGCGGCATTACAGGTGAAGGCTTGTAAAAGGACTTCATCCTCTTTCGTTAAAGCTGCGGAGGACAAGATCGCCATTAGTGCCGACCTGCCGCTGTTAAAAGATATGGTGTATTTGACCCCTAAATATTTTTTAAATTCCTCTTCCAAGTCCGCGACTTGCCCTGAGCTTGTCGAAGGGTTCTTCCATTTCCAAGGTTGAAAAATCAATTTTAAAGCCAGCCATATATCGTCAGGCTCGGTATTGGGAGATAATGATATAGAAATTGGTTTGAAATATTGACAGATTCTCATAATAGTTTAATCTAGAAAAGAAAGGAGGACTTCAAAAATGAAGATAGAATTACAGGGTATACCAGGTTCTGGCAACATTGGGCAAATAGAATTTATTTCTGAACATCCTGATGCTCCTAAAAGAAACTCTGCCGATGACGACGTTTTTGCAATTTTAGTCAAATTGGAATCAATAGTCGTCAACGGCGAAAGGTTTTTTAACTACACCAATCCGATGGAACGAGTTACAGGATGGGGCGTACGGTTCGTGAAAGATAGGTAGCTTCTAAATTCAGTCTGTATTGCTAGAGTTTTAAGGACCACTCAGTCAAATTAAAGAGTGGTCTTTTTCTTAAATTAACAAACTACTGAAGTAATAAACTAATCAACTGACTCGGCACTCTACTTTCTAAAAGTACGACGTCTCCTTCTTTACAAAAGTTTTTTATTTTTTCAAAAATTTCTTTTGGATTTTCGAGAAATATGGCTTTTTCGCCCGCACCTTCTTTTATTTCTTTAAATCTTTCTTTTGTTGTAATTATTGCTAAATTGCAAACTTCGCCAATTTTTTGACCGATTCTTTTATGAACCTCAATCGTCGCCTTTCCTAATTCAATCAGACAGGGCATAACAACTACTAGTTTACCCTGAGCTTGTCGAAGGGTTTTTAAATACTCCAAATGACCAATCACGCTATCCGGATTAGCGGAATAAGTAGCATCAAAGATAATTAAACCATTAATCCCTCTTTTCTGCTGAATTCCGGGTAATTTGTTCTCAATTTTTTCTACCGCTTTGGAAATTTCTTCTTCTGTCATTCCTAATTCTTTAGCCACCGCCATAGCGACCAATAAGTTCTCTCCCCCAAAAATTTTTACATTTTCTCCATAAAGAAATTTTTTGATGCTTGTAGTTTTATTATAAAGCTCCACACAGTATTTATTTTGAGCATTAAAAAATGCTATTCCGTCTTTGGGTAAACTCTCTATCAGTTCGTATTTACCCTTAATTATATTCTCTAAAGAGCCGAAGGTAGCCATATGCTGTTCATTAATTCCGGTTAGAATTCCAATTTTAGGTTTTGTAATATCGCAAAGAAGTTTTATTTCTCCACGGCAATAAGCGCCCATTTCAACGATGAAAATTTGATGCTCGGGCTTTAAATCATTTAAAACGCACTGCGATACCCCTATTTCGGTATTTTGATGTTCTTTTGTTTTTAAAACGTTAAACTTTTCGGACAAAATTGCGTATAAAAATTCTTTGGTTGAAGTTTTGCCATAGCTTCCGGTAATGCCAATTACCAATAGACTTTTGAATTGTTCACGTTTCCTTATTGCTCTTTTAATAATTTGGTTTCTTCCCAGAATTGCTAAGGGTTGAAATAAAATAACAATAGCTGAAGTAATTACCGGAGTTAGAATATCAAAAATCAAAAGCCAAAAAGCAAACCAGGAACCGCTTGTAATTTCTTGAAATAAAAATATTTGAGATAAAATTAAAATAACTGAAATTTCAAGAATTAAAGCTACTGAAATTAAAAAAACAGCTTTTTTAGTCAAAACTGGTTTCTTAAGTGTTTTTTTGAAAAAATCTATTAGTGCTTTGGCCCCTTCAAAAGAATAGAGGATTATTAAAATAAATGGGGAATAAAGAGGATAGATGAAAAAAACCAAGATTAATATAAATTTTAAAAAGATAAGCTTATTAAAAAGGAGGTTTTTCCCCTTTTCTGTATGAAAATGATCTAAAAGCCGGCTAAAACGATACTCTTTTAGCTGCCAGAGATAAATCCAGAATAAAACAGCCTTAGTTTCACGAATAAACCAAAGAGTGTTTAAAAAAGTGAGCATATTTTTATTTACTCAAAAAGTCAGTTATTATTTCAGCTAATTTTTCTGGGACCTCCAAATGAGGACTATGACCGATTTCAGGAAGAAGTTTTATTTCTGAATTTTCAATTTTTTCTTTAAAAATGTAAGCATATCTCACCGGAACCAGTTTGTCATCCTCCCCCCAGACTATTAAGGTTTTAACTTTTATTTGAGAAAGCTCGGTTAAAAGGTCTTCTTCAAGAACTTTTTTTATTGTTTCTTTCATCGTACTATTGGCTTTTACATAATCCTTGTGGCGTAAAAAAATATAAAAAAAATTCTGCGCCCCGTCTCTAAATCTTGCCAGATGTTTTGGAGTAAAAATAGCATTTCCAATTCGAGCCATCCAATAGATTAATCTGGTTTTAAACCCGGGTTTTGGTTTAATTCCGGCTGAATCGCAAAGAATTAAGCTTTTTATTTTCTCCGGATATTGAGTAACAAATTTAATTGCAATTCTCCCGCCAAAGGAATGGGCTACCAAATAAAGTTGTTCTATTTTCAGATAATTTATGAAATCTATCAGCCATTTTGTATAATCGAAGATGCTCCACGGATTTGAGGGCGTAACACTTTTTCCAAAACCAGGAAAATCAGGAATAATTACTTTATAACCCTGATTGGCCAAGACGTTCTGAACCATAATCCAAGAATCTGAAGAACCTCCCCAGCCGTGCAAAACCAAAATCGCAGGACCTTCTCCTGCAATTTTATAGTTTACTTTAAGATTGTTAATTAAAACTTCTTCCTCTCTCATTTTATTATTTTAAATGACAAGTATTTTTGCAGAATTTCTGGCACCAGAATTCCGCCATCCTTTTGCTGATAATTCTCAATGATGGCAATTAAAATTCGGCCAATAGCAAAGACGGTTCCATTCAAGGTGTGAACGAAGTTTAATTTACCTGATTTATCACGATAACGGATATTTAATCTTCTCGCCTGAAAATCAGTGCAAGTTGAAGTAGAGTGCGTTTCTCGATATTGATTTTGACCCGGCATCCAAGCCTCAATATCATACTTAGCAGCCTGAGGTAGGGCGATTTCTGCAGTACACATGTGAAGCACCCTATAAGGAATTTTTAAAAGGTTCATTAGTCTTTCTTCTATGGATAATAGAAATTGATGCTCTTCTTTTGATTTCTCTGGATGACAAAAGCTAAACATTTCTACTTTATCGAATTGATGAACTCTCATAATTCCTTTGGTATCTTTTCCATAAGCACCGGCTTCTCTCCTGAAACAAGTAGAAAAACCGGCATATCTTCGTGGTAAATCTTTCTCTTGGAAAACCTCGTTGGCGTGCATCACTCCTATGGATTGCTCGGAGGTACCCACCAAATAAAGATCGTCTTTTGGTAAATAATAAGCATCTTCTTTATCAGTCTGTTCAAAATATCCCATGCCTCTTGCTACTTCTAATTTAAGCATGACCGGCGGTATTATTGGGATAAACCTCTCTTTAGTTAAAACATCAAATGCCAAGTTTATCAAAGCAAACTCAAGTAAAACTGTTTCTCTTTTAATATACCCAAAACGAGTTCCAGAAACTTTGGCTGCTCTTTGAATATCAATTAAGTCTAATCTTTCAGCAATTTCCATATAATCTCGCGGCTTAAAATCGAATTTTGGTTTTTGTCCCACTTCTTTCAAAACCACATTTTCCTTTTCATCTTTACCTATGGGTACATCTTCTTGGGGTAAATTGGGAATTTGAAGCATCAGTTTATTAAATTCTTCGTCCAATTCTTTTGAAGTTTTATTTAATCTATCGCTATTTTTGTCTATTTCCTTCATTTGAAGAATGATTTTTCGTTTTTCTTTTTCATCTTTTATTTCGGGAATTTTCTTCGAGGCTTTGTTTTTCTGAGCCTGAATGTCTTCAAGGGCCTGCAAGGTCTCGCGGCGTTTTTTATCCACCTCCAAAAGCCGGTCTATATCAACCTTAATTCCTTTATTTTTAGAACCTTCTTTTACGATTTTTGGATTTTGACGAATAAGTTTGATATCAAGCATTTTTTTTTCTAAGCTTTTTATAGATAATAAATAAGCTAAAAATTCCAATTGCTAAGAAAACGTAATTTAGAGGCCAATACAATGTTGGACCTACAAAAAACGGACTGTAATGGGAAGGCCAGAATGGAAAAACATCGTAATGAACTATAGAGTCTGAAAAAACGTGTAAAATCCAGGCAAAAAAGGAAGAAAAAAATATTATTTTGAAAGAAAAGGGTTGGGAGATTCCAATTTTCAAAGAAATTAGATTCAGCTTTTCTCGAAAAATCCAGAGAAAAAAACTTAAAAACAAACTTCCCAAAATTGCTCCTAAAATTGAATGTAAAAAACCGTGGTGTGGACAGTTATAACACCTGCCTATCAGAAGTAAAATTAAGGGTTCGGCGTCCATCACCACGCTTCCCAACAGAACCGCCCATAAATTAAAAAATCTAAAAGTTAAAACTCCTAAAAGCAATCCTGGTCCTAAATGAAATGGTGTCAACATTTATTTTGGTCTCACCCCGCTTAGCGGGGTCTCATCGCCGGAAATAAAATTACTTCCCGCAAGGAATAAGAATCGGTAAGCAAGGATACTAACCTATCAATTCCCATGCCAAAGCCGGCAGCCGGAGGCATGCCATATTCCAGGGCTTCTATAAAATCTTCATCAATTCTCTGAGCTTCTTCAAAGCCTTCTTTAAAAAGTTTTTCCTGTTCTTCAAACCTCTTTTTTTGCTCAATTGGGTCGTTAAGTTCGGAAAAAGCATTGACTAATTCCCAGCCAGCGGTAACTAATTGGAAATTAGCTGATTTCGAAATATCTTTTTCTAGAGCTTTTGCCAATGGCTTGAACTCTGAAGGATGATGGATGATAAAAGTTGGGTTCCAAATCTTTGGCCGACAAAATTTTTTGTAAATTTCATCTGCTACCTCTGCTTTTCCGGATCCCGATGGAATCTCAACCCCAAGTTCTTTTGCCTTTTTTTTAAGCGTCTCAGCGTTTAGTTCTTCCAAGTTAATTTTTGTGTATTTCCGCAAAATTTGTGAGAATTCAAGTTTTGGCCAAGGTGTTTTAAAATCAATTTCTCTACCATTGTATTTTATTTTCAAAGCTCCCAGAACATTCTTCAGTAGATTTTCAAAAAGTTTCTCGGTAAACTTCATCATTTCTTTGTAATCAATGTAGGCGATATAAAATTCAAGCATTGTAAAATCAGGATTATGCTGTCTGTCAATTCCTTCATTTCGAAAACATTTCCCAATTTCATAAACTTTTTCAAAACCACCTACCAAAAGACGTTTTAAATAAAGTTCGGGGGCAACTCTTAGATATAAATCAACATCTAAAGCGTTAAGATGGGTTTTAAAAGGTCTGGCCGTGGCTCCGCCGTAAATTGGCTGTAAAATTGGTGTTTCAACCTCAATAAACCCTTCTTTTTCCAAAAAATTCCTTATTTCTTTTATAATTTTTGAACGAAGCTCAAATTTCCTTTTGACCTCGGGATTAAAGATTAAATCTAAATATCTTTTTCTGAATCTTTCTTCAATATCCTTTAGGCCGTGCCATTTTTCAGGCAGAGGTAAAAGAGATTTGGCTAGTGTTTTAAAATCTGCGGCATCTATTGTCTTTTCCCCTTTTTTGGTTTTAAATAAAATTCCCCTAATTTCAACAAAGTCTCCTATATCAAAATTATCTAAAAAAAATTTATAGCCCTTCTCCCCTATTCTGTCTTTTCTAAAATAGGCCTGGATATTACCAGAACCATCATCAATATTCAAAAAGGTAGAACCGCCATGTTCCCTCAGGGCTTTAATTCTACCTGCTAAAATTATTTCTTTTTTAAAGCGGGATAAGGAATTAAAATCTTTTAAAGCCTCTTCAATTTTATGAGTCCTCTTTGTTTTTTCCGGATAAGCCAGAATGCCGGCCGTTCTAATCGCCTCCAACTTTTTTAATCTAATTTTTTTTAATTCATTTATAGCTGCCATAGCGAAATTTATATTTAATTTTAACTTATTTTTTGCTTTCGGTCAAAATCTTATTATTCCAATGATTGCTCCCCGAAATACCATTCTAATACTGGCTTAGCCACTCTCGCGGCAGCGGGCTGCATCCCCTCTACGTCTTCTATCATTATAGTTAAGACTATTTGAGGATCATCATAAGGAGCAAAGACCGTTATCCAATTGTGGTAAATTTCTTCTTTTGAGGTCTCAGCTGTTCCAGTTTTGGCGGCAGCCTTTACCGTCAAATCTCCCAGAATCGCCGAAGAGCCGTAAAAAACGGCTCCTCGCATTCCTTCTCGGACAATTTGAAGATTCTTTGAATCGATGAAATTTTCTCGAATGATTTCGGGCTTTATCTCTTTAATAACATTTTTGTCGCTATCTACAATTTTTTGGACAACCTGGGGCTTCAAAAGTTTTCCTCCATTGGCAATAGCCGCAAAGGCAGCGGCTACTTGTAAAGGTGAAACTGAAAGATCTCCCTGTCCAATGGAAAGGTGGTAAGTATCACCATCCCACCAATTTTCGCCTTTCACGTCTTTTTTCCAGGAAGGATCGGGCAATAATCCCTTTGCCTCACCCGGAAGATCAATTCCTGTCTTTTGACCCCAGCCAAAAAGCGAAAGGTAATTTTTGATTCTGGTTGGCCCTAAACCCTCTTGTTCTCCGTATCCTCCCCCAACCGTATAAAAATAAACATTGCAAGATTCGGCAATGGCTTTTCTCATATCAACCCAGCCATGAACCGTCCAATCAAGGTATTTATAAGTAATTTCGGGATTATATTGATGAGGAACTTCAATATAGCCCGGGTCATAAATTTTCTTTTCCGGGCTTATTATTTTCTCTTCCAGAGCCGCTGAGGCAATCAAGGGTTTAATGGTTGAACCAGTTGGAAATGTTCCGGAAATCACCTGATTAAAAAGAGATTGAAGAGGGTCTTGAAGAAGGTCTTTAATAATTTGGGGGTCGGAACTTCCTTGAAACAGATTGTTATCAAAACTGGGCAGAGAAATCAGAGCCAGCACTCCTCCAGTTTTTGGGTCCAGAGCCACCGCTACTCCCTTTTTGCTGCCAACGTTTTCTAATTCTCTTTCCAATTCCTCTTTGATTTTCTTTTGGAGTCCCAAGTCCAACCATAAAACTAAGTTTTTTCCGGGCTCTGGTAGCTGAATAACTTCACTTGATATTTCTTTTCCAAGAGCATCTTTTTCTATCTGAAGTTTACCCGGGTTTTTTCTTAATGTCGTTTCATAAGATTTTTCTAAGCCATCACGGCCAACGTAATCAAAAATTGAATAAAATTCCGGAGCTTCCCTCAATTCTTCAGTCCCCCTTATTTTTCCAGTGTAGCCAATTAAGTGGGCAAAATCTTCACCATCTTTGTACTCTCTAACTGTATTATTTAAAATTTTAAAACCCGCTAAATCTCCAATTTTTGTTTCAAGTATTATTAGGGTCTGGTGGGAAAGGTTATCAGAAACTGAAACCAAAGAAGTCTCACTTTCTTCAATTTTTTTTTCCAGCTCTTCCAAATTTAGATTGACAATCTGGGAAACCTCTTTGAGAGCTCTTAATTTTTCCGTTTCAGATTCCGGTAAATCTCTGATGTCTACAATCAAGTCAAAACTGGGTTGATTAAAAACTAATTGATTTAAATTTCTGTCATAAATTACTCCTCTCTCAGCCCGAATTTGATACATTGCAAATTTATTTTCTTCAGATTGTGCCAAAAGATTTTCATTTTCCATCACTTGAAGTTGAACCGTTTTGGCAAAAAGTAAAAAAAATAAAATCAGACCAAAAATAAAAAAACCTTTCAGGGCTATTTTCGGAAGCGGAACTTCAAATTTTTGTTCTGAGATTCCGAGCTCTGCTTCTTTTTTTTGGGCAAGTTTGTCAAGAAGAACTTCATGAGGTTCAATTTCCACCTTAGAACCCATTTTTACTTTTTTGTTTTTAAGCTCGTCTGAGGACAGGTTGAACATATTTCTTTAGAATAAATTTAATGAAAAGCGATATCCCGAGAAAAATTACAGTATAGAAGCCAAAAAAACTTCCTGAGAAAATATCTAAAAAGAAACCCCCGAGAATCCCTGAAAAAATACCTAAAAATTTATTCCTGCTCTCAAAAATATTAATTAGAACTACGATAATAAAAATAGGAATAAATTCTCTAAATTCGCCTAAAAAGATATTAAAGTGAACTAAAAAACTGGTTTGAATCAAAATTAAAATATAAAAAACTAAAATAAGAAGAATGATATTTTTCATCAAAATTCGGTTATAATGAACAAATTTTCGACCGAATTAATATCAAAAAAATGATTAATTTCTGCTTTTTGAAAGGGTTCTAAATCAGACTTTTTAACTTCAGTAATCTTACCGACCAGAAGCCCTTCGGGGAAATTTCTGCTCAGGGCGCTGGACACAACAGTATCACCTGGAGAAATTTCAGAATTTTTAGGCACGAGGTCAAAAAATAAATTTAAGTTTCCTTTGCCCCTTATCACCCCTTCTGCTTTTTTTTCAAAAACCTGGGCATCAAAAGAGCTTTTTTTACTGGAAATAAGCATTACTTTTGAAAAATTTTGATAAACTTCGCTAATTCTTCCCACTAAAACCTGCTGTGAAGTAATCACCGGGAAACCCTGGGCCATGTTATCTTTTGAACCCTGATTGATTATTAACGAATCCTCTGCCACTTCCTTACCGATTACCTCGGCAAATTTTAATTTAAATTCCGATTTTAAGCCTAAATTTAAAACTTCTCTTAATGTCTCATTTTCTTTTTTTAATTCTTCAAGACTAACATTTTTGGCTAATAATTCTTGATTCTGCCGTTTTAATTCCTCATTTTCTTTTTTTAAATTTTCTATTTCTGAAATTGCACCAAAAAATTCAGATGTACTGCCGCCTGCTCCCCAAAGCCATTTTTGAATTGGCGAAGACGCTAAATAAAAAAGGTTTTTAAAACTTCCGCCCAACGGGGTTAAATTTAGAAAAATTAAAAAAATAATTATGAAAACGGCAATTATTATAATTTTAAAACTCCTAAAGGTTTTCATTACTTTAGTATATATTAATTTTTAAACCAAAACAAAAAGGCGCTCTGGTGGCACCCAACTAAAAATAAAACCCTAATAGCTGGCGGCGACCTACTTTCTCGGGCACAAGGCCAAATATCATCGGCCCTGAAGGATTTCACTACTCTGTTCGGAATGGGAAGAGGTGGAACACCTTCGGCATTACCGCCAAATATTAGGGTTTTATTATTTACTAATGGTCATTAATTGCTAGCTAAGAGAAGTATATTGCTCTATTAGTAACACTTGGCTTAATCCGTTACCGGACTTATACCTGTGTCCTATCAAGGTCGTAGTCTCCGACCGAGCTTAATGAGTCCTAATCTTGGGGACTGCTTCGTGCTTATATGCTTTCAGCACTTATCAGTTCCTGACGTAGCTACCCAGCAATGCTCCTGGCGGAACAACTGGTACACCAGAGGTCAGTTCCGAGAGGTCCTCTCGTACTATCCCAGAATCCCCTCAAGACTCGACGCCTACGGTAGATAGGGACCAACCTGTCTTACGACGATTTGAACCCAACTCACGTATCACTTTAATGGACGAACAGTCCAACCCTTGGCAGCTTCTCCACCGCCAGGATGTGATGAGCCGACATCGCAATGTCGGTATTTTTCTCCAATTACTTGGAGGATCGGACTATATCTTCATCTCGCATTTTGCGAGAGCTGACGTGTTAGCCCCTCAATAAATTTGAAGGACTCTGATTATTAAAGTCAAGTCTCTACGGGGTTATAACCCAATTTTATAATACATCGAAGGAATTAAATTTTCTCTTAATAACTCCTTTAATTTATTAATCGAAGAAGTAAAAAATCTTATGCGGTAATAATTTTTATCTTTATTTAAGTTCGCCCTTAAACCAATCTTTTCTAAATAATCCAACAATTTTATTTGATGATTTTTGTTAAATTGTTGAGTATTAAGATAAAAATTTGAATTTCCGCATTTACTTCCATCGTCCATAAACCACACGCTTAATGCAACCGCATCAAGTTTTAAATTATCAGGAACAATTTTATAACCGTTTTTATAAAATCTATTATAAAACTCGGAGAGTTCTGGATATTGTTTTGTATAAAATCGATATGCGATTCTGTTACCATTACCTTTTCTTGTTTTCGGTTTGGAAATACAAATATTTTGTAATTTCTTAAATTTCCAATCAGTATATTGTTTTTGAGAAAAAGAATGATTTATCTCTAGAAAAGCATTCTTTCTCCCCGGAATTATACGCAAATATCCATCACCCAAAATTGTTCCAACAATTAGTGATTTTTGGTATTGGGTTAAACTTCCCACGGTATTGTCCATATATTTATCATAACATATGGATTCCACCGTTATAAGTCAGTTTTTTCGTTCCGTTTTAAACGGAATACAGTATTGCTACTGCAGCACCCCGATATGTTAAGGTGCCGAACAGGGCCGTTGATATGGACTCGCGGGCCCTACTAGCCTGTTATCCCCGGGGTAACTTTTAGTTGATGATCTTCTCCGGTTCTATGAACCAGAGTCGGTTCACTAAGTTCGAGTTTCCTCTCTGCGCGGCATACCCGCCTTGCAGTCAAGCCGGCTTATGGCTTTGCCCGACAACTCCGATTTCCATCCGGAGTTAGCCGACCTTTAAACGCCTCCATTACTTTTTGGGAGGCAAGTGCCCCACTTAAACTGACCGAGTGGCACTGTATCCCGCCTAACGACGAGATTAGAATTAAGAACTTCAAAGATGGGTGTTTCATTGGCGGCTCCATTCTGGCCGAAACCAGAACCTCAAAGCCTACCCACTACGCTACGCATCAAAGTCCAAAAATCAATACCACCCTACAGTAAAGCTCCCGGGGTCTTTCCGTCTAGCCGCAGGTAAAGCGCTTCTTCACACTTATAGCATTTTCACCGGGCGCCTCGTTGAGACAGTTCCCTAGTCGTGAATCCTTTCATGCGGGTCAGAACTTACCTGACAAGGGGTTACGCTACTTTAACACGGTCAGAGTTACCGCGGACGTTTACTGGAAGCTTCACCCATTCAGCATCCACCTTGCGGCGGAAACCGACGAGATTAACATTCCGGTACTTGTCAGGATTCAGCCCCTATACATCCTCTTGCGAGTTGAAGCAGGGACTTGTGTTTTTGATAAACAGTCGCCAGGGAAACGTTAGCTGCGACCCCAAAACCCTTGCGGGTCGGGGTAGTTCTTATTGCGAACTTACGAACGCTTTTTTGCCGAGTTCCTTAACGAGGTTTCACCCGTTCACCTTGGCACTCTTACGCCAGTCTACCTGTGTCGGTTTGCGGTACGAAACCCATTAGATAGTATAATCAAGAATTTTCTAGGAAGAGTGCTCCTCTGAATTTTTCCTTCCGAAGAAGAAAATTTTTGCAGCACTTGAAAAATCTTATGCCGCAAATGTAAATCCAATAATACGCTCAGAGTACTACTCTTCGTCCTCTTGAGTTTATCTAACGGGTGGGCCGGAATATTAACCGGCTGTCCATCAGGTACGCCTTTTGGCTTTCCTTAAGGATCGCCTAACCCTTGGTTGATAAACATTGCCAAGGAAACCTCAGACTTTCGGTGTGGCAGGATTTTACTGCCATTGTGGTTACTCATACCAACATTTTCACTCCCGTCCATTCCAGCAAGTCTTACGACTTGCCTTCGCTACGAACGGGACGCTCCCCTACCTCTTTCACTTTCTCGCGAAAGTGAAAAATCTTATCTTCGGTACTGAACTTAGGCCCGAATATCTTCGGCGCAGAACTCCTTAGTTAGTAAGCTATTACGCACTTTTTAAAGGATAGCTGCTTCTAAGCTAACCTCCTAACTGTCAGTGGAATTCCACTTCCTTTTACACTTAGCTCAGTTTAGGGACCTTAGATGAAGATCATGGGCTGTTTCCCTTTTGACTATGAAGCTTAGCCCCCACAGTCTTACTCCATCCGCTAAAATTTTCCGGCATTCGGAGTTTGGTAAGAATATCTGAGTTTCCTCAAAATATTCTTTCCAGTGCTCTACCTCCGGAAAATGTACGGATAGGCTATTCCCAAAGATATTTCGGGGAGAACCAGCTATTACCAAGCTCGTTTAGGTTTTCTCTTCTTGCCACAGCTCGTCCCAGAGTATTGAACGGCTCACGGGTTCGGGCCTCCTCCCATCTTTCGATGGAATTCACCCTGGCCATGGCAAGCTCGCTTTGGCTTCGGGTCTCGAACACACAGCAAAGATGCGCTTTTAACGCTCGTTTTCACTATGCCTACGGGGCAGAACCCCTTAGACTAAGCTGTGTACTCGAACTCGTTGGTTCGTTCTCCAAAAAGTACGCCGTCACCAAACACATAACAAGTTATGTGTTCAGCTCCGACTTTTTGTAAGCAAAATGGTTTCAGGTTCTATTTCACCGCCATCACCTGGCTGCTTTTCACCTTTCCCTCACGGTACTGGTTCACTATTGGTGATATCGTAGTATTTAGTCTTGGCCGTATAGTCCGGCCAGCTTCCCACAGGGCTGTCTTTTCCCGTGGTACTTAAGAAAAATATCAAGGAGCATAAAGTCGTTTTCATCTACGGGACTATTACCCTCTATGGTTGCCCTTTCCAGGGTCATTTAATTAGCGAAACTTTACCTAAGTGCTCTCCCTCAGAAGAATCCCATGAGATAGCGAACTTTTGCAAGCTCTATCTCACGGGAAGCTCCCGACGATATTTCCTTTCAACCTCAAGCACATAATAAATTATATGCTCGATTTAGACTCTTCCCTTTTCGCTCGCCGCTACTGGGGGAATAAACAGTTGTTTTCTTTTCCTCCGCTTACTGGGATGTTTCACTTCAGCGGGTTCGCTCCTCGCTTTGCTCGGAGTAAACTCCGAAAACGAGGTAATGAGTTTTAATCTCATTGGGTTTCCCCATTAGGAAATCCCCGGATAAAAGGTTGCTAGACACCTACCCGAGGCTTATCGCAGTCACGCCGCGTCCTTCATCGCCTCGATATCCCAAGGCATCCACCATCTGCTTTTAAGTAACCTACCTCTTAGCTAGCAATTAATAACCACAACGTAAAAATTTTTGATTTTGTACGTTGCAGGAACGTAGAAATTGTGAAGTAATTTCGTACGTTCCATAATTATTTAGTTTTTAAAGTTCTTTCCAAATCCTTCGTTCAATCAAAAATCCCGCTTGAAGCGGGATTTCCGAGACAAATAAAACTCCTCAGAAATTATCCGCTTCCTTTGTAAAAAGTATTTCTTCCGTTTATCATATCGTTTTTAATTCTACCAAACTTAAAGTCTCTGTCAAGACCTTAAAATGTGGAAAACTAAACTTAGATTCCACTAATCAAAACGTGGAAAACCAAAAAATATCAAAAGCTTAGTTATTATCCTTTGAGCTTGTTTTTAAAGTTTTGTAAAAGCTCCGCTGCCACATCCTTTCCTCCAAGACCAAACGCAATGGCGGCCATTGCTACTATTCCTATAAAGGCAATTTCAATTAAACTGAAAACCCAATCAGCCGCTGCAAATTCTAATTGCTGTAAAATCGCCAATATTGCAAAAATCCAGATAGCCCACTTAGCAATTCTTCCTGCAATACGAGTAGAAACGAATTTAGTTCCTTCAGCCGTTACGACGACCAATTTTTCTATTATGTCAGCCACAATAATTGCCACTACAAAAATTAAAGCAGCAACAATAACGTTTGGTAGATAACCTATAATCGATTCTAAAATATCGGTAAATTGTGTCCAACCCAAAATTCCTACTGCTATCTGTAAAAAAACAATAACTATCGTCCATTTAAAAATTGCTCCAATAAATTCGGAGGCCTCAATTTTTAGTTCCGCCTTTTCCAGGGCTTCCTTCCAAGCCCCCTTTTCAAAAATCCGATTAAATTTTACTCCTTTCAAAATTTCAGCCACTAACCTTCCCACGGCAATAGCAATAAACCAACCGACAATAAAAACGATTATTGCTATGATTAAGGCCGGTATGAAATTTAAAAATTTTTCCCAAACGTTTTGCAGAGCTAAACGAGTTATTATTTCCCAATCTTGAAACATAGTTTTAATTGTTAGTCTAAATTTTTAGATTATATTCGACCTTTTAAGATATTAGTATATTATACAAATTATACAGAAAATAAAAAAGCCTTCCTTGTGGAAAACTTTCTATGTGGACTATTCTTAAATTAGCTCGGACGATTTTTTCGCCGCCCGCAGACGACGAGGAAAAGCCCAAAAAAATTTAACGGCTCGCCGCGTTCTTTGACAATTTCAAGTTTTTAGCGAGCAAAGCTCGCTATATAAAATCTTATCAGATTTTACCTTTGGCGACAAATTCCGGAAACGAAAAAGTCCAAAGAGTTTGGGGCTCTAAGGACTTTATCTATTCTTTTGAACCTTATCTCACCGGAAGATATTTAGTGAGATTCGTAGCTAAGATGCTACGATGTCCGGGATTTCGGACATTGGGCTTAGGAGGAGAAAAACTCTAAGAGTTTCTCACTTCTTTTGCCTCAAGGAATTTCAGAGCAAGTCCCGCTCTCTTGAGCAAGGACATCGCCTTATCCTTAATGCTGGGAAAGAACTCCTTGACGACCTTGATTAGCCGGCGGGTCCGAGGGCCAGACCCTATGACGATGGTAATTTGGGGAAGGGGCGGCTCAAAGGAAATACCCCGTCTAGTCATTGTTGCTCTCAGGTCGTTGACCATCTCTTGGAATATCGGTGGGGTATTCTCGGGGCCCAGTTTCCGCAGTTGTGCTTCACAGTCTACCAGAACTTTTCTGAGTTCATTCGGAGAAAGACTCTTTGCGCAGTGGTCAATGAGGCCACTAAACAGGAGATCTCTTCCTCCTTGCCGCAGACCGGGCAGGTACACTTCGATGTAGGCCTGGACATCACTTCTAACCAGTTCTGCCTTTACTTCGTTCATTTTACACTCCTTCTTTTTATTTTGTTTTCCCTCTGAATCTCCAAAATTTCAGAAACTCAAAGGGGAAACAAAATGATTTTTTAAAGAAGCTATCTTAACAGAATAAGTATAGCATACTATCTAATTTTTGTCAAGGTCTGCGGGTAAAATAAAAAGAGAGGTTTTAACCTCTAATATATGAAAAATTTTCTTTTATTAGTACAAAACCAAAAATTGATTTTTTCTTTCAAATTTCCGTTCAATTTGGCCGCCGAGTCCCGCTATCGCAAGCGGGACGAGGCGGAAACCTTGACTTTTCCGAAAGTGTGGACCCGGGGAGATTTGAACTCCCGATCTCCCGGATGCAAACCGGGTGTTCTACCACTGAACTACAGGCCCTCAAAGAAATTCTGGTGGAACGTACGAATTTACCCGTAAATTCTACGTTCCTACAACGTTTAAATTCCGAAGGAATTTATTACGTTGTGGGCGCGGAAGGAATTGAACCTTCTACCTCTTCTTTATCAGAGAAGCGTTCTGACCGATGAACTACGCGCCCGCTATTATCCTAAAACAAATAATTCTTTTCGGTAGGGAAAATTATGCCTTCTTTCTTTAAAAATAACCTTTAATCCGATTTCCTGAAAAATCTTCTCCCATTGGTTCTCGGTTTTGAAAAAAGAAGGGTTCTTTTGCTGACGGAACAAATGATAACTCAAGCCGTGGAGCCGGCAAATCAGCTCAGATAGAAAACCTTCGGGTAAATCTTCAAAAACAATGATTTTGTCTCTTGAAACTCTTTTTGCTTCTCTTAAAACCGCCGTAGGGTCCTGGCAATGGTGCAAAACATAGTTTATCAAAACAATATCAAATGATTTTTCAGCAAAAGGTAAATTTTTTCCGTCGTAAAGTTTAAAGGGAATATTTATTCTTCGGATATCTCTAATATCTACCCCAATTATCTCTGCCTGAAAAAAATCTTGAAAAGTTTTACCGATTATCGCTGAACCGCATCCTAAATCTAATATTGCCGAGCCCTTCTTGATAAATTTCTCGCAAGCTAAACACATTTTCCTCGCCGCTCTTTTGTAGATTTTACAGAGAATTCGGTAATACATTTATTTACGGGGCTTGCTGAAACTTCCGGCCATTAAATCAGGTGTTGTCTTTTTAAGAACGGCTGGAGTAATTTTTATTGACCAATTATAATCGCCGCCGCTAACAATAATTTTGGGCTGATTGGTTAAAGTTCTATCAATAAAAGTTTGTAACTTCCATAAATTACCGAATGGCGGAATAGCTCCAATTTTCACTCCTTTGAATTTATTTTTCATCAATACTTCACTGGCAAAATCAATATTTTTTACTGGTTTTTGGCCAGTTTTTTTCCGCCAATCATTAAATATTTTTTTAAACTTTGCTTTATCAAAATTTTTATTCCCTGGAATCAAAACCAACGCGAGATCTCTATCGGTCTTAATCAATAAAGTCTTGCCGATAGTTTTTTCTGGAACCTTCAAGGTAGCGGCTTTATCATGAGCTGTATAAACTGTCCTATGGTTAACTTCTTGATATTGGATTTTATTTTCTTTTAAAAATTTCTCTAGTTTTTTAATCATGGTTACGTTATTAAAGACTAACTAATTTATTATTCAAATTATTCTACCCAAAAATAAAAACCCTGTCAAAGGGGTTTTATTTTCAGTTTCTGAGAGTTGTCCCGACTTACCCCGTAGTGTCCCGCTCACAGCAGGACTACTACTGGGGGATCGGTCTTTAAGGTGTCCGATCAATACCTTTGAAATTAGTTTGAGAATTCTCACAAACCAATCCCAGTCGACAAAAAATTTAATGTGATGATCCACCGACAGGTTCCCCTACCGGTGCCTTGTTACGACTTCACCCTTATTACTGACCTTACCTTCGACCCCGATAAATCGGGGGCTTCGGGTATTGCCAGCTCTCTTGGTGTGACGGATTGGAATAATTTGAGACTATTTTCCGTTCCCACTGATCGTACGAATTTCTCGTAATCAGCGAGCCCTATTTAGGCACTATGCATTTGTGATTTTAATTTCCTTATTTTTTCTAACTCTTTTTCTGTAAGAGATCTTCTATTTTTATTCCTAAGAATTTCGAAGATTCTACAGAATAAATTAAAATCATTTCTTCTATTTACACTATACAAACGATACTTCTGAAAAAACGGAATTACCACTTCAGTAATTTTGTTAAGACTACTGATTTCGAAACGGTAACAATTCCTGTGATTTATTCGTTTGTCTTTCTGTAAATAGATATTTCCACAATTGAAGAATTTCTTAACTTCTTCCAATAAAGGTAGTTCATCCTCTCTCAATTTTATATAGTAATGACATTCCGCCCTGTAATGTTTGGTACTATATTTACCAATTTTACGAGGCGGATGGATATAAACCGTAAAACTTCCTTCTCCATCGGTTAGTCCAATTATATAATCTGCAGAAAGCATAAATAGGTTTCGTCCTTCCCCGCCTAAGTTTTCGAAGAAAATTTTGGCGGGTACTATGACTCAGCTGACTTCCTAGAAAGCAATAATCTCATATCTCTCTAGGATCTCCTTGGGTCACTTAATTAACTATTTTTAACATCCCATGAAGGGGTATTAATAACGACTTCCTTCCGACCGCCCAGCGAAAGTCGCCTTCCCTTATTATTTCACGGGCTGCTATTTGCCTCAAGCCCTTCATCCTTTATCCTTACGGATTAGAACTGCTAATTTTGGCTACCGAACACATAATGTGGTCGGATGGGACTTTCACCCACTAGCTAACTAAGCTGCCAAGCACAGTTAATTGGCGGTGAGTACAAGACCTAGGAACGTATTCATCGCCACATAGCTGATTGGCGATTACTAGCGATTCCAGCTTCATGAGGTCGGGTTTCAGACCTCAATCTGAACTAAGGGGCCGTTTGATGGGATTAGCTCCGCCTTACGGCATAGCAACCCATTGTCGGCTCCATTGTACCACGTGTGCAGCCCAGGGCATCAAAGGGCCATGCTGATTTGGCGTCATCCTCACCTTCCTCCATATTATCTACGGCAGTCCCCTATGATATATAAAACATAGGGCAAGGGTTGCGCAGGTTGTGGCATCTAAGCGTGCGCCTCAAGGTACCTGCTGACGACCATATTACTCCTTTATTACTAAAGGTATGGACTATACCATTTCCCAACTTTTAAATTTTGGGAACCAGCGTTTAATGATGGTTTTACCATCATTTCACTCTCTTAGCCTTAGCGAGAGTTAAGTCTCTACGGGGTCGTCGCTCTAGGACGACTTCCCACGGTATTGCCCATTCTTTAATTATATCACTAAAGAATTGGGGGTTCACCGTTATGAGCTGGTTTTTCAATTCCGATTGCTCGGAAAAGGGTCGTATCCCTCACCAAATTTGGTGAAGGACCAACCATGCAGCACCTGGACTAGTGTCCTTGTGGGTATTCCCGACTTTCATCGAGTTTTCACTAGTCTGTCAAGCCCTGGTAAGGTTCTTCGTTTGTCGTCGAATTGAGCCACATGGTCCACCGCTTGTGTAGGTCCCCGTCTATTCCTTTGAGTTTTAGTCTTGCGACCGTACTTCCCAGGCGGGACACTTAACGCGTAAGCTTCGCCACCCGAAGGGTCGACACTTCAGATAGCCAGTGTCCATAGTTTACAGCGTGGACTACAAGGGTATCTAATCCTTTTTGCTCCCCACGCTTTCGTCCCTCAGTGTCAGGGCCGCTCCAGCTGATTGCCTTCGCTTTTGGTGTTCCGGTCGATATCAACGGATTTCACCCCTACACCGACCGTTCCATCAGCCCCTAGCGCCCTCAAGCCAAGTAGTATCTAAAGCACTCCTTAGGTTGAGCCCAAGGTATTTAACCTTAGACTTTCTTGGCCACCTACGGACCCTTTACGCCCAATAAATCCGGATAACGCTTGGAGGTTCTGTATTACCGCTGCTGCTGGCTAGTTAAACTTGCGAATTTTATATCTAAAGCAGGGATTAATATAAGGACTAATTAACCTTATAAAATGATCCATACTTGAGGAAGTAATGTATAAGCGATAGCGGGTTTTGCCGCGCATTCTACACTTACATACTCTTGCATCAAGATTAAAATTTTCTCTCAATGCTTTTGCAAGTAACTTGCAATCGCTAAACGAGAAGCAATATGTAGCAAACATAGCATTATAATGATATTTGCTACGACAATCCAATGTTCCATCGTCTTGATACCAAACTGCAAGAGTTAAAGGATTTTTAAGAAGTTCTTTTATATTTTTAGGGACAACCTTTTTCCTTTTTAGATAAAACAACTCTCTTAATTTTCCTATTTCTTCAGTAGTTTTGGTATAGAAACGATGCTGATGATAATTCTTCTTAGGTTTTAGATCTGAACATCCTAATGGTTTTAGCTGTAAATGTAACCATTTGAGGTAAGATAAATTTTTATTATCACCTTTTATCTCCGTTCTCGATCTACGGCTTTTACCTACAAACGGAGTAAGATAACCATCGCCTAAAGCTAATCCTAAAAGAATTGCTTTAATATTCTCGTTCATACGATTTAACTGGACTATATCATCATCCCGCAAACGCGGGAGTCTCGCGTGTAGTCTCTGAGGCGCTCCGCCAATTGGCGGATTGCCTGCTGATTGTCTATTTAAGCGTCCTGATATTCTAATTTTATCAGGAAATTCAGCGGACATAAATAGAGTTTCCAGCATATAGCGAGATTTTCTTTTTCGATGTTGCCATCGAAACTCTGCGCCAAACCCTTTTCGGGTCCACAGAGTTAGCACCTCCTTATTCCTCCGTTACTGTCATCCCGCAGAGCGGGATTCATCACGGAGAAAAGCTCTTTACACCCCGAAGGGCTTCATCAAGCACGCGGCGTCGCAGGGTCAGGGTTTCCCCTATTGCCCAATATTCTCGACTGCTGCCTCCCGTAGGAGTATAGCCCATGTCTCAGTGCTATTGTTGGGGGGCGGACTCTCATCCCCCCTACCCGTCATCGCCTTGGTAGGCCATTACCCTACCAACTAGCTGATAGGCCGCAGACCCATCCCAAATCGCCTTACGGCTTTACCCCGTGAGATAGCGCTTGCGCGTCATCTCATGGGGACTATCGGAAATTAGTCCGCCTTTCGGCGGATTATGTCCGTATTTGGGGTTGGTATCTACGTGTTACTAACCAGTTTGCCGCTCTCCTTCTTCGCTCTTGCGAGCTCCGAAGGATCGCACGACTTGCATGCCTTATCCACGCCGCCAGCGTTCATCCTGAGCCAGGATCAAACTCTCAAAAAAAAATTACGTCGGGACAACTCTCAAAAACTGACACTTCGACAGGCTCAGTTTTAATCCTGAGCTCGCCGAAGGACTGACTCAATTTTTATTCAATTTTCAAAGTTCTTTCCTTTTCTGAAATAGAGACAAAAAAACAGGAAGAGACTCCCTGATTTTCCTTTTCTAGTGTTTCTTGTTAATCAATTAACAAGAACAGCCGCCTTTCTTTTTTCCTTTTTTCTTTGCCATATTATTAATTAGTCTCTATTGCCCTATTTTACTTTTTTAAAAACACTTGTCAAGAGGGGAAACTTTTTTAACACACAATTAAGATTTTCTTAAATTCCAAAAGCTAATTACCTTTTGTCTTCGCCTATCCAAGGAATCTTTGGTAATGACCCCGGCTCCATTAATGCAACCTCCTTCACAATTAAGAATATCCAGTAATTTTAATTCAATTTTATTGGGAAATTCCTGGAGATTTTTTTCTACTAACTTCGTTCCGGATATAACATCGCATTCCAGATCTGTAAGTTTTTCAATTAAACCAGACGACTGAGTCAAACCGCCCGAAATCGGATATAATCTTGTATCTGGTCCAACGATGTCAAAAAAATAAGAACTGTCTTTTTTTTGAGATGAAATGTTTTTAATTTCAAATATTTTTTTCATCTCCTTGTAAGTTAAAACCAAAATTTTCAATTTCGGGTAATCTTCCGCAGCTTCTGTCTTTTTGGCAAAACAAGGGCCTATATATACCTTTTTATAGTTAGGATATTTTTTTAAAACGAGCTTGGCTGCAGCCCCCATTGGCGAATCAATCGGAGTTAAAAACGGAATAAGATGAGGGTATTTATTTTTAATAAGTCTGACAATGGTGGGGCAAGGAGTGGTAATATATCGTCTGTGGGGATGAAGTTTCAATAAAGCAAGCAGTTGCCGATTTGTTTCAACTGCTCCCCTGGCTACTTCTACTACATATTTAAAACCCAATCTCTTTAGCATTCCGACAATTTCGGGATAAAAAAAATCAACGGGAAAAGAAGGTGCCAGCATGGCCACCATTTTGCTTTTTTTGTCAAGAAGATTTATTAATTTTTTGATTTCTGGCGTAACATTCTCCATAAAAATTAAATATTGTCCAAGAAATTATCCCGCCGGATAGGGCAGTCAAAAGTTGATTTAGGCCCATTGCCTGTAAAAAAATCCCTGGCGCAAAATTGAATTTAAAATAGACATTGGCAATTATCACCAAAAGAAGGAATTTGGCCGTTGTCGCCAAAAAAACAGAGAAAATATATTTAAAACGGGGGAAAGACCTCTTAAAAACCAAAATTAAAATTAAATTAGCCAGCCAAATGAAAGGCAAAAAATAGATTAAAAACGGCGTGAAGGGACCAAAAATTACTCCCCGGGATATAACTCCCAGGCTCGGAAAAATAATTAAAGGCAGGTATAATCTGCTGGGCAGAAAGATCACCCCTAAAAATAAACAGGCATTAACTATTGTTCCTACCAGCCATTGCGGCTGGCTCAAAAAAAAAGGAATGACGAAAGATAAAAAAGAGAGAATTACAAAAACTGAAGTTCGTGTTAGAGCAATTAATTCAACAGGTAATCTTAATGGCAAAATTTTTTGAGTCATTTTATAAGCCGGCAACAGGATTTGAACCCGTGACCTACTGTTTACAAAACAGTTGCTCTACCGCTGAGCTATGCCGGCGGAGAAGAATCTTTATCATTGTTATTTGTAGATTTTTTAACTTCTTCCCAATAATTATCATTTTCCAATTTCTTTTTTTGCGTTTGCTCTCTTAATTTTTGAAGTAAATTAAAAGTTTTATTTTCCGTTTTTAATGTTAAAATTCGGATGCGGGAAAGTAATTTTTGCAAAAATACCTCATAAGAAAATCCTTGAAAAGGATTAATTTTTTTTATTTTATTTTTAAAACTTAAAATTAAACTTTCCTTCTGGGACGGAAATTCCGATGACAAAGTAACCAAAACTGGAATCTTCCAAAACACAATTATCCCCATTCCAATCAGGCTTAAAATAAAGATAATCTGAGCAATTAATTCTTGGTTCATTTGATTTAAATTTCGAATCTTATAAATCTTCTCACAACAATATTTTCACCCAGCCTGGATATATATTCATCAATTAAGTCTTTTACGGTCTTTGTTTCATCTTTTATCCAGAGTTGAGACAAAAGTGAAATTTCCTCTTTAAATTTTTCCAATTTTCCACTAATAATTTCATCAATTATTTTTTTAGACTTTCCGGAATCTTTCAATTGTTCCTCCCAAATTTTTCTTTCCCCAAATAAAAAATCATCTGGAATATCTTCTTTTTTTGAAAAAAGCGGGCTCATTGCCGCCGCTTGAAGGCAAATTTCATGAGCTAATTTTTGAAAATCTTCGCTTCTGGCAACAAAATCTGATTCGCAATTAAGTTCAACCATTACTCCAATTTTCTTTCCGGGATGAATGTAACCCTCAACTATTCCCTGTTTTGTCTCCCTTTCTATTTTTTTCTTAGAAAATTCTTTTCCCCATTCTTTTAAAATTACTTTTGCTTTTTCAAGGTTGCCCTTTGATGCTTCTAAGGCTTTCTTACACTCGGAAATTGAAATTCCAGTTTCTTCACGAAGTTTTTTTATTTGTTCAATTGAAACCATACCAAAGAGCAGTTTACAGTAAACAGTGAACAGCAGACGTTATTTTCTTCTTTTTTACTCTTTGTTCTTTGTTTTCTGTTCTTTGTTTTCTGTTTCCTGCTTTGCTTTTAATATTACATCTTTTACTTTTTCGAGGATGTACTTTACTGAGCTGATTGCATCATCGTTGGCTGGAATTGGATAATCAGCTAAAGTTGGGTCTGTATTGGTATCTGAAAGTCCGATAATTTTTATTCCTTTTAATTGAGCTTCCTTTACCGATAGATAATCTTTT
>Ga0315289_10003478_pt1 | contig 23816 bp, 20 predicted proteins | sample YL17G11_40_MG_FD_203452 | JGI IMG/M metagenome (GOLD analysis project Ga0315289, IMG submission 203452) | Sediment microbial communities from Yellowstone Lake, YNP, Wyoming, USA - YL17G11_40 | ecosystem: Environmental > Aquatic > Freshwater > Lake > Sediment | place: USA: Wyoming | collected...
AGTTCATCTTTAATCGCAGTTTTTTCTACTTTCTTGTCTTTAAGCTGTCTTTCTTTAACTGTTAAAGGCGCTTCTGAAAACTGGACAATATATCCGTTGCTTTCCTCTGCAGATAGTTTTGTTGTTGCAATGCCCTTAGCATTATCCAAAGAACTATAACTCGTGCTTGTAATTCCTTTAGTGTTAATTGTATTAAATCCAGCAATTCTTTGGCTATCTGCAACAGGCATATTTTCAGGAGGGTCTGTCAATTCTATTTTTTCTCCTGTGTTATAAGCATCTTTCAGCGTTGCAATTGAAACTGAAACTTCAGAAGTTTTTGAGCAAGAGCTATTCTCACATCCATATGGACAGTTTACAATCTGGCTTGAAATTCTCGCATCTTTAACGCAAGTATATTCAACAAGATGGCTTGAATTTTTGCAGTAATCAGTCGAAGACTGCTTTTTCCATCCTTTAAAGCCAACAAAATACTTTCTGTTTACAGTCCCTTTTACATAATTTTGGTCAGGCTCTTTTCCGCCATCCGAATCAGTGCATGTCCCTGTCTTTATGCCCGCTTTATAAGAATTTGTCGAGCCAGCCAGGCCAGTAATCTTATTCTTGCCGAAATAATCATCAAGCGAAAGCGCATAAGCAACCGAAACAGAAACCACTAAAAAACACAAAACCGCCAAAAATAAAAATGTCCTCTTTTGCATATTTGTTTCAAGAAAAATAAGTTAATAAATATTTGTTTATAACTTAAGTGAACCTCTCCGCAGCAAGCTGCGGAGCATCTAACTAAAATCAAACAACTTCAATTGCTCGCCTTTCCTGCCCTGCTTCTTGATATCTTCTCTTATAATATTTGCATTAACCCCTTCTCCAACTGTGCCAACATAACCACCATCGCTCCAAAATTCTCTACCATACAAATCTTCTTTGATTTCTTTATGCCTTTTGAATAATTCTCTTGCAGTTATGCTCTTTACAATTTGAAATATTTTTGATGCAGAATATTTTGGCACTGATTGAAGCATAAAATGAACATGGTCTTCGTCAAAACCAATTGTTTCAAATTTCAAATAATATCTATTGGAGATGTCTACACAGATTTCTTTAATAGCCTCTATATATTTATTTTCAAGAAACAAATCTTTTCCGTATTTAACACAAAAGACAAAATGGTATTTTATTTTGAAAACCTTGTGGCTTGCTTTGCATAAGTCATCATCCATTCATTTAGACACAGCTTTGCATTTATTTAGTTTTCTTTAGCTCCACCCCCAGCAAGCTGAGGGATATAACGATTAATTAATTTTTTGCATAAAAATCTTTCAGAAACATTTTTAAACTCCTTCTCCTCTTTTTGGTTATGAACAAATGGATAGAACTACTTGTCGGAATTGTATTGGTTGTAGGCATGGTAGCTCTTGCATTGAAAAATCCGTGGGGAGTCGGAATAGCTGCCTTAGAATTTTTTAAAGGCGGTTTGATCTGGTTCGTCGGGATGATAGGTTTGTTATTCCTTTTGTTGGGGATATCAGACTTAAAAGAGTGAAGGCAATTCCAGTTTACCAATCATAATGCAAGAACTTTGTGTTAGATGTCAAGGCAAAGGGCTTTGTGGTAAATCTTGCCCTATCTTAAAAAAATTCTCTTCTTTTAATTTTAAGTCTCATTTTTCAGGCTCAAGCCCTCCTGAAATTTTTGTCGGCAGGCATAACTATCCTTATGTTAACGCTGGCATTCTTTCCCCAGAAGAGCTTGGCGAGACAGAGCATTTTGGAATGCCCGAACTCTGGCACAAAAAAAACTTCAGCATAGATAAAATAATTTCCTTGAGAAGCAGGATGGTTTATGCCCGTTTTAAATCCAAGGTCAAGGGCAAGAACAAGTTTTCAAGTGTAATGCAAGAAGTTGCAATGTCCAGCAGGCATGTCGATGCAGAAATTTTTCTAAAAAAAGCCCCAAAACCGAAAGCAAGCTTTGAAAGCGAAATGCCAATAATAGGAAACCCTGCGCCTTTGCAAAGCATTCGCCTCGAAAGCAATCCAAAGATAGAAAAGAAAGTTGACTATCTCGTAGCAGACACAGACGTAAAAGCGCAAACAGCAATTCAAGAGCTTTATCAAAGCAATATAGAAATAAGCAATATCATTAAAGTTTTGTCAGCAGGACTTCTTGGCCTTGGAATAAATAGAAAGCTTGTTCCCACAAGATGGGCAATCACAGCAACAGATGACACAATCTCAAAAATTTTGCTTGACAAAATCCGCTTCTTCCCAGAAATTTCAGAATTTTTGTTGTTTAACTCAGAATATCTCGGCAACCACTACGAGTTCCTGCTAATGCCGGACAAATTTGCGTTTGAAGTCCTTGAAGCAAAGATGACAGGAAGTGTCTGGAACCCTCAAGGTCCTTTATACCTCGCCCAAGACTACGAAAGTTTTGAAGGAAGAAAAAATTATGCAGACAATGTTACAGGAGCATACTATGCAAATCGCCTCGCCCTCGTAGAATATCTTGACAAAATCAGGCATCAGGCTTCATGCCTTGTCATGCGTGAATGCCGTCCAGAATACTTTGCCCCTTGCGGCGTCGGTATCTTGCGAGAAGCAAGCCGTGCAGCATTTTCAAAAGCCCCAGAAAAATTTGCAACAATGCAGGAAGCTTTAGAATCTGCAGGAAAACGCATGAGGCTTCCAACACAAATCTTTCAAAACAAGTCTTGGTTGTTAAAAGAATTCGGAAAACAGACAAGATTAAATAAGTGGTTTTGATTAAAAAATTAAAGTTCTTTCATTGCGCCTTTTAACTCATTCACATCTTCTACTCCTTGCTCTTTCATATATGCTTCTATGCTTTCAATTACTTTTACTGCTGCCAAAGGATCGACAAAATTTGCAGTTCCGACAGCAACAGCTGTTGCTCCAGCAAGAATATATTCTATAGCATCTTTTCCGTTCATTATTCCGCCCATACCAACTATCGGAAGGGGTATTCCTGATTTGTAAACTTGATAAACACATCTCACACCTACGGGTTTAATGCAGGGTCCGGATAATCCTGCAACATATCTTTTATTGCCATGAACTTTTGGCTTTCTTGTCCTGACATCAATCGCCATCCCTAAAATAGTATTAATCATAGACAAAGCATTTGCCCCCGCTTCATAAGCAGCTCGCGCAATTTTAACAATATCTGTGACATTTGGAGTTAATTTAACTATTAATGGCTTGCTAGTTGCTTCTCTTACAGCCCGAACAACATCGTAAGTTGCCTTTTCACTCGTTCCAAAAAGCATTCCCTCTCCTTCTACATTCGGGCAAGAAACATTTATTTCCAAGCCGCCAACTCTATCAACAGAAAGTTTTCTTGCAGCTTCAACAAAATCCCCAACACAGTTTTCTGACAAGTTGGCTATGAGAGGTACTTCATAACCTTCTAAGAATGGAATTGCTTCCCGAAGAAAAATATCAATGCCTGGATTTTCCAACCCAATAGAATTTAGCATGCCCGATGTTGTCTCTGCAATTCTTGGAGTAGGATTTCCCTCTCTTGGCCTTAATGTTGCACTTTTAGCAACAATCGCTCCAAGCCTGTTAAGATCATAAAATCGTGAAAATTCTTTGCCATAGCCAAAAGTTCCAGAAGCAGTCATAACCGGATTTTTCATTGCAATTCCCGCCAAGTTTACTTCTGTTTTCATCCTTGCCTCGCATCTTTAAAAGCATCAAACTCATATTCTCCTTGCAAGTTGTACCTCGGAGTTCTTTGAGTATTTTTAATTTCAATTCCAAAAGTTCTTGCAATATTGTCATGTGTTAATGCCCTTAATCTTTCCTCGCTCATTCCTCTTTCTCCCAGTATTCTAATAAAATGAGGATAAAACGGCAAGACTGGAATGCCAGAAGCACAATCAGTTACTTTTTCATGATAAGTGTGAGGAGCATGGTCTGTTTCTATCCAGTCTACCCTTCCATCAAGAAGCGCTTGTAGCATATATTGTTGCATTTCTCTCGGCCTGAGCGGAGGATTCATCTTCAATAATAATCCTTTTTCAGATTTCATCATCTTGTCATATAGTAAAGCATGATGCGGTGTAACCCCGCAAGTAATTCTAAATCCAATACCCTTTCTAGCAGATTCAATTACTTCTAAAGTCTCAGGAACAGAAACATGACAGACATGAAAAGTTCCTTTATACCCTGCTTCTTCAGCAAATCTTATCTGATCTTTAACAGACTCCACTTCTGCTCTTGGAGGCCTTGCAAGAGTATGTGTAAAAGGTTCTGCAGGATTCCATAAATCAGGTCTTAATTCAGACTCTTTTTCGCAATGTCCTGCATTAATACCTCTAAATTCTTGTTCTGCAAAAGTCTGCCAAACTCTCCTTTGCTCTTCCTCTTCTATTATTCCCATATTTTGTGTAGAATGCCCAAAAAAAGTTTTTGCTCCAATAATCCATGAAAATAAGGCATCATACAAATTAAGCACTTCTCTTATTTGAACAGGGTCTGCAGTAATTCCCACATATAATCCATGAAAAAAATTAAAATCAGGATATTTTCTTTTTAATTCTCTTATTGCATCAGATGCCAAATCGATTCTCTCAACAATTCTATCTCCAGAAGTCAAAGCAGGATCTGTGTTTGGCATTTCAAAAAAGCCATCAAGCCCTGCAAGCCAGGCAATCTCAATTCCATGCCTAACTGTCTCTTTATGCTTCTGACTCCAGTCTCTTAAATGTACATGAGGGTCTATCATCTTAACCCGACTGAGAAGAAAGTTCTTTAGCCATTGCCCGAATAATTTCATAAGCAGTTTTTCTTCTGTCTTCACTAGTTCCTTTTCTTGCTAATCTCTTTTTGTCTTGCTCGTAAACATTTCCTGCTTTTGTTATTGCACTCCCGATAACAAGTACAGAACAGCTGCAATCTCTTACTGCCCTGTCCGGAGTATAAAGCTGCTTTTGCCCAGCCCCGCTTAATCCTCCCCATTCTATCCCCGGAGTAACATAAATAAAATCAGGGCCAAATCTTTTTTCAAGCTCACCCGCCTTGTTCGCAGGGCATACAACCCCATCCAGCCCCCATTCCCTGGCAAGCTCTGTTCTTCTTTTAACTAAATCATCATAGCTTATGCCCAATCCCTGAACTTTCAAGTCATCGTCATTTAAGCTTGTTAATTCTGTTACGCCAATTACTTTTGGCTGTCTTATTTTCCTTTGTTGCGAGCCTTCATAAGCGCCTTCAACAGCCTTTTTGCACATAACTTCTCCGCCAGCAACATGAACATTGAAAACATTAACCCCGGGAACAGCGCTTTCTCTTGCAGCCTCGAGAACTGTATTTGGAGTATCGTGAAGCTTTAAATCAAGAAATACATTGTCCGAACCATCAGAATTTGCCGCATAAACCCTGTCAACAATCGGAACTCCTTCATTGCAAGCCGCGGTATGTAACTGCTTTCCTACTTTGAACAATCCCACAAAGTCTGCCAATTCTTCTGCAAGTTCCAAGGCATCTGCAACACTTGGGACATCTAACGCCAAGCATACTCTTCTTCTCGCTTCCTGTTCTTTTTTCATTAACTCTATCATTTTAAGCAGCAATAACTACTCCTCTTTCCGCAAGTTTTTCAGTAAGCTCATCTTTCATATCAGGATAGCCAATAGCCAATATTTTCTTTGCTTTCTCCACACTTTTTGTATCTCTGGCCAATTCTGCCAGTCTTTCAAGCCCTCTTTCGCTTCTTAACATCTCTCTAGCCCAAGCTCCTTTGTCTTCAAGCCTCTGCATTGAAGCATCGTAAACCTCTGGGCTTATAGCATTAGTCTGTAATAATGTTTCCCAAGCATGTGCATCCATAGAAACAACCGCATTTGACACTAAGCCAAGTTCTTGCATCACCTGAACGCCATCTTCCATCCTGTCTACATAAAAGAAAATATATTTTACTTCCCCGCCAGCTTTTTTAATTGCAGGCAGCCATAAGTCTCTTGGCGAACTTCCTTCATTGTTTAAGTCCGCAACATGAATTCCTCTTTTGCCTTTTACATCTGCCCCCAAAGTCTTGCCGTCTTTATAAATCGTAAAATGCGGCCTTTCCAATGTGCAAGCAATAGGATATGAAAAAATCCAATCTCTCGACTCTCCCCCAGAAACAAAGTCAATCTCCGGCTCATTTCCTTCCTCCAAAACCCTGTCTATCATCAATCTCATATCTCTAACAGCACGACTAAAACAAGTTCCGTGTTTCATTACATCTGCAGACTGGACATAATAATTTCCTATCTGTCCAGAGGTGTAAGGAAAAAAAGTTTCACTAAATTGAAATCCTTTATTTTGTACAAGAAAACCAAGATTCCTGTCCTGCAGAATTCGTCTTTGTTCTCCAGTACCTATACCTGTTCCTCCGCCTATACTCATTTTAACCTCCAATCATATATACGTTAAAAAGTATTTCAAAGAGTATTTAAACATTATAGCACAAAAACATATATTTTCCGAAAAGTAATGTCTACTCGGCTTTCTGAAGCAAATTCGAGAATGTGTAAAAGCATTAACGAAAAACCTCACAATAACCCATGAATCTCCAGCCTCGCCTTTGAAATATTGTTATTAACTCCTTATTGATTTTCTTGTTATTTCAGCAGAAAAATCAGGCTTGTTTCAATCAATCCTGCAACCAACAGCAAAGGCAGGATTATATAAAAGAAAATCTGCAGGCACATTTTTAAATTATGCTTGAACTCTTTGTTTTTGAAGAACAAAACATATCCCAGCCTTAAACCCAAGCCAAGCGAAAGAAAAAAAGCAGGCAGCTCAAAAATTCCATGAGGAAGTATTCTCCAAAATTCCCTGAAACCGTTTACATTATAAATACTGTTAAAAACAAATCCAAGCAAATACCCGTTTATTACTGCCACAACCATGGGGAAAATTCCAAAAAGCAAGCCCAAAAGCAGCCCGAGCAATGAAGTTTTAAGATTGTTGTAGATAATAAAAGCCAAAAGCTGGGAAAAATCCATGCCCTCAGTCTTTTCAAGCATCTCTTTTATCACTTTTTTCAAGACATCCGCATATATTTCAGGATAAAAAAAGCCCACAAAACCCGAAACTAAAAATAGCCCAAGTATAGTCAAAATAAAAATCTTTGACTCTTTGATGAATTTCCAGAACTCTTTATATTTCTCTAACTCGGTTCTCGCTCTTCTTCCTGTTTCCACATTCCGTGCCTTTTTCAAGATTCCTGTTTTCTTTTTTTTAGCTCTCATTTTATCCTGCTTAGTTTATAATAATTATCTGTAAGCTCCTGCCCTGCTTAAATACATATTCAAAATCTTAACTTTTTTTGAATATTTAAATCTTAGATAACTGCCATAAAAAACTCCGACTAAAAATCCGCCAAAATGGGCAGTATTTCCAATAGGCAGGTGAAGCAAGAAAGAAATAACCCAAAGCCCAAACAGTAATACTAACATTGCAGCCCATAAAGGCATAGGAATAATAAAGAAAACAAGCACGCGAAGCCGAGGCGTGATTATCATTAGTAAACTTGCGAGAGCAAAAATAGCCCCGCTTGCGCCGACAGCATAAACATTGTACTCTGCCTTGAAAATCAGGGACAATAACACAAAAGCCATGCTTGCAATGAGCCCGCTCAGGATATAAAAAACCGCCAGCCTTTTTTTGCCTATCAGTTTTTCAACAAAGTTTCCAACAAAATACAAGGATATCATATTGACAAACAAATGCCCGAAATAAATGTGTAAAAACATGCTCGTGAAAAGAGTCCAAATCATTTTTCCTTGGAATATGTTCGCGGGCTTCAACGCAAAATAATCAATTGCTTTCTGGTCCATAATAAAAACTAGCTGGAAAACCACAAAAAAGATTATGTTAAGAATTATTATCTTGTCGGTTAGGCTTAGCCCTCTTCTTGCTTTCATCTTGTTTTCTTAGTAAGAAAGCTGAATAGTTTTTTGACGAATTCTTGTTTTTTTGCTCTTTTTTTGATTTTTATCTTTTTCCGGGCTTTCTTCTCTTTTTTCTTTTTCGGTTTTTTCTTTATTTTTTTCTTGGCGGGTTTTCCTTTTTTTGCTCTTTTTTTAGCTTTTAATCTTTTCTTTTTCACTTTTTGTTTTTTCCCGGCTTTCTTCTCTTTTTTCTTTTCCTTTCTCCTTGCTTTTATTTTCTTTTGTCTTTCTTTTTCCTTTTCCTTTTCTGTTTTCTTCCTTTCTTTTTCCGTTTTCTTGGCTTTTTCTTCCTCAAATTTGGAAAGCTCTTCCCTCACAATGCCAAGCTGCTGGCCCAACCCTTTAATCTTTCCCTTTAATTCATTCCCGGCCTTGTCTACGGTGCTTAACTCATATATATTCCCACATTCAGGGCACGCAAAATCATACAATAAAGCAGTTTCTTCGTTTACTTCTGTTTTGCAAGATGGGCATATATAGAACCTTTTGTTCTCTCGGCTTTTCAACTGAGTTTCTAAAGTCTGGATTTCTTTTTCTAACTCTCTCCTTACATAGCTTAAAATTTTAACAATATCTATAGACCAAAAATAAGTATACCATCCTTTTCTTTTGTCTTTCTTCTTCAAAAAAGAAGAGAAACCCAAATGCGAGAACTTGTATAATATATTCCTTGCCTGGTTTGGTGTAAGGCCAAGTTTCTTTGCTATAAGGAACTCATTCACATTCTTCTTCTCAAATAAAAGGCTTGCCAGCTCTCCAGCCTGTTTTCCGAAGATATTTTTAACAATAGAATCAAAAACCGTTTGTTGCATTCGATTTTCAAATATGCAGCGAATAAATACTTTTCGTTTGGGGGTGTTACTACTTTATAATTTAAATAAAGGTATTTATATGATTTTTGGGTTAATCGTCTATGGTATGGTTCAAAAAAGGGGCATCGAAAGAAGGGCTTCCTGAATTGCCTCCTTTGTCTTTACCCGCTCCTTTGGGTGAAGAAGAAAAACCCAGTGAAGAAAAAATCTCATCGTTGCAAACTCTTCCGTCACTTCCTTCCTCGCTTGCAGGAGAGAGAATAAGCCGAGAAACAGTGAAGCAGTTAATAGAAGAACCCGAAGAAATTGAGTCAAGAATAAGCATACCCCGAAGAATAGAAGTCCAAGAAACGCCTTTCAGGCTGGCGGAAAGAACTGAGGAAAAAGGGCCTATTTTCATTCAAATAGAAAGATATAACGATGTCTTAAAAGACTTAGACGAAGCAAAAAGCAAAGTAGACAAAATCCATAATATCATAAAAGATATAAAACAGTTTAAAGAAGAAGAGGAAAACGAAATAATAGAATGGGAAAACGAGATGTCGAAGATAAAAGGGAATCTGGACAAGATAGACCAGACAATATTCAAGAAACTAAAGTAAACCCCTTGCATATAAGATTAGACTTAAGTAAAGCAGTTTCTTATGAAAGAGATATTTTAAATTCTAAAGAAGCTTTAATCAAATCCTTTCAACACTTAAAGAATTACAGAAAATTAAGGGAAAAAGAACTTGACAAGAAAGCAGATATGCGAGACACACTCAAAGGAGTGCACAAAAGTCTTAAAAAGATGGAAAAAGACTTGCCAAGCATGGAAAAAGAGGAAAAAAGAAAAGCTCTGAAAGCAGAGATACAAGCAGAAAATGAACTAGAAAAAGAGGAGATAGAAACGGAAATTCCAGAAGTTGCTGAAACTCCCGCAGAAGAGCATAAAATGACTTCTTTAGAAAAAGAGCTTCTTGAAATAAAAAAGAAACTCGAGTCTTTAAATGCCATAAGAGAAAACCCTGTAATAGCAGAACAACCGCAAATAGCATGATAAGTCTCTGCCCGAACATCAAGTTCTATCAGATTATTTTCCTCAAAAAGGTTTAACAACTTTTTTAAATCCAAACTGGCTTAGCCTTGAATGGAATGGACAAGAAAACAGCTTATTCAGGCATACTCAGACTTTTTTAAAAACAAGGGCCATGCAATCTTGCCTTCTGCTCCTTTAGTCCCTGAAAATGACCCAACTGTCTTATTTACAACAGCAGGCATGCACCCCCTTGTGCCTTTTCTCCTCGGCCAGCCGCACCCTCAAGGCAAGCGCCTTGCAAATGTCCAGAAATGCATCAGAACACAGGACATAGAAGAAGTTGGCGACACCTTTCACCATACTTTCTTTGAAATGCTCGGTAACTGGTCGCTTGGAGATTATTTCAAGAAAGAAGCCATAGAGTTTAGCCTTGAGTTCTTGACAAAAGTCCTGAAAATCCCTTTGGAAAGATTTGCTGTTACCTGTTTTGCCGGAGATAAAGATGCAAAAAAAGACAATGAAGCCGCAAATGTTTGGAAATCGCTCGGCATAAGCGAAAATAGGATAGCATTTCTTGGAAAAGAAGATAACTGGTGGGGGCCCGCAGGCAACACAGGCCCGTGCGGCCCGGATAGCGAGATGTTTTATTGGAAAGACAACAAAGAACCAGCCCCCAAAATCTTTAAGCCAGAAGATAAACGCTGGGTGGAAATCTGGAATGATGTTTTCATGCAGTATAATAAAAATGAAGCAGGCAAATATCTGCTGGCAAAACAGAAAAATATTGATACAGGCATGGGAGTTGAAAGAACCCTTTCTGCCCTGAACGGGCTTGAAGACAATTATCTAAGCGAAGTTTTTTTGCCGATAATCCAAAAAATAGGAGAAATTTCAGGAAAAAAATACGGCAAAGATGAACAAGTTATGAAGGCAATGAGAATTATCGCAGACCACATTAAAGCAAGCGTTTTTATCCTTGCTGATAATGTAATGCCAAGCAATGTTGAACGAGGCTATGTTTTAAGGCGATTGATTAGGCGGGCTGTAAGGTATGGAAAAATGCTTGAAATGCAGAATTTTACAAAAAAAGTAGCAGAGCCTGTATTTTCAATTTATCAAGATGACTACAAGGAATTAAAAGAAAATAAAAAGAAAATTCTTGAAGAGCTTGAAAAAGAAGAAGCTCGTTTCATGGAAACAATTGAAGAAGGAATAAAGGCATTTGAAAGACTTTCAAAAGAAAAAAAAGACATTTCAGGCAAAGACGCATTTTTGCTTTACCAGAGTTATGGCTTCCCAGTTGAAATGACTCGGGAATTGGCAAAAGAAAAAAAGATAAAAGTTGATGTCAAAGGATTTGAAGAAGAACAGAAAAAACATCAAGAACTCAGCAGAACTGCAAGCGAAGGCAAGTTTAAATCCGGGCTTGCAGACAAAAGCGAGGCAACAACAAAGCTTCACACAACCACTCATCTGTTGAACCAAGCCCTTCGCATTGTTCTGAACAAGCCAGACTTGCACCAGGCAGGCTCAAACATCACAGCAGAAAGAACTCGTTTTGACTTTACATTTGATAGAAAGCTGACAAGTGAAGAGCTAAAACAAGTTGAAGACCTTGTCAATGAAAAAATTAAAGCAAAGCTAGAAGTGAAAAAAGAAGAAATGACTTTAGAACAGGCAAAAAAAGCAGGCAGCCAGGGAGTCTTTGAGCATAAGTATGGAGAAAAAGTCTTTGTCTATTCTATTGGAGATTTTTCGAAAGAAATCTGCGCAGGCCCTCATGTAAAAAACACAAAAGAGCTTGGCCATTTCAAAATCATAAAAGAGGAAGCTTCAAGTGCTGGAGTTAGGAGAATTAAAGCAATTCTAGAGTAAAAAGGAAAGATAGCCGGGAGGACCTTGGTCCTTCGGCAAAGCTATTTTGGAATAATCTGCTTTTTGATTTACATTCGATTTTTGGGAATATCAAACTACAAAGAATTAAATGCTTCAAAGATAATACCATTAATCACACTTTTGATTATATGGCTTTAGGAGGGGTTTATTCAGCAAAAGATGCCTAAAAATGAGATATTGCCAGATGTTTCAGTTTCAAATCGTTTCTTTTTTAGTTTCAGGAAACTTCTTTATACAAATTTGCTCTATTAAAACAAAGGTTTACAGCAAGCCAAAGCTGTTTGTTGTACTGTAACCATTTGATAGTTAATACAAATAAAAAGATTTAAATAATGCTATAACTATAAAATTTTGGAAAATGGGAACAAGATTTGTTATACCGGAAGTAATAATAGCGCAAGGTTCGGCTGCTATTGAAGCTTTTATAGCCAAAAAAAGGGAAGAAGAAAAAGCTAAAGAACAACAACTGATAGAAAAACCAACAGCAAGCCCGGCAAAACAACCTCCACAAACCCACATTCAAAAGAATGCAGCAATTATTTCTGATATTCACGGAAATCTTTCTGCTTTAGAAGCCGCTCTAACTGAGGTAAGGATAGCGTTTAGAAGCTTAGTAAGGAAAAGGGTTTTGCGAGAAGCAGAAAGAACTAGCAGAACTCCAAAAGAACAGCTTTTAAAAGATAAAAATTTTGTTGCAGCTCTGGAAAGGCATGTTTTGGCAGAAGTTAAAAGAATCGGCTGGCCAGAAGTGTATTGCTTAGGAGATGTTGTAGGCTACGATTTGCAGACAATAGAAGTTCTCACAAAAGCATTAGAATTTACAGGCTGCTGCAAAGGCAATCATGATGAAACAGCATGGAATGTATATAACGGCGCAACTCCAGAAGCCCTTCATCAATTTTTAGGAATAGCAATGGGCTCAGGCGCTGCTGAAACACTTTATATTGCAGGCAACCAAGTACACGAAATAGAAAATCCCGAAGAAAGAGAAAGGCTTGCTGGTTTCTTAAGAAGCCTTGCAGAAGATACCAACAGAATTGAAGTAAGAATAAGAGACGACGCAAGAGGAATTCACGCGTTTAGCATAGACGGAAAATTAAGGTACCCCCTAAGCCCTGAAATGGCAAGAAAATACGGAATTCCTATGAAAAAATACACTAGGTTATGTACTCATCCGGGCGAAATGCTTAGGGACAAAAAAATGCGCGAGGAAAGAGTATTCCCCGATGGTATAAAATGGAGATTTACAGGCCATTCCCATATCCCTGTCATAGCCATATGGGACGATGACAGGCAGGACTATATGAGTTTCGAGCCAATGAGAGGCGAGGACACTCGCGAAGATTATCTAATTAAAGTGCAATTAAACCCCAAACAAAGGGCGTTTATTAATGTCGGTTCTTGCGGAAGTTCAAGAAGAAAAGATAAAGATATAATAAAAAGAGCAAGACAATCCAACTTAAATCTTGATTGTGGATATTTTGGCATGCTTTCTGAAGATACTTTCTATGCTTACGAATTTTTTTACGACCCAACAAAAACCAGACAAGAAACAAGAAAGGTGAGAAAAGAATGGCAAGAGAGTTAATAGAAAGGCTGGCGATTGAAGATTTAAAAAAAAGAAATTTAGTTGGAACTGAAGAAAATGTAGGAGCAACCACCTTAATCAAGACTATATATGAAGAAACCCGGTCTTTTAGTAGCATAAGATTTATGGGCGGAAGAGACGCCCGTGGCGAATACAAAGTAACCCCCGCCGACTTATCGCACGTAGGAGAAACAATAGACCCTGTTGGGGTTACAATAGTAGGCCCTGTGAACGTAGGCGGAAGAGGGATAATCTACCTTGGCATGCAAGACCCTGTAAGCTGCGCAGCCATTCACCACCCAGACGAAAGCAAAGGCACATTAAGAAGAAAGTTTGAATCCTTAGGCTATAGCGAATTCTGCAGGAAATATTCCATAAGATTAAGGGATAGGCTGTGGGCCTGCAAGAAAATTCTGGAGAGAGTCAAAAAAGAAGGAAAAACCGCGGTTGCAAGATTCGAAAATGAAGGAAGAATCCTTGGAAAAATAAATCATCCCAATGTCCCTAAAACAATTTTCGCTGACCCAGATGTAATCGTCTCGCGTTATTATCCATGTACCTCTCCTGTTGATTTGTTAAGAAACCGGAATTACAGAGAAAGATGGGAACTATGGAAAAACGGAGTAAAGGTTATGAAAGAAATTGAAGAGCAAGCAAGGGAAAGAGGGCAGGTAATCTTGCATAGAGACCAAAAGCCAGACAACTGGCTTGCAATAAGAGGCGCGCCTTCAAGGGAAGAAGTAAAAAAGGCTTGGGCAATGGACTTATACGAACTCGTAATAATAGACTGGGGTCAATCAATAGAACTCACTCCTAAAGAGCTTGAGATACGGGCTTTAAAAGTCAAAGGCGGCACAAGAAAAGAGCTTGAAATTGAGTCTTTTGACAGAAAAGAACTTGAAATTATAAAAAGAGAAAGAAGAAAATTGTTTAAAGATAGAAGGGAAGAAAGAAAAGGCAGATGGAAGATAACGCAGACAGAAATAGCAGAAGGAACTCCTCCATATTTTCCTCCAGAAGTTGTAAGGGCAGGGCTTGAAGCATACACCGAAAGTTCTGAAGTATATGGCATTGGAACAATATTGTATGAACTCTGGGCAGGAAGGCCGCCTTTTATATTAACAAAAGAAGAAGAAAAAATCCGCGTCGAGCAATACGGCGAGAATCCAAGTTTAATAATCGTAAGAAAAATAACTTCATGGGCAGAAAGCGGAAAAAACGGCCCGCCAAGCCTGCGCGAGGCCAACCCCACGATACCAGAATCACTTGACAAAATAGTCGGTGATTTTGTGTTTAGAGTCATGTCAAGAGACCCAGAAAAGAGGCCAAAAACTATTGCCGAACTATATCAGGGAATTTTGGATATAGAAAGAAGCTTTCCAAGGCTTATAGAAACAGGTGAAGCACCTGTGAAGTTGTTTGCAATTCCTACTAAAACACAAGCCTTCAGCATAGAAGACACCGCCAGCCAACCTTTAAGCGAAGCAGAGAAAAAGGCAGCCGGGGATAGAGAAAAAATAAAAAGGCTGAAAGAAGAAGCAATTGCAAGCGTATTGGCTGACCAAAGAAGTCCACCCCAAGCTCAGCCCCAGCCTTGCCAAGATGGAAAATGGGTTGAAACAGAGGGGCCTTTCAGGCCTGGCAAGCTTGAAGGTATTTTAGAGTCCCCACAAACAGCCCCAGAACAAACAATATTATATACTGCAGAAGACCTCACAGCAATAGAAGCAACTGCAGACCCTCAAAGGAGTTTGGAAGAAAAAAGGCTATTGATAGGCAGGCTTTGCTCGATATTGAGGCAGCATTACCAACTGCCGCCAAGGCGACACGAACTTCCTTACACCCCTCAGCAAACACCTCAACTGCAAAGCCCAAAAGAAGAAGCTACAAGCCCACAAGAAGACGATATTGTTGAAGAAAGTGATAGTGTAATTATTTCAGGCAGTTCTTCAGAAAAAACAATTGAAGTAAAATTAGGAAAACTGGGCTTAAACCGAGAATCTCCTGAAACTGGCAAAAGCGGTTCTGACAAAAAAGATTAAATACAATTTGTCAAGAACTCTGGACTAAAGTCCGGGGCGTGTTTGAGTTCTTGAGCACACTAAAAATTTTTTAGAAATTTTTAGGGCATCGAAAATCTAAAAGATTTTCTCAGTGTCAAAATCGTAAGATTTTGAGCACTATCAGAAATCCATATTACTCAAAACTAAAGTAATAAGGGGTTCAGGATTTCTGAAGTCTAAGACAGCCAAAAATACTGAAAATTATCTATAAATCTCTCTTGCCAACTTTCCTCATTATTTTGTCATTAATAATTAAACCATTCAACAAATTAAAAATACCTGTACTGATTGAATGCATATAAAGATTTCTGCTAATTTTTTCTTCTACCTTCTAATATTTTCAGAATAATTCAAAAACCAAGCCAGTATTTGTTCTACTTTGCAAGATAAATTTTGTCGTTTTCCCTTACAGGGCTCGTTACTTTCATTCCGATTGCATCGCCTTTCTTTGCTTCTTTTATTACTTGTTTATCAATCTGCATGCTGTCTACTGTCTGTTCAAAATCTGTCTGGCTGCCTTTTATCCTTATCTTGTCCCCGACTTTCAAACTGTCTGTCACGTCTATTACTGCTACTTGTATCTTGTCAAAATAATGCCTTACTTTTCCGACTTCTTTGCCAACTTCTTCTGCCTTAACCTCAACTTCTTTCTTTTCTATCTTTTCTACTTTTTCCACCTTCTCTGGTTTTTTGGCTTTTACCACTTTTTTAGCCTTTTTGGTTTTGGCTTTTGCTGGCTTTGCCTTCGCTTTTGTTTTTTTAACTGCCATATTTCATACAAGCAATAAGATATATTTAAAACTTATGTTTGGAATTTATTTAATCAAAATTGATTCCTTAAAGCTTCTGAAATGCTCATCTCCAGTTATAATTTTTGCCCTAAGTTTTTTGGCAACTCAGTGTCAAGCTCGTCTTTTTTGGTAAACTTGCCCATGCCCCTAAATAAGCCAAACCCGCTTTTCTTTACTTTTTCTATTTTGGCTTTTGCTTTTTTCCCCATCATATTTATTTAAAGAAAAACATATTATTAAACTTTATGATTTGGGCTAAAAATATATTTACTCAATATAAACCGCAGGCTTGCCGGGCTTTGCCTTGCCTGCCTTGCCTTCTGGGTCGTGCTTCTTGCTGTCATTAACTGCAAAAACATATCCACTTAAATTAACGCAATAGATACATTTATAAGGTATAAATTATTATTAATATTATGATAATTAATTTTTGGGAATTGCCGGAAAAAAGAAATTATATTATCATGAAGGAAAACTTTAAACAGGATATATTAAAAATTCTTGAGGGGAAAAATTATTCTTGGAAAATTATAGATAAAATTAGAAATGGAAAGATAAGTATAAAAAAAATAAAAATTATTTCAAAAAAAGAAAACATTCCTTTAGAAGAAATTGAGAAGAACATTTTATGGATTGGGGGCAATAATAGTCTGGGTTTATCAAATCCAAAGTTGCCTATAAATCTTTCAACAAAAGAAGGCTCAAGATTTATCGCAGCAATTATAAATGATGGGACATTAACTAAAAATAAAGAAAATGGAATAGGTTATGGAAGATTAATGTATGACAATTTTGATGCTTCATTAAGAAATTCTGTAATAAAAGATTGTTTAGAAGTTTTTGGTGGCAGAAAAGAAGAAATTGCCTTCAGAAATACAGAAAAGAAAAAATATTTAGAATTTTCTTCAGTAATAAGAGACATGATGGAATTAGTATTAAAATCTAAAGGTCCGAAATGTGAAAGTAACCTTAAAATTCCAGCATTTATTTTAGAAAATGAAGAATTAATAAAAGGATGGATAGAGCAAACCATAGCCGATGAGGGGGAAGTTAAAAGTTATCCGACAACAAAGTATAAAGATAAGTATAGAAGATCTATTGTTTGGAGAAGGTCTCTTGATGTTAGCAGTTTATTCAATCAAAAAATAGAAAAAGATATTCCTTTAAGAAGATTGGATAAAGAAACTCAAGATGTTTTACAAAAACAAGAGTGCAATTTAATTTCGGGAGAAGAAAAAATGCTTTCTTTATTAGGAATATCTTATAGGCTATACAATCTAGGTGTATATCTTACAGTAAAAAATAAAGTAAGAACTCGTTGGCAGATTAGCATAACAAAAAGAGAAAATCTTCTGAAACTACGAGAATTAATCCGAATTCCTTCAGAAATTAAGGATAAAAAATTTACAGATATTACTAAAGAATTTGTAAGATATAAGGAACCATTGAATATTCTTAGACAAGTCAAAAAGTTAGCTCTAGAAAAGGGGATTTTTACCTCTATTGACTTAAAGAAAAAGATGAATTATAAAACAACAAATACAGCAAATAAATGGATTAACTTATTTGAGAAAAGAGGATTTATCAAGAAGATAAAAAAATCTTCATATGGCAACGGCAACTACAGACTCCCTGCAGAGTATAAGCTTATTCCAGATAAATAGAGGGTCTCTCAGGTTTTGCTTTACTTGCTTTCGAAGAGGGATCATACTTCTCTTTATCGTTAACAGCAAAAACCTCCACAGACATTCCCAATTTTCGGCTCATCGCCTCTTTCAATTCCAAATAATACTTTTTCTCTTGCGGCAAAACATAAAGATAAACCCTCGTAGCATCCTTTTTCTCTCTCTCTTTTAATAATTTGACTATATTTCTTATATCCCCTATAATCTTTTCTAATTTTGCTTCATTCTTTTCTAATTCGGGGTTTATTTTGCTCAAATCCGCTTTTGGCCATGGCTCCAAAGAAACAAAATTCTTATTTCCTAATTTGAACCAAAGTTCTTCCGAAATATGAGGGCAAACAGGAGACAAAAGTTTTATCCAATCTTCAGCAATGAGGTTGTAAAAAGCATAAAGTTCTTTTTCATTTAGACTATTCTTTGCATCCCTAATAAGATTCAAGGCATCATACACTACTAAATTATTATATTCTCTAAGTTTCATATCCCCTATTTTTTCGGTTGCCTCTTTTACAATCTTATTAAATCTATGGACAAAAAGAGGGTTAATATCTCCTTTCTTTCTCTTCTCGATTGCTTCCGAAATTTCAGCGTATAATCTTTCTACAGCCTTTTTAGCATTTTGCGCTTCAGATTCCCTCCAGTCAAATGTTCCTTGAATGTTTGTAGACTGAGTTAAATAAAATCTAAAAACATCTGCGCCGTAATTCTGCTTAACATGAAGAAGAGTTACTACATTTCCCTTGCTTTTGCTCATTTTTTGGCCTTCGCTAACAACAAGGCCATGAAAGCTTATCTTTTTAGGCCAGTATTTTTCAGGGAATATTCCAGCAAATGCAAAAATCATAAACGAAAGATGATTTGACAAATGCAAAATAAAAGTATGCCTCTGATCATTGGGCATCCAATACTCGAAGCTGTCCCTTAATTCCTTAAGAATTTCTTTCTTGACATTTATATTCCTTGAAACTTCTTCTACCTTGCCTTTCCCAAGATAAACGAAATCAAAAAAGTCTTGATTAAGATTCTCTCTAGAAAGCTTATTCTTTCGGATAATGTGATTAATGGCATAAAGAGTCATATAAATTGTTGAATCTGATAAAGATTCAATCATCCATTCTTTATCAAAAGGCAGTTGTGTCCCAAGCCCTCTTTTTCTGGCGCAGGGTCTTTTATCCAACCATGCAAAAACATCCTCGAATAATTTTCTATTTGTTTCAGGAATGAGAATTATTTTACTCAAACATTGATTTGCCTTTTCTTTCCAGTCCTTAGCATTAAAATCCAAAAACCATTGATTGTCCAGTACTGCAACAATAATTTTTCCGCCGCTTCTCGAAAATGCTTTTCTTGAAGGTTCATACATAATATCTGCTTCCCTATTGGCAATCATTTCTCTTTTCATTGCTTCTTTAGCTTCAATAATTTTCATTCCGGAATATTTTCCGCAGTTATTAAGAAGAACTCCGTTATGAAAGCCTTCTTTGTAAACTTCCTGCGTTAAGAAATCTAATCGAGGATCATCTTGTTTTGAAATTTGATTATCTTCAACAGTCTTAACTCCTGCCTCATCTCCGTATTTTTGGGTTCTGATTATTGGTATTACCTTAATAGCTCTTACTATCTTGGGATCAAGGTTGTACTTTTTTATTTCAGAGTCATGATTCTGCAGTTCCTTTAAGGCGATATAATCATAAGGAGCATCAGAAGGAACGCTTGTAACAATTCCCGAGCCCATATCAGCATCAACGAATCTCGAAGGCAGGATAATTATTTCTTTTTTTATTGCTGGAGCAGTAGCATACTCTCCAAGAAGCTTTTCTTTGGATTTGCCTACCTCTTTTATATCCTTTCTTTGATATCCTAATTTTTCAATTGCTTCCTTGCTCAGTATCCATATCTCATTTCCTACTTTTGCTTCATAATATTCTATTTGTGGATTAATCCACAGATTAGTTTGCCCAAAAACAGTTTCCGGTCTTAATGTAGCTGCAACTAGAAACTTATTTTTAAATTTAAATTTAATTAAGGTAAATTCTTGTTTTTCAACGGGATTTGAATCAGCATCCTGAATATCATCTTCTCCCATTGCGCTTTCATCACTAGGAGAATAAAGCACAGGATATTTGCCTCTGATAAGATAATTTAAATTTTTATAATTAATAAACTGCCAAGTAACCATTTGCTGGTGTTCCATATCTCCCGAAGTAAATGCCCTTCTCCAATCAACACCAAGACCTAGTTGCTTATACTCCTCAATCATTTTAGGAATAAAGAAATCGACAATTTTCTGCGGCTCTTCAAAAGATTTTACGATAGTTTTAATTTTCTTAGAGTCTTTCTCATAAGCAGCCACGTAACCCTCATAGAGTTTTATCTTGTCCTTATCCCCATTTTTGATTGCTGCTGAAATTCCAAGCACAGGTGTTCCTGTGACATGAAACGCCATTGGAAAAAGAACATTAAAACCAGCCATTCGCTTATACCTGCAGTAGATATCACTCTCGGTTACTGCTCTTCCATGCCCTAAATGAAGGCTGCCGGAAATATAAGGATAAGGAGTTGTGAAAAAGAACTTTTCTTTCTTAGCATCAGGATTAACTTCAAAAATCTTTGCTTTTTCCCACTCTTTCTGCCATTTCTTTTCAATCTCAGCAAAATTTATCTCTTTCTTCTCTTCCATATTCTCACCCAGTTTAACAAATTTATAAAGCTAATGAATTCTCCTTCCAAAATATTTTCTTTCTGCCTCTTCTCTTTTCTTTTGTAAGTCACTTAGCTCTTTCTCTAATCTTGAAGCAGTTTCTCTGTCAGCAACAAATACTAGATGAGAGCTTTTTATTAAACTTCTTATTCCATTTACACAATAGCCCCTCTTTCCAAATTTATTCCAAAGCATAAAAGAAGAATCTTTTAACACATATAATATTCCATTTTTAACAGCCACTTCCTTGATTCTAACATTGGGGTTTATTTCAAATTCTGGCCAAACTATTCTTTTATTGTCAACAAATTCAGGAAGATGAATTGGTTTAAGAACTTCATACTCACAACTGCATATTGCCACTCTTCTTACATAATATGGTTGATAGTTTTCTTGCATTTTTAATAGAAAAAATTTATTTAAGCAGCCACGGGGGCTACGAGTACTCCCAATAATGCTAGAACCAATCTTAAGTTGTTTAAACTGCAGGTACTCATCTTACCAAATCAAAAAGTCCTTGTGTGTACCTCGGCTTAAAAGCCGAGGTTTGTTCGGGACTTTTGGATGCTCAGAAATGCAGCACCCTAAAGGGTGCGGTTTTAACCACATTTCTGACATAACAAAAGAGGTTTAAAAATATTTGTTTTATTTTGTTTTTCTTGTAATTTTTTCTACCTCTTTTCTCAGTTCTTTTAACTCTTCAACGTCCTTGCTTATAAATTTTATTTGCTTTTGCCTTAAGAGCCAAAGCCTCTCTTTTAGTTTTATCTTTCTTTTCTTGTCTTCAGCAAGCAGTTGTTTTTCTTTTTCTTTTTCTCTTTGTTCCAGCGCTTTTTCCATTATTTTTTCTTCTTCCGCTATTCTTTTTTCTAACTGATTTAATTCTTTTTTTATTGCTTTAATCTCTTCAATTTCTTCAGCAGGAATCTTTCTAAGCTTTTCCCTCAACATTCCCAGTCTATCCCTTAACTCCGCCCTTTTTTGTTTTTCTTCTGCAAATCTCTTTTTTTCTATCTCTCTTTCTAATTCTTTTCTTTGTTTTTCCTTTATTTTTTCCTCTGTTGCAAGCCTGTTTTCCAAATTTTTCTGTTCTTCTTTTAAAATTTCAAGTTCTTCAAGCTCTTTTTGAATTCTTCTCTCTGGAACTCTTTTTAATTTTTCCTTGGCCTCTGATATCGCTTTATGCCTTACCAACGGCATCAGATACTCTGCATATTTTGCTCTTTTCTCTACCTCGGACTTCCACTCGCCCACCATCTTTGGCGCCTGCCTGAAGACAGAGAACCCCAAGAATATTAATAAAAACGCCAAGAAGACTTCAAGGCCAAGTTTCATAATAAAAAAATTGTCTTTATATTCTTTCGAGCATGCAGGACAGCTTCCTCCGCAATCTATCCCTTCCTCGTCATAATTCTTCTGCTCATCAAAACAATAGTCATAATATCCTAAGGAGGTAGGAGTAAAAGTCAGATACAAAGAGCCCGGCTTAAGCCTTGCAACAACCTGCCCTGTCTCTTCATCGTATACAAATACATAGCTTTCATTGCCCCATTCTGTTTCATTGAAAACAACAGGAACTGTCACACTGCAATTTTCTTCAAACTCAACAGGATAAGATATACAACCGCGAGTATCAGTGCAAACTCTTGTCCTTACACCTTGTAACTCAACATAATCCTCTTCTATAAGATTTTCAATATTATAGTCCACTCTGCACTCCCCCCATTCTCCGCATTCAAAAACAGGTGTACAAGCCTCCTTAGTTATTTTTTCCAGCTCTGGTACTTCTGGCAATGTTTGGGTGATATTTTCTTTGGCTTCACATCTAATAATCTTCTTGCATTGCCCTGCACTGGTTAAGGCGCACCCGCTTGGCAGATTTGAACTTGTCAAACAATTGCTCACGTCATTGCAAATCACTTCTGCCTGTCTATTTACACAATCTCCGGGGCTTCTGCAAGTCCAAGAAGAGATGCATGCTCCTCTGCCCCCAGAAGTAGAAGGATAAAGCAATCTTAATTCATTGCTTGTCTTGGACTTGCTGTAATTCTCTCCATCAAAAGCCAACGCCTCGCACTTCCATATATCTCCATTGCCAATCTGAGAGTTGGGAATTGTTGAAATGTTTATTATTTGCCCAGGCAGTTGGTTTTCCAAAGTAAATCCAGAATATTTCATAATGTTAATCCATCCAGCGACATTTATATCTCCCTTAACATCTAAAGCAATGCCATTCCATTTTTCATATTCAGCAGTATTTTCTCCATATAATTTATACCAAAGCTGATTGCCATTTTGGTCATATTTTAATAGAATGCCTTCTGAGCCGGAGATGCTGAAAGAGTCAGTATAACCTCCAATTAATACATTATCCTGCCTGTCAGTAATTACACTTCTTCCGGTGTCATCATATTGCCCATCAAAATTTTTAGACCAAACCAAATTTCCATATTTATCAATTTTAGCAACAAAAAGGACATCGCTTGTTGGCGCATCAGTATGTCCGGTAATCAGTATATTATTAAAACTGTCAACTGCAATGCCAAAAGGATAGTCTGAATAAGATGAAATGTGAAAGATTTTGCTCCAAATTTGAGTTCCGTTGGGATAATACTTGGCAACAATCGCATCGTAGTGATTTTCTGTTTCTATAACCATCTGCCTACCAAGAATTTCATCAAAGTAATTTGTTCCTGCAATTATAAGATTGTCCTGGCTGTCAACTGCAATGCCACGGGAATAATTAGCTTGCGAATTTGTTGCATTCCAAAGATACGAGCCTGAGGAATTATATTTAACAATTAGCATGCTATATGAATCAGCGGCTGAAGAATAAGTTGTTCCTGTGACAATAACACTATCGTTTGAGCCAATTGCAATATCATATCCTACATCGGCTGTGCCCATGTCAAAAGACTGGTTCCATAATAAAGAACCTGAAGAGTTATATTTTGCGGTGATTATATATGTTGCAGATGAAGGCAAACCAGTTACAATAACATTATCCTGGCTGTCAGTTTCAACGCCAAAAGCATATCTTCCCAAGCTGTAAGTATTATTCCAAACATGCGAACCCGAAGAGTTCAATTTGATTGTTATAAAACCAGTTTCATTTGTTCCTGTGACAATAATATTATTCTGGCTGTCGCTGGCAATGTCTTCTATATCCATGAACAAGGACAGGTTTGTTACATTAACATTATTAATACCCCCAAAAATCTGTTCTGCATTTTTATACCAAAATCCGTGATATGAAATATTATTATTGTTTTCATTTGTTGCATTTGCCCGGCAGG
>Ga0315289_10003482_pt1 | contig 23807 bp, 11 predicted proteins | sample YL17G11_40_MG_FD_203452 | JGI IMG/M metagenome (GOLD analysis project Ga0315289, IMG submission 203452) | Sediment microbial communities from Yellowstone Lake, YNP, Wyoming, USA - YL17G11_40 | ecosystem: Environmental > Aquatic > Freshwater > Lake > Sediment | place: USA: Wyoming | collected...
GGAAGCCCTGCGGCAGGAGCGGCTGGCGGCCCTGATGGCTGAGGGCGCGGCGGCTGGCGAGGGAGAACCGGCCGCGCTCGCGGGCGCCGGCTCCTCTCCTCCTCTCCTCCCGGCCGCCGCCGCCGCCGCGGTCGCCACCGCCGGCGCCGCCGCTGAAGAGCGCGAGGCGCGCGCGGCCGAAGTGGCTGCCCGGCGCCGCGCGAAAGAGCTGGAGCAGCTGATTGCTGGCGAAGCGGCGGCCGCCGCCTCCGCGCGCGCCGCCGCCGCCAAGGTCGCCGCCCGCGACGCCCGGGCCGCCGCCGCCGCCAAGGAGCGTGAGGCCGCCGCCACCTCCTGGCGCGAGGCGGCGCGCGCGCGCGAGGCGCAGCGCGCGGCGGGCGACGCGGCGGCGGCCGCCGCGGCGCGCGCGGCGGACGCGACCGCCCACGAGAGGAGTCGCGAGGCAGCGCGCGCGGCCGAGGCCGAAAACAAGGCGCGGGCGGTCGCAGCGGCGCACGCGGACGCGGAGCGGCGGGCCAAGGCCAGCGCAGCGAAAAAGGCGCGCGAAGAGGCGGCAGTGCGGGCGCGCGCTGAAGCCGACGCCGCGGCAAACGCGGCTGCGGACGCGGCTGCCGCTCGGGAGGCGGCTCTGGCCAAGCAGGCCGCGCGGTACGCGGCCGAGGCTGCCGCCGCGCGCGCGCGCGCGGCCGAGCGGCGGTCGGCGGCGCGCGCCGCGGCGGCCGACGCCGCCGCACGCCGCCGCGCCGCCGGCGAGGCGGTCACCGCCGCCACCGCGGCCCGCCTGCAGGCTCTGGCCGTGGCACGCGAGCGGGCCAACCGGGAGCGGGCCGCGGCCGACGCGGCGGCGGCCTCCGCGCGGCGCTCGGCGGCGGCCGACGCGGCGGCCGCCGAGGCGGCGCGCGTCGAGTCGCTCACAAAGGCGGCCGCCGCCAAAGAAGAGGAGCTGGAGAAGGCGGCGGCCCAGGCGAGGGCGGTGGCGGCGGAAGCCGCGCTCGCGCGCCGCCTCGAAGCCGACGCACGCCGCGCGCGCGCCGCCGACGCCGCACGCCGCGACGCCGCCGCCCGCGCCCGCCTCAACGCCGCCCTGACCGACGAAGCCGCCCGCGTCGCCGCCCTGGGCGCCGCCCACGCGGCCGCCGCCTTCGCCCGGCGCGCGGCCAACCAAGCCGCCGCGGTCGAGCGGCGGCGCCTCGTCGCCGCGGTGGAACGCCTGCGCGCGTCCGGCAAGTGGCACATGGTGGCGGGGGCGGACGGGCGGGTCGATCTGGAGGCCGTGCTGGGGCGCAGCAAGTGACGCAAGGGAGGGGGGGGGCGGGCGAGGGGGGTCGTTGTCGCACGCGTCGGTCACACAGCGCGCGGGCTCTCACTCTCCCCTCCCCCACCCCCACCCCCGCCCCCGCCCCCACCGCCACCGCCGCCGCCATCACCGCGCCACGCCGTCGGTCAACTTGGTCTGCAGCGAGTCGAGCGCGGGCAGGTCGCGGGCGAGGGACGCCCACGGCGGCGCGCCGACGCCCGACGCGCGCACGGTGCCGTCGAGCTGGATCTGCACGTAAAACGTCGACCCCGCCAACCCGGCCGCCCCCGCGTTATCCTGGAGCCAGGCGCGCCAGGCGGCCGGGTCGGCGGGCTCGAGGCGCCAGCCGCGGTCGGCCGCGGCGGGGTCGCCCTTTTTCGCAGCGGGCGACGGCGCGCCAAAGCCTTTGACCTCGCCGCGAAGCTCGGCCTTGAGCGCGCGCAGGGCGCCACCGGGGTCGGCCGCGTCGGACGGGACGGGGACGACGCGCACGCCTTTCAGGGCGAGTTCGGCCTTGTAGGGTTCCGCGTCGCGCAGCGCGCGCGCGAGCGCGGCCGGCGGCGCGCACACGAGCACGGGCCTCGCCACGCCCCGAAACTTGGCCGCGGGGACGACGCGGCCGTCGGGCAGCGCGAGCGTGAGCCGCGCGAGCGCCTCTTCGCGCGCCGACGCGGCCGCGTCGGCGCGTGCGGCCTTAAAATCGCGGGCAAAGACAAAGCCAAAGACTGCGACGGCGGCGACGTTGATGCCAAAGTTTTGGAGGGTGTCTGCGAGGTCGGGAGCGCCGTCGCCGCCTTGGAGGGCCGACACGAGGCGCGCGCCGATAATCAGGAGCCCGAGCCCGGCCCCGGCCCCGAGCCCGCCCGCCAGGAACAGCCTCAGCGCGCGAAACGGGGCCCGCGTCTCCGCGCGCGCCTGGACGAGCGCGCCCGAGGTGACGCCGCCGCGCGCGACCTCGAGCGCGTCGAGCCACTCGACCCGCTCCCGCAACGCCCTGAGGTCGGGGTCCGACGCCGCGACGTCCAGCTTGAGGCCGTGATCGTTGACGACCTCGACGATCGCGTCGGCGGCCTCGCTGTAGCGTTTCAGGGCGGTGAGGGCACAAGCAGAATTATAGATTGCCGCCCTCGTCTCGTCCCCGTCGGCCGCCATCCCCTTGGCCGCCTCAAACAGGGCCAGCGCTGCGTCGGGGCGGCCGGCGCGGAACTCGGCGAGGCCGGCTTCGACCGCGGCAGCGGCGGTGGGAGGCGGGGTCGCGGGCGACGGCGCCGCCGCGACGGGCGGTGGTTGGGCGCGCCGGAGCGCCGGCGGTCGCCGGGGAGGACCCCGGCGCGCCGGCGCCGCGCGCGGGGCGGGCAGCGAGCGCAGCATTCGGGCGGCGGTGGTGTGGCAGCGGCCGACAGGCACGGCGCGGCCATCAGTGCTCCGCGCGCCAACGACCCCCGCCCGGCGGCCCGCGACAGCGCCGACCGTCGAACGGTCCATCGCCCACGCGCGTCGTCAAGCGCGCGCCGGCATGGCGGCCCGCGCCGCGCGCCCGCGCGCAGTGTCGCGCGCAGGTGACCCCAGGTCTGTGGCGGCGGCAGGGGAGGGATGGCATCGATGGCGCGCGATCGGGGTGGTGGCAGGCGGCGGGCGGCGACCTTTGCCCGACCGGGGGCGGCATTAGTTCCGCGCGAGGGCGGCCGCCCAGTTGACCTCTTTGTCCTCACGCCGCCCTCCTCCTTTCACAGCCGCCCGCCCAGGGCACGGACTGGCGCCCGTCTTCCGCCGGCCGTCCGCCCGGGGAGCGTGCGCCTGCCCCTTCCCCTGCGTGCTCTCGCGCCCGCGCCCGACGCGCCGTCCCCCACCCTCCCCCTCGCGCTCGACCCCTCCGCCGGCGCGTCCCTGACCGCGACCGTCGCCTCAACCCCCGACGGCGGCGCGACCGTCTCGATCGCCGCGACCGGCGCTGCGGGCCGCCGCCTCCTCCTGCACTGGGGCGTCCTCGACGCGGCCCGCCCCGGCGGCTGGCGCCTGCCGCCGGAATCGGCGCGGCCGGTGGGCACCCTGGCCTACAAAAAGCGGGCGCTGCAGACGCCGTTTGTGCAAGGAGGGAGGGGTGGGGGCGACGCCGCCACCGTCTCGATCACCCTCCCCCCCCGCGAGCGTTCCTCCGCCGCCGCCCTCGTGTTTGTCGTCAAGGACGAGACGACGGGCGACTGGTGGGCGCCGCCCGGGGGCGGCAACTGGGAGGTGGCACTGCACGAAGGCGCAGGTGCGGCCGTCGCCGCAACCGTGCCCGCCCCTCCGGACCTCGTCTCCGCCTGGTCTTTGACCGCGTGGCAAGCGTCCGGCTGCCCCGCGTCGCCGCCGCCCGCGGCGGCGTCCGCGGCGGCGGCCGAGGTGGCGGAACTGCTCGCCGACGGCGTCCCCCCCGCCGCCCTCGCGGCCGCCGCCGCCTCCGCGGCCGCCTACGCGTCCTTCTGGGCCGCGCGCGGCGGCGGCGCCCCCGCCGACCTGCCGGGCGACGTGGTGGGCGTGCAGGCCTACTTGATGTGGGAGGCGGCGGGCCGCCCCGACGGCGCGGATTTCGACGGAGTCGCGCGGCGCGCCCTGGCGCGCCGCCTGCGGGCGGGGGAGTCGTTGGCCGAGCTGAGGGCCGAGCTGGTGCCTGGGGCCGAGGCGCCCCAGGCGGCGGCGGTCGTGGCGCCGACGGCCGAGCCCGCCGCTCCTCCTCCTCCCACTCCCCCTTCCCCCACCGACGCCCTCGGCGCGCCCGCCGGCGACGTGCCCGCGGTCGACCCCCTGGCCCTTGTCAAAGCGACGGCGTCCGGCCGCGGCGGCGGCTCCCTGCCCTCCCTCGCGCCGCCGCCCGCGCGTGGCGCGCTCGCGCCCCTCGAGGACGCCGCCGCGCGCGATGAGTCGATCCTCTGGCACCGCACGTTCGCTCTGGGCGGCGGCTACACCATGCTGGCCACGGTGGCGGGCGGCGAAGGCGGGCGGGGGTCGACGCTGCGCGTGACGACCGACCTCCCCGACGCCGCGACGCTCCACTGGGGCGTGCGCCTCGCCGGGTCCAAGGGCGACTGGAAGCCGCCGCCGCCGGCCGGGCTTGCGGCCGGCGCCGTCCTGGCGGCGGGCGGGGGCGCGGCCGACACGCCGCTCGCGCGCGACGCGCGCGCCGAGGCCGCTGCGACGCCGCCCGGCGGCGACCGCCCCCGCCTCGCGGCGGCCACCATCGCCCTGCCGCCCACCGTCCCCGCGACCGCCATCGTGTTTGTGCTGCGCGCGGACGACGGGACGAGGTGGTGGAGGGACGGTGGCGGCAATTTCGTCGCGCCGGCGGCGGGCGCTGTCGACGACGCGGGCGCCTCCGACACCTGCTCCTTTGACGACGAGCTCGCGTGCGACATCGTGGACGTCGAGACCCGGGGAGGCCACATGACGCTCATGCACCGGTTCAACAGGGCGGCCGAGTTGTTGGAGCGCGAGCTCACGCGCGCGGCCGCGCCTGGCGCCGACGCCGACGCTGCGGCCGCCGCCCTGTCCACCATCTTCATCTGGCTCCGCTACTCGGCCGCCCGCCACCTCACCTGGCAACGCAACTACAACACGCAGCCCCGCCTCCTCGGCGAGGCCCAGGGCCGGCTCTCGCGCGCGCTCGCGGCCGCGCACGGCGCGACGCGCGGCGAGGCCGCCGAGTGGGCGCGCGCCGCCCTGGCCACCGTCGGCCGCGGCTCGGGCGCGCAGGCGGTGCGGGACGAAATTCTCAACATCATGCACCGGCACAAGATTGGGGAGAAGGCGGGGACGTGGATGGAGGAGTGGCACCAGAAACTGCACAACAACACGACGCCCGACGACGTGGCCATTTGCGAGGCATACATCGCGTTCTTGGACTCTGGCGGCGACGCGGGCGCGTACTGGGGCACGCTGTCCGACGCGGGCGTGACGCGGGCCCGGTTGGAGGGTTTCGACCGCGCGATTCGCTGCGAGCCGCAAGACTTTCCCGACAAGCGCGCCGCCCTCGCGGCCGACTTCCGGAACTACCTCGCGATTCTCAAGGGCGTGCACTCGGGCGCCGACCTGGCCGCGGCGGCGGGCGCGGTGGGGGACGCGCTGCCGGCGGCCGCGCGGCCGCACGTCGGCGCGGTCCTCGCGGCCGGCGCGTCCGGCTCCGCGCTCGCCCTCGCCCAGCACGCGGTCGCCGCGCGCACGGCAATCGCCCCTGTCGTGACGGGCGACCGGGACATGCTCTACCTGGACCTCGCCCTCGAAGCCGCCGCGCGCTCGGCGGCCGAGCGCGCCGCGCGCGCCGCGCGCGCCGGCGCGGCTGCGCTCGTCGCGCCCCTCCTCGCCAACCTCGCCCTCTCCCTGGGCGACAACGAGGACGCGTGCTACGCGCTCAAGGCGTGGCAGGACGCGCCCGCGTCCGCGACCGCGGGGCACCCCGCGACCGCCGACGCCGCGCTGCGCGCGGCCGCCGCCGCCGACCGCGCGCGCCGCGCGGTCGCCGCCGCTGCCGACCGCACCGCGGCCCGGCTCGAGGGGCGGGCGGACGCGCTGGGGGCGGCGCTGGGGGTGCCCGCGTGGGCGCGCGCGCTGTTTGCGGAGGAGGTCGTCCGCGGCGGCCCCGCCTTTGGCGCGTCGCTCGCGCTGTCGGCGGCTGAACCGGCTCTCCGCGCGGCCGCCCGCCTGTCGCCGTGGCAGGTGCTGTCGCCGGGGGCGGCGACCGGCGTCGTGCGCTGCGTCGCCTCGCTCCACGACGCCGCCGACGTCGACTTCCCCGAGCCCACCGTCCTCGTCGCGGCTCGAGTGTCGGGAGAAGAAGACGTGCCCGCCGGCGTCGTCGCCGTGCTCGCGGGCGACGCGCCGGACGTGCTCTCCCACCTCGCCGTCCGCGCGCGCAACGGCGGCGTCCTGCTCGCCGCCTCGTTTGGCGGCGCGGGGCTCGACGACGTGCGCGCGCTCGAGGGGCGGTGGGTGGACGCGGCCACGAGCGCGGCGGGGGACGTGACGTGGGCGCCGGCGGCCGACCCGCCGGCCGGAGGCGAGGGGCCGGGGTCGGCCTCGTCCTCCCGCTCCTCCTCCCCCGCCCCGCCCGGCCCCGGCGCCAACGTGGTCGCGCCCGCATGGTGCGGCCTGTGGGCCGTGGGCATGGACGCGTACGCCGACGGCGTTGTCGGCGCGAAATCGCGCAACCTCGCTTCTCTCCGCGGCGCCCTCCCCCCCTGGATCGGCCTTCCGTCCTCGGTCACCGTGCCGTTTGGCGCGTTTGAGGCGTGCCTGGCGCTGCCCGAGAACGAGGCCGCGCGGGCGGCGCACGGCGCGGCGGTCGCGGCGCTCGCCGCGGGCGTGCGCGGCGAGGCCGCCCTGTCCGCCCTGGCGGTCGCGCGCGACGCCGCCCTGGGCGTGTCCATCCCGGACGCGCTCAAGGCCGACCTGGAGGCGGCCATGGCCGCTGCCGGCATCCGGCCGCCGTCGACGCCCGCGCGCTGGGGCGCCGCGCTGACAGCGCTGCGCGGCGTGTGGGCGTCCATGTACAACGAGCGGGCGCTGTTGAGCATGCGCAAAGCGGGACTGCCCCATGGTGAGGAGAGACGAGGAGACGAGGAGGGAGAGGCGAGGTGGGGAGGCCACCGCGCGCGCGCCGGTGCCAACCTCCACCCCACCCCCCTCTCCTCAGACGCCCTGCGCATGGCCGTCCTCGTGCAGCGCGTCGTCCCCGCGGCCTACGCTTTTGTCATCCACACGCGCAACCCGCTGACGGGCGACGCGGACGACGTCTTCTGCGAGCTCGTCGTGGGGCTCGGCGAGGCCATCGTGTCGGGCGCCGTGCCCGGCACCGCGCTCGCGTTTGCCGCGCGCAAGGGGGCGTTGGACGCGCCCCGCGTGCTGGCCTACCCGTCCAAGGGGGACGGGTATTTCGTGCCAGACTCTTTGATCTTCCGCTCGGACTCCAACGGCGAAGACCTCCCCGGCTACGCCGGCGCCGGCCTCTACGACTCCATCACGGTGGACGAGTCCGTGCTGCGCCCGGTCGACTACGGCGGGGACCGGCTGCTGGTGGACGGCGCGTTCCGCGGCGCGTTGATGACCCGCGTCGCGCGCGCGGGGGCCGCGGTCGAGGCTGCCCTGGGCGCGGCCCAGGATGTGGAGGGGTGCGTCGACGGCGACGGCAACATCGTCGTCGTGCAGACCCGGCCCCAGGTGTGAGGCGAGGGGAGGGGGTGGGGGGGGCGCGAGGCCAGTTGACGGGGCGGTTCCCGGCGCGTGGCGGCGGCCGCCGCAGCCGCCGCGCGCCGGCGGCGGGTTGATCTGTAGCGCACGCCACCACGGGGAGGCGAAGGAGACCGGGAAACAATACACTGCAGTCGCGCACGCCGCCGCCGCCAACACCACCCCACCCTCTCTCCCTCCTTCTCACTCGTCCCCCCCGCGCGACACGTTCAGCACGGCCATGAACGCCTCCTGCGGCACGTTCACTTTGCCGAGCGCCTTCATCCGCTTCTTGCCCTCTTTCTGCTTTTTCAACAGCTTTTTCTTGCGGCTCACGTCGCCGCCGTAGCATTTGGCGAGCGTGTCCTTGGCCAGCGCCGACAGCGCCTCGGACGCGATGACGCGCGACCCGATCGCCGCCTGGATCGGGATGCGAAACTGTTGCCTGGGAATGAGCTCCTTCAATTTCTTCACGAGCGCCCGCCCGACCCCGTACGCCGCGTCGCGGTGCACGATGGTGGCCAGCGGCTCCGCCAGTTCGCCGTTGATCTTAAAGTCGAGGCGCACGAGGTCGGATTTGCGGTACCCCGTCACCGAATACTCCATCGATGCGTACCCCTGCGACCGCGACTTGAGCCCGTCGAAAAAGTCGGTCACGACCTCGGCGAGCGGGATGTCGTACACGAGCGTGGTGCGGGCTTCTGTCAAAAATTTCATGTCGACGTATTCACCCCTCCTCGTTTGCGCAAGCTCCATGAGGCTCCCGACGTAGTCCTTTGGCGTGATGATCTCCATGCGCACGTACGGCTCTTGAATGCCGTCCCGCACGTCGGGCACGGCGCCGGGGCACTCGACGTCGGTGGTTTTACCGTTGACCGTCACCTTGTACGCGACGGTCGGCGCCGTGGTGATCAGGTCCAGGTTGTACTCCCGCTCCAGCCGCTCCTGCACGATCTCCATGTGGAGCAGGCCGAGGAAGCCGACCCGGAAGCCAAACCCCATGGCGGGCGAGACTTCGGGTTCATAGCGCAGCGCGGCGTCGTTGAGTTGCAGGCGGCCGAGCGCCTCCCGCAGGTCGGGGAACGCGTCGGCGTCGGTGGGGAAGAGGCCGCAGAAGACCATGGGCGTCGCCTCGCGGTAGCCGGGCAGGGCGGCCGCGGCGGGCGCCTTTTTTAGCGTGATCGTGTCGCCGACGCGCGCGTCGGCGACCGCCTTGATGGACGCCGCCAAATACCCCACGTCGCCCGCCTGCAGCCGCGCGACGGGCGACTGCTTCGGGGCCATGACGCCGACCTCGTCGACGACGTATTCGCACCCCGACTGCATCAGCTTGATCGTGTCCCCCGCTTTCAACACGCCGTCGACCACCCGAAAGTAGACGATGACGCCCTTGTACGGGTCGTAGTACGAATCGAAGATGAGGGCGCGCAGCGGCTGGGCCCGCGTGTCGGCCGGCGGCGGCACGCGCGCGACGACGGCTTCCAGGATCTCCGAGATCCCGATCCCTTTCTTGGCCGACGCGTGGATCGCGTTCGAGCAGTCCAGGCCGATGACCTCCTCGATCTCGCGCGCGACGCGCGCGGCGTCGGCGCCGGGGAGGTCGATCTTGTTCAGGACGGGGATGATTTCGAGGTCCGCGTCGAGCGCCAAATAGACGTTGGCCAGCGTCTGCGCTTCCACCCCCTGCGCCGCGTCCACGACGAGCAGCGCGCCCTCGCACGCGTTGAGCGAGCGCGAGACTTCGTACGAGAAATCGACGTGGCCAGGGGTGTCGATCAGGTTGAGCGCGTACGTCTCCCCGTCGGCCGCCACGTACCGCATGCGGGCCGAGTTCAGTTTGATCGTGATGCCGCGCTCGCGCTCGAGGTCCATGCCGTCCAAAAATTGGGCCTGCATGTCCCGGTCGGCGACCGTGTTTGTCGCCAGGAGCAGCCCGTCCGCCAGCGTCGACTTGCCGTGGTCGATGTGGGCGATGATGCAGAAGTTGCGCACGCGCGCGGGGTCGACGGCGTCATAGACTTGGGTGGTGGACGCGCCGGCAACTTTTGGGGTGGGGGTGGGGGGCGGGGGGGGCGCCGCAGGTCCTTCTGCCACCGCCAGAACGGGCTTTGTTGCTCTGCGACCGGTCGGGCGGGGCGCGGGCGCGACGCGGGCGGCGGCAGCGCGGCGCGGCGCGGCCGGCGGCGCGGCGCGCGGCGCCCGGCCGGACGTGCTCGCCACCGGGGGCAGCGGCGCCGCCATGAGGGGCAGGCGAGCGGCCAATGCGGCCTCTGGCGTGGGCAATGGGGGGGCGGCGAGCTCAGGTTTGGTTGTGGCGGCGGCCGGGCGCCGGTTTGCGCCACACGCCGCCAGCGCCCGCCCTCCCCATATGGGCCTCTTCGACGCCCTGCGCGGCCGCGCCCCCGGCGCCACCCCGCCCCCCACCGGCGACGGCGCGCTCGAGTCGGACGCGCACACGGGCGACGACGCGCGCCCCGCGGCGCACCCCGCCGGCGTCGACCTGGGCGGGGCGGGTCCGTCCCTGACCGCGGGGCCGGCGCCCGTGCTCGGGGCGGATGGGGAGCGCCTGTACAACCCGTACGAAGGGCTGGCCGCCGCGGTCGACGGGCGCGGGCTGCGCGGGACCTACCGGCTGCCTGCCCAGGTGAGAAGAGAGAGATGGCTGGTCGTGTGGGGAGGTAGAATCGTGGAGGCGGGGCGCTCATGGCGCGGTGCGGGGCGCGGCAGCGCCGCCGCGCCCGATCTGCACGGCCGCCGCCGCGGCGGCCGCCGCGCCGCCGCGCCGGTCGACGCACGAGGACCGAATTGGACAGCCTGCGCGAGCGCGCAACGCCGCACGCCGACCCCTCCCTCAAACAACCCCCTCCCCCGTCAGCCCGAGTTCCTTTTCGCCGAGGAGGCCGCCGTCCACCGCCGGTCCTGGTCTGAAAACTTGACCTACTACACCGGCGCTGGCTACCTTGTCGGCGCGGCGACCGGCGGCGCGCGCGGCGCCGTCGCCGCGCTCGCGCCGCCGCCGCCGACCGCCGGCGCCCCGCTTCCATCCTCCGGCTCCACCCGCCTCCTCGTAAACCGCGTCCTCAACGGCGGCGGCCGCGCCGGGCGGGGCGCGGCCAACGCGCTGGGCGCGCTGGGCCTCTTCTTCGCGGCGTCTGAATCCGGGCTCGACGCCGCGGCGGGCGGCCGCGGCCCCGACTGGGCGCCCACGCTGAGCGCCGGCTTTGCCACGGGCGCCCTGTTCCGGTCGCCGCGCGGGCCGCGCGCGGCGGCGGTGGCGGGGGCGGTCGGCGCGGCGGCCAGTTTGGGGCTGGTCGGCCTCCGGCGGCTGGTCGCGGCGGGCATCTGAGGGCGAGAGAGAGGTGCCGTTAGGCGTGTGAACTTTGTGCCGGGGGCGTGCGACACTGTGGCGGCAAGGGTGTGGCCCGCCCGCCGCGCGCGCGCCTCACGCCCCCCCCCCACCCTTCCTCCCCACCCGGAACTCGCGCTCCACGTGCAACCGGGTGAGCATACGCATGACTGCGCCCTTGACCTCGGTCGCGGCGCACGGCTCGATGAGGAGGCGGGCGAGGCGGCGCGGGGGGGAGGGCGCGCCGCCGCGCGCGCGCGCGCCGCCGCTCTCCGCCGGCGCCGCGCCGCCGCCCAGCACGACGACATCCAGCGCGTCCGGCCCGCACTCGGTCACCGTCAACCGGTCCAGGAGCGGGTACGCGACGCCGGCGGGGGAGCGCGGGTCGGGCGGCGGGGGGGGGGCGCGCGCGCAGAGAAGGGCCGAGCGGCGCGGCGCGCGCGCAAAGCGCGCCGCGCCCGCGTCGGCATCGAACACGACCGCGCCAGGGGCGCCCGGCGACGCGTCGCCATCGCCCTCAAACCAGGCGCGGCAGGCCATGGGCGTGGCGAGGAGGGCGGAGCCGCCCGCGGCGAGGACGCGGAGCAGCGGCTTGAGCCCGCGCGCCGCGCGCAGCGCGCGGCGCGCGCCCCCGCACCGCAGCGCCGCGTTGCGCAGGGCGACGGCGGCGAGTTCGGCGGCAAGGTCGCCGGCGCCGCCGCGGAGCAGGCGGACGAGGGGGGGGAAGCAGCCGGCCTGTGGACGGGGCGCGGGGGGGTCGGGCCGTTTCTGTGTGTGCGGGCCTCGCCACCCACGCGCACACCCTCCCTCCCGCTCCCCCACCTTGACAATGGCGTCCCGGTGGGCGGGGCCGCCGCCCGCCAGGTTGGCGAGCGCGGCGGCGGCAGCTTCCGCGGCTTCCCCCGGCGCGAGCCCCCCCCCAGCCCGGAAGAGGCCGCCGCCGGCGCCCGCGTTTTCGTCGACGTCGCCCTCGGCGGCGGCGGCGGCGGCGACGAGGACGGAGGCGAGGGCGCGGGGGGCGCCCGCGGCGAGGAGGGCGGCGCGGCCCGCGTCGCCGGCGGCCAGCACGCGCACCGCGAGCAGCGCCCGCCCCGCGGCTTTGGGGCCGGCGGCGCCGCCCACGTAGGCGAGGAGGGCAGCCGCGCCGCCCGCAGCGGCGAGGGCGGCGGCAGCGCCGGCGTCGGCCGCCGCGACGCACGCGGCGGCCTCGGCCGCCGCCGCAGCGGCGCCGTCCGAGAGCGGGCAGCGATTGTCGTCGCCGCGCGCCAGGGCGCGCGCCAGGGCGGGCGCGGCGCCCGCGGCGGCCGCGGCCTTGGCCCCGGCCTCGCCCGCGGCGAGCGCCCGCAGCGCGGCCGCCGCCGCGCACCGCTGCGTGGGCGCGCCCGACGCCAGCCAGTCGACGAGCAGGGCCGGGGAGGCGTTGGGTGGGGGGAGGGGCATTGAGGGAGGGGCGGCCGTTTTGCAGGGTGAGTGCGGGAGGCGGGCGAGCGCGCGCGGCCGCACACGCAACCCCCAAAAAGAAACGGACGCCCCCCGACCGCACCCTCCCTCCTCTCGCTCTCCTCTCAATCCAGGTAGTCGACCGCGTCCGTGAGCCCCGCCTGCCGGAAAAAGGCGTCGAGCCCTTCCGCGCCCTCAAACTTTTTCGTGCACCACGCCTTGAGCGCGTGCGCGTTGTCCAGCCACCGGTTGGCCGCGTCCCGGGCGATGATGGCGGCTTGGAGGAGGGCGGCATGGGCGGCGGGGTCGAACGCCGCAGCGTCGGCGAGCGTCGCGCGCGCGGCCGCCACGTTGGCCTCGGCCGCCCCCATTCTGGCCAGCGCCGCCTCGCGCTCGGCCGACGCGGGCGCGCCCGCGGCCGCCGCGTCCAGCTTGGCCTGGGCGGCGGCGGCCGCGGCGGTCGCCGCTTCGACTGCCGCGCTCAGGCGCGCCACCTCGGACTCCGCGCGCGCCCCCGCCGCAGACGGAAACGACCAGTAGTAGTTGCCGATGCCGATGCGGTCGACGGCGACGAGGTCGTCGTCCACGAGCGACTGGAGGACTTCTTTGACCGATTGTTGCACCACCCCGAGCTTGGGCCCCGCCTTTTCCACCTCTTTCAGCGTGAAGACGGACGCCGTGTCGTGGAAAATGGTGAGCAGGGTGGCCCGCTTCTCGTCGAGGGAGAGGCCGCGCTTGGGCGGCTGCGGGGAGAGGGGGGGGTCGGTGGTCGGGGCCGGGCGCCCCTCGGGCGAGCCTCGGGCGCCTCGCAAGGGCGTCCGGACGGCCTGGCGCGCGCCCTGCGGCGGCTCCGAGGGCGGGAGGGCGCGCCCGGCGGCGATGCCGCGCGCGGACGGGGGCGCGCGGCCGCCCCACATTCGCGACACCCTCGTTCCGTGGCGCACACCACGCCTGTATCGACACGGGCGTCGCGGGGGGGGGCGGGCGCCCCTGCGGCTCGGACCCACCATCACGCTGCGCGCGCTTTGCGGGCGAGAAGGGGGTGACGGTGTGGGGCGCCGGCCTTGGGGCGGGCGTGCGGGCGCGAGCGCGTGCGCGGGAAGCGTGGGCGTCGGCGGGGGGCCGGACGGGAGTGAGGTGCTGAGCGGTCGAAGGGAGAGCGCGGCCGAGTCGAGACCGCCGCCAGCCGACACACGGAAACGCAGCCGGCGTTGGCCGGGCAGTGGCGGACGCGTCGACGGCGTCGACCGCCCCCCTCCCCGGGCGTCGAAACGCGGGCTAGCGAGGATAGGGATAGGGGCCGGCCGTCGCCGAGCCAACGGCCGCGGGCACTCCCAATCCAGCGCCCCTTGCCCCGCGCCGCCCCCTCCCACGCCATGCACGCTCGTGCCGCTGCCGTCCGCGGGTAAGAGAAGGGCGGTAGGAGGGCGGCATGGGGCGCGGGCGCCGCGTCGGCTCGGCGGCCGCCCGCCCACGGCCCCTCGCGCCCACCCCGCCACCCTCATTCCCAGCCCGATCGTGGGCGCTGCCCGCCGCACGCCGCCGGCCCCCCGCGCTGCGCGCGTCGCGCGCCGCGCGGCGGTCGCGGCGGCGGTGAGCACGAAAACCGTGCGCATCGGCACCCGGGGCTCGCCCCTCGCCCTCGCCCAAGCGTACTTGACGCGCGACCTGCTCAAGGTGTGGGAGGAGGGGGGCAATGCGGGGTGGTTGAGTGTGGGGCCGCCGCGGCGGCTCTTGGGCGCGCGCGGAGGACCCGAGACCCGGCCGCCGCACTGACGTCGACCAAGGGAGTGCAACAGCCACGCTGACGGCGGCCGCCGCCGGGCCAGAGGCCGGAAGCGCCGAACGCGGGACAGCGCCCACCCTCGACCCCCTCCCTCTTTCCTTAGGCCGCCTTTCCCGAGCTCGCCGAGGAGGGCGCTCTCGAGATATGCATCATCAAAACCACGGGCGACAAGATCCTCGGGCAGCCGCTCGCCGACATTGGCGGCAAGGGCCTCTTTACGAAAGAGATCGACGACGCGCTCCTCGACGGCCGCGTCGACATCGCCGTCCACTCCATGAAGGACGTGCCCACGTACCTCCCGCCGGGGACGGTGCTGCCGTGCAACCTGCCCCGGGAGGACGTGCGGGATGTGTTCATCTCGGCAGACCCGGCCAGCGTGCGCACGCTCGCCGACCTCCCGCCCGGCGCCGTCGTCGGGTCGGCCTCGCTCCGCCGCCAGGCCCAGATTCTGGCCAAGCACCCGCACCTGAAAGTGATCAACTTCCGGGGCAACGTGCAGTCCCGGCTGCGGAAGCTGTCTGAAAACGCGTGCGCCGCGACGCTGCTCGCCCTCGCCGGCCTCAAACGGCTCGACCTGGAGGACAAGGCGACGTCGATTCTGTCCGAGGAGGAGATGCTGCCCGCGGTCGCCCAGGGCGCGATCGGGATCGCGTGCCGCGACGGCGACGCAGCGGCCGCGCGTTTGCTAGCCGCCCTCAACCACGAGCCCACCCGGGTGGCCATCGTGACCGAGCGCGCGTTCCTGGCCGCGCTCGACGGCTCGTGCCGCACCCCGATCGCGGGGCTGGCGCGGCAGGGGCCGGACGGGGGCCTCGTCTTCCGCGGGCTCGTCGCGTCGCCCGACGGCTCCAAGATTTTCGAGACGGAGGCTGCCGGCGCGTTCAACGCCGAGGCGGGCGCCGCCCTGGGCACGGCTGCGGGGGAGAAGCTCAAGGCCGAGGCGGGGTCGGACTTTCTCGACTGGGGGTCGGTCTTGGAGGCGTAAAGGGAGGAGGAGGAGGGCCCCTGGTTTCATTTGGGGGGGCTTGAGGTGGGTGAGGTGCGGTGGGAAGCCGTGGCGCGCGGCGGGCGTGCAAACCTGCCGCGGACGCCACCGCCAGCGAGCGGCGCGGCGGCGCGGGCTCCCCACTCCGCCCCGCCCTCCCATCCCCGGTGCCCCGTCGCGACTTCGCCGCCCTCCACCCCCCGCGCACGGGCGCCGGGCGCCGGCCGGCACCGTCCGCGCTCGTGCCGCGCCGTGTCGCTGGCGGGATGGAGCGCGCGCTCTCCTCCCTGCGCTCCGCGCACTCGTCCGCCTCCCTGCTGCCGGCCAAGTGCGTGGGAGGGGTTGTGAGGGGCGGTTGATGAAGGCGGGGCGCGGGGCGCGGGGCGCGGGGCGCCGCGCGCCGGCGCAGATGCGGTCCCCTCCCCTCCTCCCAGGGACTACCCCACCAACGCGGCCGACTATGAGCTGATGGAGGAGTGCGGCCGCGGCGTGTCCGCGACGGTGAGAGGAGAGAGGGGAGAGGGGAGAGGGCGCGCGGCGGCGGCGGGCCGCCACCGCACCCGGCCACCGCCCACCCACCACCCCGCCCCTCCTCCCCAGGTCTGGCGTGCCAAGTGCAAGCCGCTGGATGAAGAGGTGGCGATCAAGCTCCTGGACCTGGAATCCGTCAACTGTTCGCTCGACGAAATCTCGCGCGAGGCGGCCACGATGCGGGCCCAGGCGCACCCCAACATCTTGCCGTTGCACTGCTCCTTTGTGCACGACCAGGTGGGAGAGAGGAGGAGAGGGGGGGGAGAAGGGGAGAGAGTCTGGCCGGGAGGTTCTCGCGCGACCCGCGACCAAACCCCGTTCCCCACCTCCCTCCCTCGTTTCTCGCGCAGCGCCTGTGGATGGTCATGCCCTACGTCGCCGCGGGGTCCATCCTCAACATCATGCGGTACGCGTTCCCGGACGGCCTGGAGGAAGCGGTCATCGCGACCGTCATGCGCGAAGTCCTGAAAGGCCTCGCCTACGTCCACGCCCGGGGCGGCATCCACCGCGACGTCAAAGCGGGCAACATCCTGGTCGCGGCCGACGGCTCCGTCGTCCTGGCCGATTTCGGCGTCGCGGCGACCATGGAGCGCTCCGGCTCCTGGGGCTCGGCCCTCGCCTCCCGATCCACCTTTGTCGGCACCCCCTGCTGGATGGCGCCCGAGGTCATGGAGCAGGCGGCGGGGTACGACTCCCTGGCGGACGTGTGGTCGTTTGGCATCACGCTCCTCGAGCTCGCGCACGGCCACGCGCCCTTTGCCCGGTTCCCGCCCATGAAGGTGCTGCTGATGACGATCCAGAACCCGCCGCCCACCCTGGACTCGGCCGACGGGGGCGGGCGGAAACACTTTTCCAAGGCGATGCGCGACATCGTCGCCAAGTGCCTCGTCAAGGACCCGTCCCGCCGCCCCACCGCCGCCTCGCTGCTCGAGCACAAGTTTTTCAAGACGGCGCACGACGCGGGGTACCTCGTCAAGCACCTCGTCGCGGGGCTGCCGTCGGTCGCTGTGCGGACGGCGGAGCTGCGCGAAGGGCGCGGCGGCGCCCGGCGCGCGCCCGCGCCGGGCGGCGGCGGCGTGCCGGAGATGTCGGAGGCGGCTGCCGACGCCGCCAGTCAAGCTGCGTACGTGGCGGGCGTGAGCGCGTGGAATTTCGACTTGCCCGCTCTGCGCGCCGCGGCCGCCGCCGAAGGCGCTTCCGGCCTCGACCCCGTCGCCGAGGGCGTCGAACCCGGCACCCCCACCGACGACCTGTCGCGCGCGGGGTCGCGCGCGGCCGACCCGTTCGCCGGGGCGGACCCGTTTGCCGCGGCGGCCGCCGCCTCGCCCTTTGCCGCCCCGCCCGGCGCCAAGCCCGCCGCCAAGCGCCAGGGCCGGTTTGAGGTCTACGAGGGCGACGACCCGCCGCCGCCCGCGGGCGCGCCGGCGCCGCTCGCGCGGCCGCCCAGCGCGTCGGCCCCCGCCGAGCCGTCGGCCGGCCCCGGCTCCCCCGGCGACCCGTCCCCCGCCGCCCCCACCGGCGGCCGCAAAGCGGGGCGCTTCCAAATCGTGCACGACGACTTTGGCGAGCCGCGGCCGGGGCCGCGGCCGCCGCTCGCGGGGGCGGCGCCGGTCCCCGGGCTGGCGACGGACCGGGCGAGCGGCGCCGGGCACGACAGCGGCGCGCCGTCGCCCGCGGGGCCCGCGCTCGCGTCGCTGCTGCCGCCGCTCAAGGACATGCTCGACTCGATGGCGGGCCAAGTCGATTTGTTGAAAGAGTTGGTGTCCGCCCTCCACGACGTGGGGCGGGGCAAGCCCAAAAACCTGGCGTCCCTCCTGGACGAAGTCGCGCTGCGCGCCGCCGCCCGCCCGTCGGTCGAGGAAGCCGACCGGCTGCGGCGCGAGGTGGCCTCGCTCAAGGGGGAAGGCGCGCGGCTGCGGGAGCGGCTGCGGGTGGCGGAGGACGAGGTGGAGCGGTCGCGCCGGCCGCGCGAGTAGGGGCGAGGGGGGCGTGTGAGCTGCGGGCGGGCACGAGGCGGGGGTGGCGGCGCGGCGAGCGCGGCGCCGCTGCCGCCACTCCGCCCCGCCCGAGACGTCGCCATGGTGCGCCGCTCCCCCGCCCGATGCGAGATCGAGCCCGCGCGCCCGCCGGGAGAGGCTGGCGGGCGGCGCGAGGGCTCACGGCGGCGGCGCGCGGCGCGCCGCCGCGCGGCCGCCGCCGCCCGCCATCGCGCCGCCCTCGGCGCCCGCCGCGCCCGCGCCGCGGCAGCGGCCGCAGTCACGCGCGCGTGGCCGGCCGCCGGCGGGCGCACGCGCCTCGCCCGCCTCTCGCGCGACCAGCCGCCGCCGCGATCCCACCGCCCCCCCCCCTCTCCCCAGGCCCCCAAGGGCAAGAAACCCGCGCCCGCGCCGGCGGCCGTCCGCAAGGTGCGTGGAGGGAGGCGTGGGCGGGCGGGAGGCCGCGATCGGGCGCCCCGGGCGCCGCGCCGGCCGCCGCGCCGCGCGCTGCCGCCGGCCGCCAATCCCCGCCCCTCCTCTTCCCCATCCTCAGGCCGCCGCCCCCGCCAAGGAGACCAACCCGCTGTACGAGCCCCGCAAGAAAACGTTCGGCGTCGGCGGCGCGCCCAAGCCCGCCAAGGATTTGCACCGCTGGGTGAAATGGCCCAAGTACGTGCGCGTGCAGCGCCAGCGCCGCGTGCTCAACCAGCGCCTCAAGGTCAGAGAAGAGAGAGGGGGTGGTCGAGGGGTGGGAGGCGCGGCGGTCGCACGGGCGCGCGGACCGACCCCGTTCCCCCTCCCCTCTCCCCTCCCCTCCCTTTCAGGTCCCGCCCGCGCTCAACCGGTTCACCAAGGCCGCCGACCGCAACCTGGCGGAATCCGTGTTCAAGCTGCTGCTCAAGTACCGGCCCGAAGACCGCAAGGCCAAGCGCGAGCGGCTCGTGGCGGACGCGGCCGCGCGCGCCGGCGGCGCGGCGCCCGCCGCCAAGAAGAAGCCGGTCGTTGTCAAGTTTGGCCTCAACCACGTGACCGACCTCGTGGAGTCTGGCAAGGCCAAACTGGTCGTCATCGCGCACGACGTCGACCCCATTGAGCTCGTCGTCTGGCTCCCCGCCCTGTGCAAGAAGACGGGCGTCCCGTACGTCATCGTCAAGAGCAAGGCGCGCCTCGGCGCGGTCGTGCACAAGAAGACGGCGGCCGCGGTGGCCGTGACGGAAGTCAAGGGCGACGACGAGCGCGAGCTCGCCAAGGTGTGCGAGTCGGCGGCCGCGCTCTTCAACGACGGGCCCCGCGTCGCGTGGGGCGGGGGGATCATGGGCGCGAAGAGCCAGGCCAAGACGCGGGCCAAGGAGCGCGAGCTGGCGCGCGAGCTCGCGCAGCGCGCGTGAGGGGAGTGGGGGGGGAGGGGGAGGGTCACCGGCGTGTTATCCGTGCCCCGCGCTTTCACCCCGTCGCAGCGCGCGTGAGGAGGGGCGAGGGGCGCGGGCGGCGGCGGCGCCGGCGCGCCGCCCGCGCCCCGCGCGTTTACACGCCGGTCGCCGCGCCCCTCGCGGCCGCCGCCGCCGCGCGCACGAATTCGAGGCCGGCGGCGAGGTCGCGGCGGGTGGGGGGGGGCGGGCCCGCGGCGAGCGCGCGCGCGGCGGCGTCGACCGAGAGCGGGTCGCCGGGGGGCGCCGCGGCCGCCGCGGCGTCGACGGCGGCAGCCAGGTCGCCCGCGGTCCAGCCGGCCGCCGCCGACGCGAGCGCGGCGAGGTCATGGGCGCGCGGGGGCGTCGCGCGCCGCGCGCCTGCGACGCCCGCCGCAACCGCGCCTGCGTCGCGGCGGCTCAGCGGCCCGACAGGGATCAGCCCCCCACAGAAAAACGCGGCCAACACCTCGCCGTCATGGCTGGTGGCGGCAGGGGGGCAGCCGGCCTCGCCGACGATGAGGACGGGCGGGTGAGCGCGCGCGAGCGCCGCCGCCGCGGCGAGCAGAGGCACGAGCGCCGCGCGCGGCCTCGCGCCCGCGCCCAGCCCGGCTCCGCGCGCCTCGTCGCTGACAAAGCAGGCGTCGATGGACGGGACGTGCAGGATGGAGGGGGCGGACGCGGCCGCGGCGGCGGCGATCGAGGCGACGAGCCGCGGGCCGCCCGCGCCCGCGTGCGCGACGGCGTCCGGGGACACCACGAAGACCGGCGCCCCCGCCGCCGCCGCGGCTGCACGCAGCAGGCGCGTCTTGCCGGCCCGGGGCGGGCCCAGGAGCAGGAGTCGAGGGGGGGGGGTGGAGGGGGAGGGGGGGGAGAAGAGGCGCGCGGTGACCCGCGCGGCGGCCGCCGCGCGCGACGCCGCCAGCGATGGCCACCCGCCGCAGTCGGCAGCCGAGAGGGCGGCATGCCAGAGGACACGTTTTGGGGGGGGGAGGGCGAGGCCGGCGGCGGCGAGGTCGGCGAGCGCGTCGGCGAGCGGGCGGTCGAGCGGCGGCAGCGCCTGTGTCGCAGCCGGCGCGGCCGCGACGGCCTGCCTCCGCCCCGGCGGCGCGTCCCGGCGGGCGGCCGCCTCTTTGGCGCGGGCCAGGGACAGCATGGCGGCCGCGGCGTCGCGGCCGGCGGCCGCCGCGCTCGCCGCGACTGCGCGCCGCGCGGCGGCCGCGGCGCCCGCGCAGGCGCGCGCCTCGGCCCACTCGGCCGACCACTCCGCGATCGCGGCTTTGACCAAGGGCGTGCATGAGGCGGGCGGGGCGGGCATTGTGTGCGGGGGGAGGGCGGGCGCGAGGGCCGGCGCCGCGGCCGCCAGAGGCAGCTCCGCCGGCAACGACCCGCCCGCCCCCCGGTGCGCCTCCGCCCAAGCCAGCAGCTGCTTCGTCGCCGCCTCCTTGATCGCCGGCCCCTCCACCGCGTTCAGGCCGGCGACAAGGGCGGGCAGCGCGGCCGCGTCGCGGCCGCGCGCCGCGGAACGCGCGGCGGCCGCGGTCGCCGCGCGGCGCGGCGGCGCGGACCGCAGCCGGGCCAGGACGCCGCGTGCCACGCGCGCCCGCCAGGCGGTCTGGATGGCCAGGGCGGCCGCGTCCGCTGCCGCGCGCGGCGGGGCCGGCGCGCGCGGCGCGCGCGCCGGCCGCGGCGGAACGGCTGCCCGCAGCGCCGCGCCCCGCGTTGCCGCCGCTGCCCGCGTATCGTCGTCGGACAGCGCGAGGGAGAACATGGTGAGCACGGCGCCGGGGTCGACGCCCGCGGCCGCGAGCGGCGCGGGGAGCGGCAGCGCGGCCGACGTGCCGCGCGCGGCGACCTGCGAGGGGGAGAGAGAGAGGGGGTGAGCCCCGCCCCGCGCCCGCGCCGCATGCCCTCGTCTCATCTCCACGCACCAACCACGCGCGAATCTCCAGCGCGCGCCCTGCCGCCGCGCGCGCGGCCGCGCTCGCGGCCGCCGCGCGGCACGCGTCGTGCTCGAGGCGCGCGGCGGCCGCCAGGGCGCACGCGGTCGCCAGCCAGCGCAGGTGCAGTGCGTCCCAGTCGACAGGCTGGAGCGCGGGGCGAGGGGAGGGGTGAGGCGAGTCAAATCTCCCAACACCCCCACCCCTCCCCCCTCCCCGCACCCCGTCTGCCGCTTCCGCCTCGAGCAGTTCCAGCATGGCGACAACGCCCTTGGCGTATGGATCGGGTGGGCGCTGCATGGAGAGGGAGGGAGGAGGGGCGGCAAGGAGAGAGACTGCGGCGGCCCCAAAAAAAGACGCGCGCCCTCTGCCTGCCCGCGCCCAACGACCGCGTTGCACCACCACCGCGCCCACGCACCCCTCATCTCTCCTCCATTACCCAGCCCGCGCCCCGCGGGCCCGGGCGGCGACGGCCGCGTCGTGCCGCGCGGCGTCGTGCGCGGACGCGAGCTCCGCGAGGGCCAGCTTCACCGCCACGAGCTCCGACGCCACCCGGTCAAAGGCGGAATGAGTGCGGTCGTCGTGGGTGAGAAAGCGCGGGGACAGAGGGGCGGCGGCGCTCCCCGCCGCGCTCTCCTCCGCGAGCCGCGCGCGCTCGTCGGCGGCCGCCCGCCGCCCGCGCTCATCCTCGAGCGCCTCCTCGGCCGCGACCAGGGCGGCCGCCAGGCCCGACGCGCGCACGCGCTCGCCAGCCAGGGAGCGGGCGAGGGCGCCGGCGGCGTCGCCGCCGGGGGACGGGGGGGCGAGCGGCGAGGCGGCCAGGAGAGGGGAGGGGGAGGACGCCGCGGTGGCCGCCGCCACGGCTGCTTCTGCTTCGAGCTGCACCGCCTCCAGTCGCTTCAGAGCTTCCGCGGCCACGGCGCGCGCGTGCGTGGCGTCGGCGCGCGCCGTTTCGGCGTCCGCCGCCGTCGCCGCGGACTCGACCGCCAGCGCCGAGTGCGCGCCGCGCAGGCGCTCCAGGGCGGCTTCCGCGGTGCTGGCTCGGAGCTCGGCGGCCGCTTGGGCGCCGGCCGCGGCCGCGAGGGCTTCCGCCGCGTCGCGCGCGCGGCGGTCTGCGGCCGCCGCGGCGGCGCGCGCGGACGCCGCGTCCTCGCGCGCGGCCAGGGTCTCGATGCGGGCGTCGTCGAGCGAGGTTTCGAGAGCGTTGAGAGCGTCGGCCGGGAGAGGAGGTGGGGGTGGGGGGCGCGAGCGGCGGCGGGGAGGGGGGTCGGCGGCGGCGGCGGCCGCCTCCTCGCCGCCTCTCGCGTCGTCGTCGCCCAAATTTGGCGCGATGTCATCCGGAAACACGGTTGCCGAGATCGAGCGCGCGCGCGCCCGCCTCCCGGGGTCGTCGCCGCTGCCGTCGTCGGCGGGCGGCGGCGACGCAGGCGGCGAGCCGTCATCGCCGCCCGCGTCGCCCGACCCGCCGCCGTCGCCCGGGGCGGAGCCGGGGCGGGGGGGGAGGAGGCCGATCTTGGGGCCCGCGGCCGCGGTCGGCGCCGACAGCCGCCGCGCGCCGTCGCCCTCGCCCTCGGCCGCCACGCTCGGCGGCGGCGACGGCGTCGACGGGCGCACCGAGGCCGCGAACGAGACGGCGGGCTGCAGGGGTGCTTTGGCGGCGGCGCGCGCGGCGGCCGCGCCGCCGCCGGAGAGCGCGGCCTTGACAGTGCAGAGCAGCCGGGGCGGCAGCCGCCGCCCGGACGCCGCGCCAGCAGCGGCAGCAGCCGCGGCGGGCGCGGGGGCAAGGCGGACGTCGAGGGACAGCAGCAGCGGGCGCCCCACTTTGAGCGGCGCGGTGAGCGACGCGAGGTCGAGCGACGCGTCCCCGACGAGCACCCCCCGCCCGTCGCGCAACTCCAACGACGACGGCTTGGGCGTCAGCCGACCATCCGGCCCGCGCCAGACGCGGGCGCGCGCAAAGCGGAGCGGCGCGCCGCCCGCGCGCGCGGGCGCCGCGTCCACCGCCGCCGCCGCGTCGGGCGACGGCGCCGCCACCAGGTCCGCGCCCACCGTCCGGTGCCGCACGGGGCGCGCCCACACGATGCGCAGGCGGGAAGGGGTGGTGAGGGCGGGCAGGCCTTCCACGCACTGGGGAGACGCCGGGGGGGGGATGGGGGCCGCGGCGGGTCGCCGGAACCGCCGCCCGCCGCCGCCTCGCGCCCCCCAAACTCCCTTGCCTCGACGTGCACCGTAAAGTCAAACGTGCCCACGAGGGAGCGGGCGGCGGAATTCATGCGGGCGGGCCAGGGGGGAGGCGCGGGTGCGCCCGGGGGTGGAGGGGGGCGGGGAGGGGTGGCGGGCTCGCCACGCGGCTTTCGCCCCGCGCGGATGCCGAGCGAGGGCCGCGGCTCGTTCGCGGCGGGCGCGGGCGCCGGGCGGGGTCCGGGCGGCGGTCTGTGGCGCGGTCAACGCGCGGCCGGCCCGCCGCCGCGCGCGCTGGCCACACCGGCCAGCGGCTCGCCCCCGCCCTCTGTGCATGCGCGGCCCCCGCGCCGCCGTCGCCGCTGCCGCCACCGCGTCGATTGCGCTGATGGCGGCGGCCGCGGCGAGAAGCGCGCCGGGGCCGGCGGCGGATGCGGTCGCCGCCGACGCGCCCACCCCTGCCCACCTGCCGCCGCTGCCGCACGCCGACCCTGGACCGTGTGGGGTGGCGCCCGCCCTGCGCGGCACCGTGACCGCCGCCCAGACTGGCGACGCGCTGTCCCTCACGCTCACGCTGCCGGCGCGCGCGGCGGCGGGGCGGGGGGCGCCCTGGCCCGTCATTTGGTTGGGGAGCGGGTTTCAGGCGAGAGGGCGCGGGAGGGGTGGGCGGGGCGAGGGAGCCGAGTTTCGCGCGCGCGCGGTCCCCACCTCCCACCCT
>Ga0315289_10003484_pt1 | contig 23807 bp, 38 predicted proteins | sample YL17G11_40_MG_FD_203452 | JGI IMG/M metagenome (GOLD analysis project Ga0315289, IMG submission 203452) | Sediment microbial communities from Yellowstone Lake, YNP, Wyoming, USA - YL17G11_40 | ecosystem: Environmental > Aquatic > Freshwater > Lake > Sediment | place: USA: Wyoming | collected...
TTTCAAGCAGCCACAATTCTATCTATGTTATTAAATCGCATAAAATAGATGGGAAAGATTAGACCCACAATAATGAGTATAAGGAAGAATCTAACAGATGATCTCCTTTCTACGAAATATCGTAGAAATCTTTCACATAATGTTTTATCAAATACTACAGGTCATTGTTATGTTGCTTCTGAGGCACTTTATCATTTACTTACAGAGGTACAACGGAGAAAATTCAAACCGTACTATCTAAAAATTGATGATATGTTTCATCAGACAATAACGCACTGGTATCTAATGACGGATGATAAATTGGAAATACTTGATCCGACCTATGATCAATTTTCATATTTACCAAATTATGGTTCGGGAACACGTGCAGCTTTTTTAACTAAGACTCCATCAAAGAGAGCTAAAATTTTAATTGGAAGAATATCGAAAAGGAACTAACATATTATTGCGATAACCACAGACATCTTGTGTGTGAACCATTCTCAGTTGAGAATCTACATAAGATGGCAGTCGATTTACGCATAGGAAAACATTGGTATGAGATTAGTCGTATGGGCCGATTGCCACACTATGATATTCCAGATGGAAGATATGTAGAAATCAAAGCCAAATGTAAACTAGTCTCAAAATTTGAAATTGTAAGAATAATTAAAAGAGGTTTAAACAAAAAATAATATGAGTGACGATCTGAAAGAAATTGAACAACCTAATACATTAGAAGAGGCATTCACATATCTTGATAAAAGTCTTCAAGATAAAAGCTTGTTCAAAGATACATTAGAAGCTAATGTTCTCGGAATGACTCATTTTTCAATGGGAATATGGATGCGTAACAATTGGCATTTGTGGTGGCATAAAGAATTGGCCGAAAAGCATAAAGATACTGGCTATCCCCAAGAAAAGCCAGCACTGGTGAAATTCTTTAATGAAGAACTTAGTATCCATCATGCTGACGATATGAGTAGTATAATTATTCTATCATATCACAGATATTTGAATGGTAAGGAATTAGACATTCCCAAACAGGTAAAGAGGTATCACGATTTTTGGCTAAAAAATGATGGGTCAAATAATGAATCGGAAGATGAATAAGGAATCTTCAAAAAAAAGAGTTGCAGTTTTGTTTTCTTCTGGACTCGATTCAACATATCTGGTTTATAAAAACCTAGAAGAAGGTAATCATGTTTTACCTGTTTATGTTGAAATAACCAATAACATAAACAAGGTTAAGATTGAAAAACAAAACATATTCATGTTGTATGAATTGTTCGTTGAAAAATATGGTCATGATTTAATTTCGAAACCAATTATCGTTACTGAGGTTTCTGTAAATAACTATTCTCACGAAATAATTTTTACTCAATTACCAATATGGATATTTAGCATCTCATATCTGACTTACAGTGACTTGGATGAAATTCAAATTGCATATGTCAGTAATGATGATGCAATATCTTATATTTCAGAAATAAAAAAGTTTTACAAGGCTCATAAATGGTTGCATCGTGGAAAACAACCAAAACTATTGTTTCCATTAATAAAATTAATGAAATATGAGATAATGGAAAAATTACCAAGTCAGTACAAGCCGTATTTAACATCTTGTGAAAATCCGATCTTGTTGCCATATTTTATGAAAGTGAAAAGATATGGAACAATAGAGAGACTTCAATTCTATGAACCCTGTGGGTGTTGTGTTCCATGTGAGAGAATAATACGTGATGAACTTTCATATAATGACACATATGGTAAATTAATTGATGAACGTAAGGAACGTAATAAATTAGGTGAGAAATTTTTCTATTATAAGAAATATTTGCCAGCAGAATACAATACTATTCATGAATCATTAAGTTTAGCGACACTAAATTTATGTTCAAAGTCTGACTATATTGAAAGAGATGGTAATGACAAAGGTTCTGAGTGATGTAAGATGCATGTAAGGTTTTTCTGCCATTTCAATATTTTGGTGTATTTATAAATAATTATAGACCCCTAAAATTATGAATTACATCCTTAAAGTTGATACATGCAATGTAGATAAAGTCGTTCTGAAATTGACAGAGAATGATATTACAATAAAAAATGTATTAAGATCAGTTGGAAGCATCTATGTGCAAACAAAGTTTCTAAACAAACTTAAGTTGATTGGGGAAATCCTCGAAGTAAAACAAGAGAGTAGAATCTTCGCTAATTTCTTGTCGTTTTAATTTGAATTACATATCTTTATCCTTCATATGGATATAAGAGACAAAATCAAACACCTCCAAAAACTCATTTCCTCATCTATCGAGAGGCTTAATGAGACCTCTACCACTAAATATATCTTAAAAGAATCTATCTCGGATTTAAACCTTTTTCTCGAAATTACGTATAATGATAATAGAATAGTCTATGTATCGAGAGATACCGAGTCAGTACGTGAAACCTATCAAGTTTTAGAAAATGTGGTAAAACAACTGATTTCTGGTGATTTGACATATAGATCACAAAAAAATGAAACTGGTGGAATTAAGTCAACAACATCAAAATGGTAATTATATGAAAGCACACGAAACAACTACTGCTCCTGCCCCCACAATTAGGCCAGAGATCGCTCCTGCTGAACCTTCTACAACACCAGCCCCTAAGACTCCATTCTCTCCATCAATTCAACCTGAGACAACTCCAAAAGGATAATCAACCGTATTTATAAGAAATTATAAGTATGGCTACAGAAAAAAGATTATTCGAGGTTTTCGAACATGTAACAGGCATCAAACCTTCTGTTTCAGAAGATGTTCCAGCAAATGATTGGACTTCCGGTGCAATAATTGAATTCATGGATTCAATAGGTCAGGATGAACAACGAATGCTTGATCGTAATTCAGGTTACTCCAATGGTGATTTGGGACGCATTAAATTCAGAGTCCAGAACAATACCTTGTATATGGATTTTCAAACTCCAGAAATTGCACATCTTGCGATCAATAAACTTTCAGATGCTCTTTCTAATCCATATGAATTCTATAGTAGATTTGACGAAATGCCAAATACTGTAATGGTACAATTTACTGATAATGGAATCAGTGAAGGTGATTTAACATATGCACATGTCAACAGTGCTGCACCAGATAAAGATCAATATCAAATAGGAATGGAAGAAGGTTTGAGACCGGGAATAAGAAACGTAGCTGCTAAAGATTTAAAGAGTGGTGATGTATTATCTAGTGGTGCTAAAATTTTCAGTAATGCCTTTGCTGGTGTATATACCCCTAAAGGTAAAGTAGAAGTTGGTGTAGAATATCCCGGTGGTAAACGTAAAGTTCAACTCTGGAATAGAGGTACTTTGATTGGCGTGGTTGATCCTACAGCAACACAACAAGGCAATCCAATTCAATCTCAAAATCCTTGGGATGGTTTAGATCGTCAAAGTAAATTGAATGTCTTATTGAAGTTTCTGAAAAACCCTGATGAAGCTGAACAAATGGCTGACATGAATTTCGAGCAATTACCAGAACCAGTACTAGCTAATGTAGCAAGAGATCAGCAACAACCAGTTGATGAAATTTCTTCCGATCTTTTTAAAAAAGCTATAAATATGACAAAAGATAGGGGTCAAGATTATAGAACAACTAAATTAGGTCGTACATTTTTTAGTGAATTTACTAGAAAGCCATTGTTTGATGGAATTATAAATGACATAATAGTTAATAATCCCCAACAAGGCAATTATAGAAATGTGTCAATTGAAATTTTACCAAATGGACAAGGTGGTAAAAGTATATTTTATGTTTATTATGATATAGATAAAGATCATTACGAACTAGACTATTCTATTAGTAGAAAAGATGCAAGAACATTATCTTTAATTGCTGCTAAGATAAACCCACAGACACAATATAAAAATGGTACTGGCGATTTTAAAATAAAAGAATACGGGATGAATTAATACCCGTTTCTCTTCTTATCAAAGTCTTTCAAATCGTAATAACAATTTCTTGCTAAAATTTCAAATCGAGCTTTATTTGGTGTGCCTTTGATAAGGCCATTCATTAGTCCCACCATTTCTTCTGCTTCCATTTTTGCCATAGCAACAATGAACATCTCGAAGAAACATTCGTGCACATAATACTTATCAAAGTTGTCGATGAGATAATCTCGCAGGAGATTGATAATCATTTTACCACATCCAATGTCCTCAATTTCTGCAGCTATTGATTCTGTGTATTGGGCAATTTCATAGTATTCGTATTCTGTTTCATAGGCGTTGAGAGCCAAATAAGTGTAAACACCTTTTATGATTTCATGAATCAGTACAACGAAATTATCTGCTCTAGCGATCACATAAGGAATTCCATTACGGAATTCGACTTTATTAGTTCCACCAATTTCACCTTCACGGTTTGCTCTGATTGCTCCCTGAATCATTTGTTCTTCGGGTGCTGTCAGATATGCTACTTCATTGGCTTTGAGAAATTTGTCATAGTCTTCTTTATGGGTAGGGGCTACATTATCCAGTTCTGGAACCATGTGATGAATACTATTCATGGAGACGGCTGCACCCTGAGCAAGAGCATTCAATATTTTTTGTTTTGCTGCCTTAATAAAAAGGCTTTCATCATCATTTGGAAGTTCTTGAGGATATTCGGGAGTACCTTCATCTGAGATACAGTTATGGGAAATATCTTCTTGCAAGATGGCATCGATTTGAAGTCCAGTAATTTCAATTACAGGAAAAAGTCTTTTAGATGTTTCGATAGCCAATTGAGTTAGTTCTTCTTTGGTAGGACGTTCGGCCATCTTAATTTTCATGAGAGTTGGAATGATTTGCATCAAATTAACAGTTCCAATATCATTGAGAGTTCGTTGTTTGAATTCGTTGTACTTGACCTTAAAGTCAGCCCCAAAGAACTTAGGGTCAGCGAATTTGAGTAGTTTGGCCATAATTTAGTTGTATGTGTTTTCTATTTATACGTAAATTTAGGAAAATGGTTGGGTTAATATGAAAAAATACCCTATTTTTGATCACTTAAGATGAAATTTTACCCCAAAAGCCAAGGAAATGCTTATTTAGTGTGAAATTTTCGCAACCTTAAAGCAACCCAATACGTATAATACAGTATGAAGAAAGCCAAAGAATATCTACTCTCCCTTAACATCAGTCTCACACATCCCGATGTGATAAGGATTCTTAATCTGGTGGAAAAACACCCAAATTACGAATACTTCTTTTTGAAGGCTCACTTTGGAAAAGAAAACATTCCTGTTGACGAAATTGAATATACATTCAATTTGATGCTTGATAAAAACATTAAAGTATCGAAATCTGTTGATCAATATGTGAAGTATATAATTAATCATTCATTTGAACAACCAATTATTTACGATGACGGAACAATAAGAGCTTATGATTTCAAAAAGAATGAGGATGTTACAAAGAGAATCAAATTCATATATAAAGAGAATCGTGTATTTGTCGATCAAAGAACTTCTTTTGAAGAATTTGCTGATGAAATTCGTGATGCATTAATCAAACTCACAGCAAATAAAATTATACAACAATTTCCTGCAAATGGAAAGAAAGTAGTTGAATCTCTCACAGAAGAAGAGAAGAAGCAATTTTACTTCAATCTTAACACATTACTTGATACAAATATCAAATATATTGCAAACTCTTTTACAAAGACTAAATCAGGAACCATTACTGTTGGTAAGAAAATTTCGAGAGCCGAATTTTCAAAAGTACCATCCGAATTAAAAAGTAATTTCAGTGAGATTACAGAAAAACCACTACAAGCATTCATCAAAAAATCTGCACGTTATAAAAGCAAAGAAGCTCTCTTTGCTGATCTTAGTGCTGCCCTTTATTCTCTAAGTGGTGATGAGGAATATAAATTGACTGTCGAACTAGTTGAAGACACTGACGGTGCAATTCTTGAAGGTCTCAATCCTGAAAAGGGAATTGTTGTAGCTTCAACACTGAATGCTGAGGCATATAAAAGAGTTGGTGGAGATAAAACTAGTCATTGCATTAGAAATCAACATACCTTTTCTGGTTATCAGAAATTTGGTGGAAAACAATATTTAATTGTTAATACTAAACTTGACCCTGCAGATGATTACCGTATTATTGGTTTGACCATTGATGGAAACAACCGTATCCTCAATGCACACACGAAAAGTGATGCAAATATTCTCAGCGACATACATAGAATATTAGTGAAGTGGGGAATCGCACAATATGTAAAATCAATGACGGCTGATGAAATAATTGAAATGCTTTATTTCGTTATTGCTGATGAAACTGTTTTCAGTAATGAAGATAGAGCACAAATGGTTATTAAGTATCTTCCACAACTTGACGAATCTCGTTATGATAAGAAGAAAATGATTAATCTTCTCCGTTTCACCAAGAACGAAACTGAGATGAAAAAAATCATTCGTATGTCTTTGGACATGAGAAATTCAGAAGAATTTCTTGAGAACTATAATTATTTGGTTACCAGCATTCTTAATGTAGTTAGTGATGATAAACAAGCTCACGAGATGGTATTACATTTTGTGAGGGAATATAATGATACCGTTGGTTTAACTAAGGAAGACTCGATGGCAATGCTTTTGAATCCCTCCAAATATGTTCAACCTAATCGTTTGATTGAAATTATTGGAAAGAAGAAATTTGTTGAGTTTGTTATTGCTTACGATTCTGATCAAGTAGTAAAAATTCTCACAACACTTCCCCAGTTGTTCATTTATTTCTTACGTGATAAAAAGACTACTGGTGCTGAGATTGAGTTGATTCTCAATTCAATGTATAAGTACGAAAAACGTCCTGACATCAGACAAATCGTTTTGAAAAAAATGGGAGAGAATGGTCACTTGAAAAAAGTGAACCGTACTAATCTTTCCGAAACAGGTATTTTGAATCAAATTCTTACTGACGATCCTGTTTTGGCTCAAATGATTTCTTAAAAATTAGACTAAATCACTATTTAACCCCGCACAATGGCATTGTGTGGGGTTTGTTATTTAGAGGTATTTATGTTATATTTGTTGTTATGAAAACATTGAACAATACCCCTATTATAGATAATTCAGATCGAATTATCTATTATGATGCTGACGGTAGAATCATTGATGAACTTAGAGTTCTTAATACTGCCCATCCACATGAATATCATGCACTAAAAAATAGTGGTGAGAAAACAATCAAATACAATAATCAGAATTATCGAATTACGGAATCACGTATCGAATATGATCAAAAGCCATATGGAACAATACGTATTACACATATAAAGCTTGCACCATTCATAGATGGACAACATTATTAATTATGAAATTAGGTATTAATTTAGATTCGTGGACAAAAAAAATCAGAGGAACTGATTGGAGTTGGCAAGTCGTAACCATTTCAAATGATGAAATGCGTGAACGTTTTGGACGAGACATCATGAAGGATATTGAAGATGCTATGGCTAATACTGGTATTGAACTCAAAGAGAATGAAGATAATACAGTTTATCCAACAACGATCTATTATGAATTCTATGATGAAAATGATGATTTCTTGCCAAACCAAGAGAAGTATCGTTCACTTCTAAGTTTTAAAGTTCCTCGTAATATGAAAAGAGATTGTGGTGCTCTTTCTTCTTTAAGTGATTTAAAATCACATCAATCTTCTGCCGAAGAAAATAAGGAAAAAATTAAAGAAAAGATTCGTGAAAATACTGGTGGTAAATTTGAATTGCTTGATATTTTCGTTGATTATGAAATAAGGGGATCATACTGTGTATTGTTTTTCCAATATAAAATAAAACCAACACATGCCTAATAGCAAAGGTGTACTATATAATATAATACCATCAAAAAATGGTGGGTATTTCATCATGGTGTCTAAGCCTAGTGATGGAATAATTAAAAAGTCCCATCTTTCTCCATTCTCATCTTCAATGTCCGATCACATACCTGAAATTACCATATCGATGGAATATGTAAATAATCTTGATGGATATGGCGAAGAGGAAATAAATAAAGCTCATGAACGTAGAGGGAAATTATTTAATAAAAACAAACATAAAGTCTATATCACATTTGAATTTTTCGATGAGCAAGATGAATTTATCAAACAGCAACCTATTGAGTTGATTCCATTTAAATCAGGATTTTGGGGTTATGTGCCTATGGATTATTTGACGGATGTGGTCTCCACCATGAATGGTATGGAATATTTTAACCAAATCAATGACCATATCATAAAACGCTCTAATAGCGAATTACAGCTACTATCGGTTTATCCTACTGTAGAAGATCGTAAAACATATAAGTATCTTGTAGTGCAGTTTAAAGTGGCTCCTAAGCCAGTACTGGATGTTGAACAGAAAGAGAGTATTGAATGACGTTTATTGAGACAATTTTTGGAGCAAAAGATCACCTTTTAGGTGTTGATCATTTTAACGAGAGATTCTACGGAATAAAAGTAAAACAGGAATGTATACAAAGATAGTATATGAATATTATGACGAAAACGGTGACTGGCTGGAAGAATTAAATAACATCCGAAAGTTCCAATACGGAATATATTTGGGCGATTTGAATGATTCTGATATATGTAACATTGTAGAATATTTGAATAAACCTGATGTACTGGATTTAGATAAAAAACTATATTTAGAGCATAATATCGAAGTGTTAAATACTTACTGTTACAGTGAAATAAGAACAAATGTTGTTCTTATTTATCTCCAGTTTATGATCAACATGAAACCATTTGAGAATGAAAGATAACATCTGTGATCTAATGTTAACAATTAATACCGCAAAGCATCTTAAAAGCGATACGATACGAATGAATGTCCTTCGTAATCGTGGTAATGGAAAGGCTATCGATATGTCTGGTGTTGAATTAACTTGGAATCATGAGATCAATAAATATGAAACCAGAGAAGAAGCTTTGAAATATCAAGATTTTAAATTTTACGATGCGGAGTTGAAATCCTATTTAAATGAGCAATAATTCAAATTATATTAGTAGTGTTGACGGTATAGAGATACCTGTGATTAATTTGGTCTTAACGTCAGTTAATGTCGTTGTTGAAACAAAAAAATTAAAAACCAGATGGACACCGGAGATTATTCAAGATATTGAATATATGGTTGGTTTTGATGATGAAGATAGTTCCATTTATCGTGAGATGATGGAAAAAGAAATTGTCAAAAGAAGAAGAATGAAGGATCGTAGAAAATACATAAAATTAATTGAAGACTGGACAGGAGAAAAGATCAATAAATAATATGGCCAAGATAATTAAAGAATTACCCCTACTTATTGTTTCTGTTGACCAAAAATATAATGAGATCAGGGATTTAACGGGACGTATCACTTACCATATACCGGGACATAGACAGATAACACTTTCTTGTAATGAAATCTTTGGAGAACATCCTGTTGATATTCGTGATGTTAAAGAAACAGTACTGGCATTAGATGATGATCGTCTGGAGTTGTTTGCAGTCTTAATTAAGAAATTCAATCTTAAAAATGAAATTTTTGTGAATGAAGAAACAGGAATAATTAGTTTAAGCACCATGTATATGCAGATATTACCCGAATTACTTGTTCGAAGAGAACGTAGAGCTTATGAGAAATTAATAGATGAATATATTGTAGATGGAAACACGAGAGGAATATAAGAAGAGATTGATTAAAACTATTACAGATGTGAGTAATAGGATAGATGCTGCCCATAGTGGTGCTAACTGGGTCGTACTATCACCTCAATTGGCTCCTGTTTTTGAAGATACTTTTGATTCTACCTTTCAAGAGGATTATAATATAAGAGCCGTTGAAAATCGTGTAAAGAAAAGTATTGAATTTGATCGTATTCTTTACTTAAAGGAAGTTCAAAAGCTAACAGGATATAAAATAAATTCATTTTCTGATTTAAGAAATTGTGATGAAGAATAAAAAATATCTGAATATAACTTTATTAGCACCTGAATTAATTTCAATTCAACCATTATCAGCACCATCTGGAATTCTTCACTATATGGAAGTTAAATACTTATTCTGCAGAGTTATAAATTATGATCGTGATGAATTTAGAGCCTATGAAAAAGAATTGGAGGGATATTTATATGAAAATGATAAGAACGATGACAACTAATACAACAGTACCTGTAGCTCATCTAATGATGAGCACATTCAATAGCACTCCTGCAGTTGATTTAAGGTATGCTACTGCTGCTTCTACTACAAACAGATCAATACCGCTAATTGTTGGACAGAACGGACAATATATTGGTAATCCACATGATGTTGAGATGGAAATTCTCCGTAAATTCAATGAAAGACGTGAGAGAGATTTATATCTCAAAGAGATATACGATTATGTCAATGATGGAAAAAAGTTCGAAACACCATTAGAAATGATGGATCGACTAATTGAAGAGTTGAATAAGGATAATTATGGTCATCCTTATACCCCGCCTAATTTTTAGAAGCTAATACCTACAATCAAGTTGATAGGATTCTGTGTAAATGCTGGATATTTAGAAGCATTCTTGTAATTAGGACTGGTCATCACACTGACCTTTAATGGAAGGGATAATTCTCTTGAAACCCGAATATCCCTGTATCCTGTAAGCCCAAAATGAGTAACCCCGCCTTTATCATAAAAATTGAGTGAACTAGGGCCAAATACAGCCCCTGCAGACATCGATATAAGATTAGGCACTAGGAAGTACTCCGCTTCAAGATAAAGGCTATTAACGGCTGTATTGGCTGTATAAAGGACGTAGCTTGCAGTGGTATTAAACCTACCAGCATCGTATTTCAACCTACCCTCAATAATGTGCTGAGTATTGGTGCTTTTCCAGTTAAAATAATCATTAAGGGAATCCTTTGCATTGAAGAAGTAATAGTCATCAACTGTAATCGTAAATCTTCCCATAGTATGTGAAGCATAAAGCTCCATCCAGATACCATACCCATCACGATTACCGCTTGTTGGCGAAGTCCCTGTGGCTCCTAATTCGAAGTTGTTCTTCAATCTCATAGCCAATGTGCCTGATATGGATGGTGCATTATTTCCATACACATTACCACGCCAAAAATTCTTTGAAGAAAGACTGACTGATGTGAGAATTAGATGTTGTTTAAGTGAATCCTGTGCAACTGCAACGAAGGATAACAAAACCAGTACTGGAATTAAAAGCTTTCTCATGATGTTAATCTTTTTCTACAAATGCATAATAATACGAGATACCAAGAAATATGAGACCTAGTGGTAGAAATACCGCCAAATCGATAAGTGGATTTTCATTCAAAACAGGCAGTCCAAAAGGAAATGATAATCCAACCATAAGTCCACCTATCATTTGAAAAACATTTCTTGCTAAAAATTTAAACAGTTTCATTTTTTTGGGGTTTTCTTTTTTAATGCTTTGATCGGGTCTCCGCACAAAACACGAAGTTCATTCCATGTTGGTTTTGTTCCTTTCTTTACGAAAAATTCAATACCTCTATCATTGAAATCATGTTCGTATACGAGTTCTGCGGTAGTTTCTGTAGTTTTCAGATATGCACTTCTATATGGTGCACCATCCATAATGAAATTATCCACAGATGATGAGTTAGAAAAATGAAATTCCTTTTCATAAAGTTTAGTAATGATAAATTTATTGCAATCATACCAATCTTTTACGAAATCACCAGAATCGAATACTTTGGTTTTGTCGAATTTAGCACCATAGCGAATATCAACACTTTTATATGCTAAATTTTTTCTTCCCTCATTATATGATATTCCAATGACTGCCATGTTAAAGAGTTTTAAAAGCCGTTCTGATATTTTTCACCACCTCATGAAATTCAGGCATTTCAAATACTTGAGGATATTGCCATGAGATTCCTTGTGCCATTAAATCCTCAACATATTTAATCCTTGCACCGGGGAGAGCATTTCCCTTTTCATCATAGTCATATCCTAAAATCCAAAGGTTGGTGGAAATGGCTACAGTTGAAGGGATGTCGTGAGATACAATAATGACAGTATTCAATTCATCAAGATTCGCAATCTCCAAAATAACTTCCGATACTTCCTTGATCATATTAATGTCAAGACCAGAGAAAGGTTCGTCAAGCAATAAGAAGCTTTCAGAACAAAGCAATTGTTGAATAATTGCAACACGCTGTCTTTGACCACCAGACAGACTTGCAGGATAGAAGTCTCCCTTATCTGCAATCTTGAATTTTTCAAGATACATTTTGATCTTGTCTTGTTTGTCTTTAGGAGAAAGTTTGGTTTTACTTGCGCCCATCTCCAGATTGCTCTGCACAGTTCTATGCATAAACAAAGGATAGTATTGTGCCACAACACCTACATCACCAGCCAGTACTGGTTTACCATGAACCAATACGGTTCCTGTGGTGGGTTTATTTAATCCTGCAAGGATTCTGAACAGTTGAGTTTTACCACGACCAGAGGGGCCAAGGAAACCTACTATTTGTCCTGTGGTTGCAACTTTACGTACAACATCCTTTACAGTAACGTTAATGTCACGAAGGATTAGCTTATCGCCAAACTTAAGTGAAACGTTCTCGACTTTGAGAATTTCAGTGTCGAGTATTTGATATTCTTGTTTCATCTGATTTTGAAATTTTGTCTTTCACGATTGAAAATACTTCCTTCACAACTTGTTTAGGAACCTTTGATACCGATTTACCAACTTGTCTGACTATCAAATATATTCCCAATAGGAACGATGATAAAATAATCAGAAATACAATTGCAATTCCAGTCCACATAATTACAGAGATTTAATTTCTTTTTCGTACAGTTCACGATCAATTTGTTCCGATATGAAAAGTCTTCTTTCGATGGCTCTTCTCCGAATACCATCATGGAATTCCTTTTGCCATTCATCAAACTTATTCAACATAGTACGGAAATCAATACTCTCAACATCGATTGTATAAATTCTCTTTTCCATTTCATTTACGATCTAAGCTAATAACTGAATAAGGGCAGAATATTCTTCTGATGAATCCCAAAGTCCAGTCCAATCCAATTCCAACAAACAGAACCATGATCTGAATAGCATATACGGAATCTAAGTGAAATTGTTTGTTCTCTTGAAAAAGAATTACACCAATACCACCTTCTGCACGACAAAGATTTTCAACCATTGCAAGCATCATCCATGCGATAGCAAAGTTTTGTTTAACTGCTTCAAGGAATTGATCTGCCTTACCTAAGATGATCACTTCCCATACAGTTTGCCATTCATTGAGTTTTAACGAACGGGCATAGTCCAATTCATCTTTCTTAACCTCAAATATGATTCCAAGAAAGGATGTGACCATAAAGATGGTAATACAAAAGACTAGCAGAGATATTTTCAATGAGTTAGTATCTGATGTCATTTCAGCGAAGATGAACGTTAGTCCAACGGTGGAAAGGAATCGTGCCTTTCCTGCAATGTTTGTAAAGGGTCTGAATATAGGTAATACGGAGAGTAATGCAATGACAAGAGAAATGACCACTGCGAAGAAAATTGCTTTAATACAAAGCCAAGTACTGATGAACAGGTGAGTAAAGAACTCATGATTAACAATCAGATTTTTTGCAGCACTGATTATTTCGAGAGGGGTGGGAAGAAATTTACCACCACTAAAACTCCAGTACATAAAAGTTCCAAAAATCCAAACCAAGAGAATCAACAATGTTGTTTGGCCATTGATTGATTTATTAGGGGTGATAATTCTTAATAAATTTTTCATATTTGTGATATTAAAAAGGGCGTAAAGAAACTGTGACCAATCTCCCTACGCCCATACCTAAACTAAACCCAAGTCTTATCGGCCCAACTTGATCTCAACACGTCTGTTCTTAGCACGACCTGCTGCAGTTGCATTGCTTGCAATTGGCTGATCTTGACCGAAACCATTCGTAGTGATCTTGTTCTTGAATGAAGGGTCTTTGCTAATCAACCAATCACGAACCGCATTTGCTCTTGCTTGTGACAAGGTAATGTTTCCATCTTCGCTACCAGTATTGTCAGTGTGTCCATTGATGGATACCAACAAATTCTCAGCAACTACAAGGTCTCTGGTAATTTTCTCAAGAGTCTGCGTAGAGACAGGAGAGATACGAGCACTACCAAGTTCAAATTCAATTGATACTGCCTTAGAACTTACAAGAGAAGTCATTGTATCGCCTTGCTTGAAGATAGGCTCACTAGCTACAGTCATTTGAGCATTGTTCTTGTTGCGAGTATAAACTGCAGTCAAGTAACTAAGATCAAGTACTTCATTTACCGGAGCATAAGAAGGAAGTCTTTCAGGATATGATGCTACTGCAATGTCACCAAAGGTGGTATATACTGCTTCGTATTTGTTCACTCCACCATTAAGGCCAAAGTATACTGCATTGTCAGCCAAGTTGAATACACGTGAACCACCAAGTTCTACGATATTACCTTGTGCATCGGTATAAGAGAAACCTTTGAAATATTTTTCCCAATCTTGTGCAGAAAGATCACCATAAAGTTCGGAAGCGATTTCAGTAGCATAAGTCAAAGCACGTGAATGTGATTTTACTTGATCACCACCAAGACCTGCAGCCAAGATGAATCCTTCTACTTTCTTACGATTGTCCTGCAACCATTTGTTAGAGGCAAGCCAAGCATTAGGCATTTGTGCACCATAATCTTTTGTAGAAGCAAGATTTACAAGTCCACCCTTTTGCTGAACAGCAGTTACGTCACCGGGAGTCCAAGTTACAACACCATCAACTACAACAGTGGTATCACGACCAACACGTTTACCGTTGATAACGATAGGACGTTTTTCACGTTGACCTGCGATATAAATTTCAGATGCCTTCAAATAATCATCAACACCCATCCAGTTTACTGCATTAGGATCGTAGGTAGTAGGATCATTGTTAACAGGAATTTGGTTATCAGAGCAATATTTCATTGCAATGTTCCAGTCACCATCAAGGATAACACCAACAACCAATGAACCACGCAATGCTTGAGGGTCACGCTTTGCAGCAGGACGGCCAAGAAATTTGTCTTCTCCAAAAGAAGCACCATTCGCAGTAAACACTTTTACCATGTATTCTTCACCGAGATTCTTTTTGATGGTCTCATTAAGACCAGTCAACAGACCGGGAACACCATCACCCATCCAAGCAATCATCTGATAACCTTTCTGTGAGTTAAGGTTACCCTTTGCATAGTCTTCAATAAAAGCATAGAGTTGTGTACCTTGTTCAGTACAGTTGTTTTGCGTAATCAAGCGAAGCTTAACACCATTTTGCTCCATGAAGGAACCTTTGGTTGTGGTCACCCCACCATTCGCAAACAACACACCCGATTGAGCATTCCAGCCCATAACACCTGCCCTGATTTCACCACCGACCATATCGGTAGCATCTTTAGAAGGAAGATCAGCCAACGGAGCGTTAGCGGTCTTATCATAAGTCAAAGGAGGAAGGTCATTGACCACTACCACTTTAGACTCTTTCACCGATTTCGGAATCAAACCACTGTCAAGGACAGCGTACTTAACTCCGTAACCCACTGCGAACACTGCAACAGCCATCAGCAGTTTGCTGAACATTGTTGCGTTTTTAAAGAAATTTCCCATAATTGTTTATTTAGTTTAGTTTATTATACGTAACTCGCCAGTTTTTGTTCAAATTATTTTTTTACTTTCAAGAGACTTGCAAATTGTGCATTCTTGAATGGAGTTGAAGAAACGACCGTGACTTGTCCATCTACCGTGTTAGGTACATCCAAGAACAATCCACCGTTTTGCTCATACTCTTCGAGCATCTTCAAACCATCATCGTTAGCCATTTGCTTTTCGATGTCGATTCCATCCATAACGCCCTTAGACCTTTTCTCGAAATCATCGATGGCTGCGATTTTTTGTGTTACACTTTCTTCAAGTGCTGCCAAAGATTCTTGGAAGATACGAGTCTTCTCATTATCAGTACTGGCAAACATTTCAGCCTCACTCAATCCTTTGTACATCTCACGGATGGTTTCGAATTCAGTACGCTTACGTTTCACTTCATGTTTCAATTTGATGATTGAGATGCCCCAGTTTTCATCCAACTTTTCAAGGAAGGTAAGATTACGAACCATACGATCATAGATTGGTTTATACAGAGTGACGGATTCTTTATCACTGGATGCCATACTTGCAAACAAAGAAGATTGTTCCATTTTGTTTACACCTTTTGCAGCCTTTGCTTTTTTCATATTATCCTCAATTCCTTTCATGAGTTCATCAATCTGACGCTCAAGTTTCACTTTCTTACCTTCAATACTGGTTTTAGTGATTTGAAGATTCTTGCGTTTCTCAACAAGAGTTTCAATATAGGAATCCATGTAGCTTAAAAAATCCATCTTAATGAAGAAAGATGTAATCTTCCTACAGATGTTTTTGTAAGTCATTGCAATCATATCAGGATGTTGCAACACATACAATACAACAAAAACGAGAGGGATGGTGACAAGGGCAGCAGCCCAAATACTTCCAACCATACTGGTAATGTTGTCGAAGAAACTGATCAGGGTAGGGGCAATCTTGTTGAAGCCCAAAACAACTCCTGCAATAAGACCGATAGGTATCAAGTACCTAACATACTTTTCGGCAGGGTGGTCTTTTCCCGGTGAATTGAAACTTTGCATAATTTTTGGATTTAATTTATAGTTTAGTGCCTTATACGTAAAGCATTGAAAAATGTTTTACCCTTGAACTTTTGGTTCTGGCAGATATTGCTTGATTTTTTCGATGTTTGATTTGATAGAAGCAATGAAATCATTTGCTGCAGAAGCAAAGGATGACTTCTTAATGTTAAGAGCAGAAACTTGCTCACTAACTTCCATATTGATTTTTTGAATCAATTCGTTGTTCTTGTTTTTCTTTTCAGTGAGCAAACGCATTTGATTTTCAATCTCTGCATTTTCCTGAACGATTTCAGCAGATTTATTCTGCTTTTGTGCAACCTCTGTGTTGAGCAGATTATCAATTTCAGCATTGAATCCGCTAACCTGATCATTGATCATGGCTACATACTTATTACCTGTTTCAAGCAAACGGGCTTTTGTTACACCTTGAACTTTGAAACCAACAAAGATGGTACTGAATTTGGACTTCTCATCCATCGGCTCATTCTCAACTTCTTTCAAAGCATCTGTGAATTCCTGATAATCAGGGCCGGGAAAATTTCCTTGCTGATAAATTTTGTTGAGGAATTCAGAAAATTCGTTACGCTCACTGACCGATACTGGTGCAGTAAAGGCTCCAAGACTTGTAGGTGCTTGTGATTTTGAAGCAGTGGTCGTTACTGGTGCTTTTTCTTCTTTAACTTGATTTTCGTCTTCTTTGACGAATAAGTTTTTGATGAATGATTTAGCCATTTTGTTTAAATTTTAGGTTATTTTTTGTCCGTTCTTTATACTATTGAATACAAATGTAATACTTTTTTTATTAACCGCCAGAGTTATTCGATTTATTTTGTGGTATAATCGAATCTACCCTATAAGTGTCTGATTCATAATCACTTCCACCACGTTTCCCTTCTGAAAAGACCACAAATTCATTACCTTCTTCGGTAATCTCCAATGCATGAATCTCCAAAGGTTCTGTCGAAACCAAGTCTCCAACCACCGCTTTGTACATTTTCGCAGGTTCATCAGAATCAACTGGCTTATACCAGTAATTTAAAGAACCCTTTGTCATCAGCATATGCTGTGTGGTTTCTTTATGGTAATGATTTCCACGAATCACATTTGGCACAGAACTTATAATTGCAACGTGATTAATGTTCGCTTTATAGAACACATCGGCAATAATACCCCTGTAGTCCTCAAACACCTCTAGCGGTGCGTTTTGTCTGTATACGTTAATTACTTTCATTTGTTTTAGATTGTTATAAATTTAATTTTAGGATTTATTTCAAGTAAGACCCTTTTCAGGTTATCAGATATGTTCCACGAAAGAATCAATGCAAATACATCATCATACTGACTAAATATTTCATCACCCACAATTGGTATTCTAGTAAGGGGTGTATATTTTCCCTTCTTATGTGGAGAACTATCAGTAATATAATCCAGTACTGTACTATCTAAATTATAATAGTTCAGAAATGTATTTGCTTTTGCTGCAGCACCAATACCAATGAAAGGTGTATTAGGATTTTCAAGTTTGAGTTGATACAAATCGACTAAGAACTTATTTCTTTTGGCAAGTAATTTTAATTGCCATTCTTTATAGAATTCAACATCGTATAAACCTTGAAGAATTTCTTTATCTATAAAATCGATAACCTTTTTAATCGGTGGAATTGAAGAATTGAAATTCTTTCTAGCGTAGATTCTTAGAGAACCACCATGATAATCCACAATTTCAAAATCAAAAATTTCTAGCCCTGCTAGAACAAGTAAATGAAATGCTGATCTAACTGTAAGATATGTGATATGTTCATGATAGATTTGATCAAATTTCATGGAGTTCACAGTATCACCCCAATATGGAGATTCAAAAACAAAAACTCCATCATTCTGTAAAAGCCTTGATACCCCTAAGACAAAATCAAGAGGATCATTAGAATGATTAAAAACGTTGTTGGCAATAATCAACTTAGCTTTTCCATGCATCTTACGTAATTGCATTGCTGAATCGGAATTAAAAAGACCATTAAAGACTTCTATCCCTTCTGATTCAGCAATTTTACACATTTCTACAGAAGGATCGACTCCAACAACGACATTGGTATCTTTAAGAAATTGTTTGGCCAAATAACCATCGTTAGAACCAATTTCAATGACTAAATTATTCTCAACATTGAATTTTTCTTTCATTGTTGCATAATATGCATCCCAATGATCTCTAGCAAACCTAGAGTTCGATGATGTATATGAATATGCATAAAGATTGTATCTTTCGTAATCATCGGTAAGATAACCCAATTGAATAAGTCCTATCCCTTCATCCAAATAGCATTGCAACGGCAGTACTGGCTCAGTTAATGATAATTGATCCTCACCAACAAAAGTGTCAGCGTAAGGATGCATACCAAAATCCAAAATCTTAACTACGGGTTCCCCAGTAATTAATGATTGTTTATTCAATAAATTTTTTGTCGTTCTCGTATCCATGATAAGGGCCGTTTTTCAATTCGTAAAATATAGTGTTATCCTCTATTACTTTTAATGAATGTCCACCCCTATAGAGGATAATGATGTCACCATTGGTTAATTCAACGTCTTCCAATTTTGTATTGTCCATATCGTGAATACCTGCAATAAGTTTTCCTTCAAGAACAATCCATGCTTCCTGAGTTCCAGTAATGGTTCGTTCAATAGGTAGATGATAGTGTGGTTTTACGTATGTGTCTTTTTTTAGACTTCTAGCACATCCTTGAAGAATTTCAGAAGGATCGCTCATGTCTGTTCTGTAATCGGTAATATCAGCCCTCTTAACGTAGGAGCAAATAACCGTTTCATTGTCTACTCTGGAGTATATTTTATGCATAGTTACAAAGATAATATAATTTCTTTACCATCAAATAAATAATTCATTATTTCTCTACTATACATTTTATGCTCTCTATTTAATTCATCAACTATTAAACAACATTCTTTACCCCCTGAAAGTGTATTTGTTACAAATTTTCCATCACCATCATCCAAATCTATTACTTTCCACCCCACGACACATTCTCGTTCATGTATTGATCCGTCCTCAGCATTAACTGCAAGGGCATTTCCTTTTACCCTAAAAGGAGAAAACCTTCCATTATCTGAATCAAGGATGTGTAATATATTTAAATTGATTCTCACTTAGACATCAAAATTAAAGCCCGATACCTTTAATTCATAATACTTCTCCTTATTGAATTCAAACAATTGTGCACGTTTACCAATGTGACCATTGGTTTTGTTTTGTGTTTTTTTCAAAAGATCAAAACTGTTAATCTTTCTTATGAAATTTCTTCTGTCAAGATCACGACCCAAAATAGAAACATAGAGATCATACAGGTTACTCATAGAGAATTGTGTTGGCAACAATTCAAACCCGATTGGTTCATAAACAATCTTATTCTTTAACCTTACAAGGGCATAGTCGATAATTATTCTATGATCGAAAGCAACTTCAAGATTTTTGATTTCATTAAGTGGAAACCACTTCACATCTTTTGCGTGAATGTTTGTATTCAGACTTTGATTCGTTGGATTAATCAATGCAAAGTATGTGATGGAAATTATTCTTTTTCGTGGATCACGATTTACATTTGTAAATGTGTAAAGCTGCTCCAGATAGTTTAATTTAACATTCGTTTCCTCATCTAATTTTCTGATAACAGAAGAGTCTGCAGATTCATCCTCAAGCATAAAACCTCCCGGCAATGCCCATTGATCTAAGAATGGCTCAAAGGCTCTCTTAATTAAGAGAACGTTCAATTCTTTCTCAATATAAGCGAAAACGACTGCATCTACTGTAACATCCATAATCGTAAAGATATAAAAATCTCGTTAAATTCCAAAATATGTCTTGACTAGTAACCAATCGGTTTCAGCATCGAATCCAGCCTTATCCTCAAAAAGAACATTGAAGTAGGGTTTGTCTTCATAAAACCCATATGTCGTGTTTTGTACTTCTGGATTTATGTTAGCATACTCGAATTCAATTTGATTCTCACGAAAGAAGGAAATGTATCTTTCAATCTCTTTCGGATAGGAACAAGTATACAATGCAATTTTTATGTGCTTTTGTTTTGAAAGGTATTGTAGAACTTCTTTAGCATGTTCATAATATTTCAACGTATCGGAATTGTTATAATCAGGATATAGAATAGTTTCATGAATATCAAAATAGAAATAGATTCTATCCCATCCCCTTCTTTCCATTGATTTAATCGCCTTGTCTATTGCTCTAATAATACTCATGCTGCGAATGTTTTCTTTAATGCCTTATGGAATTCTCCAATGATGTTTATTTCCTTAATGTTGACAAATTCATTGGGGTTTGAAAGTGGCAAGGTGTTCGTACAATAAACGAATGGTGTATTGAAATTCGTTGCGAATTTACCAATAGCATCATTTGAATACAAACCATGTGATGCAAAGACATGAAATTCTGCAGCACCGTTCTCTTTAAGCAAATCTAAAGCTTTAAGTATTGTACCACCAGTATCAATCATATCATCAACGATGATAACATCAGAATCCCTAACCGATCCAATCAACGTCATACTATCAACCTCATTGGCTTTCAATCTCTCCTTACTGATGAAAGCAATATTGAAACCCAAAGCATTTGCATACTTCTTAGCACGTTTCATACCACCGAAATCAGGAGACACAATAGTAGGGTTCATTAAGGTCAATGATTCAATCTTTTGCTTAATCAACGTAAAAGGATCGATGTTATCGAAAGGTATCTTATAGAACCCTTCAATAGCTGTGGTGTGCACATCCATAGTAATCAATCGATCAAGTCCTGCTACTTGAAGCATATCTGCAAACAACCTTGCTGAGATCGTGGTTCTTACCCCTTCCTCTCTACGCTCCTGACGTGAATGTGGTAAGTAAGGAATGATACCAATAATTTCCTTTGCAGACGATCTACGTGCAGCATCAATGGTCTCAAGCAATTCAAACATATCTTCATATGATCTCGGTTGAGAAACAATAACTATTGCTTCGTTACGTACAGATTCCTCAATAACTACGGTAATCTCACCATTTGCAAATTTGGTCTTGTGAATCTTTCCTAGAGCATAACCAGCACTACACTCAACTAGTTGCTGAGTGAAGTTGAGACTATTTGATTGTGGAAATATCTTTGTCATAAAATTTAAATTTTAGGTGCATGTACTACTTCTTTTCCAAAACCAACACTCTTACGTGCCTTGTCTGGATTGTTCTTCATCCACTCCTGAACAAACCACAATTGTCCACATCCACCACCAATATCATCCTGACCTGCAGGGTCAAACATTCTGGTAGAATATCCGTGAAAATTTAACTTTGCCATGAAATTAGAGGCAAGTTCACGTTGTCTGATATTTGCTGCTGCGATTGATTCTTGTCTTTCGCAAACTACAGAAATAGTAGCTTCCCAAACATCAGGATTAAATAATCTTCTAACATTATTTGAATCTGCAGAAGATGAATTCTTTTCGTGTGCACAGTAATTGAAGAAAGGCTTTCTACCTGTACGGGCCAAGAATACTTCACCAACCTCTGCAATCTCTGCAAGCGTAAGTTTATTCTTAAATGGAATGAGAGCATTTCTATTCTCATCAGTACTTTCATGAACCGAAAATTGAAGTCCTACTGTGGGAATCCTTTCAGCCATAGCCAGTACTGGTTCGTAATCGATTCGTGGGCCTATAGTACTAATTAAAAGTTTAGCATTAGAGTATTTGGCGTGTAGAATATCAAAGGCTTTTTCGAGTTCTTTGAAATTCAAAAGAGGTTCTCCCATAGACATTACCATAATCTGAAAGGCTTTGATTTTGGTTGCATCAATTCCTTTAGAATTCAAAAGATATTCTGGTTGAGAAACGATTTCCTCTGCTTTCAATGATCTTACAAAATAGTCACCAGCACCACAGAAACGGCATCCTACAGGACAACCACTTTGTGTGGAACAACATATAACTGTACGATCCTCATAGGTAGGATATTTGTACAATACCGATTCAGCAATTGCGTTTTCTTTCTCGAAAACATACTTTGCAACATTCATGTCGCTGCTTTGTATTTCTTTAATGTTGTTCCACATAAGATTTAAGCTACAGCTTCATTTATTTTTACAAATGAGTTTGCAAGGATTCTTATTTCTTCAAATGTTTGAGTTCTTTTGATTTCACCATTTTCGAAAACGACATCCATTTCATCAACTGCCCAAGTATTGAAATTCTTGTCATCGCTTGTCATGGTGAACAATTCATTATCGAAACGTGACTTCACCAATTTCAATTGACCTGCTTTGCTTTTCTTTCCCGATGAAGTGATAGGGTCTTTCTGGATATTAAATCCAATAACCTTTCCATCGACTTCTCTTTCACCATATGAAGCTTTGATAGCAAATTTCAAAGTATCACGGTCGAATTTCTGGAGAAGACCACCACCAGAACCGAACACCCAATTCTCTGCCGAGAATCCAAGTTCAGTAACGGTTTTGAGAATTTCATTGAGAGATTCCAAATCAATACCATCACCTTGAATAAGTCTTACTTGTGAAGGCAATAACTTGTGACCAGTACTGGTAATCGATCCTTCATTGCCGAAGATACTCCAAAGAATATTGATCAATTTCACGTTGACTTCAATAGGGTCACCAGAGTCAGGACGGAATACGACAGTACCTTGACGTGCAAGAATTTTGTTTTTGAATTTCGATGACATCGTTTCCACGAAATTGTACACATCATAAGTATCGGAGACAATAGATACGTGTCCAGTAGGATATGTATCGAGCATATTCAAGAAATATGCTTGTTCTTTATCTTTACCGAATGAACATGCAACAGAGTGTTCAGATGCAGGTACAGAGAATGCATTTACTCCCTTTGCATCATAGTATTTGTTGGAGTATGCGATAGCTGCAAGTGTATCTGTACCCATGAAGTTAACCAAATGGGCCATACCACCAATACCAGCACTTTCTTCGCTTGATACACCACGATAACCAAAATCGTGAAGTTTGAAAGGAAGTGAATTCAGATCATTGGCCGTTTCATTGAGGTAATTGGCAATGGTCTGTTTTGCGTAGAAACTGTTGGTTG
>Ga0315289_10003485_pt1 | contig 23803 bp, 17 predicted proteins | sample YL17G11_40_MG_FD_203452 | JGI IMG/M metagenome (GOLD analysis project Ga0315289, IMG submission 203452) | Sediment microbial communities from Yellowstone Lake, YNP, Wyoming, USA - YL17G11_40 | ecosystem: Environmental > Aquatic > Freshwater > Lake > Sediment | place: USA: Wyoming | collected...
TCCAGATAGTCGTTATGCGCATGGTCGACGTAGAAGTTGACCAAGCCAGTCTGATAGTGCCGGAAAGCCAGCCCGAAAGTCCCCAGCCCGGCACCTGTCAAGGGATAGTCGCGAACCAGATGAAGCGTATCTTTCCAGATGGAAATTCTACCCTCCATCTGGAGATAGCCCGACTCCAACATCGGCTCGAAACGGGCGAGTACGGGGCCGAGTCCGATCCAAATTGCGTACCCCAGGACACAAAAGAGGAAGAGAAACACTCCTCCCATCCACGCTCTTCGCCCCACTCTGAGCCGGATGAGTACAACTAGAAACATGAAGAGGATGCTGAACAGGATCGCCAGAATCCCCAGGCGGGACCGGGAAAAAACTACTCCTATCACCATGATAAGGAGCAGAAACACGTAAAAGAGCAGTTGAAAGCCTGGCGAGCCCCGGCGCGCAGAAGCGTTGTTGTCAGTCCCCAGGTGTCGCCCTTCGAACCAGAGTCCGAACGAGTAGAAGAGTAAGGCGATGACGAAGGGAAGTGTAAGCTCGAGGAGCCCGGCAAAGTGGTTCCGGTTGATGTATGTCCCGGTCGCTTCCTGCAGATCAAACTGCTTGGCGTAAGTGAAAATCTTCTGCCATCCCGTCAGATACTGAACGATGCCGTAGGCCGCTTCAAAACACCCCAGGAGAATTAGAATCCGCAGCAGGGTGCTCTTCCGCTTTCGGGAATCAAACAAGTAGGCCGCCAACAGAAACGCGCTCAGATAAGCGAGGAATTTGAGCAATGCCACCACGGAATCGTGCGTATAGATGCTCAAAGCCGTCCAAACCCATTGGCCTGGCGCGAGACCGCTCAAGCTCGGGTCGAGGAGACGCGCGGGAGAAATCCAACCGATGAGAAAGGAGGGGAGTGGCACTAACTGCAATAGAGCCCAAAGCGCGAACAGAACCGGCCAGAGCGGCAACGGGATAGCGATCTCGCCCTGCCGCGTCTGCTTCCACAAGAGCAACAACACGGCAAGGAACAGAGCGAACTCCATTAACGTGTAGGTAAGGGGCTGAACGCCGCCAAAGGCCAGTGTTGCCCCCACAATCGTCACTGCCAGCACCAGTTCAACTACTCTGTTCATAAAAGAGCTCCCCGCTTCCTCTCTAGGCTGAACCGCAAGCAGCCGGATCCTGCAACTTCCTCTGCGACTCGCCTTCTGCCAGCCTGACAAGTGCTAAGAGCGCAACGCGTCTTCCCAACTGAGCCAGAGGTCCCGGAGCGTCGTTTCCAGGGCGTATTGCGGGAGCCAACCAACCGCCTGCTTGGCCTTAGTGGGATCACCCCACAGGGCGGCTGCCTCCTGCGTGCGCACCTTCGATTCATCCACGACGACTCGGATAGGCTTCGAGGTGAAAGACCGCAAGATCTCCACTATGGACTCGATCGATACAGGCCGACCCGAGCAGAGCTGGTAAACATCCCCGGGCTCGCCCTTCTCCAACAGCAGGTAGTAACCGCGCACGATGTCCCGCACGTCGCTGAAGTCACGCCGGACGTCGAGATTCCCCACCGTGATCGTAGGCGGCCGCAGGCCCGCCTCGATTTCCACCACTTGCCGGGCCAAGCTCGAGCAAACGAATGCCGCGGTCTGCCTCGGCCCGGTATGGTTGAAGGGTCTCACCCGCACGATGGGGAATCCATAGCTCTTGCAGAACTGGAAGGCCAGGAGTTCGGCAGCAGCCTTGCTCGCCGCATAAGGGTTGGCAGGTCGCAGGGCGCAATCTTCTCGCAAGGGCATGGGGCCCGGCGAGTCGGCCCCGTAAACCTCTCCGGAACTGACGTACAGGAAGCGACAATCCATTTCCACCTGACGCCAGGCCGAGAGCAGGTTCAGAGTCCCACAGAAATTTACGTTGTAGGTGAGCAGGGGATCGCGAAGCGATTCCACGGGAGACGACAAGGCCGCCAAGTGATAGATCCGCTTTGGTCTGGTGTTGCTCAGAACCCGAAGCACCCCTTCGGCGTCCCGGACGTCAACCCGTTCCACAACAATTCTGGAAAGGATGTGATTCAGGTTAACGAGTTCATCTTGTGGGGCGATCAGGGCCACCACTTCTTCGCCCTGGCTGAGAAGGTAATCAGCCAAGTGCGAACCGGCAAAGCCGGCGGCCCCCGTTATCAGGGACTTCACGGTACGGTCTCCCCAGCCGAGGTATTCGCGCGCGCGCTTTGCACTCGCGCCATGTCGGCGTTAACCATCATCTTGATCAGTTCCTCGAAGGTCAATGTGGGCTTCCAGCCGAGTTCCCGTTCGGCCTTCGAATAATCACCGCGCAGGTGGTAGACTTCGGCGGGACGAAGAAAAGCGGGATCGGTTTCGACATACTCGCGGTAATCCAAACCCAGGTGTCCGAAGGCGACTTCCACGAGCTGCCGGACCGAGTGGGTGACCCCGGTGGCGATCACGTAGTCCTGCGGCTTCTCCTGCTGCAACATCATCCACATGGCTTGGGTATAGTTGCCCGCAAAACCCCAGTCGCGTTCGGCATCCAAGTTGCCCATCTTCAGCTTCTTTTGAATTCCCAGTTTGATGCGCGCCGCACCATAAGTGACCTTACGACTGACGAACTCGAACCCACGCCGGGGCGACTCGTGGTTGAAGAGAATCCCCGAGCAGGCAAACAGATCGTAACTCTCACGATAGTTGACGGTAATCCAGTGCCCGTACAACTTGGCCACGCCGTAGGGGCTACGAGGATAGAAGGGGGTCTTCTCGTTCTGGGGGGACTCGCGCACCATCCCAAACATTTCGCTGGAAGAAGCCTGGTAGAAACGAATCCGGGGATTCACGACGCGAACCGCTTCCAACATCCGGGTGACCCCCAGCGCCGTGAATTCGCCCGTGAGCACGGGCTGGTTCCACGAGGTGGGCACAAACGACTGCGAGGCCAGGTTATAGACCTCTTGCGGCTCGCACTGCTTGAGCGCACTGATCAAGGAGTTCTGATCGAGCAAGTCGCCCGGCAGCAGCTCGATTTTGTCCTGAAGGTGCGCCAGCCGCTCGAAGTTGATCGTGCTGCTCCGGCGCACCACGCCGTAAACCTTGTATCCTTTGGAAAGCAGGAACTCAGCCAAGTACGAACCATCTTGGCCTGTTATACCCGTCACTAGAGCCACTTTGCTCATGGGCACCTCGGGGTCGATAGTCAGCGGAGCGCGGCGCTCGACCTCTTAACAGTGTCAACTTCCCGCGCGGTGCACGGCACCACACGGCTAACTGGTACCATGGGTCGACTTCCGTTTCCTCATTTTGATGAGGGCGGCCACTCCCGTTCGTTATCTCGGGAGCGGAAGCCTAGCCCCATGCCAGATAGAACCCTATAAACACCCTCGCGGTCGTTTTCCTGCGCAGTCTCCAGCAGCTTAGCGACATTTTCCGAAAACGCGTTCCCGTCAAGGGGACGGGGAGTAATCATCGATACCTTCTCGAACCGCGTTGGGCACACGTTCTCATCAGGCGCCACCAATTCCTCTACCAGCTTCTCGCCTGGCCGCATTCCGGTGATGGCAATCTCGATGTCTTTTCCAGGTTCAAGTCCGGAAAGCAACGCCATTTCATGCGCCAGATCCAAGATTTTGCGCGGGTTCCCCATGTCCAAGATGAAAACCTCGCCTTGCTCCCCCAAGGTTCCGGTGCACAAGACAAGTTGAACAGCCTCGGGGATGGTCATGAAAAATCGAACGACTTCGCGATGGGTTACAGTGATCGGCCCACCCTCGGCAATCTGCTTGCGAAAGAGGGGGATGACACTCCCACGACTGCCCATTACATTTCCAAACCGCACGCAGGCCGACGCTAGCGAACCCCCGTTGGCGAGGGCTTGAACAAGCATTTCGCCTACGCGCTTCGTAGCGCCCATGACGCTGGTGGGGTTCACTGCCTTATCAGTCGAAATGAATACAAACCGTTCCACGCCCATCTCACGACAGGCATCCAACAATGTCTTCGTGCCATATACATTGTTCAACACCGCTTCGCAAGGCTGCTTTTCCATCAAGGGAACGTGTTTGTGGGCGGCCGCGTGGAAAACCACCTGCGGCTTGAGCTCCGCAAAAAGCGCCAAAAGCCTCTCCCGGTGCCTTATATCCGCAATCTGCGACTCGATGCAGGCGTCCGGAAACCTGAAGGCCAGTTCTTGCTCCAATTCGTAGATGGAGTTCTCATCCTTATCCAGAATCGCAACCGAATCAGGATCGAGAAGAAGCAGTTGCCGGACCAACTCACTGCCAATCGACCCTCCTGCACCTGTCACTAGAATCCGCTTACCGGTGTACACGTGGCGGACTTGTTCATCGAACTCTGTCACCTCCACACTGTCCCGGCCGAGGAGGTCCTCGATACGAACCTCCCGAATCTGGCTGATACTCACTCGTCCCTCGACAATTTCGTGCAGGCTCGGGATGATCTTGGCAGCAATGGGGATTCCTTCGCATTGGGCAACGATTTGCGCGAGGGCCCTGCGGTCAGCCGTCGCGATGCTAATCACAACCTCGTCGATCTGGGACCGCCGGACAATGTCCCCGAGGGCCTTACCGCTGCCCAGCACTTTGGCCCCGGAGATGATCGTCCCGACCTTCTTCGGATCGTCATCCACGAAGCCAACCACTTCAACTTCGGCATGGTTGTTGAGCTCCTTCAAAAGCAGGAGGCCTGCCCTTCCTGCGCCATACAGAATCACCCGTTTACGCCGTTGGTCGGGTGCCAGGGGGGCTTTCTGGCCTCGCTCGTAAAGGATCCTGCGCAGCGCTCGGGCGCCGAGCGAGCCCATCAGCGACAGCAAGAATTCCAGAGCGATAACGCTCAGCGGTAGGCGTATCCATCGTGAGAAGATCGCCCACCCAGGGTAAAAGAGGCGCAGACCGAGGAGGAGCGTGGTAACGACAGACAGGGATCGCCCGATGGCGATGGCGTCGGAAAGCGAAACATACCTCCAAATGAACCGGTAGATTCCAAGCTCCCAACTAATCCACAAGCGGGCCGCCAGAAGGTAAGGTAGCCACAACAAGAACTGCTTGGCTGAGGGCCATGCCGGCAGACCCTCGAATCGGATCAGGTATGCTGCAGCAAAGGAAAAGGTAAAGATAGCGGCATCGATGATCAGTTGGTTGATTCGGGCATAGGGATCGAATCTGCGCACTCCGCTCCTTCTTCCACCCATTGTGCTTGCCAGCCGTATTTCGGTCTGGGCCCGCGCGAATTCTCCTCGAAGAGTTCCCTTCGCTGTGAGTCCCCGGATCATCCTTGGGGCAACAGCCGGAACATCATCCTAAACTTCGCAGGGACCGTCAAGGCCGGGCGCCTTCGACCTCACGCGTCTCGCGCTTGAGCGACCTGGCGCACAGCCTCGGTAAGCGCAGCGACAACATGTTCGACCTGGGCTTCAGCGAGGTTGTTGAAAAAAGGCAGGGCCAGGGTGCGCCGGCCGACCGTCTCCGTCACCGGAAGATCACCTTCCTTCGTCCCCCAGCGCTCTTGGATGTATGGCTGCAGGTGAACCGGAGAGAAATACCCACGAGTCGGGACACCCTGGTCTCCCATGGATTTCATGACCGGGTCGCGACTGAGCCCTTCCGCCAGCGTCACCGCGTAAAGGCACCAACTCATTCGGACGTAAGGTCTCACCACAGGCGGCTTCACCCAATCGAGCCCCTGGAGGCGCTCCGTATACATCCTCGCGACCCTCTTGCGCTTGGCCAGGAAATCTTCCAGGCGCCGAAACTGCGAGACGCCGGTTGCGGCCGACATTTCATCAAGCCGGTAGTTGTATCCCAGCCTCTCATGGTCAAGCCAGGATCCCATTTCTCCCCTGCCCTGGTTCCTCAAACTTCGCGTCAAGCAGGCTATCTTTTCATCGTTAGTGACGATAATTCCGCCTTCGCCCAGCGTCATCTGCTTGTTGGGATAAAAGGAGAAAGCTGCGGCATCTCCGAACTGTCCGACTTTGACATTCTTGTACTCCGCGCCGATGGCCTCGCAGGAATCATCGATCACTTTCAGGCCGTGCTTGTGCGCGACGCGCAGGATTTCGTCCCACTCGGCCGGATGGCCAAAAACATCCACGACCATCACGGCTTTGGACCGAGGGGTAATCTTCCGTTCGAGATCCCCCGGGTCTAGGTTTTTCGTTTCGGGCTCGATGTCAACGAAAACCGGAGTGCACCCTTCATACAGAAAGGCATTGGCGCTCGCGGCAAAGGTGAAGGAAGGGACCAGTACCTCGTCCCCTGGCCCGAGGCCAAGCGCCTTGACGATCAGATGCAACGCCGCAGTCCCGGAATTGACCGCCACGGCGTGCCTGCAGCCGACATAGTCGGCCACGAGGCGCTCAAACTCTTCCGCCTTCGGCCCGAGGGCCAGCCGACCCGACCGCAGAACATCCGCCACGGCCTGTGTGTCTTCCTCGTTCAGATCCGGAGATGACATAGGAACGATTTCGTTCACGGCGACTCCGTCTTCTTCGTATTCTTCGTCGGGCTGGCCGGTACGCCGACGGCGAGCACCCCCGGCATCAGGTCGCAAATGACGACGCCCCCCGCACCAACCACCGTCCAGCTACCCACTTTGGTCCCCGGGATGACAGAGCTGCCGATCCCAAGGAACACCCCTTCCCCCAGCTCGATGCGGCCCGCGAGGCGGGTCCCCGGCGCGACATGCACGTAGTCTCCCAACACACAATCATGGTCAATGGAAGTTGCCGTGTTAATGATGCAGTGTGAACCTACCACAGTGTCTGGCTGGATAATCGCACCCGCAAAGACAACCGTCCCAGGGCCCAAACGGACCGACGGATGCACGTAGGCCGTTGGATGAATCACGGTCATCCACTCCGCGTCTCCAAAGCGTCTCGCCAGGGTCTTGCGGCTTGCGTTGTCCCCAACGCCGATCACGGCTCGCCCGTGTTTCAGCGACCCGAATTCAGCCGTGGGGCCTAACACGGGTGCGCCCAGCACGCTCTTTGCCCCCTTCTCTGGGTCGTCGTCAAACAGGCCCTTGACTGTGTATCCCGCCGCCTGCAATGTGCTCACTACCACTTTGGCGTGGCCGCCTGCTCCGACAACGTAAACTTCACGCTCGTCACTCATTCTTTCCCTGTTTGTGTACCCATGAATTCTGCCATGGTCACGTGCCCTTCGGCGCTGATTCCGTAACCCCTGAGGACCCTGAATGGAGTAAGAAGCAGAATCTTCAGGTCGAGCGGCAAACTTCGGTGATCCACGTACCAGACATCCAGCTTGAACTTCTCTTCCCACGTCAGGGCGTTCCTGCCATTGATTTGCGCCCAACCCGTTATCCCCGGCTTGACCTCGTGCCGACGATTTTGGTCGGGGGTATAGCGCGCGAGGTATTGCATCAGGAGGGGTCTCGGCCCCACAAGGCTCATTTCGCCTTTCAGCACGTTGATCAGCTCGGGTAGCTCGTCCAGGCTAGTGCTGCGCAAAAAGCGGCCAATGCGCGTCAGTCGCTCTGCATCTGGCAAGCTCTTACCCTGAGCATCGTAAGGATCGCGCATCGTACGGAACTTCAACAGAGTGAAGGCCTGCCCCTTCAGGCCGGGGCGCTCTTGGCGAAACAGCACTGGCCGGCCGAGGCTCAGGCGAATCATCAACCCGATTACAAGCAGCAACGGAGAGAGAACTACGAGCACCGGGATCGTCAGGGATAGGTCAACGGCGCGCTTGAGTCTCGGCATCAAACGTTGCTGCCTTTTTGCGAAAGTCATCTTCATACGACCAACTAGGTCCCCACCAGCCTCGTCACCAACGCAGCTAATTGCTCTGCTTGCTGCTGGCGGTGGAAGTGCTTGGCCACGTATGCCCTGGCGGCAGCACCCATCGCTCGGGCGCGCTGCGGGTCCCTACTCAGCGTGCGCACCGCTTCAGCCAGGGCGGCGTCATCCCCCGGGGGGACGAAGATGCCGCCGCCGGCCGCTTCGACCACCTGGCGGATCACACCGTCAATTCCCAGGATGGTTGGCCTGCCCGCTGCCATATAGTCGAACACCTTGTTCGGATACGTGGTGCGGAACATGCGAATGTTCTTGAGCGTGGCCACGCAGGCATCGGAGGCAGCGAGGAAGTCGGGCATACGACACTTGGGCTGCGCTCCAGCGAAGGTCACGTTGGAGAGTCGGAGTGCTTGCGCCTGGGCCTCCAAGTGGGGTCGCTCCTTACCGTCCCCGACCAGCAGGAGATGAATGGCCGGGTCGTCCCGCAGGCGATGCGCTGCACGCAACAGAGTCTCCAGATCGTTGGCCAGTCCCATCGCCCCGGCGTAAGTGACAACGAATTTTCCCCCGAGACCAAACTGTTCTCGCACAGCCCAGCCGTCGGCTGCCGGATCGAACATCGCCGGATCAACGCCGTTAGGGATAACGGTGATCTTCTCCGCTGGGACCTGTTTGCTGAGCAGGTACTCTCGGTACGCAGGCGAGTTCACAACGAGGTGGGTGGCCCGAGAGTAGAGGAACCGTTCCAGCCACCGGGAGAGGACGATCAGGACGCGGTTCTTGAGCACGCCAATGTCGATGGCGAACTCCGGCCACAGATCGCGTACTTCCAACAAGAAAGGTCGGCGGCGCGCCATGGCGACAAGCCAAGCGGAGACGGCTTGGAAGAGAGATGGTGTCGTGCCCATAACCACGTCAACTGACCCGACCCGAAATGTAGCCCACAGTGATGTGGCGGCGAAGCTGAGAAAAGAGACCACGCGCCAGACGAAGCTGCGGTGTAGGGCGGGGTAGGTGTAGGCGCGCAGCACGCGCATCCCGTCCAGGTTTTCTTCCTTGACCAGACCGCGGCTCTCGACAGTGCTTCTGCCGGTAAGGTAGTCTGTATCGCTCGCCACGATGGTGAAGTGGAAGCCTTGACGCACAAGGCGTGACGCCAGTTCATAGTGTCGCGTTCCCCCCGCCTGCGCGGGGGGCGCGAACATTTGATGAATAAGAAGTACATGGATTCCATGTTGCGGTGCGCTGGCGTCAGGCTGTCGGCTAGGAGCAAGCCGCTCCTCATGGTCAGCTTGGTCCGAGCAGGCTTGTTGGATGATGGGTCGTGTCCCGGGCGGCGAAAAACAGACTGTCAGCGTCCCACGCTCGGTTTCTAGGTTAAAATGCTGCTCATCCAATTGTTTCAGCCCGGCTGACAAGGAAGCTAGCAGGGTGATGAAGCGGACAGGTAACGTCGCTCGCGACTCAAGAGCCAAGGAGAGTGCTGGTTCCTTGTCAGCATAGTAGCGCGACCGCCAACCTCTAACTGCCTTTTCCCCTTCTTTCGAGATATGGCAACCGCATTGTGGGCTGAGCTCCTCTCCGGCCCGTGCAAGGCTCAGCACCGCTGGTTGGTTACACCACAATTCTACTACGAAAGGGCCGGCTGGGCTATGGAGCAGCAGTTGTCTCTTGTCCTTTCTCAGCTCGTACAGCAGGTCGGGTAAGAGCCAATGGAGGCAGGCCACGTGTTCGCCCGCGCCCACAACGTCGTCCACAACCAGCCAAGTGTCATCGCCGGATCTCACCACTGCCCGGCGATGAGTAGCTCCCTGTTTGCAGTAGCCGTCATGCTCTCCTTCCCACAATTCCAATAAACCCTGGTGCGAGTGTAGATGGTGCCACACCGTTCCCTGCGCCCAGTCGAGCCACAGGAAGCGCCCGACTCGGGCCATCTGTTCCCTACCGTCCAGAGTGACCGTGTTATGCACAGTTGTGCTTGCTAGCGCATTCATCCAGGGCAAAGGCCCGTTGTACAGGTAAGTGCCTGCATCACATGCCAAGTTAATCCCACGCCACCACAGGTCAAAGTGCAACTGGTCCGCATGGCTGGGGCGACTCCTGTATGGCGCACAGCGGATCATTGCCCAGCTACGCCGGCCACGCAAGATACTGTAGCCTCCGCCGGAGGCGCAAAGAGCACCCTGGGGCCTTGGAAATACTGCCTCATGCAGAGGTTCGCCGATCCTGTCTGTTTCCCTCTGAGCGCTTATCTGCCGACCTCCGCCTGAACTGCGTAACGCTGCTTCCGGACCAAACAGCCAGAGTAGGTCCTCGTCCCAGGGTCCGGAGGGGAAGAAATGCTCTCCACGGAGCAGGTAATGGCAGGCCTGAATCACAGGACGGAAGTCCGTATAATCACACCCGTTCAGCGGCAACACAAGGGTGCCGTCATTGCCCCCGTAATTGGGAACTTGGCCAGTCACCGGGTCACAGTGCTGGCATAAAAACTTCACGGCACTGCCTACCCTGTCGTATACCTCACGCGAAAGCAGCTGTCCACAGAGTTCCCCCAACCGCAGAGCCCAGAGGTAGTCCTGCAACATCAGTCGATGATAATTGAATGAATGCTGAACGTAGCTTCCATCCTGGTAGATCTGCCGTGTGGCCTCATTCTCCAGAACCTTTTTGCCAACCCTTCGCCAGCGCTCAGCTCGCCTGAACTCAGGGAAGAGCAGCCCCACGGTCCATAGCCCGGTCGCCTCGCTTATGGAGTGGTTGTTTCCTTGAGAAAGGGCGTACGCGATGTTGGCCTCAATGCGGTGAGCGTGTATTGCGAGCATAGCCGCCAGTGATGCGATGCGGGGAGGGGTTGTTTGCGACGAACTCGCGAAAGCATAGAGGGCGAAGCACCACGCCATGGACCGAAACGCTGCCTCCTGACCGCACTTCCAATTCACGCCAAGCTGGGGCGGATTGTGCTTCGCCCAGTCTTCGACCAGCGTCCAAAAGGCTGCGGCGTAGCGCTCGTCGCGGGTGAAAGCGTAAGCTCTTACAAGAGTGTAAGCGACACTGAAGCGACTGGGTTCCCAGATTAGTTTGATGTCTCCATGGTCGAAGTCACCGATTTGAGACCAATGCCGATTGACCGGCGCGCGTTGGCCGCTCAGCGGATTCAGGTGCCAATCCGGTGGAAAACCCCGGTCCAACGTGAGATGTTCGAAATACGTCCACCTCCCCGCCAGAACAGCGTCGGCCTCGGCCACTGGACCCGACCGGAGACTGATGATACTGGCTAGACGCTCATCGATCCCTTGGAAGAAGAAAGGCCGCGGGTGATCCTTGCGCCAAGCAAAGTAATCTGCGGGTTCGCTGGGGACTCCACGTCTCACCCAGGCAGGCAAGAGCTGGGAGCGCCAGGGTCTGGGTGGTATGCGAAGACGTAAGAGGCCCATCTTTAATTGAACGGCGTACAATAGCCGAAAGAACAGCCAGCGCGGCCCCACGCGGCGCGCCAACTTAACGACAGTGCAAACAAGCCGCTTCACCCAGGATTCCTCCTGCGCAGCGAGGCCAACAACTCGAAGAGCTACTCCTGCACTCTCAGACCCCAGTCAAGACCAAATTGTGCGTGCTTCTCCCAGTGAGGATATCTGCTATTCGCTCGGAAGCCTTCCCATCCCACAGCGGCGGCACTTGTCCTCGCTTCGGCAAACCTGACAAAATGCGATGTACTTCGGCGCGTAGTCGGTCCATATCATTGCCCACGACGGTGTTTGTGCCCAAGGTGACTGTCACAGGTCGCTCAGTGTTTTGGCGCACGGTGAGGCAAGGGATCCCGAGGTACGTCGTCTCTTCTTGAACTCCCCCAGAGTCGGTAATCACGAAGGTGGCAACGCGCTCCAGAGCTAGGAATTCGACGTACCCTAGAGGATCAAGCAGCCTTAGCTGTGAAGCGGAATCCCCTAACCCCAGAGTCGTGATCTGCTTCCGTGTTCGGGGGTGGACCGGGAAGACGACAGGCAGGTCACGGGAAATATCAATCAGGGTTTTGATGATCTTCGAAAACGTTACATGGTCATCCACATTAGGTGGGCGATGCAATGTAACGAGACCGTACGGGCTGGTCGTTGCAGACTGTCTTGGCACCTTGCTATCAAGTCCCTGCCAATCCGTACCCTGACATAATCTCAGTTGACCCAAAATACGGCTCGAATTGGCACCCTCCAGACACCGGACCAGGGTGTCAATCATCACGTTCCCCACCCTGTGTATGTTCTCCCTTGGCCGCCCCTCCCGTAGCAGGTTCTCGTCCGCATCGGCGGAGGGCGTGAAAAGCAGGTCAGCGACTTGATCGGTAAGGACTCGGTTGATTTCCTCTGGCATGCTCCGGTCGAAGGACCTTAGGCCAGATTCCACATGGCCAAGTGGAACCAGCGACTTGGTGCAGACCAGAGCTGCCGCCAGAGTTGAATTGACATCGCCGTATACCAGTACGAGGTCGGGCCGGCGGTCAAGGAGAACTAGCTCGAAGCGGTCCATAATGCGAGCAGTCTGCTCAGCATGACTTCCAGAGCCTACTCCGAGGTTAATGTCCGGCTTCGGGATGCCGAGCTGCCGAAAGAAGACTTCTGACATCTCCACGTCGTAGTGCTGGCCCGTATGGACAAGGGTTTGCGTGGTCCCACTGCGTCGCCCTAAGGCCGCCATGACCGGGGCAACTTTCACGAAGTTGGGGCGAGCGCCAACCACATGCATTACGTGCATCCCGCGTCTCCCTTGCTCTTGCTGATTGACGCAGATCCCCTTGGCTCAGCAGGAGCCTCATACCTCTCACGGGCAATACCACCCTTGTCGCCTAGTCTTTCTGCGACAATAGTATAAGAGACCCCAAGCCATGGCATGACGCCCACGCGTTTCAGAAGCCCCTCTAGCTTCAAACCCACCTGGAACGCAGGTCGGATTCGACATGCGGCAGGAGGCACCACACAGTCAAATAGCGTTTCCACAACCCGGCAGCCATTGGCGATGAGTTCCGACTCCATTTGATGCGGAGTGAGGACTCGTCTTGGCCTGAACAGGCGATTATAAAGACTCTGCCTGTTTCCGTCGGAGACCACCAGCTTACCCCCTGGCTTCAACGCGGGAAGTACGCGAGCCAGCAACTTCGCACTCGGCTGCATCGTGTTGAAGGCAAACAGCGAGTAAATCCCGTCTACCGGGCCGACACGGCTGTATTGGAACTCGAAGGCGTTGGCACGGCAAAACAATAAGTCCAGACTCCCAAAATGCCTTTCGTAGAAAGCCCTCCTCTTCTCGCAGGCAGAGATCAGGTCAGCCTCAAGGTCAATGCCGACCACTTTTGCACCGAGCAGCGCAAAAAGTATGCTCACGGACCCGGAGCCACACCCCAATTCAAGAATGCAAGGTCTTGTGCCATGGCGAAAGAACACGCTTACCGCCTTCTCGATGAGCGGACCAAAATGGTAAAGAAAGAAGGGGCGCGTCCTCGTGTCCAAGAATTCACGCAACATGACGCTTTCCAGGAGATTGCGCTCTGAGTCGCTGAAAGGGATCTTCCTCCACTCGATTGATGAATTGGCAAAGTACCTCTCCACATCAACGACGGAGAAACCTTGGGGGCTCTCAGGCCTGAAAAGCTCCATGCTCCTACACCTCAAGAATCCAGGTACCGGGAGAGCCCACGACGCCCTCCCCAGTTACACACAACTTGCCAGCTGGCATCTGCCCTTGTGGAAACGACAGAACGGCGTTGCCGAAGACCGGGATGCCAAAGAGTCGAGGATAGTGGTCCTTGCTCCAACGCCCAATTTCGACCCAATCTGTTCCAGAGCTGGACATCCACACCCGAGCATAGGCGTCTTTTTCCGACGGACTCCCCTCCACAGCCGTTGAGACAAACAACCTACCGCGACTATCGACGGTTGAATAGTACACTGGCCCACCCACAGCAGCTACTCTCTCCACGCCGCCGTAGCGCCTCGACCAGCGATAGATATAGTTCATGGTCTCCCGGGTATCCTTGCCGGCGTCAGATCCCCAGTAGACGAAGTCAGCGGTGAAGATCAAGCTCACGGCCCTCGCTCCTTGACTGCCGGAGGCAACTGCCACTAGGGCTGGGGCGTCCGTCGCGCCTTCGAAGTACCCGACCAGAGACTCCGGATCGCCGTCTCCAGTAGCGATCCAAAGCTTGCGCCAAAAGGGATCAAACTGGACCGCGTGAACATGCCGTATCGCCTTCGGCGGGAAACGGTAGAATACACGCCAGGCTCCCCACTCTGGTCGCCAAGCCCAGACGCAGACTCCCTCCTTCTTTCTCTTCGTACCCGAGTACTCTCCGTAATAGCACGTACCAGAATCGTCCACACAGCACCCCTGTATCAAGGGTGCATGACCGAAGCGTATCTCTCCAATTGTTACGGGTGAGGGTAGCTCTCTGTGATAGTAAAAGATCGAGCGGCCGGAAAAAGCCAGAAAGCTATCGCGGTCTCGCTGCAAATAGGCGCGGATGCCCAAGCGTCCCAGCCGCCTGCCCGGTTCCATTCGGTAAAGCAACGGCCTCACCCTACCCGCAGGAATCCGGGCGATGGATTCCCATTCCTTAGCCTCGAGATTCCTGGCCAGGACCTCGTATCCGCGGCTGGCAACCAGCCAATCATGACTGGAGTAACGCACAATAGAACCCGGCCAGTGCTCTAAGACGCGTGAGCTTGTCGCTGCATCACCCATGGCTGCAAACATCATCCAAGAGCTCGTCGAGCGGCGTCAGTACTACATCCCACGGATAGCGTTCCAGCGCGTAGGCCCTCGCACATGCCCCAAGCTTTTCTGTTTTCGGCGGATTTTTCAGGAACTGCAAAAGCTCCTGAGCGAAGGCTTCTGGCGTATCTGCCACCCGTACGAACGGCAATCCCGCAACATCGATTCCCTGGACTCCCATTGAAGTTGACACAATCACTTTGCCCATCGCCATGGCTTCGACGATCTTGGTCTTCATTCCCTCACCCATACGGAAGGGTGCGATAAAAATCGCACCCTTGTTGAAACATGGAACCGGATCCTCGACAAAGCCTGTCAATTTGAGTTCTGGGCATTTCTTCACAAACGGTATCTTCGATCGTTCCACATTCCCTATCCACAGCACCTTTATCTCTGGGCACTCCGCTTTGACGTGCGCATGTACGCTCTCCAGGTACCAGCGCATTGCATCGACGTTTCTGGCTGCACCCGTACCAGAGAAAAGAAGTGTCTGGGGAGTGTAGTCGGGATCGTCCCGGGGAACATAGGCCGCCGGATCTACCCCAGAAGGAACAACCACAACGCGGGCGTGCGGATGCTGCTGCCTCGTTATGTTGGCATCACGCTCCGTTATGCAGATCACCGCAGCCGCCCGGTCATAGGCGCGCCGGATGAATCGCAGCACTTTGTGATAGTTCAATTGTGCGTACACCCGATAGTACCACTTGGGATGATTGCGAATTAGGTTCTCCCACGTATCGGGCTCGGAGGCGATCTGATCGATAACAATAGCGGGGGCGCCCCTTTTCTGATTTCCCAAGAACAGACCCATGAGATCGCTCTTGCACAGAAACACACAGTCATAGTGGTATTGGGAGAGCCAATCGCTGATCGCCTGCCTCATTTCGTTGCTGGAGAAGATTTGTGCGTGATAAGGTCCTGACCGGAATATGGCCACAACCCCCGCAAGTGGCCCACGCACCGCTTCCGGCACGACCTTGAAGCGGCGCAGCAAGGTCAGATCGAGCAGGCAAGGCTCCGGATGGGGCGCCCGGGGCCCACAGGTGATCAGATCTACTTCGTGTCGAACCGCCAGGTGCTTCAGGATGTGAAACACGCGGTATTGGTATCCACTGAAGGGTACCAGGGCCGATGAGAGAGGAGAAATGAAAAGAACCCGCTTCCTCTTAGTTGGTTCTGCCATAGTCAAAGAACTCGCCCTGAGGCGCTCTCACAGGAGACCTGGGTGAAGCCTCCGTTCTTCTCACCCGCCAACGCCGCCTCATAGAAACTCTGTAGCACCGGACTCAAGACATCGGGCGCGAACCTCTCGCGGATGTGCTGCTGAACAGGCTTGTTTGCCGGTGCGTCCCAGGCCCGTTGCAGACCTTGCGTTATAGATGGAATAGAGTATGGGTCCACGTACCATGCATACTCCGCAAAATAGTCCCTTGGTCCTCCGTTTTGAGTCACCACTATTCTAGCGTCCAGGGCACCGGCTTCGAGTGCCGCCAGACCGATGCCTTCCATCAATGATGGCAGCGCAAAAACCCGACATGCCTTCATCGCAGCCAGGACCAGTGGGCGGGACAGGCAACCAAGATAGCGGGCCAACGACGAATTCTCCAGGGCACGGACGACTTTCATCCCGTACGTTGTCTTGAACAGTGTACCGATCAGCACTAAGGGCAACCCGGCTTCGGAACGCCACATGCTTCGCGATCTGTTTTTCCCCCTCAAACGGCCGCATCTGCCTGTTCTTAGCGACGGGTGACGGCGCCCGTATCGTGCAGGTGTCTCCCACAGCAATTACTCCGTGGCCCGGCTAGCTATCTCGTGTGACTCGCTCCTGGCACGACCCCAGCAGGCCGCGATTGTCGCCGATACATGCTGGAGTGGTTAGGGTGGTGGCAACCTCGGGACGAATCAACGCTGATCGAAGTTCGCGCAGCGCGCTGGACACGCCCGATCGCAAGACCCAGGCCGATGGTTGCCCAAATCAGCATGCCGAAGTCCTTGGCCAGTATGTTGGGCTCGACCAGGCCATGGATCAACGCGCCCACCAACGCAACGAGTATTCCCTCCATTACCGCCCGCTGCCATGTCCCCCGAGGGGCGGCCTGACAAGTCTTGAACAGACCCCGGATTGCATGCCACCAAAGTGAGACGAATCCCACCAGGCCGATGAGCCCACTCTGGGCTAGTGTTTGTACGATGTAGTTATGCGGCTCGGACCAAACTGCAGGCCAGTACCGGGTCTTCGGCTGGAACAACAAAGTGTTTAGCAGGCCGTGCCCCACTAGCGGGCTCTGGATGAATAGGCCTAGGTTGTAACGCCAAATGTCGTACCGCTGGACCATCGAGCGATATTCCAACAAATCTCGCACCCCGGGGAGGGTTCCTACCGTTGCGGGGAGTATCTCAGGGAAAAGCCACGAACCCAGCGCGGTGGTAGCCCCGGCCAAAAGAAATAGGCCGAGCAGCCTGCCCCATCGGTGCCGGCTGACGATAAGGACCGAAATCGCCATGCAAATCCCTAGCGTGATGGTTGCCCCTATGGACTTTGACATGACCGCCGCTGCCAGCATCACCACTGTTAGAGAACCAAGCAACCATCGCGCAATCTTACCCTTTTCGTGCATGGCCATGAAGAAGCCTAGTGGAGAGACCAACACCATGAAGGTGCCAAAGTAATTCGAGCGAGCCCAGGGTGTGTCTGTGGCCTTGGTGACGAGAACATAGGCATACCCGCCCGACGCGCTCAGAATGAAATAGATTAAGGAGATGGCGGCGACGCCACCCCAGACTACCAATACATAGCTCAGCGCGCTCGCACGCGGCAAGGTGTCAATCATCTCAAAAACGAGGTAGTACACCAGCATGCCTTGGACAAGCATTCGCAGCCCTGCCATCCATAGCAGGAGATCACGGGTCATCCATAACGAAGGCACTAGGGTAAGAAGATACAAACCCCACCACAAATCGAGCGGCGATCGACGAGGAAGAAGCTGCCGGGTTAGGACCTGGAGGATAGCAAAAGCAGTTAGCACAACCAAAAGGAGGTCCGCGACCGTCACCGGTAGGCGCCGCCCGTGCCATTCCGGTAGCCAAATAGTTCCCAACTGAATAGTGAACAACACTGCTGCCAGGCTCCATACTGGGTAGTCCTTTGGCGCCCACATCAGGCCGACCAGCGCGATAAGTCCGCACGTAACAGCCAAGGTCAACCAGGGAGAGACTACAATGCCCACGCCCACACCGATGGTCCCCGCCGCAGAACCCAAGGCCAGGATCACCGCCGGCCACTTGCCCGGCTTTCTAAGACCTAAAGAGGTGCACGTCATCCCGGTATTATGCCCTTGCCGCTCAGTCACGGGCGAATGCACAATTCCTCTGGCACACAAAGAGATGAGGTAGAACCTAAAGCAATGGACGGCTGCATCCAGGTCAAGGATGTGGATGAGGCAGCCCTCGTGACCTGTCGGCCGAGGAACAGGAGTTCCAGCCAGCGTCGAGCTAGGCGCACAATATTACTTAAATGAAATCTGTCAACTCCCCGCTTGTTCCTGATCGCCAGACAGAAAGACCGAGCTCAGACATCGTCATGGCGGTGACCCGTGGTCTTCGACACCACCACTCATCGAAGCCCCAAATCTGTGTTCATGCAGGACTACGGTATCCCATTACTCCTCAGCATTCGAGCAGCTGTGCATAGCTCCCATATTCTCTTTGCAGCTGCCGGTTCCTAAGCCGCCTGCACAAGTTGCGCAGGTCGTAAAGAAGACACATTAAAGAATGCGCCGCACGGAGCCGCTGACAAACCCTGACCGACGCGCGAAGCAAAAACGCCTGACCCCCCAGGTGGTAATGCTTGCGAAGTACCTCAGCAGCGTTAAGGCTGTCCTCCCAGTTCCTCCGTACTGCCGATCCGAACCCAATGTTCATGAACAGCCTTGTCTTAATGCGTTCTGTCAACACCTGGGCGGCGTATGTGCGAACCTCCCGCGGGATGTGTTCATCCTCAGCCAGGTTGTGAATTACTTTCAACCATCCGGGCCACGCTGTGTCGAAGCGTGACCCAGAAGTTATCGAAAGTGAGTGGGCAACAAATATAGCACCCGGTTGTGTTGAAATCACGAACGGAAATCGAGCGGCGATGCGGAACAAGAGATCTACATCGGCTGGACCTCCTGCTTGTTCATCAAGACTGCCGACTTTATCCAAAATCTCACGGCGAAAAAGAATACCAGGCCATTCCGCGTGGCCGCGTTTCAGCATTGTTCGCAATCCTTCGGGGGGCAAGTAAAAACCGGGCTCCCAGCGCAGGACAGGGACCCCGAGGACATGGCCTTGGTCGTCCATCCAAATGCTGGCCGTAGCCGAAAACATCGCTTCACGGTGTCTCTCGAAGCCTACCAGAGCGGTCTCAAAGAACCTTGGCAGGAGCAGGTCATCGTCACCAAGCAGGGAAAAGAATGGGGTATCGACGTGCTCTATAGCGTAAGCGAACCCCTTAAGCCATCCGATGTTCTTAGGATGACAGAAGTACCTAACACGAGGATCTGCTTTCGCGATCTCGGCGACAATGGATCCCGTTTCATCACCCGAGGCATCATCGTAGACGCAAACTTGAAGATGCGAGTATGTCTGAGCCAACACGCTTCTAATTGCACGCCGTAGCATTTTCGGGCGGCGGTAGGTGGGAATGACCGCAGTAATAAGCGGCTGAATGGGTGCTTCCTTCATGCATGCTCCTGAAACAGTCTAACGCTTAGTGTTGTGAGCCAACAGTTCCAAAGCTACTGCCGGCTTTGCTCCGACTGTCGCGTGCAAATTCACGCATTTCGGCGCATCTTGAACGCCCCCACACGAACTGAGCGCAGACTCATCTCGACCGTCAGAGGGGGACCAACGTACTCGTCCATCGCCATTGGCCGCACGCCGGGGCTAGTTATTAAGGCGAGATCGTACATGGAGATTCTTGTATCACCGCAGACATGGACTGTACCTTCCATCTCCTTTGGCAGTAGGGACTGAATAGCTCTAGCGACATCATCCGCAAATAGATAAGTTCCAAAGCGGTCAACAAATGCCTTTTCGTAAGGCCATCTTTCTCTTGCCACGAAATTTGTTCTGATGACAAGAGATTTCTTCAGCCCGGAATGCTGCACTACAAATTCTCCCAGAAGTTTCGTGAGGGCATAGAAATTCTTTGGAAACGGCACGTCTTCCTCTGAATAATCGCCTCGATCCCCCGCAAAAACGCAGGCAGTCGAAATAAAGACGAAATAGATATCCTGCCCTACTTCAAGACAAGCTCTTACTAGGTTTTCAACACCATGTACATTTACCTTCCACGCCAGCTCTCTGTTCCGCTCGCATTGCCTAACGTCGGTCAGCGCCGCGCAGTGGATAACCGTACTGAAACTATGTCCTTTCACGAAGTGTCGGACCGATACACAATCGGTAATATCTAAATCCCTGCGCGTCGGGGAAAGACAACCAGAGAATGCTTTGACCAATTCTCTTCCGAGTCTTCCGGTACCGCCAGTGACGAGTATTCTATCCAAGTCTCCCCTCCATCCTTTGGGGTTCCAGAATCATTGCTGATAAGGTCGAGACGGAGCAAGGCGTTTCATCCAGTGCCCTAGGTGAACGCCATTGCTCACTTTGCCCAAGAGCCTCGACAAGCAAGGCGGGGATCACTCGAATGACTGGGCCTCGGCGTCGACTCACGTGTAGAACTCCACTTTCCCCATCTTTTCGAGCAACTCGATAACTTGCTCCTTGGATTCAAGTTGTTGAGCGTTGGCGGAAGTATATTCGTAGCCCGGAGGACGACCATTCGTGTTCATAACGCCCTGGAGCTCTGGGCGTATAATGAAGTAGTCATCCAGTTCCGCGCTTCTGGGCATCTCATGTTCATTTACCAGGACTTCGTGGATCTTCTCCCCCGGCCTTATGCCGGTCACCACCTTCTGGATAGATCTCGGGTCCCCCCCATGTCGGGAAATGATTGCGTCGGCTAACAGGTCAACGGTACAGGCAGGGGCCTTCTTCACGAAGATTTCCCCGCCCGTGGCGTTTTCGATGGCATAAAAAACAAGTGACACCGAATCGTCCAGCGTCAGCAAGAAGCGAGTCATTTCCGGGTGGGTGATGGTTACGGGGCCCCCTTTCCGCACCTGGTCCTCAAAGAGAGGTATAACGGAGCCGCGACTGCCCATCACGTTTCCGTATCGAACGCAGCAGAAAACAGTCGCACCAGGACGCTGATTCTGTGCGCACACGATCTTCTCCATCATCGCCTTGGAAATCCCCATGGCGTTGACGGGCTTAACTGCCTTGTCGGTACTGAGGGCAATGACAATCTGCACTCCCCGTTGGATGGCCGCGCGGCAGACGTTATCCACTCCCAGAATGTTGGTTTTCACCGCCTCCATGGGTACGGATTCGCAGCTGGGAACCTGCTTCAGCGCAGAGGCGTGAAAGACAATGTCAATGCCCTCCATCGCCTGCCAAACTCGGTCATAGTCCCGCACATCCCCAATAATGTATTGAAAATCCGGAAAGTCCCGGCGCATTTCCCACTGCTTCTTTTCGTCGCGGCTAAAGATGACCACTGCTTGAGGCTTGCGCTCAACGATCCTTGTTGCGACCCGGTTCCCGAATGAACCAGTCCCCCCGGTAATGAGCACGGTGGAATTCCGTATCGTTGCCATCAGTCCCCCTCAATTCTTGCTTGTCCTCCCTGCAGATGACGGTTTTTACAGTTGGCAGCCAATAAACGGAATAGGTTCGCCTTGTTGCGGCTGGACACCCATGGCACTGAATGAGACATGATCCCTTAGGTAAAATGCCAGCGGTACAATTGGCAACGGATGCCGAACCCGAGAATAGCGATTCTGGCCAACTCCTCTCAGCATCCCAATAATTCACCTCTTCAATCCGGTCGCCGGCGTCCATTTTCAATTGCTTTCTCTCGGTGCAGTGGCTAAGTATCGCGCCAGCGATCCAATTATCCCTTTCTCAGGAGGATCAAGAACGTAGTTCCACACACCTCCATAGAAAGCAATCGCCAATCCTGCTGTCAGCGCGCCTTTTAGAAAAATAGTAATCTCTAACTTCGCCACGAGATACAGGAGGAGGCCAAAGCCCGTAAGCAGCAGGATACTACGCGAGCAAGGCTTCCGAATGAGCAGCACGGGCGAGAAGGAAAAAACTCTCCACGCCGCACCAAAAAGAAGGACCCCATCGCCAATTACTCGGCATGTCCAGGCAATTGCCGCACCCCGAAGCCCCCAGTGCATGGTCAGTACCCACACCAGGGGCACATAGAAAAACAGCTCTGCCACATGGAACTTGGCAGTGATATCCGCACGCCCTAATCCTTGGAGAAGAGTGAATGGGACAACGAACAAGGACGTGAGAAAGAAGCCGACTGCAAACAACCTAAACACGAATGTGCTGTGCAAGGCAAAGTCTTCGCCGAGCCAGAGGAGCAACAAGTTTCTTGCAAAAAACACGAGAACCAACATCACCGGTCCGACGATTAGCAGCAGGAATTTGATAGACTTGGCATACATGTGCTCCAGTCCGTCCAGGTCGCCTGCAGAACGCAGGGAGCTGAAAGCGGGAAACAAGGCGGTCACAAGACTCCCATACAATACCGACAGCCGGGCAACTGCCTCGTAAGGCGCCGCATAGTAACCAATCGCGGAAACGGAAAGCAGCGAGCCGATCAGGAACCGGTCCGCGTAAACTAACACTGGTGAAACCACATTGGTAACCGTCAACCAGCCACCGTAGGCTGCGAGTGGGCGTAGAATCTTGGACTGAAACGAAAATCGAATCGAATGCCTGAGAACTGGAAAGATCCTGAAGCAAACCAACAGATACGCTAACGTGGAGCCCAGCCTAGCCAGAACCAACAGTAGGACGATCCCAGGCAGCCGCAGGCCAAAAGGCAGAGCGATGGCCGGCAAAAGAAAGACTGAGATGCTAGCAGGGACCTTGATAAAGTTAACCATATCGAAGCGCTGGCCTGCCTCCAGCACGCCCCGGAGGCTGTTACTTGCCAGTACAAAAGGAAGCGACGCGGCAAGAATGAAAAAGGTGGTTTTCGTCTCCCCAACCAAGGAAGAGGGAATCTTCAGGATCCTGTCGACCAGAAGAGGCGTGAGCGCCCCCACGAGCAAACCACCAGCCACGCCGGAGAGCACCTGAAATCCGAGGGCCGTCCAGACTACCCCGGGCAGCCGATCCATTTCACCTCGACCCAGGCACTCCGCTACGAACTTGGTTGTGGCACGTCCCAGACCCAAATCGAAGAGGCTGAAATAACCGAGGAGCAGCCAGGCAAGTGACAGGATGCCGAACCTTTCAGTCCCTAGGCCTCGGACGACATACGGGATGGTGGCAAGCCCCACAAGTAGGGGAATTACCTGCCCGATGAGGTTCAAGGCGGTATTGCGCGCCAGAAGTGTGCCGTGGATTTGAGGTGTTTCTGCCATCAAGCGATCCTGTTGGGCTAGAAAAATGCCGCAGCGATCGCGGCACGCCTGTACTCTACAGAACAGCCTCTCCTAGGGGTGGCGAAAGGAAGCAAGGCAGGCCCAGTACCACATAACAGATCGGGATACCCAGTTCAACCACATCGATGAGAGAGTCGCCAAAGGCGCTGGTGTCCGCCTACGTCCCCTCGTGGTGTTCGGACCCTTCCTCAGAGCGCGGGCCATCCCCGTAGCCGTACCCATAGCCGTACCGGTAGTAATCCCCGTAGCCATAGCCACCTTTCCGCAGGTCTACATCGTTCAGAGCCACGCCCAAGATGCGGGCGCCAGCATCATAAAGCAGCGAACGGGCGCGCCGCACCGCGTCGTAAGACGTCTCGTAAGCGCGAACCACCAAAGCCACGGCATCCGAAACGGTTGAAAGTATGCGGGCATCCGCTACGCTCAGCAAGGGTGGCGAGTCCAGAATGACGTACTCAAATTCGCCCCGCAATCTCCCCAGAAGTCCAGCAGCCAACGGCGAGGAAAGCAGTTCCGCGGGGTTGGGGGGAATCGGGCCGCAGGGAACGACGCTCAAGTTTGCCACGCCAGGCACAGGCAGGATGGCGTCTCGCAGCTCCACCCGGCCCGTCAGGCACTGCACGAACCCCGGCTCGTTCGGGACGCCGGCCGCCCGATGGCACGCCGGCCGTCGCATGTCACAATCCACGATGACTACCCGGCTCCCGAGACTCGCCAGCATAGCAGCCAGATTGACAGCCATTGTGGTCTTCCCCTCACCCGGCAAC
>Ga0315289_10003486_pt1 | contig 23798 bp, 10 predicted proteins | sample YL17G11_40_MG_FD_203452 | JGI IMG/M metagenome (GOLD analysis project Ga0315289, IMG submission 203452) | Sediment microbial communities from Yellowstone Lake, YNP, Wyoming, USA - YL17G11_40 | ecosystem: Environmental > Aquatic > Freshwater > Lake > Sediment | place: USA: Wyoming | collected...
CGCGAGGCGCAGCTGCGGTCGGCCGACGCCGACGCCGCCGCGGCGAGGGCGTCGCGCGTCGCCGCCGAGGCCGCGGCCCTCGAGGAGGAGCGCGGGCGCCGCGCGCCCGACGCGGCCTCGCTCCAGTCCTCGCTGAAAGACGCAGAGAAGAAGGCCGCGCAGGCGACCGAGCGCATCAACGAGGTCGAGGACCGGCTCTTCGCGGTTTTCTCGTCCAAGGTGGGCGTGCCCAACGTCCGAGAGCACATGGAGCGCTCCGCGGCGGCCGCGGCCGAGGCCTCGAGGAAGCGCCTGGCCCTCGAGGCGCAGCTGGCGAGGATCAGGCACCAGCTGTCGTACGAGCGGCGGCGCGACCTGGCCGCCCCGGCGGAGCAGGCGAGGGCCGAGCTCGACGCCGCCGCGGCCCGCCGCGCCCAGCTCGCCGACGAGGAGAGAGGCGCCGCCGCGGCGCTGAAGGAGGCCGAGGCGGCGCTGAGCAAGGCCGCGGCCGAGGTGAGCGAGCTGAGGGCGCGCGCCGACGCCGCGGAGAGCTCGGCGCGCGACGCGAGGAGGGGCGCGGCCGCTGCGGCGGCGAGCGCGGCGGAGATCAAGGCCGGGATCGCCGCCGCGGCCGCGGACGCCGAGGCCGCTGACGCCAGGGCGCGTGACGTGCTCGAGGCCGCGGAGATGGAGCAGGTGGCCTTGCCGCTCAAGGAGTCCCGCGGAGCGGAAGAGGAGGAGGAGGAGGAAGCAGGAGCGACCGCAGAGGAGGAGGAAGCGATGGATACGGGCGAGGGGGACGACGGCGAAGGAACCCCCGCGGCCCTCCGCCGCCGCCGCCCCGGCGCCCGCCACGACTTCTCCCGCCTCCCGCGCGCCCTCACCGCCACGGCGGCTGCCCGCCCCGCCGAGCGCGAGCGCGCCGACGCCGAGCTCCGCCGCGAGCAGGAGGCCCTCGCGGCGCAGCTCGCCCGCGGCGCGCCCAACCTCAAGGCGCCCGACCAGTACCTCGCCGCCAAGGACCGCGAGCGCGCCCTGGCCGAGGGCGCCGACGCAGCCCGCGCGAGGGCAGCGGCGGCCGCGGACACCTTCGCGCGCGTGCGCGCCGAGCGCGCCCTGCGCTTCTCCTCGGCCTTCGAGCACGCCGCCTCGGCCGTCGATGACGTCTTCAAAGATTTAACAAAGTCCGACGCGCACCCCGCGGGAGGCTCTGCCTACCTGAGCTTGGAGCACGCCGACGAGCCCTACCTGGGAGGCGTCCGCTTCGTCGCGATGCCGCCAGCCAAGCGCTACCGGGACATGGACGCGCTGAGCGGGGGAGAGAAGACGCTGTCCGCCCTGGCGCTGCTGTTCGCGGTGCACTCGTTCCAGGCCGCGCCCTTCTTCGTGCTCGACGAGGTCGACGCCGCGCTCGACGCCGCCAACGTCGCGCGCGTCGCGCGCTACGTCCGCGCCAAGACCCGCGAGGGGGGCCAGCGGGGGCGGGGAGGCGGGGCGGGAGCGGCTGCGGCCGTTGACGCGCCGCCGCTGCAGGCCATCGTCATCTCGCTGAAAGACGGCTTCTACCACCACGCCGACGCGCTGGTGGGCGTGTGCAGGGACCCGGACACCTCGGCGTCGGGCACGCTGACGTTCGACCTCGACAGGTTCGGCGAGCCGTGAAGAAGTTCGAGTTTTTTTTTTTTAGTCCTCCTTCGCTTCCTCTCTTGTCCTTTCCTTGTTCCCCCCACTTTTACCCCCTCCCTTCCACACTTGCACTTACCCCCCCCCCCCCCCTTTTTCTAGACTGATACAATTACAACGAGAGAGAGAGAAAGAGAGAGATGAATGAAATGATTTTTGGAGAGAGAAAGAGAAAAGAACACACGAACCATGCATGAAAAAAAAGGAAAAAAAACTGACTTTCAACAATACAAGTTCGTTCTAGTTCTCTCCCTTTTCCTCTCTCCCGATCTTTTCCCTTCTCATTTCCCTTCTCGCACGGCCTCGGCGACGGCCCTCGCGGAATCCTCCCGGAACCTGGCCTGCAGCACGCGCACCAGCGGCAGCGTCAGCAGCGAGAGCGCCGCCGCGGGCCGCGAGAACGACGCGACCTCGAACCAAACGCCGCCTTCTTCTTCTTCGTCTCCTTCGTTCAGAAAGACGGAAAAGCTCTCTGCCCCGGCGAGGACGTGCGAGGAGCAAGTGGTCGCCCTCACCGAGAAGGAACGGCCCGGGGAGAGAGAGGGAGGGCGGCGGCGGCGAGGGGCGGAGGAGGAGGAAGGAGGAGAGGAGAAGAGTCCCCGTTGTCGCCGCCTCGAACCCTCTTCTCCTCCTCCTGCTCCGCCGCCTCCGGAGAGAGCAGGAACCCCCCCGCGAGCCCTCCCTTCCTTCCCGACCTCGACGATCTCCAGGGGGTTGACTATCCAGAGCGGCAAAAAGGGCAGGAACGGTCCCGCGGCCCTCGCGGCGATGACGAGGCCGGGACCGTCACTTTCGCCGTCGTCGCCGCCGTCCTCCCTCTGCCGCCCCTGCCGACGGAGCAAGCTCCATCCAGGGAGCTGCTTCGGCTGCGGCGGCAGCCGGGGCTTGCTCGTCGAGACCCAGGGGAGAGCATCGGCATGCTGCCACGAGGCCACCGCCTTGACCGCGCGGTCGTAGTCCTCGCGGCCGGTCCCGACCTTGTATTGTTGTTTGGGCGAGAGGGAAGAAAGAGAAAAGAGAGAGAAGGTGAGAAGGAGAAAAAGAGAGAAGGAAGAAAAAGAGAGAAGGAAGAAAGAGAGAGAAAGAAGACCAGAGACTTGTCTGTCCTTGTTCTCTCTTTTCTCCCCTTCCCCGATATTTCTTACCTTGAACGCGTAATAGTCGTGAAAGTACCAGCGGGGCCAGGGCCCCGTGGCCGGGTCGACAGACTCGTGCGGGTGGTTGGGCCTTTTTGATTATTGTCGGAAGAAAGAAGAGGGAAGAGAAAGAGGAAAGAGGTTGAGGTCGAGTTTTTTTCCCCTCCTTTCTTTCAGTTGAAGGTCAAGCCAATTGTTCATCATTGCTCTCTTTTCCTCTCTGTTCCCTACCTCCCTCGACCTCTCTTTATCGCAGACGAGAAGTCTTGCGGTTCTGGACCTCTGGGAAGGAGCTTTAGTCCGGAGAGGCCCAGCAGGTCGAAGAGAGGGGAGAGCATCGTTTCGACCCGCTCTTTTCCAATGCCTTTTTCAAAGAGCGTTGTGATTCGAGTTCACTGCGGATGCTCTTAGTCGACAAGGACAGGATTTCTGTTTTTTTTTTTTGCGCGAAAAGGAGCCCGGGGAGGGAGTAACCAGTTCTCTCCTTCCTGGAAGCGTACGGACGGGCACTCTCTTGGACTCGCCTCTGCTCGGCGCCATGGAGCCGCCGGCGTTTGCCGAGGGAAGGTGCGTCGAAGAATGAAAGAAAGCGAGAAGAGCAGATTTCTGATGCCAACAATGGAATTGTCTTTGAAGCTTTACCGCCCTCTTCGAGACGCTTTTTTCTTTTTCCTACCGTCGCGATGCAAGCAGGAGAAAGCAAAGACTCTTTGCAGGTGGATTATATATTGCTTGCATTCCCGAAACCTTTTGTTTTCGGGAGACGATGATTGTCGTCGTCGTCGTCGTCGTCGTCGCCATTGCTCAACCTCGTCTCTCTTCGCTTCAAACAAAAAAAACACGCAAGGCCCCCTCCCCCGCCTCTGAGCACCTCTCCGCCAGAGATAGAAGAAGACTTCAGCCCTTCGCCCGATGGTGCTTTGCTGTCCCCCTCCGGATCGGTGCGCGGAGGCGCGGGGGTCGGGAGCGGGGCGAGCAGTGTAGTGAGCGGGGCTGGAGGCGACAGGCCGCCGTTGCCGCCGTTGCAGCAGCAGCTGCCGCCGCCGCAGCAGCTGCCTCCTCCGCCTTCCCTCAAGCCTCCTCCTCCCCCGTCCGCCGCAGACGTGCGCAGCGGCTCCCCGTCGCTTGCGGAGCAGATCAGCTATGAATATCACCAGCATCAGCACCAGCAGGAAATCGACTTGAGCGACTTCCACCAAGAGCAGCAGCAGCAGCAGCAGTTTCAGCAGCAGCAGCAGTTTCAGCAGCAGCAGCAGCAGCAGCAGCACGTGCAGCAGCACGAGATGCTCCATCCCCCTGTCTCCAACGGCGGCGTCGGCGACAACGACAGCAGCGGCGCCGTCGCCGCCATCGTGCTCGAGGCGCACGCCGCGGCCGCGGCGCACCGCGCGTCGCTCGCCGAGGAGCAGGCGGCGCACGCCGCAGCGCTGGCGAGCCGCGCGGCGGCCGAGGCCGCGGCGGCGAGGGCGGCGGTGGCGGAGGTCGTTCCTCCTGTTCCTCGGCAGCCGCTGCCGCTGCCCCTGATTCCGCTGCAAAACGCCGCCACAGGGACCCCAGAGATGCTGCAGATGTTCCTCGAAGGAGGAGTCTCGGCAGCGGTAGCAGGAGCTGCTGCGGGGACCGACGGCTCCTCTGCCGCCCCGGCCTCAACGCCGCCGCCGGCCACCTCGGTGACGGCGGCTGTCGCCGCTGCGCTCTCGCGGTGCAGCTCGTCGGCCGAGCTCGCGCGGCTCCTCTCTCCTTCTCTGCATCCTCCTCCTCCTCCCGCGACGGCAGCAGCGCCAGAGCATCATCATCATCATCATCATCAGCAGCAGCAGCAGATCCGCGGGCCGCTGCCCCCAGAGGTCGCCGCGGCTCTGGACTCGGCGGGGCTCGCAGGGCCCGCGCTCCTCCCTCCTGCGCTCCCTCCGCTGTCGCCGCTTCAGCAGCAGCAGCAGCAGAGCGTCGACGTCGGAATGGCCCCACCACCCCCTCCGCCCGCCGTGGTGCCCTCTGTCAGCGCGCCCTTGGAAGATGGTTCCCCGCTGGCGGCGCCGCTGGCGGCCGCCGACTCTTCTCCCGGCGCGAACGCTGCCGCCGTTGCCGCCGCCGTCGCCGCTGTCAGAGACGGGAGCAACGGCCTCCACCACGGCGACGTCGCGGCCTCCGCCTCCGTCGACCTGGCCTCGCTCGTCGCCGCCGTCGCGCAGCAGCAGCACCGGGAGCAGCAGCACCAGGAGCAGCAGCTGCAGCAGCAGCACCGCGAGTGCGAGAACCGCAGCGAGCTCGACCTCCAGCACCGGCAGCACGAGCTCCAGCAGCAGGAGCTGCTCCAGCAATATCACCGGGAGTCCAACGATTTGGCGGTGGTGGCCGCCGCGGCGGCCGCGGCGACGATCGCGCAGCAGCAGGAGGACCAGCGGGAGCGGGAGCAACTGGAGCGGGAGCAGCGGGAGCAGTGCGAGCGGGAGCAGCGGGAGCACCGGGAGCTCCGGGAGCAGCGAGAATCGGTCCCCCCTCCCTCGGCGCCCTCGTCGACCTCTTCGGCGAACAACACTTCCGCCTCCGCTGCCCCCTCCGCCGAGAAGCTGAAGAGAGAGGTCGCGAGGCTCTCCACCGATTCCGAGCGACTCGAGCGCGAGGTCTCGAGGCAGCGCTCTCTGCGCGAGACCGAGCGCCTCGAGGCAGCGGAAGCTAAAGAAAAGCTCCGCGCCTCGTGGGCCGCCGACCGCGATGACTTTGCCCGCGTGAAGGAGCTCTTGAAGAAGAAAAACGCGGAGCATCACGCGCACGCCGGGAGGCTCGCGGCGAGCCTGCGAGAGGCCGAGGGGGTGGCGAGGGGCCTGAGGGAACTGTGCGTGCGGAGCGGGGTGGCTCTTCCGGCGGAGCTGGACGGCGCTGGCGGGAGCAGCGCCGGGAACGCCGCGGCAGCGGAAGCAGCAGCGGCGGCGGCGGAAGCGGAAGCGGCGAAAGAAGAGGAGAGCGACGACGACGACGACGACGACGGGGCTCCTTCCTCCGCTTCTTCCTCTGCTGCTACTGCAGCAGCTGCGACGGCCAATGACACAGCCACCGCGGCGATAAACCAGCTGGTCTCGGCGCTGTCGGAGGCCGGGCTCGGAGGAGGAGAGAGAGCAAGAGGCGGAGGGGAAAGGAGCGGCGACGGGGCGAGCGCCGACGGCGACGGGACGACGAGCAACCCAGCTGCGGCGGCAGCGACGGCCGCGGCGGCCCTCGGGCAGCTCGCCGCCGCCCTCTCTGGCGCTGCCGCCGCTTCTTCTTCGAAGGACGTGACCCCGGCACCGACTCGGCCCCCGCCGGAGAAGGAGGAAGAAGAAGGAGAGAAAGGGGAGTAGGAACAAAAGAACGAAAACGAAAAATTTGAAAAATTTGAGACACACTTGCCCCCCCCCCCGAAGTTATAGGAGTTTTGTATTTTTCACTTTTTACATTTCCCGTTCGACCTCCCGCTTTTGCAACGCCACCTTTAAAACCCCCCTCTGTAACAAAAAAAGAATACATAAGAACGAACGCGCCCTTGTGCGCCTGCGTTTTTTTAGGAACGATTCAAAGAATCAATCAATCATTTTCTCAAAGTCCCCTCCCCTCTGGTCCGCGTCCGCACGCGAAGGATCCTGCTGTTGGCCGCGATAAACAGGTCTTCCCCTTTTTTTCCGCCAAAGGCCACATTGCCAAGCTTATCGCCGACCACAATCTTGCCCAGGAGCGTCTCGAAGCGCGGGCTGAAGACATAAACAGAGTCGATCGCGGAGGCAAAGACGTTGCCTCTCTCGTCGAGCTTGAAGCCGTCGCAGGCGCCCACGGTTCTCCCCGCTGCCCTGGCCTTCTTGAGCTCTTCGGTGACGTCGAAGAGCTTCTGACCTCCGTCCTCCTCGAGCGAAGGGAGCGGAGGACGGAGGTCAGAAGCTCGAGTGGCGGCCGCGGCCCGGGCAAGCGCCGCCGCGGCCGCCGAGGCAGACGGAGCGGAAAGGGAAGAAACGGGGCAAGTCCTGTTGTTGCTGTTGACGCTTTCGTCGCTCTCGTTCTCTTTCTTCTTGACGACTCTCCCCGAAACGCGATCGACGGCAAAGCTCGCCCAAAACGACGCCTCTTTCCCCGAGTTGGAGACGAAGAGCGTCTCCCCGTCGGGGGAGAACGCGAGCCCGTTGGGGCTCGACAGCGCCGAGACTTCCAAAGTCACCGCGCAGTCTGCTGCTGCTGCTGCTGCGGCGGCGGGCTCTCCCTCCACGGCCTCTTTGTACGCCGCGGCCGGAATCCTGAAGACGCCCTGGAACATTAGCTCCTTCTTCGGATCATCGTCGTAACCCTCGAGGCCGTAGACCGGGTCCGTGAACCAGAGGTCGCCGTTGAGGGGGTTGAAGGCCAGGTCGTTGGGCGAGTTGAAGCGCTTGCCCTGGAACCTCGAGGCGACGGCGCGGAAGGTTCTGCCGCTGCCGTTGTTGCCTCCGAGGACCTCGGAGAGCGGCAGGCGGGCTATCTGCCTCTCGCCGTGCTGCGCCGCCACGAGGTTCCCGAAGGCGTCGAGGGCCAGGCCGTTGGACCCGGGCTCCCACATGGGCGCCTCGGAGGCGCTCAGCCAGCCGCTCGGCCTCACAAGCTCGGCGACGACAGACCCAGGAGGCGACGACGTCCCGTGCCCCTTCTCCGTCTTCGTCTTCTCTGTGTCCTCCTCCTCCTCCTCCCTCCAGCTGTAGATCGCGTTGTCGCGCACGTCGCTGAACAGTAAGGTGTTCTCGGACGGCCAGAAGACCGGCCCTTCGGTCCAGAGGCGGCCGCGGACGAGGACGTCGACGGCGTTGAAAGAAGCGGCCAAGTTTTCGGCGCCGAGGAGCGCGTCCAATCGCGGGTCGAGCCTCTCGATCGAGACGCCGCTGCTTCCTTCGTCGAGCGCTGCATTACTAGACGTCGTCATCATCGACAAGAGGACGTACCCGAGGCAGAGAATCGAGAAGGCGAACATCGGCGGCGGTGCGCGCCGCCGCGGAAGATGCATGTTTGCTTCTTCTCCTTAGCGAAGGAGAAGCTAACACGCGATTGTTTTCTTCCTCGGTTGTGATTCCCCCTCTCTCTCTCTGCTCCCTCAAACTCTTCTCTCTCAAAAACGTCCTTCAGTCCTTTTCCTTTACAAAATTTCCGCTCTTTCACTCCGCGGGGGAAAGCCTCGAGAGCAGCAGCACCAGCAGCACGCCCGCCGCGGCCCCGCCGAGGTGCGCGACGTGCCCGACCGTCGACCCGGCGCCCGTCACTGTCCCGCCGAGCGCCTGGGACCTGACCTCCGAGAGGACCCGGGGCACGACGAAGGAGGCCAGGGTCGCGCACTCGAGCAGGCTCCTGAAGTTGAGGGAGACCTTGCCCGCGACCGCCACGGCGAAGAGGCCGAACACGGCGCCCGACGCCCCCAGCGAGACCGCGTTCCGCGGGCCGAAGAGCAGCGAGGCGAGGCTCGCGAAGAGCGCCGTGACGAGGTAGTACAGCCAGACCGCACCGGCGCCCTCGGCGAGCTCGATGTCCCGCCCGAAGACCAGCAGAGAGAACAGGTTGCCGGCGAGGTGCTGCAGATCGAGGTGCAGGAAGGAGCAGGTGAGGAGCTGCCACCAGCGCGGGCGCGAGTGGCTGAGCGCGAGCGAGGAGACGAAAGGGGAGAGGGAGCGACTGAAGGGTCCGACGAGTCCTTGGCTGGCGAGCGTCGCGACGACGAAGACGGCGACGTTGAGGAGGACCAGAAGGAAGGTACCTCGCCCCTGCGGCGGCCCCAGAAAAAAGTTGTTGCTGCTGTCGCTGCTCTTGGAGGCGGAAGCGGAGGCGGAGCGAGGTGACAGAGGCGCAGACGAAGAAGGAGGCGAAAGAGCAGAGGACGGGGAAGAGGACGAAGAGGGCTCGAGGCTCCTGAGGATGCGCTCGATGTCTTCTCTGCTCCTTCCTCCGTCCGGGGGCGTCGGCGGCGCCGCGGCAAGGGGGGGCGCGAGGCAGGGCGCCGCCTGTCGCCGTCGAGGGGCGAGAGGTCGGGAGAAAAGGGGGGTCGAGACAGCGAGCGTCGACGTCTTTGTCAGCAGCGGCGGCGCCGATCGCTGCTTTCCCGTCATCGCCGCTGCCGTCGTCGCACGGAGTCGCGAGGCTCCGCCCACCGCAGAGGGCATCGAAAGCGCGATCCTGTTGGCGACCAGCATTTCGTCCTTTGAAAAGAAAAGACAGCCTGTTCGATTGGCGGAGGCGAAGAACGACTCGAGACGAGATCGGGTGCTCAGAATTTCTCTTTTTTGTGATTTTCTCTTTGCTTGGCGTTTCCCCATACAAGACAACACCAACCAACGTTTTGTCTCTCTCCCTTTCCTCTTGCTCTAGTCCTCGTCGTCCGAGTCGATCACCGCGCGCTTCTTCTTCGGAGGAACAGCAGCAGCAGCAGCACCAGGAGGAACCTCGGTCAAAGAATCTTTCAAAGGCTCTTTGCGTTTCCTGCCTCCTCCGCCCCCTTCCTCGTCGTCGCTGTCGCTCGCCGTCTCCGCCTCGGCCTCCTCCCTCTCCTCGCTCGCCGTGGCCTTCCCGGCCCCTCCTTCGTCCTCGCCGTCGACGATGAAATCCGCCATCTCCTCGTCTTCCCCTCCCTCGTCGGTTCTCTTGCGAGGGCCGCCGCCGGCGAACGCGAGATCCTTCTTGGCGCGGGAGAGGCGAGCGGCGGCGTCGTCGCCGCCGCCGCCTCGGCGAGAGAGGGCCGCCCGCGCTCGGTCCGCAGCGGCGCCCGCCCCTTCCTCTTCTTCCTCCTCGTCCTCCTCGTAGAGGTCGGCGTCGTCGTAGCTCTCGAGGTAGGCTGAGGCGCCGCCGGCGCGGTCCCCGCCGTAAAAGCTGTACTTGCCGCCGCCAGCGCCGCCGCGGGAGCCCGCCCCCCTCCGGCCCCCTCGGCCTCCTCCGCCGCCTCCCCCCTGCGACTGCTGCAGCTTAGCCTTGATCCGCGCCTCCTCCGCGGCATCCGCCTCGGCCTTCGCCCTCGCGGGGTCGACGTGCGTCGCGAAGGCCCGCACCTTCCCCTTCCGCGTCAGGCTGGCCGCGGCGTGCCTCGCCTCGCGCGCCGCCGCGAGCCGCCGCGCCGCGCTCGCCGCGAGCGAGGCTGGCACCAGCGCGAGCCGCCTCTTCAGCGGGGCAAGCACCTGCACGACCGCGCTGTGCGTCGCGGCGGCGAAGGCGCGCTCGCCCGTGCCGGCGATGTCGTGCTCGGCGACGGCGAAGGCCTCGGTGCCGACGAAGAGCGTCGAGCTGCCGTCGGACCACGTGACGAGGCGCGCGTTGGACTCGAGCGCCTCCGCGGCCGCCCCGTCCTCGGCCGCGCCTCCCTGCTGCCGCCGCTGCTGCTGCTCCTCCTCCCCCTCTTTCCTCCGGAAGCGGATCGTGGCGATGGCCTGCGCCGAGGCCTCCGCCGCGGCGCCGCGGGCTTCCCTCTCCGCGGCGGCGCTCCCCGCTCCCTGGGCGTCGCCGGCTGCTGCCGCGGCGAGGGCCTCGGCGATGGCGCTCGGCGGGAACTCGAACGCCGCCGGCTCGAAGGGGGCCCCGACTTCGGCCGCGGGGAACTGGCTCAGACGCATCAGCCTCCAGTCCGCGTCCGGGTCCTGAGGGTGGGCGCAGAGCGGGGCCTGGAGGTCGATCGCGGGGCCCGTGCGTTGTGGCGGCGGCGGCGGCGGAGGAGCAGAAGGAGGAGGAGGTTGAGGTTTTGGCGCCGGCGGGTCGTCGTCGTCGTCGTCGTCATCGCCGCCGTCGCCCGCCTTGTCTCCGTCATCCGCCGCCGCCGCTACCGCTTGGTAGCCGCCGCCTGCCGGCTCTCTCGGGGCCTCCGCCCGAGCGGCAGCGGCGACGGCGTCGGAGGGAGCAGCAGCTGGTGTTGCAGCGGCAGCACTGGCATTCTGATCCGCCGTCGCCGTCGCCGGTGCCGCCTTGTCCCCTGCGCCGCGCTCGTCGTCTTCGGAATCGGATGAGCCGAAAAGGCGCTCCTTCAGATCTTCTTCGGCCATCTCTGCTCACTGAAAAGAGAGAATGTGAGAATAAGGAGAGGGAGAGAGGGGGGGGAGCGTGAGATTCGTTGTGAGAGGATATCAGGAGGAGCAGAATGCTCTCTTCTTGCCGCTGCCGTTTTTGGACCTCCTGCAATTGCTCGCCCTCACTTTTTTCTGCTCTCGGCTTCAAAGCAAACGCCCTCTCTTCGCTTTTGCTGACGGAAGCAGACTGTCTCTCTCTTTCTCGAAGCAGCTGCTACACACCAGCGCCATGCTCTGCGCGTCTGCGGCGGCAGCAGCGCGTCGGAGGGCGTGCTCGCTGTTCGCGAGCTCTTCCTCTTCTTCCTCGTCGTCGTCGATGGTGGTCGTCTCGCTCCCCGCTTCTCTCTCGGCCTTGTTCTCCCCCTCCTTCTCTTCCACTGCTGCTGCTGCTGCTGCTGCAGACCCGCTCGCGCGAGCGCCCTCCCCGGCCTCGCGCGCACCGGCCAAGACCTCGGACCCGAGCAAGGACACGCCCTACGGCCCGGGCCCCCCGGCCGATTCCGTCCTCTCGCGGGAGACGACGCGGCAGGGCCAGGCCTTTGTCGGGGACCTGCGAGGGGCAAGCGCGCTGGGGCTCGGGGACGGGATCACGGACCACACGGCGAAGTGGATGCAGGTAAGAAAGAGAGAAGGAGGAGGGGAAGAGACGAGGCGAGAGGGAGGAAAAGAAAGAAGCAACTTTCATGTGCGGCGGCCATCGAGAAACGATCGACGGGGGGGGGACAAAACCTCGACCTCAACCCCCCTCGCCTTCCCTCCATCGAAACAAACAAAAAAACCTCCCGACCTCCAGACCGACGGCCCGCTCAACGGCAACACCAAGCCCCCCATGGACTTCATCGCCGAGGCCCCGCCCATCAAGGTCCACGGCGCCGTCGTGGCCTCCACGGGGGGAGAAGACCCTGCGCTCGGCTGCCCCGTCGAGTTCATCGATCTTCGCGGAACGTCGAGGGAGAACCCTGCCGTCTGCAAGTACACGGGCAACAAGTACTACAGCGACGACTGGGCCCACGCCCATTAGGAAGGAGTTATTTTTGTTGTGTGTAACGGATTTCAAATTATAAAGACTATTGAATGACGGCCGTTGCCACCGCAGCCGTCGGGTTTTTTTACTTCCGCCGTCGGGTTCCTTCCCTCAGTTACAATACCTTCTTTTTTGAAATCTTTTCTCACATCATCCCCCTCCCCGCCGCCATCATCATAGCAGCCTGCTGCTGCCTCAGCTGCCCCTGCTGCTGCTGCGCAGCCCTCGCCCTGGCCCCCAGATCCCTCCACGCGCCCTCGACGCACCGCTTGACGTCCGCGAAGGTGACGACGAGCATCGACGCCCCGTCGCGAGACAGTAGCAGCACCTTTTCGGGCACCCCGGCGTCGAGCTTGGCGAGGCATTCCGCGACGTGGCCCCAGTCCAGCAGGGGGCTCCCGTCCGCGGCGGGCTGGTGAAACACGTAGTCGCGGAACAGAGACAAAACATAACAGTCCCCGGACTCGCACCAGCGGCGGTCGCGGACGCCGTCGTCCTCCGAGGGAGGGCGCTCGGTCACGGCCGAGAGCCGCGCCAGAGTGCGCAGCATGCGCCCGTGCCCCGCCTCGGCGCGCAGCTGCTCCGCCATCGCGTCCTCCCTCAGGGCCCCCGCGTCGAGCTCCGAGAGCAGCCTGCCCCCCAGGGCCGCGGCGAGGGCGTGCCACGTGGTGATCGCCGAGGGGGCGCGGGGGTTGAGCGGGGGGACGAAGACGTGGGCGGGGCTCGGGTCGGCGTTGAGGAGCGCGGCGACGATCGCGGCAAACTCGGGCGAGGACCGCGCCGCGGCGGCCTCCACCGACAGAGGCGGGAGGGGGCCCCCCTGCTGCTGCTGCTGCTGCTGCTGCTGCTGAGGGCTCACCCCGCCGCCGTGGCACGCCAGGGCCAGGCACAGCCTGCCGACGGCCGCGAGGTCCGCGCCCTGCGACGCCGCCAGCGCCCCGGACCCCGCCGCCGCGCCCGCCGCCTCCCCGGGGGCCAGCGTCGGCGGGATGCCGAGCGCGCCCACCTTCAGCCTGCCGCCGGGCAGGATCAGGACCTTGCTCGCGTGCAGGCAGCCCGGCCGGAGCTCCAGGCCCGCCGTGTGCGCCGCGCGCAGGGCGCACGCGAGCTGCACCAGGTAGGACCACAGCGCGTCCTCGCCGGGGGCGACCGGCGGGATGAAGCCGGCGGAGGCGGCGGCGCCGCCGCCCACGTTCCTGCCGCGCAGGTGCAGCTCGTCGGCGGTCGAGGCACCGGGCAGCAGCTCGTGCGCGAACCACAGCGCCGGGGCCCCCCCGCCCCCCTCGCCGGCCCCGGCGCCGCCGCCGCCCGTGACGTCCTCGGAGGAAACGAAGGCGTGCAGGGGCACGCAGAGGTTGGGGTGCCCGAAGAGCGGGGCCCAGTCGCGGACGGCGGCGAGCGCGCGGGAGGCGAGCTCGGCCGAGGGAGGCGCGCGGCGCGGGTCGAGGCGGCGGAGCGCGACGGCGGTCGCGGACGCGGCGCCGCCCTCGTCGCCAGAGACGCCCTTGACGAGGAGCGAGAGCACCCCCAGCGAGCTGTGGTGCGGGCGCCCCCCCCCCGCCCTCCCTCTCCCTCCGCCGCCGCCGCCGCCGCCGCCACCACCAAAGGAGCTGCTCGCGTGGGCCGTGAAGCCGCCCGCAGCAGCCGGGTGCGCGAAGCGGGAGTGCGAGAGGGCGTGGGGGTGCCCCCCGGCCGACGAGACGTCCTCGAGCGGGTAGAGCGAGTGGTACGGCCCCACGGACGCCGGCATGCCGCGCGGGCCCCCGGAGGCGTCGTCGCCGGCCTGCGCCAGCGCGATCGCGGCGTGCGACTCGGCGAGGGCGCGAATCTCCAGAGCGGAGCGGGCCGCGGCGGCGCGGGCGCGGGCGAGCGCGGAGGCGAGCCCGGCGATGCCTCCGCCGCCGGCCACGCCGCCGCCGCCGCCGCCGCCGCTGGATGCGGCAGCAGCAGAGGAGGAGGCGGCGGCGGCGCGACCGGCGAAGCCTCCTCCCACTCCTCCTCCTGGCCGGTACGCAGAGACGGAGGCGGCCGCTAATGCCGCAGCGGCGGCAGCTGCCGCGACGGTAGCTGCCGCGACAGAGGGCGGCACCGTGTGGAGCTGGTGGTGGTGGTGAGGGTAGTGGCCCTCCGCCGCCGCTCCCGCTCCTGCTGCTCCTGCTGCTGCTGCTGCTGCTTCTGTTCCCTCCGCCGCTGTCATGCTCCCGAGCAAGTCGTCGTCGTCGGGGAGGGCGGAGGAGGAAGCAGCAGCAGCCCCTGCTCCTCCTGCTTCGACCTCGATACTGTGCTGCGCCGAGCGCGGGACGAAGGGCGCGGCCGCGGCCGAGATATCCGATGTCGTCGCCGCCGAGACCGATCCGGGGACGAACGGCGCGGCGTTTACTGCCGCTGCCGTGAGCGGAGCCGCCGAATACGTGAGCGCTGCATGACCGCTGTTGTTCCCACTTCCTCCTCCGGGAACAAAGGGCTTGGCACCCGCCGCGGCGGCCAGAGAGAGGGACGACAGGGAGGGCTGGATCGACGACGACGAGCTGCGGTCGCCGCCGGCTTGGTGTTCGGACATGGCTCCTTTCCTCCTCGTTCTTTCCCCCTGATTCGCGCTCTGACGAGACTAGCGGGTGTGAGAGGTTAAGACGGAGGCCCTGGGATGCCAATCATGAGCGGTGAAGGAGGGGAACAATGCGCAGAGAGAGGTGGAAAGCAAGGAAAAGACCGCAAAAAAAGAAGAAGTGCATGCCCAACTTCTTTTCCGCCGTTGCTAACCCACAGATTCATTTTCGCCCTCTGTTGCCTCTTTTTCTGGGCGCTCCAATCAAGGCTTCCTTCTTCTGTGCCGAGCTCTTGTAGTACCTTTCTCTCCAGTTTCTGTCCTCGCGCCGATAAGAGGAGGTAGAGCTGCTTCTATCCTGAGCAGGCGAACGAGAGAGGGGCCAAGAGAAGAAGGAGGCGGCGAAGAAACAAGCACCCATCACTTTCGACCCGATCGATCTCTCCTCGTCTCCTCTCGACCTCTCTGCTGTTTCCAAAATGATCTCCGCGACCCCTCCTCCTTCGATCGAGGTCTCCCTCTTCGGCGCCGTCGAGGCCCCCTCGACCTCCGCCAAGGCCAAAGAGAACCTCCGGCAGCTCGAGACGTTCCTCGAAGGTATTTCGGGCAGGCCCGGGAGGAGGGTGGCCGAGAGGGAGGTGCGGATAAAGTGCCCAGCGGGCGGAGAGCTGCGGCTGTGCCGGCCGATGAACCTCTCCCCTTCTTCTTCTTCTTCTTCGCCCCCTTCTTCCCGTTCCTCCGTCTTCGACCTATCCTCCGCGGCGATGGAGTGGACCCTGACGCAGGTGGGGCCTCCCGTGCGCGGCCGGGGCGCAGCGACGCTCTCCGCGCTGGCGAGGCCGGTGACGGGGATAGTGACGTCCGAACTCGCTGCTTCGTCTCCCTCGTCCTCCCTTTCCCCCTCCGGCGTCGGCGTCGTCGAGGCCTGCGTCGCCGGAAGGCACGTCCCGGCCTTCTTCGCCTCGGCCGGGTTCGCGCTCGACTTCTCCCCCTCCTCCTCCTCCCCCTCGGGGGACGGCGGCGGCGGAGGCGGAGGAGGAGAGGTCTTCAGGACCGGGAGGCGGTATCGGCTGTTCCGCGGCGGCGGCGGCGCCGGCGGGGGCGGGGGCGCCGGCGCCGGGGGCGGGGGCGGTGCGGGGGGCTCCCTGGGCGCCGCCGCCGCCTCCGCGAGTTCCGGGGCCGCCGGGACCGAGCGGATCTCCAAGGGCGGCGCGAGCTCGGGCGGCAGCGGCGTCGTGGTCACCGTCTCGCTGACGGAGTCCTTCGCGCCGCTTCAACCCGGGGAGTCGCTGGCCTCGGCGCTGAGCCCCGGGGCCGCGGCGGCGGAGGGGGCCGCGGCGGCAGACGCCGCGGCGCTCGGGGCCGCGGCAGCTGCCGCGTGCTCCTCGTTCGTCCCCTCTCTCTTTCCTTCTTCTTCTTCGTCTTCTCCTGCGAGAGCATCGCCCCTCGAGCCCGTCTCCCCGCGCTGCCCGGGGCTCCTCCTCGTGTCGGTGTCCGCGGTGGCGTCGGAGTCGGACTACGCCGCCGCGGCCGCGCAGGTGGGGGCCCTGGCGGAGGCTTTGAGGCCTTGGGTCGAGCTGAGGAAGCAGTGAAAAAGATCACCTTTTTTTCTCCCGTTTTTTTCTTTCTCTCGTTTTTTTCTCTCCCCCGCACTTGTGAAATGAAATGGTAGTTGAATTCGTCTAGTTGTACTGCGTTTCTTGTTTCTACAATGTTGAGTTTTGTCCCGCGCGGGGAGGAGAAAAATAAGGAAAAGTGAAGGAAAAATCTCAGCGTCATCTCTCACTCGCCGTCGTCAGAGAGCAGCAGCGGCCGCAGCAGCGCCGCGAGCGCCGCGTCCCTCGCCGCCGCGGCCCCTCCGCCTCCGCCTCCGCCTCCCGCTTCTTCGTCGCTTTTCCCCTGGAGAGCCAGCCACTTGGACGCGTCCACAGCGAGCACCCTGTAGCCCGCGGCCTCGAGCAGGCGCGCGCGCGCCCTCGCGGCTCCACCCGGGACGCGCGGAGGAGCGAAAGAAGAAGAGGAGGAAGGAGCGCCGCCGTCAAAGTCGCCGTCGTCCTCGTCAGAGTCGAACTCTCGCTTGGCTCCCACCTCTCCTTCTTCTTCTTCTCCGACCGAGGTCATCAGATCCTTGGACTGCAGCATCTCTATCGTGACCCGTCCCCCCGGGAGCGTCACGGCGAGCCTGACGTCGACAAACAGGCGCGGGACGTGCCTCGGGGGCTCGATGGCGGCGACGGACGCGGCGGACGCCGCGGCGGAGGCCGCGGCGGAGGCGTTTCTCCAGAAGCCGCCGTCGACGAGGCGCGCGAGCGACGCCGCGCCCTCCCTCTCGGCCCTGCCCCGCGCTGCGGGGTCCAGCGGCCCCGACGCGGAGAAGAGGGACCTCTTGACCCTCGCCCTGGCCCCAGGGGGCAGGTGGGGCTGCGCGATCGGCTCCGGCGCCGAGGAGGAGGGCCCCTCGCCCGACGAGAAGGACCGCGCCTCCCGCTCCCCCGAGCCTGCCGCCGCCACAGACGACGACGGCGGCGGCGACCAGGCGAAGGGCGCCCCGTCGGAGCCGCCGCCGCGCCGCCGCCGCTGCCTCTCGTCCCAGGGCCTCCCCGCTCCCTCCCTGCCTCCTCCTCCTCCGCCGGCAGCGGCGGCGGCCAGCGCCGCCAGCGCCGAGGCCTGACCGAGCCTCACGAGGTGCGGAGAGCCGAGCCGGGGCCAGTGAGGCGGGAGGCGGGTGCGGACGCTCGAGCAGAGCTCGGCCCAGAGGAGCGAGCCCGCGACGCGCGCGGCGGCGGCGGCGGAGGAGGACGAGGAGGGCGGGGCGCCCTCTTGCTCGTCGTCCTCGTCCGCTTCGCCTCGTCCGCCGTCGTCTCCTCCGCCTCTCCTCTCGGTGCTGCTGCCGCCCGTCGCCTCCCTCGACGCCGCGACCAGGGCGAGCGACCAGAGCGTCCCGACGAGGGAGGCCGGGGCCAGCGCCCGCGCGGCGGCGGCGGCGGCGCCCTCCGAGTGCGACCACGCCTCGGCCATCGCGCCCGCGAGCCGCCTCGTCGCCGCCGACGACCCCCCCGCCGACTCCGCGCACGCCAGCAGCACCGCCGAGGCCTCCCTCGCGAGCGTCGGCGTGGGCAAGGGGGGCGGCGGCGGCCTGCGGGGCCTGTAAGTTGCCAGCGCGGCCCGCCGCGCGGCCTTGGCGGCGCCGGCGGCCTCGCCCGCGCGGCTCGCGCCGCAGGCGCCGCGCACCGCCGCGGCGAGCCGCTCGGACGCGTCGTCCGCGAGCCTCGCCGGGGGGCTCAGGCCCGCGGCGACCAGGGAGGGGAGGGCCATGGCGTAGTCCGCGGTGGTGGCCTCGCCGCGGCGGGCGGAGAGGGCGGAGGAGAGGGCGGTGGCGGCGTCGAGGGGCAGCCAGCAAGGGGACGGAGACGGCGCCGAGGGGCGAGAGGCCCCCTTCCCGCTCCCGCTGCTCCCGCTGCTCCCGCTGCTCCCGCTGCTCCCGCTGCTCCCGCTCCTGGGGCTTCCGAACCTCGCTTCGAGCCTTCCTAGCGACCACAGCAGCGTCGAGGCGTGTCGAGGGGCCAGGGCGTCCCCCCTGCGCACGCTCTCGTCCGCCGCGGCCCGGACAAAGGGCAGCAGGGAGCGGGCGACGGCGGCCCTTGCCGCCGCGAAAGCGGCCGGCGACGAGCGGCGCGCGGAGGGCTCTTCTTCTTCCTCTTCTTCTTCGCCCGCCACCTCTCCCTCGCCGTCGCCGCCGCCGTCGCCGTCCCGCCTCCCGCTCAGGGCCTCCACCGCGAGGGGGGCCAGGACGGCGAACGCCCACGCTGTGTTGGCCAGCTCGAACCCCCGCATCTCCCTGGCGCGGGAGCGGGCCGCGAGGGACAGCTCCCGGAGGAGGTCGGCGGTCGAGCGTCCGGCGCCTGCGTCGCTGCCGCCGCCGCCGCCCGCGAGCCCGAGCCCGCTCCCGCTCCCGCGCTGCCGCTCCCCTCCGGGGACGTGCCTCAGCGTCGCCAGCGCCCAAACGGTGTTGAACACCTCCTGCGGGCCCATCGAAGGCGTCGAGGAGCGGAGAGAGGAGCTGATCCCGGAGAGGATCCCGTCGATGGCGGCGGCCGAGGGGCGGGAGGAGGAGAGGAGCTCGCTTCCGCCGGCGTCGCCGTCGCGGGCGCCGCTCCCGGCGCCTGCTCCTCCCCCCCTGCCGCCCCCCGCTCCAGCCCCGGGGCCGCAGAGCCTCGCGAAGCCCCAAAGAATATTTGACAGATGCTGTGGCTCGAACAGACCAATCGAGGTCGACGACGACGAAGAAAAGGCGTCGGAGGAAGAGGCGGCAGCGTCGGCAGCTGCCGCGAGAAAAGCCCCCCCTCCGCCGCCGCCCCTCCCTCTCCCCCTCCTCGCCGCTCCCCTCGGGACGTGATTCAGCACCCCCAGCGCCCACACGCTGTTAGCCAGGCCCTGCGGCTCGAACGCGTGCATCTTCGTCAGGGCGGCGGCGGCCAGGGCGTCGAGGAAGCGGGAGAGCTGCTGCGGGTTGCTGGCGGCGCTGCCGGTGTAGCGGAGCGCCGCGAGCGACCAGAGGACGTTGGCGAGCGCCTGAGGCGACAGCGCCGCGACCCGCGCCCTCGTCGCCGCCGCCTTGCTCTCTTGCGTTCCTTCTTCACCTTCTCCTTCTCCTTCTCCTTCTCCTCCTTCTTCTCCCCCTCCTCCTCCTTCTTCCCCGCCGAAGTGGAAAGAGCCGACCACCGCGTCGAGCGCCGCTGTCGTCGCCGGCGCCGGGCCCCACCTCGCGAGCGCCCACAGCGCGTTGGCGAGCGGCTTGCCCCTGAAGGACCCGGGCTCGGCGCGCAGGCGCGCGGCGACGGCGTCCCTCGCGGCGGCGTGGATGACGACGGCGACGGCGGCGGAGGAGCCGGCAGAGGACTCCTCGAAGAAGCCGCTGCCGTCCACGGAAGAAGAAGAGGAAGCCGAAGAGGAGGAGGAGGAAAAAGTGGAGGAAGAGGCGGAAGCGGAAGGAGGAGAAGCCAGGGAGCCGAGGCGGGCGAGGGCCCAGGCGCAGACCCCGACCTGCTCCGCCGAGAGGCGCCGCTGCGGCTGCGGCTGCCGCTGCTGCTGCCGCTGCCGCTGCTGCGGCGGCGACTGAGAGCCCTCCTCTCCCTCCTCCTCTTCCAACTCCTCCTCCTCCTCCTCCTCCGCCGCCGCCGACGCCGACGATGAGGAAGCGACAGCGTCCCCGGCGGCCGCCAGCGCAGAAGGGCTCAGCCTTGCACCCAGGCGCGCGAGGCACCAGAGGGCGCCGGAGAGCGCTTCTGGAGGGAGCGAGGCCATCCTCGCGCGGGTCCAAGCGTCGACGGCGTCGAGGAAGGGCTGCGGCGGGGTCCACGGCTCTTCTCCGTCGGAGGCGGCGGCGGCGGGACTCGAAGAAAGCGCCGAGAAGGCCGAGAGGAGGCGGAGGACGTCGTCGGGGGCCCACCCCCGCGAGAGGCCTCTGCCGCCGCCGCTGCCGGAGGCGTCGAGGGCGGCCTCGGCCAGGGCGTCGAGGAGGTCGACCGGCGGGAAGGCAGCGGGGGAGGAGGAGCCGCCGCCGCCGCCGCCGCGGCTGCAGGCGCGGGAGAGCGCCCTCGCGGCGTCAGCGATGTCGCTCGGGGAGAGCAGCAGCGGTCGCGCCGCGGCCCCTCCTCTCCCTCCCCCTCCCGCCGCCGCCGCCGCCGTCGCCAGCGCCGACGCCCTCAGTGGGACCGAGAGGGCCTCGACCACCCCAGAGTCCGCGGCCCCGAGGCGCGCGAGCGACGAGAGCAGCGACGCGGCGGCCGGGCCGCTCATCGCCCCGGCCCCCCCGGAGGAAGGGGAGGGGGAAGCGGCGGCGGCGGCGGCCCGGGCCAGCGCCGCCGCGGCCGCCGAGGCGGCCGCCGCGAGCGCCCCGCCGCCCCCCGCCGCCCCCCCGCCCGCGGCCAGGGCCCAAGCCACGGCGGCGAGGTCCCCCGCAGAGGGAGGAGGAGAAGCGGCAGAGGAGGGAGAGGACGGCGACAGCAGCGAGCCTTTGCCGATGGCCTCGCACGCCGCCGCCAGCAGCGGCGCCGGCAGCGCGTCCGCGCAGCAGTGCGCCAGGCCCCACAGCAGCCTCGCCGCGTCCGGCAGCCCCAGCGCTGAGAGGGCTTCTGCTCCCTGAGGACCCATCGCCGCGACGGCCGCGAGGGCGACGCCCGGGGCGCGGGCGTCGGAGACGCCGCATGCCCAGGCGAGGCGGCTGACGTCGTCGAGCGGCAGAGTGAGCGCGAGAGAGGAAGGAGCTTTCGAACCTGCTGCCGCCGTTGCTGCTGCCGCTGCCGCTGCCGCCGATTCCGCTGCTGCGGAGAGCAGCGCTGGCTCGATGGGCAGAGAGAGGGCCGCCGAGGCCCAGGCGACGGCGGCGAGGGCGCGGGCGGATCCGGGGAGGACGAGCAGAGGGTTCTCTCTGCTCTTCTCGCCGTCGTCGCCGCCGCCTTCGCCGTCGTCGGTTCCTTCTTGTTTCCTCTCCCCTTCGAGCGCTCGCGCCAGCTCCGCCAAGAGCCTCTCCCCTCCCCTGGGGCGCACTCCGAGACGAGCAGCGGCGACGAGCACGTCCGCCGCGGCGTTCACCGCAGCGGAAGCGGCTTTTGTTCTCGCGGCTTTTGTTTTCCTCGCCGCCGCCGCCGCCGTCGTCGCCGTCGTCGAAAGCAGCAGCAAGGTCGAGCTCGGGTCCTCCGCCGCCCTGTCCGCCAGGGCCTGCGCCATCCCCGGGGGCGGAGAGGCCGAGAGAACGACCCCAGAGAGGGCGGGCAGGGCCCCGAGCCTCTCGAAGGCCGCCAGAAGCAGCGCCGCGCCGCGGCCGGAGAAGTCCGAGGAGGACGCCGGGCGCCAGCGGGCCGCCGCGGCCGCGAGCGGCGGCAGCAGGGCCGCCGCGGCCGCCTCCGTCCGCTCCCCGCCCGCCCCCTCCGCGTCGCTGATGGCGGCGATGATCGCGGCGGTGCTCCGCATGCATCCCGCGGCGGCGTCCGGAGGGAGAGCGCGAGCGTGCTCCCGCGCGAGCGCCGCGGCGGCCTCGACGGCGGCGCACAAGGACGAGAGAGGAGGAGCGGAGGAGGCGGCGGCGGCGGCGGCTCGCGCCAGGGCTGCGAGCGCCGCGGCGAGGTGCCTCTGGTCAAACTGTTCTTCTTCTTGGTCGCTTCCTCGAAGCAGCACGGACAGCACTTGCTCCGCGGTGGAGGCCGCTGCGAGCGCGGCGAGGGGCGAGGAAGAAGAAGGGGAAGAGGAGGAGGGACTCGCGTCCTCGCTGCCGCCGCCGCCGCCTCCACCGGAAGAGGCAGGGACGGGCCCGCCTCCCGCCTCAGGCCCAACCCCCGATGAAGCAAAAGAAGAATCGGCTTCTTCCGCGTCTCGAGGCCAGAAAGCCTCCTCCTCCTCTGCCGTTAGCTGGTAGGAGGAGGCCGAAGCTGAAGAGGAGGCGCGGCGCAACGACGAGAAGCCTTCACTGTCCTCGCCGTCGCCTTCGTCATCGTCGCCGCCGCCGAAACTTTTCGCTTCTTCTTCCTCCCCAAAGGGAGAAGGAGTCATCAGCGAGGCAGCGACAGCAGCAGCCCTCTCCGCGGCAACGGCGCGTCTGGCCTTGGCCGCCGCCTCGACCTCCGTCGCCGCCATCGTGATGGCCCGCGCCATCCGAGCCGACTCCGCGTCGCCTCCTCCTCCGCCTCCTGCTCCCTCTACCTCCTCCCCCTCTCCCTCCTCCTCGCCGACGCCCTCCAAAAACGACGGCAGCAGCAGACTCTTCTCCCGCCGCTCCCTCGACCTCGTGAGGACAGACGCGGCAAAGTCGCGGGCGAAGTCGCCGTTTTCGAGGTAGTCCGAGGCCGCTATCCGGTACCGTTCGGCGGCGGATTCCCACGGCGGGAGCAGCGGGTTCTGCTCGAGGCGGACGGCGGTCGCCGAGAGGATGGGAGGGGGAGGAGGAGAGGTCGAGGCGGTGGAAGGTGTCGAGTCGGCAGCGGCGGCAGTATCGTCGTCGTCGTCGCTGCTTGTCCCATGCGCCTTCGCCGGCGGCTTGCGCGGGCCCTGTTTTCTCCGGCCTGAGGCCTGCGAGGTCGCTCGCTTCGTTTTGGAGCCTGTGTCGACGGCACTCTCCAGGGAAGCGGCGTGGGAGTCCCTGGCGGAAGCTCGAGGAGGAGGAGGCATGGAGCTCGACGACGAGGAGCTTGATGCCGCCGCCGACGCTGTCGCTGTCGGTGGGAACCTCTCTCGCGCGGCCTGCGGCTGCCGCCTGCTGGCTCCCCGCCACGCAACAGGAAGCCTCTGGGCGGCGCCGACATTCGGAGCCAAGCCCGGAGACATCGCGTGCAAGTCCGGAGAAGCAGACGCCCTTTGCTTCTTCTCTCTCTTCAATTGGCTTGCTTGAGAGGAAAAAAATAAAAACCGAAGAGCTCGCTCCTTGCCTTGCCTTGCACTTTTTTACGCTGTCGCTTCTCGCTCTCTCTCTCCCCCTCTCTCTCGTTTTTCCCCCCCGATGCCCCCACCACCGGAGCTCGTCCCCTTCCTCGCCCTGGCGAAGGGCGCCCGCGGCCGCGCCGCCGCGGACGTCGTCGCGCGGGCCATAGAGGCGCCCGACGTGCACGTCTTCGGCGAGCTGCTCGACATGCCGTCGGTGAAAGAGGTGAGGGGAGAAGAAGAAGAAACGATGGCAAAACGATCGTGGTTTGTTCGGCGCCCGCCGCACCTCGACCCTCTCTTCTTCCAAACAAAACACCCCCCAAAAACAACAAACACCTCCTTTTCTCGTTCTCTCAGCTCGCCTCCTCCGCGGACCTCGCCCCCTACCACGCCCTGCTCTCCATCTTCGCCTTCGGCACCTGGGCAGACTACAGGAGGGAATCTACGACCCTGCCGCGGCTGAGCGCTGCCGCGGCCGCGAAGCTCAAGGCGCTCACGCTTGCGGCGCTCGCCGGGAGCGGCCGTGGCGGCGACGCCTCGTCGCAACTGTCTCCTCCTGCTCCCTCGGCGCCGTCCCCCGCTGCCTCTTCCCGACGCATGGTCCCCTACTCCGCGCTCGCGGCCGCCATCGACGCCTCGTCGACGCCCGAGCTCGAAGACCTGCTGATCCGCGGCGTGCTGTATGCGGGTTTGGTGGACGGGAAGCTCGACCAGCGGGGCGGCGGGTGCCTGCGGGTGAGGTCGGTGCCGGCGTCGCTCGCGGGTGGCGGCTCTTGCTCTTCCTGTTCGTCCCCTGCTGCCGCTCACGGAGCAGCAGCAGCGGCAGCGGCGGCGGCTTCGGTCGTGGGGGGCAAGTGCCGCGACGTGCCCCCGGATCAGCTGAAGCAGCTCGCCGAGGACCTGTCCGCGTGGAGGGACGCGGTGTCGGTGAGGGGGGAGAGGACCGTTTTTTTGTTTTTTTCCTGTTTGTTCATTCGCTTTTCGCGTTTTTT
>Ga0315289_10003487_pt1 | contig 23798 bp, 24 predicted proteins | sample YL17G11_40_MG_FD_203452 | JGI IMG/M metagenome (GOLD analysis project Ga0315289, IMG submission 203452) | Sediment microbial communities from Yellowstone Lake, YNP, Wyoming, USA - YL17G11_40 | ecosystem: Environmental > Aquatic > Freshwater > Lake > Sediment | place: USA: Wyoming | collected...
CGTTCTTACGCCAGATCCACGAGCTCCGAGCCCAATTCTAGGCACTTTCGCAGAGTCAGATCTCACAATGAGGCAACGATACCTCTTCGGTTAGGTTTCATGATGAAGCAACACGAGCACGTCGACGCAGCCGGCCAGCGGCAGGACATCGATCGGGGGAGCTGGCTGTAGAGGAGTTTGGCGAACATGCACAGGCATACGCGCATCATCACGCTGTTGAGTTTGCTCGTCATCGTGGCGTTGGTCGCGTGCATCAACACCGCGCTCACGTCGACCAAGCCCCAACCGACCGCAACGGTCAAGCCCGAGGCGGCTGGGCAGCCCTCACCCACCGTGCTGCCCACGGCGGCTCCTTCGGCCACGGTCCAACCCACGGTCGGTGCCTCACCTGCCGCCGCGAACCTGCTCGACGTGTCTTCCGACGGGCACACGGCCGCGGTCCTGGTGGGCACGGACCAGATCGAGCTGCTCGACGTCGTCACGGGCCAGCCCCTACGCAGCATCAAGCCCTCCCGGCAGCCGCTGTCCGCGCTTTTTGCGCCTGACGGCAAGACGCTGGCCGTCACTCTGGAGGACATCGCCGTGGACCTGTGGGACGTGCCGAGCGGCAACTTGCTGCGCACGCTGAGCGGCTTTGAAAGCGCCGCACCGGTCTACGGCGTGCAGTGGTCGAGAGACGGGCGCACCCTGATCTGGATCAGCCGGGCCACCGTGCAGCTCATGGACGTCACCACGGGCCAGCTGGGGACGCGCTTCAGCTACGAGGAATTCGTGCGACTCGGTTGCGAAGTGTGTGGGTGAGGTTGGATAAGGGCATTGGATAGAAAAGGAAGGGCTATGCTATCATCCCATAAGCCTGGCTAAGAAGTGCCTGCCCTCAGACCTGCCACAACGTCGGTACTCTTCGTCGAGGTCGCGAGCACAACCAGCAGTGTAGAGGGTCAGCGACCCCTGGTATCCACGGCCAGGCTCCTAGGATTCCTGTCTTCGTTTACAATCCAGCAGAAACGGCAAAAGCACGTGCCGCCCAGCTGGAAGCCATGATCGCCACCGAAGCGAGGTAGTACAGGCGCGGCTTGAGCCTCACCGCCAGTGTTGTCCGTGCGAGGCGCTCTCCAAGTAGGTAGCCGATGGGGAAGAGCACCACGGACGCAACCGCCCATGGCAGGACCTCCGCCACCAGGAACGCGCTCAGCCCGCCGGCCCGGCTAAATGGTACCAGGTAAGGGCACGGCGCCAGGCGCAGGCCCGCGAGGTAAAAGCTGCCTGCCGCCAGCAGCGCTGCCGAGGCCCCGCCGCCCACACGGGCCGGGGTTCCTTGGTGGAGCCTCTTTCCGTACAGGAGCAGGATGGCGGAAAGGGCTAGCGCCTGCAGCCCGACCGCGAGACATGAGTTGGCCTTGCACGCCACCGAGACGTGCAGAATGGGCACAACAAGTTGCTTACATAGCATGGCCACGACGGCCGCTCCAAGCGGCATCCACGCGCTCCTGTAGGCTGCTAGCCCGATGGCGAGCAGGCCCATTCCTATGCCCGTCAGCACCGCGGCCCGGTACGGAATTCCGGATGCTCCCAGCAGGCCGCCCAAGACTACCTCTGAGAACCCCCACAACGTTCCCAGGACTACAATGGCCACGGCCAAATCGGCCGGCCGTGCCTTCTCCACCCGTCGGCTATTCATACCCACTCCTCTCCTGATTGTGTAGTCGCTACTTTGGTGCCGACGGACCTCAAAGGTGTGCCGAAAACCTATGGAGACTGGCAGTCATGGCTAGGCCGATGTGATTCGCGTGCCGGTGCGGCCATCGAGAGCGTCCGCTGCCTTGTCCAGTGAGGTGATGATCGCTTGCTTGCCGCCCCATTCCAAGAAACGGATGCACGCTTTTACCTTGGGCCCCATGCTCCCCGCCAGGAAGTGCCCATCGGCCAGGTACTGCTTCGCTTCGGGGATGGTCATCGCGCCGATTTCCTTCGCGTCAGCCTTGCCATAGTTCAGACGCACCTTCTCCACGTCGGTCAGGATGAGGAAGACGTCAGCCATGACGACCTCAGCCAACCGCTCGCCGGCCAGGTCCTTGTCAATCACCGCTTCCACGCCGTGGCTATGACCTTGCCGTTCTTGCACGACCGGGATGCCTCCACCCCCCGAAGCGATTACGATGATTCCGGCGTCTACCATGCGCTTGATCGCGTCGCTCTCGACGTTCGCGATCGGGTCAGGCGAAGCCACCGTGCGCCTCCACGGTCGGTCGCCGTTGGGTTTCACCTTCTTGATGATGTATTCGGGGTGCTCCTGCTTCAACTTCTTGGCCTCTTCCTCCGTGAAGAAGTTGCCCACCGGCTTGGAGGCAGCATCGCCCAGGAACTCCGGATCGTCCTGGCTCACCAGCACCTGGTTCACTACGGCGCAGACCGGCACGTTCAAACGCGCGTCTTTCAAGTAGTTGGTCAAGGTCTGCTGCAGCATGTAGCCGATCTGGCCCTGCGTCATTGCTCCTGCCACGTCCATGGTCTGAGCCGGCACGACGGCTTTGCCCAGGTCTTGCTGCACGAGCAGGTTGCCGGCCTGAGGACCATTGCCGTGCGTGATGATGAGTCTGTCCTCTGGCTTCATCCGGCCCACAATCTGCGCAATGAGCCTGGTCGTTGTCTTGCAGTTGAGAAACTGTTCCTCGGTCGCGCCCGCCTCGTGAGCCTGTTTGATTGCGTTGCCACCCAAAGCGATTAGTAGCCTCATTTCGAATCTTCTCCTCTAGAATGTTGTCGTTGATTCACTCTCGCCCGGTAACTAGAGCCAACAGTGCCATGCGGATCGGCACGCCATTGGCCGCCTGGCGAAAGTACGCTGCACCTTCGTAGCCATCCACTTCCGTGCCAATCTCATCCATCCGGGGCAGGGGGTGCATGATGGTAATGCCAGGCTTGCCCTGACGCACCAACGCCATATCCACCACGCAGGAACCCTTCAACCGCTCATACTGGGCTGGGTCCTCAAACCTTTCCCGTTGGATCCGTGTCACATAAACCACATCGCTTGCACGCACTGCGGCTGCTAGATCACTGTCCTCACGGATCTGTGCCCCTGCCCTGCGCAAATCCGCGCTAATCTCCGCTGGCATCTCCAGGCCAGGCGGCGAGATCAGGAGAAGCCGGACACCAAAACGAGTCAACAGGTACGCCAAGGAATGGACAGTGCGCCCGTTCTTGAGATCTCCCGTCAGGCTTACGGTAAGCCCTCGCAGTGAGCCCCTTTCCTTCTGAATGGTATAGACGTCCAACAGCGCCTGAGTGGGGTGCTGTCCCGCGCCATCTCCAGCGTTAATGACTGGCACCTCGACGGCGTCAGCCGCCTCCTGAGCCGAACCCTTTCGTGGATGACGAATCACGATGACGTCAGCATAGCCCTCCACTGTCCGCACTGAGTCAGCCAGCGACTCGCCTTTCGCCGCCGACGAAGTCTGAGGGTCCGCCACTGTGATCACCTGCCCTCCAAGCCGCAACATGGCGGTCTCGAAGGAAAGCCGGGTCCGCGTGCTTGGCTCAAAGAAGAGGGTCGCCAGGATCTGGCCTTGCATGTTCGCCAATCGGTCCCCTGCCTTGAGTGCGCCCTCAAAGCGAGTTGCCGTCGACAGGACAAGGCCCAATTCCTCATCCGAGAGCAAGTCACTGCGTAGAATATCCTTCCTGCACAAAATGGACATGGTTCAGAACCTCCCTAGACTGATGATTTGATGGAATGTCCGTTTCTTCGACATTCGGTGGGCTGCTCCAACGACTTTGCATCCAGCATCACAACAAGCACGCCAAACGCGAAAGCGCCTCCTCAATCTCCTCGGGCGTCAGGCTGCAGAACGGGATACGCAGGAAGCGCATTCCCTCCGCCGCCGTGGGAAAGAAATCCTGTCCGCTGGAGAGTCTGAGCCCTGCTCGCTCGGCCCGAACACGCAGAGCTGCCACGTCGCTCCCGTCAGGGAGAGTGACTCCGACAAAGAAGCCGCCTTCTGGCGTGGCCCAAGTGGCGCCGGCAAGGTGCTTGTCCAGTCCGGACAGGGCGGCCAGCAGACGTGGATGATAGACCGTTCTCAGGCGTCCGATGTTGGGCTCCAGCAAGCCACGGAGGCAGTACTCGTAGACCAGGCCCTGCGTTGGGAAAACCGGGCCGATGTATGTATCCACTGCCCAAGCGGCCAATGCAGCGACTGGCTGTGTAGGCCCAACCAGATAGCCAAGTCGCAATCCAGGTGCAAGCACTTTCGAGAATGATGACACATGCAGTACTCGGCTTGGCGCGAGAGACCAGATTGTGGGAACCTCCTGGCCTACGTAGCGGAGATGCCTGTACGGTGCATCTTCCACAATCCAAAAGCCATACTCTTCAGCCAGGGCAGCCAGCCGCTTTCGCTTGTCTAGCCCGGTGGTAATCCCTGTCGGGTTCTGGAAATCCGCAATTACGTATAGAAGCGCTGGAGTGCCGCGTTCCAATTCGTCTTCGAGAACCTGCAAGTTCAATCCGTCGTCTTCCATAGGAATGCCCACGATCTGGGCCCCGGCTCTCCGAAGCAGAGTCAGAGCTCGATCATATGAAGGTGATTCCACAAACACGCGAGCGCCTGGCTGCAGATGGGTCTGAATGACGAACCAGAAGATCTCCAGCGAGCTGTTGCCGGTGAAGACCTGAGCAGGTCGTACTCCATATTGCTCAGCCAGCCATGCGCGAAGGGGAGCATATCCCGGTGACCTGCCATACTGAAGGAGCGCGTTCGAATCGCGCCGCAGGGCTGCCTCTGCGCAGCATGCCAACTCGTCCAGGGGGAAGGCCTCTACCGGTGGCACTCCGCGGGTCAGGTCAAGAATCGTTCTTCGCAACGCCGCACCTCCAACGATGAGATGAGAATCATAGTATGAGAGCCAGCAACAGCAGCTTCCGATTCATGGCAGCAGTGCAATGTGACTTGTGCGAGTACGCTTATGACGCAATGGCAACCGCCATGCCGGTCAGCGCGTCTGTGCCTGATGATGCCGCCCAATAATGCAGGTGCCGCACATCGTCTAAGAGCCTGCTCATGCGAACGTCTTTGCCGTTCATCTACCCTCCGCTTGACTACGCTATTCTTTGAGCGCCAGGATGGCGCCCGGATCTGCGGAACGAAGCCCAGACGCCACGCGTCACTCACCATCTGTTCCCTGGAACGGGGGAACACGCGATAAACAGGGGGCGGGATTGCCGGTGTCGGCGATCGCCCCCGAGCTCTTCCGAGGCAAAGCAGAAGCGCGCACCATTGCGCCTTTGGCAAGCAGTTCCAGGATCGCCGCCCTGCGTTCTGGATCAGGCACCATGGGTGATGCTCCTCGTTTCGTGCGTGACCGATTACCAGCTCAGTGGCGACCAGAAGAGCGTCGATCCAGAACGACATGGTGCAGCATGATGCCACAGTCAAACAACGCGGCCGCCGAAAGCACTCTCAACCAGTCACGAAGGCAAAAACCGGCGGACCTCCTCGTGTCTTTGCGTCCTGGTGCCCTGGAGTAGGTCTTCACCCTTCCGTAGGCCCTATGGACGCAAGAACTGTTGCAGGATCTCGCCGGCCGCCACCACTTGGTCGATCTCCACGTATTCGCCCACGGTGTGCGCCTGGGCGATATCGCCCGGCCCAAAGACCACGACCGGCACGCCCGCAGCCGCCAGGTGCGCCGCGTCGGTGTTGTAGGGCACGCCGGCGATCTGGGCGCTGCCGAGTACGCTTTCGACTGCCTGGCGCAGACCTTGCACCAAAGGGTGATCTGTGGGCGTATTGACCGGCAGGGTCACTTTGTAGGGCGGTTGGACCTCGATGCGCTGCGCTGTGTCGGCGTCGAGAGACGCGTCGATCCAGCCCTGGATCTCGTCCAGCGCCTGGCGCCAGTTCTCGCCAGGAATGACGCGACGATCGATGATGACCTCACACTGGTCCGGCACGACGTGTGCAGAGCTGCCTCCTCGAATCATGGAGACCGTCAACTGCGGGTTGCCGCACAAAGGATGGTGACGGAAGGGATACGTGGAAGCCACGCCGCCTCGCAGGGCATGGATAGCATCCGTCATGGTGTAGATGGCGTTTACTCCCCGCTGCGGGGCCGAGGTGTGAGCCGCCTGGCCACGCGCGACCACCCGGAGGTAGAGCAGCCCATTGTGGGCCGGGACAACGTGCAACGAGGTCGGTTCGCCGACCACAGCGCCCGAGAAGCGCATGCCCGACTCCACCAGCCTGCGCACGCCGCTCTGCATGAATTCCTCGTCAACAGCGGCAACCAAGCAGACCCCTCGTGACACAGGGGGCCCTTGCTGGATGACCTGGCGGAGCGACCACATCATGGCGGCCAGCGAGGCCTTGGTGTCGCAGGTCCCACGCCCGTACATGCGTCCGCCCTCCAGGCGTGGGGTAAAGGGCGCGGGCATGCCATTCGCCTCCACCGTGTCCATGTGCGCCTCCAGCAGGAGGGGCGGCGCGGCCGCGTCGCGCCCCGGGACGCGCACGACGACGTTGTCCCGCCCTGGCAGTACGGGTTGCCGCTCGACGCTCACGCCCAGTGCCCGAAAGTAGCGCAGCACAGTGTCGGCCACGCGCGCCTCGCCGTAGGGCACGGATGTGCGCTCCGTATCCTGGTAGGGGTTGACGCTCGGCAGCGTGACAAGGTTGCCAAGCAATTGGATGATCTCATGAGTCTCTGTCGTCGTCATGGCTCGCCTCCGCAGGCTTATGGATGGTGGTTCGAATTGCAGTGCGAAGCCCGCCGATCACCAATTCGGACCCAAAGGGCGCTCCTAGAACGCTGTGGATCTGAGAGTGTGCAAGAACCCTCTCGAAAGGCTCAGAGCATGTCTGTAGAGCCAATCGAACTCAGAGCGTGACTGATCCTGACCAATCTGCTGTGGTATTGACGCGATGCCACAAGAAGCAGAAAGTATGCGCCAGCATCTTGCTGACGACGCGATTGACTGCACCAACCAGACTACGTGCGCCCGTAGGGCCGAAATCAAAAACGGTGGTGAGTTGGCTGAAGGCTGTTTCGACGCGCATGCGGATGCGGCTGAGCAGACGGCGTACGTCCGCAGTCCACTGGAGATGCTGTCCGGGGTGACGCAGTGGCAAGAGCTGGATCATAGCGTCATCCCAGAGCGTCTGCTCGAGTTCGGCACTGGTATAGGCTGTATCGCCAATGGCGATGATCTCTGAATCGTCTGACAGCAGTTCTAACGCCACGTGCACGTCGTGAATGGTCGTGGGGGCCAGAACCCTTTCATCCATCAATTGGTCTGGAGTAACCGTCGCGTGCAAACGAAAGCCAAAGAGCTTGCCTTTCTTACTCTCAAGACGCCCGCAGCATTCAACTCCGCGCACCGTCTGACGACGATTGGAGCGTGCAAAGGTGCAGACGGGGATCGGGGCACCGTCAAGTGAACGCACTTTCTCGTCCTGCGGGGGCAGTTGTTCGCGCCACAAGCGTCGCATCAGGATGATCACACCGCTCAGCGCACGTCGCCGACGGCTGAACTGCGAACGGTCCAGTTGTCGTGGGAACAGAGGCCGCATGAACTGGGACAGGAAATGACAGAATCGTTCTTCATCCCCCTTGAGCCAGAGTTCACTCAGCGACGCACAGGTGATGCCTTCGCTGTCACTCACTTCGGGCGACTGCCCTCGCTTCCGCAAGCGTCCGACCCGAGCCCCCAATGCTTAACACGCATCCGCGACCAACACATGTGTCACCCAAGCAGTGTGCTCCCAGGGCATTTCTGTGACAACATCTGTCTGGCTGCGCATCAGGTCCCTCCTTTATGCTTTGCCGACCTTAGGAGTAGCTAAGGCCAGCCTCTTTGTCAACTTTAACCAGACGCACGCCTAGAGCCTGTTATGCACTTCCATCCCTGAGTATGGTATACTCGGGGCGTGACGCGAAAAGCCTATCTGAGTGACGTAAGCGACGACGAATGGGCGTTCGTAGCGCCCTACGTGACACTGATGACGGAAGACGCCCCACAGCAAGAGCACTCCCTGCGCGAGGTGTTCAATGGCCTGCGCTACATCGTGGCCTCCAAGCGCCACATCGTGGCCTCCAAGCGCCACATCGTGGCCTCCAAGCGCCACATCGTGGCCTCCAAGCGCCACATCGTGCGCACAGGTACGCAGTGGCGCATGATGGCTAACGACCTGCCGACGTGGCATACGGTGTACCAGCAGACGCAGCGCTGGCTGAAGGCTGGCGTGTTCGAGGACATGGTTCGCGACCTGCGCATGCTGATGCCTGAGATCGAAGGCCGCACGCCGCAGCCACGTGCCGCGATTCTGGACAGCCGGACGCTGCAGTCGAGCCCAGAGAACGGCGGGCGCGCTGGCTACGATGTGGCGCTTGGAGGCCACGATGGGCACAAGCGCCGCAAGGGCTCGAAGGTGCACCTGGCCGTCGACACCTTGGGCCAGTTGCTGACGGTTATGGTCACTCCTGCCAATGAGCAGGACCGAGCCCAAGTCGGTGCGCTGGCCGAACGGATCCAGGAGGCGACCGGCGACTCGGTCGAGATCGCCTTCGTGGACCAGGGCTACACCGGCGAGCAGCCCGCTGCGCACGCTGACGCGCACGGCATCCGGCTGGAGGTCGTCAAGCTGCCCACGGCCAGGCGCGGCTTTGTGGCGCTTGGAGGCCACTTTGTGCTGCTGCCTCGCCGGTGGGTAGTCGAACGCAGCTTTGCCTGGATGGCGCGCTTCCGCCGCCTGGCTCGCGACTACGAGCACTTGTCGGAGACATTGGCTGGGCTGCATTTCGTAGCCTTGCAATGCTGATGGCGCATGGGTTCGTGACTTTCATGGTGCAAAGTGCATAACACGCTCTAGCAGCCTCTACCCATTAACCGCAGAGGCGCGTGAAGTCAACATGTGAAGATTGGTCGCCAACGCGCGGCAGCAAGTGAAGAACCAGTACATTGCTCTTGCGTTTGTCTCGCAGCCAATAACGGGAGATCTTGTGGGCCGCCGGCCTTACGCCCGGTCCTCTGAAGCTTCTTTTCGCGACTTGCTGTAGGCGGACTGGACCACCGGCACCACCTTGAACGGCAGTTCGCGTTCTCGCAGTTTCACGCTTGAGTCTGTCGGTCAAGGAGATGTCGAACGGCGAGACGAAGTTGGGCGCTCTTCTCGTTCTCCGTCAACCTGCATCCTTACGAGCAACTAGAGGGAGTCGTTTTCCCCGGAGGATTGGTCCATTGGGCAGCGGCGAAGCCCGTCACGCTCCAATGTACGCCTTCTTGACCCCCTCATCCTCGGCTAGCGCGTGTGCCGGCCCTTCCAGGACGATACTGCCCACCTGCAGCACATACCCATAGTCTGCAAGCCGCAGAGCGGCTCGCGCGTTCTGCTCGACGAGCATAATGGTCAGACCGTCACGATGAATGTCGGCCACCGTCTTGTAAAGATTGGACACCAGAATGGGAGCAAGGCCGAGCGATGGCTCATCCATCAGCAGCATGCTGGGGCGGGACATCAGCGCTCGGCCAACGGCCAGCATCTGCTGCTCTCCGCCCGACAAGGTGAGCGCCTTCTGAGAGCGCCTTTCCCGCAGCACAGGGAACAATGTGTAGACCCGTTCGAAATCCTCCGCAATCCCATGCTTGTCCGACCTGATATAGGCGCCCATCACCAGATTCTCAAAGACGGTGAGGTTGGTGAACACCCGCCGACCTTCTGGAACCATGGCGATGCCCAGGCGCACCCTGTCAGCAGCCTTCACCCCCCGGATGTCCCGTCCATGAAACAGAATTCGGCCCTCCTGTGGAGTGACCAGGCCACAAATGCTGCGCAGAGTGGTGCTCTTACCCGCGCCGTTGGCACCAATCAGTGCTACAACCTTTCCCTCAGGCACTTTGAGGGAAACACCCCTCAGAGCATGCACGCCAGCATAGAGAACATGCAAGTTTTCGATCTCAAGCATGGTTACTCTGCTCCTAGGTAGGCTTTTATCACTTCTGGGTTATTCTGGATTTCTTCCGGTGTGCCCTGGGCAATCGTTTTTCCATAATTCAGAACGGTCATTCTCTCGCAGATGCCCATCACAACACGCATGTGATGCTCGATGAGCAAGATAGTCAATTCGTAATCACCCCTCAGTCTCAGGACGAAGTCCATCAGCTCCGTGGTTTCCTCTATGCTCATACCTGTTGCCGGCTCGTCCAGGAGAAGCAACGATGGCTTTGTGGCTAGTGCTCGAGCCACTTCAAGTTTGCGCTGCAAGCCATAGGGGAGGGAGCGGGCGATCTCTCTCTCAAAACTCGCCAAGCCGAGGCCCTCCAGCAACCTGCTCGCCTCGTCGCATGCTTGCCTCTCCTCACCAACGTAGCGCGGCAACCTGAACACGGCCTCGACGGGGGATGAGCGCATCCTGAAGTGGTGCCCGATGAGCACATTATCCAAGACGGTAAGGTCACGAAACAGTCGGCTGTTCTGGAAGATTCGAGCAACACCCAAGGCGGTGATCTGGTCCGGCCGGAGCCCGGTGATGTCCTTGCCATTCAACACGATCTTGCCTTCTGTTGGTCTGTAGAACCCTGTGATCATGTTGAATAGGGTCGTCTTCCCTGAACCATTGGGGCCAATAATACCTACAAGCTCTCCCTTGTTCAGCCTGAGATTGAAGCCGGAAACCGCAAGCAGCCCACCGAAACGCATTGCCAAGTCACTCACCTCAAGGAGGCTCACTCCTCTCCTCCCTTTCCTTTCATTGCCGTGGTCAAGCCTCGCAGCTTGACTGAGGCTGAGTGCCACGAGAACTCCCTTCCGCCCATGAGTCCTTTTCGGTAGAAACGGATAAGAAGCAAGAGCATGACTGCGAACGCGAGCGTCCTGAGTCCAGGGAACCCCCGCACATGTATGCCAAGAAGTGTAATGGGGCTCTCGACGACCCGCAGGATCTCCGACATAACCGTGTATATTCCAGCTGCAAGGACGGCCCCGGTAAGGCTATCAACTCCACCCAGTACTGCCATGGTAATGACGACGTACGAAAGGCTAGGAGCAAACGTGCGAGGGTCCACAGTTCGCAGTAGATTCGCTAGGAGTGCTCCGCCGATTCCTGTAAAGAAGGCAGAAATAGTGAAAGCCATGAGTTTGTGGTAATATAGTCGTACCCCCATCGCCTCTGCAGCGATTTCGTCCTCTCTTATGCACTTCAAAGCTCTCCCGTAGCTGCTGTCCACCAATCTCTTCGTAACGAAGATGGCCGCCATAGCGCACGCCCACACCCAAACTAGATTCGTGTATGTGGGGATGCCTACCAATCCCAGCGCACCATTGGATACGGTAGGCAGGGCGGCCAGGAGAAGTCGGATGATTTCGGAGAAGCCCAGTGTAACAATGAGCAGGTAGTCACCCCGAAGTCTTAAGGCTGGTGCCCCGACCCCGAATCCAACAACTGCCGCCAACAGGCCACTGAGGACTAGAGCAGGAAAGAAAGGCCACTGTACCACACTGATGGGCCAAGTCGGCGGCACGAGTAGGAACATAGCCTGCTTCGCCCCAGGACTCAGGGTCAAGAGCGCCACCGTATATGCTCCTATGGCCGTAAGACCGGCATGAGCCAGCGAGAACTGCCCGGTGTAACCATAGATGAGATTGAAGCTGACGACGAAGATCACGTATATTCCCCACATGTGGACGAGCCTAACCAGATACCCCCCCAACCTGCCTTGAGCCCACCATGCCAACAGGAGAACCACTGCCGCGGACAGCGCTGACAGAACGAGGCCAACGTTCCACTCCCTTTTCACATCACACCTTCTCTTCCCGCACCGTGACGTTGAATAGTCCTCCTGGTCGGATCAGAAGGAACAGAATCAAGATCAGATAGGCGAAGATGTCTCGAAACGGTGTCAACATCGGCAGGGCTGCCACAATCATGACCTCTCCCAAGCCTAGGAGGAAACCGCCCAACAGGGCACCCGGGATGCTGCCAATGCCTCCTAGGACTGCTGCAATGAATGCCTTCAGGCCCGGCATCATACCGGTAAACGGGTCCACGTAGGGCACTTTGGAGCACCACAAGAACGCTCCGGCTGCTGCAAACGCAGTGCTAAGCACAAAAGCAAATGAGATTACCCTGTCGGGGTTAACGCCCACCAACTGAGCTGCCTCCAAGTCCTTCGACAACGCCCTCATGGCCCTGCCAGTCTTGGTTTTCGTGACTATGTAGGTTAGAATCAGGAACAACAGAACAGATGCAGCAATGATGAACAGCATGGACACCGGAAGGGCAACCTCTCCGAATTGGAGAACCCTGTCCAGGAAAGCGGGGTGTGGAAAGGGCTTCGATCGCGGACTGAAGAAGACCACGAAGGTGTTCTGAAGAATGGAAGACACGGCGATTGCGCCGATAAATGCCGAGATCTTGGCGCCCCGCAGCGGTCTGTAGACTATCCTCTCCGCAGTCACGCCAAGGGCAATGGCCAGAGCAGCCCCCAAGGCATAGGATGCTGGCATGGGGAGCTTCCACACGAGTATACCCCACATCGCCACATAGGCTGCAACCATGAAGAAATCACCGTGTGCCATGTTGATCAACCCAACTATGCCATAGATGATCGTGTAGCCAATGGCTATCAGGGAGTACAGACTGCCTAGCGCAACACCGTACACCACGTATTGAATGAACTGTCCCCAGCCCATCCTCTGACCCTCCTCAAGCCCAGATTTCCGCAAACACGAGTCTGGCACTCCAGGCATCATGCACAAGAGTGCGCATCCTGGACTGGCGCAGCAGACCTCAAGGCGAAATAGCACCCACAGTCAACTGCGACTGGTGTCGTCACTTCGCCACGAGTGAGGCAAGTCGACAGCCGTCCCTGTGTCTTGACGCTGGCAAGGGGGGCTGCACGCCCCCCTTGAAGAACGAGCCTCGTAGAAGCTACTGTGGCGCGATGACGCCTGCGAGAACCAGCTTTCCGTTCGTGACTTTGATGACGGGCATGGGCACTATGGCGTTATGGTTCTTGTCGATGGTCAGTTTGCCGCGCAGTCCGCCTTCCCAGTCCTTCGTCTCCGCCAGCGCTTTCGTGACGGCTTCTGGTTCAACCGAGCCGGCGCGCTCGATCGCGTCCATCAAAAGCATGTAGGCATCATAAGCCGTCACAGCAAACCCCGTCGGATCCTGCCCGTATTCCTTCTTGTAGTCTGCTATGAACTTGGTGAGCCTAGGATTCGGAAACGCCTCCGGGTGGTAAATGGAGGTATAGACGAACCCTTCAGCCGCATCCTTGGCAATCTCCACGAAGTCAGGGAGGTCGCAAGAATCACCGTCCATGAACTGGATACCCGGAATCAGACCAAGCTGCTTGGCCTGCACAAGGATCGCGGCCACATCGTTGTACGAATTCGGGCAGTAGACCAGGTCTGGTTTTAGGGCTTTGATCGCCGTAAGCTGAGCAGTGAAGTCCCTATCACCCGTTTGGAAAGAGAAGTAGCCGAGAAGGCTCTTCGGATCGCCCGTTAGCTGGAGCCATGCGTCCCTAAAGAAATTGGCGCAGCCAACCGGGTAGTCCAACCCAATATCCACGAGCAGAACGGCCTTCTTAGCTCCCAGTTGTTCGAGGGCGTATTTGGCACCGGCGGAACCCTGGAATGGGTCAATGTAGCAAACCCGGAAGGCATACTTCTTGTCCTGCGTCACCAGTACGTTCGTGGCCTCGCTGGCAATCGACGGTATGCCGAGGCCCTCGAGCACCTCGTTCTGGGCGATTGACATGGAACTCGAGTTTGTCCCAAGCACAGCGACGACCTTCTCCACTTCGACCAGGCGCTGAGCAACGATGGCAGCCTCAGCCTTGTCGCTCTTGTTGTCCAGCATGATCAACTTCACAGGCTTCCCCAACACGGTGGGTTTGTCCTTTTGAGCGAGTTGATCGCCCTTCCAGGCCATGTCGCCGCAAGCTGCGCCCCAGCCGGTCATCAATTCGTTCACACCGATCCTGATCTCGTCGGGCACTGCGGGCTTGGCGGGCGTTGGCAGCACCGTGGGTTGCGCGATGACAGGCTTCGGCGTTGGCATGGGAGTTGCGCTGGGGGCACACGCACCCACCAGAAGGGCCAAGATCATAGCCGATACGAAAACTGTCGACAGGTTCCTCGTCCTAGACACGTTGTTTCTCCTTTCATGTGTATGACTCAACCAACATCTGTCCAACTGAGCTCCTTTGTTCCTCCCTCACCTCCTCTCAAGCGCACGGCGCCCAGCATGCCTACGGACATTTTGCCCGGCATATCTACTTGCTGTCATGCCTGGCTCACCAGATGGTCGTCTGGCCCGTGGCTTCTATCCTCCGGCGATCGGCGGGATTAGATGCAGTTCGTCTCCTGCATTGAGCGTGCACACCAGGTCTTCAGGCAGCGATAGCGAGCGGCGATTGAGTATCACGACACAAATGCCTCGGCCTGCCTGGGATGAGGTGTGAATGTCGATGAAGCGCTCACCATAGTCCTCAGCCATCTGCCGGAGGAGAGTGTCTACTGTACCTCCGGGTGCTAGTTCGACCTCTACCCGAGCTTGTCCTATGCATTCGCGCAACTCGTCAAATACATGAACCGTCACGCGCAGCGGGCAGTTGTTCGTTTGGGCGCTACTCTGCTTCTTGTCTTGCATGCGATTCAGGTGGTAGGTCTCCAGGACGCTCGTACAAGTCTGCAGCCACATCCGCCAAGTCAAGCTGGACGAGGACTTCTCGCAACGGCTTGCCGTTCCTGGCATCCCAGCCTCTGGCTTGATACGTTTCCCTTCGTTGTGTGTCGACATCGATCGCGATACCTGCAAGCGGGCCCGTAGCAGCAGGTGGGTGCCCAGTAGCGCGCCCTGGCAACCGGAACTCAGTCACAGGGAGCCCCTCGCGTACGTTGAATGATTGCCGCAGCGCTCCGATGCGGGCCCCCGTGTTCAACAGTTCTTCGAACGTATAGTTCCATCCCGTGACTGCGTTGATGACTTCGGGCCAGATACGTACATCCAGCTTCTGAAAGACGAACGAGCACATACCCATGCTGAACACCGCCTGCATCAGGTTGAGCAACCTCGCGTTGAGTTCTCCCTTTCCGGCGATTTCGTACTTGTCTAAGTCAGGGACGTCCAGTCCCTTCAGCCTGACGCCCATCTCTATCAGGGCCAGACCAAATTGAGTATGGCGTCCCGGAGTAGCGTCGGTTTCGTAGTTAACCGCGAAGGTAGGGGCATAGCGCGGATCATGGGCCACGAGTTCCTGTCCTCCTACGTGCATCGCGTACTGTGGTGCGGCTCCGCCCAGCCTCTCTGCCGCCCGCTTAGTCCCTTCGGCCAAAAGGTCGCCAATGTCCTCCCTTCGGGCGATTTTCTCAGTCAGGCCGATGATCGCTGCATGATCGCCCCATTCCAGCGTCAACCCGCCCGTATCCTCCCTGCTGATTAGGCCGTTCTGATAGCATTCGATCGCAAACGCCACGCTAGCTGCGGTGGAGATAGTGTCGAGTCCATAGGCATTGCAGATGTAGTTCGCCTTGATGATGGACTCCATATTGTCGTTCAGAAGATTGTTGCCGAACATCCCGCAGGTCTCATACTCAGGCTTTTGGACGCCATCGACGGCATAAGGGCCGCCTAGCACTCGATAGATTCCTCCACAAGCAATCGGACAATGCCAACAGGTGTATTTGTGTGCCTCATAGGCCAACACTTGGTCATCGCTAATCCGACCGGCTGTTGGAAAATCCTCCAGACCGACGCCAGTCCAGTTCTTTATCGGAGAGTCTCCACTGTATGCCGAGCTCGCCACGTGGTTGACAGTGCCGTACTTGCGAAAGAACGCGACAGACTTGTCAGCGTTAATGGCCCTTACGAACTCTGCCCCAAGTTCGTTGACCTTCGCGCTGTCTGCGAGAGGGACCGCCGAGGACCCACGCACAGCTACACCTTTGAGGTGCTTGGAGCCCATGACGGCTCCCAGCCCAGAGCGTGCCGCCGCTCGGCCGCGGTCATGAATAATGGCAGCAATGCGGGAAAGCTTCTCGCCAGCGGGCCCGATGGTGGCTACCTGGACTTCCTTGCCTAGCTTCGCCTTGAGCATCATCTCTGTTTCAAAAGTGTCCCTGCCCCATAGGTCGGTCGCATCGAGTAACTGCGCTTGTCCGTCTTGGATATAGAGTACCGTCGGAGTCCTAGCCCGGCCCCTCAAGAATACGGCATCAAACCTGGCCATCTTCAGGGCCGTCCCGAAATAGCCCCCGGCGTTGGCATCGCCCCACCCCCCTGTCAACGGGGACTTGGCACACACGGTGAAGCGGGTCGCACCCACGATAGGGGTGCCAACCAGAACACCGGTCGTAAAGCCCAACAGACTATCGGGTCCGAGTGGATCCGTTCCTGGCCTTTGATCGGAGTAAATGACCCTCGCTCCAAGACCGTACCCACCGAGGAACCTGCGGTAGGCTGCTTCGCCAGACTCTTTGACACGCACTTGCCCTGTGCTCAGGTCGACCAGTAGGATCTTGTTCCAATTGCCAGTCATAGCCGGTTTCCTCCCGCTTTGCCCCTAGATGACTCCCTCTTTTCGAAAGACGTCGATCTCCCGTTTTCCATAGCCCAGGGAGCTCAGTATTTCGTCGGTGTGCTGACCCAGTAGCGGCGGTGGCGTCTTCAGCTGCCCAGGTGTCTTTGAGAACCTGATGGGTATGCCCGTTGTCTTGACACGCCCCGCGCGAGGGTGATCGATCTCGACAATCATCGAGCGCTCGTGCACATGGCGATCGTTAAGCACTTGATCAAGAGTGTTGATAGGGCTGCACGGTAACCCCGCCTCCTCGAGCCTTTGAACCCAGTACTCGGTCGGACGTGTGACCAGCACCTGCTCGATGAGCTGCGACAGGTCGTGCAAGTTGCCCAAGCGTTTGCCGTTCGTGTCGAATCTGGGGTCATGACAGAGATGCTCGAGCCCAAGGACTCGGCACAGCCCTCCCCAACTGTCTTTGCCCCCAGTGCCAACAATTGTCATATACCCATCTTGGGTCCGGAAACCCTGATAGGGCGCGAAGTTGTGGCTAGCCGAGCCAATGCGACCGGGGACTTCACCCGTCGCAAAATACTCCATGGCGAATAGTGTTAACCAACTGAGCGAGCAGTCAAGCAGCGACACATCGACATGTTGCCCCTCCCCCGTTCGTTGCAGCACGATGTAGCTAGCCAGGATAGCCACGGCGGTGAGTAGGGCCGCACCAAAATCGAAGGCGGCCACCGGCACCTTCGCAGGAGGGCCGCTTCGTTCACCAGTCATGCTCATCACGCCGCTTAGACCCTGAATCATGAGATCATAGCCTCCCTTCTCGCGGTATGGACCTGTCTGGCCATACGCTGAGATGGAGGCATAGATCAGAGCCGGGTTCACTGTCCTTAGAGCCTCATACCCGAGACCAAGCCTGTCCATCGTTCCGGGTTTGGAGTTCTCCAAGAACACATCTGCTTCCTTTACAAGCTGATGGGCAATACGCGTGGCTCGTGGATCCTTGAGGTTTAACGTGAGGCTCTGCTTGTTTCGGTTGAAGCTGAGGAAGCTTGTGCTCTCGCCACGAATGAAATGTGGTCCCTGTGACCGATAAGCATCACCCTTGACGGGCATTTCCACCTTGATCACGTCGGCTCCGAGATCACCCAGAAGCATCGAACAGTAGGGTCCGGCTATGTACTGCGTCAAGTCCAGTACTCGAAGCCCCACTAGTGGTCCAGTCATTGTCTCATCCCCGCGCGGCATACTACGCTGCCCCGTCTTGGCCGTCCGAGCGCTCGACCAACTCGATGAGGACTCCCATTGCGCTGTCAGGATGCACGAAGGCGATCGAAGAACCCCCGCTTCCTTGACGTGGCTCCTCGTCGATCAGCCGAAGCCCATGGAGAGCACACGAACGCATGCATTCACGTAGATTCTCCACTCGGAACGCCACATGGTGCAGAGCCTGCCCACGTTTGGCCAGGAACTTGCCGATGATGGAATCGGGCGACGTTGTCGCAAGGAGCTCCACTGCACTGCCACCGATTCGCAGGAAGACTATCTCGAGTCCCTGAGACTCGTTTCTCTCACGGGCGCACACCTCCGCTTGAAAAGCATCTGCATATAGGCTGATTGCCTTATCCAGGTCTACAACTGCTAGCCCAACGTGGTCAATCTGCGTTAGCATGCTACCCTCTCCTCGCAATACGTCTGAAAGGTCCTATACATCCGCGGGCTCCTTGTACCGTCCGAAGACCTCCTCCATAGCGCCCACCATCTCACCAATCGAAGCACAGGCCCTGACAGCGGCGATAGTTGATGGCATGATATTCTCTTCGCTCGCTGCAGCCGAACGCAATCTCGCGAGCGCTTGTTGCACGGCCTCGTCATCTCGCTGAGCCCTGATCTGGTTCAATCTCACAATCTGGCGTTCTGCAACTGATGGATCTGGTTCCTGCAACTCTATTGGTTGGGCTTCCCCTTCATCGGCGAAAACATTGACTCCCACAATGACGCTCTGACCTGTGGAGACTCTCTTCTGGGTCTCGTACGCTTGCGCAAGTATTTCCCTCTGCGGCTCTCCTCTCTCGATCGAGGCAATCAGGCCACCCTGGTCGTCGATTTGATCGATGAGCTGCTTAATCTTCTCCTCGATGCGATCCGTCAGCGATTCAACGTAGAAAGACCCTCCCAGCGGGTCAACTGTTCTCGTGACCCCGCTCTCATACGCGACTATCTGTTGAGTACGCAGAGACAAGCGCGCTGAGTCTTCCGATGGGATGGCATAGGCTTCATCGTACGCAGGGACGTGACACGCCTGGGCCCCGGCCAACACACCAGCCAGACACTGCAGCGTGGCGCGCACAATATTGTTGAGAGGTTCTCTGGCCGTTAGCCAGCTTCCGTTGCCGCCGTTGAAGAACCTCATCTTCAGCGAGTTGGGATCTTTGGCTCCAAATGTGTCGCGCATGATCCGGGCCCAAAGCCGCCGGCAGGCCCGGATCTTGGCGATCTCCTCGAAGAAATCACGACTTGTGCTGAAGTGGAAGCTCAACTGGCGTGCAAAACTGTCGACGTCGATGCCCCTGGCCAGCACCTCGCGAGTGTAGGCAATAGCGGCGCTCATAGTATAGGCGCCCTCTTGTATGGCGTTGGCCCCAGCCTCTCTCGTGTGATAGCCTGTGATGCTGATGGGGTTGAAATACGGCATTCTCTCACTGCAGAATGCGATGACGTCGGCGGTCAGTCGTAGTGAAGGCTGTGGGGGAAAGATGTACGTCTTTCGCGCAAGATACTCCTTGAGTATATCATTCTGCACTGTTCCGCGTAACTCCTCGATCGCGATACCCTGTTTCTCGCCAACAACAAGGTACATGGCCAAGAGGATGGCCGCAGGCGAGTTGATCGTCAGGTTCGTGCTGACTCTGTCCAGGGCGATTCCATCGAACAGGGCCTCTACATCCCGTACCGTGTCAACGGCCACTCCAACCCGTCCGACATCTTGTCTGGCCAGTGGATTGTCGGAGTCGTAGCCCAATTGGGTCGGGAGATCGAAGGCCACGCTGAGACCGGTTTGTCCCTGGCTCAGAAGCAACTTGTACCGAGCATTGGACTCCTCGGCAGTCCCGAATCCGGCGTACTGGCGCATGGTCCAAAGCCTTCCTCGATACATTGATGCGTAGACGCCTCGAGTGAACGGGTACTCGCCGGGGAAACCGATTGCCTGCAGGTAGTCCGTTTGCTCCAGATTCGCAGGGGTGTAAAGGATATCCACATCTAGACCCGAATCCGTTGTGGCAACATCGAGGTGTTTCGCCGAGAAGTGCTCCGCTTGCCATCGCTTTCTTGCTTCTTCAATCTGTTGGGCGGTCGCTGTCATCAAAACCTCCATGGCAGTTCCATAACGAACCCCGGTGCGGGGGGATTCAGTGCTTGTCCAGTACTTCCCGCTGGAGCGATTCCACGATGTCTTGTAGTGGGGTCCCCACAGGAAAGACCTTGCGAACTCCCATCTCTGTCAGCAATGGGATATCTCGTGGGGGGATGCTGCCGCCGACTACGACCATCTTGTCGACAACGCCGCTTTCCTGCAAAGTCTGCATAAGGTCTCTTGTCAGGGGGACATGTGTGCCGGAGAGGATGCTGAGCCCTATGACATCTACATCGTCTTCGATTGCCGTCTTGACTATCGCTGCGACGCTCTGGAACAGGCCCGTGTAGATGACCTCCATGCCTGCATCTCGTAACGCTCTTGCCACCACCTTGGCGCCTCGGTCATGACCATCCAATCCGGGCTTGGCAATCAGAACCCTGATAGGTTGCATCTACGCCTCCAATGTTTGCGTGTGACAACGGTACCCTGATAGGGTCGCTTCTCCAGAATCGCGTCAGCCATGGAAGGTCGATTCGACCACGTCAGTAATGCTTCCTGTGCTAGCAAGAAACGTGACCGACACACCCCCCTCTTCAAAATCCCTCATCAGGTCTGCGCACAGTGACATCATATGATCAGCCATGATTCGTTGCGCCTGGCCAGGGTCTCGGCGCTGCAGGGCTTCCACAAGAGCAGAATGCTCTTGCAGCGATTTCGCAACGCGGCCTGGGATGTACGAGGTAACCGTCCCGATGCGACGTGCCTGGGAACGGATGTCGCTCAGGAAGATCAACAGACGGCGATTTCGAACTCCTCGTGTTATGATGTCATGAAGCCTCCACAGGGCGTCGCTGCAGCCAATCTGATCACCATTGCTTAGACTGCTCTGACCTGAAAGCAAAAGTTCTCGTATCTCCTGGAGATCAGTCTCTAAGAGCTGCGTAGCAGCGATGCTCGCACACCGACCTTCGAGCATCTCCCTTAGCTCATATATCTCGCGGACATCAGTCAGGCTGATCGTAGAGACGTGAGCACCCCTAAACGGTACTCTCACGACAAGACCCTCGTGCTGCAGCCTCTGCAGGGCCTCCCGAACCGGCGTGACGCTCATTGAGAGTGTATCCGCCAGGTCCCGCTCAATCAAAGCTTGGCCGGGTTGAAACCGCAAGCATAGAATCGCATGCTTGAGGGTCTGATATGCTTGCTCAGAAAGTTGGGGACTTCGCATGCTGTCCGTCATGTCACGTTACCAACACTTCCTGACAGCTACTCGACTTCCGAGTCAGCTATCTTAAGTACTTCATCAAGCACGGCGATTCCTGTTCTTATCTCCTCTTCTGTCACGACAAGAGGTGGAGCTGCCTCAAGGACGCTATAGTTGCCAATGATGTAGAGCCCGCGGTCCATGCATGCCTTCTTCAGCCGGTTGGGTAGATCCGCGTCTCGGCCATTCCAGGGGACCAGAGGCTCGCGAGTCTCGCGGTTCTTGACCAGTTCGATTCCGCAGAACAACCCCACGCCCCGTACGTCACCGATGCACGCATGGCGGCTCTTCAAGCCCTCCAGCTCCCTCAATAACAGCTTGCCCATGCGCCTAGAGTTCTCAAGTAGGCCTTCTTCTTGATAAACATGGATTGTCGCAATGGCAGCCGCGCACGCTAGAGGGTGGCCGCTGTACGTTAGTCCGGCCCACAACATATGGTCCTCAAAGTAGTCAGCGATCTCGGAAGAGACGATGACTCCTCCCAAAGGTACATAGCCACACGTAGCGCCTTTGGCGAACGTGATGATGTCTGGGATTACGCCCCAGTTGTCGATCGCAAACCATGCACCGGCCCGCCCGAAGCCGCTCATCACCTCATCCGCGATGAGTACCATGTCATACTTGTCGCAGAGCGCTCTCAGCGCGGGCAGATAGCCATCAGGCGGCACGATGAGCCCATTGGCGCCAGTCACAGGTTCAATCATCATACCGGCGATCTCGCTAGGCCCCTCTTCCCAGATGACTTCTTCGATGTGCGATACGCACTCCATACGACACGACCCTACATCCTTGCCGAAGGAACACCGGTAGCAGTATGGACTGAAGACACGAATGACCCCAGGTATGCCAGGCTCTACCGGCCAGCGCCTTCGATCTCCACTAAGAGTCATGGCACCCATGGTTGCCCCGTGGTAGGACCGATAACGAGAGATGATCTTATTGCGCCCAGAATAGGCTCGAGCTATCTTTAGGGCATTCTCGTTGGCTTCGGCGCCTCCCAGGGTGAAGAACGTCTTCTTCAGATTCCCAGGAGTCACCTCCGCCAGAAGCTTGCCCAGTTGGCTGCGCGCTTCGTTGGCAAATCCTGGCCCGATGAAGCACATCTTGTCCGCCTGTTCCTTGATAGCGGCGACCACTTTGGGATGCTGGTGGCCCACGTTTAGGTTGACCAATTGGGAAGAGAAGTCGAGATACTTCTTCCCGGTGTAATCGTAGAACCAGCAACCCTCCCCCCGCTCGATGGCAAGGGGCTTCACGGCGGACTGAAGCGCCCATGTGGTGAGGGTGTATTCCCGAGTGTCCCGTTCGATAGTCGTTGCATCCAGTCTGGTCGGCTTTGGTTCAGCCATTGTTTCCTTCCTCCATCATTGTTCATGCGATCTCAAGCAACGCAATCGCAACCTTGGACCACAACGTAGCGCAGAGGCCACAGCCCGTGCATACCGCCTCCTCGACGGAGGCATTGTCCGGCGTGCGTATGGCCCCATGGAGACAGGAGCGGTAACATGCACCACAGCTATTGCACAGTTCGGCGTCCACCTTGGCTCGCAACGACCTGACGGCCTGGTCCGCCTGCAGGTACTTGGAAGAAACACCGATCACCTCAGCAAGGCTGGCGAAGCCTTTTCGTTCCAGGAAAGACTCCAGTTGATTGGCATTCTCCTCAAAGACCCCCAGCCCTGAGAGGATGGCGGCCGTATGCACGTAGACGCAACGGCAGCCAACCATGAACAACTCCAGTGCATCCTGGCCATCCCGGGCGCCACTTCCCCCACAGACCGGCACGTCCACCGCCTTAGCCACTTCAGCAGCATGGGCCACCGCTAGGGGTTTGAGCGGCGCTCCAGAGAGGTGACCTATACCACCTGCAGTGCCCAACTGCGGGCGTCTGGTGTCTACGTCTATTGACAGGCAAGGACCAAGGGTGTTGATCCCGGAGATCACGTCTGCACCAGCCTGCACCGTACTTCGAGCATAGTTGGCCAAGCCAGGGACATCAGGCCCTACCTTCCCTCTCAAGGCTGAAATCGATGTGATCATTCGCAGGCACGTCAGGGAACCATTTGGTGACGCCTTTCATTTCAGCAACGGTCGATGATGTACTCTCAACTCCTCCTGGAAAGCACTGCAGTCGGATGGACAAGGAAGATCAGTGGAGCAATGTAGAGCCAGATCGTGAGTAGAGGAAGAAGACGAGGAGACAAAGTCAGCGCCTGGTAGCGGCTTGGACGCTTTCGGGCGTGAAGAGCAGCATTCGGGCATCAGTGCGCCCGTAGGCCTACCCGGTACTAGCGGCTCCGCAGGAAACGCAGGCTGCCCAAAAGAGAGCTGTGGGGAATCAACTATATGCTCATGCGCCACGGTGTTCATCCTTGACTACTACGCGTCATCGACATGCCGTTGCTTCACAGCCATGCCTGCTAAACAAGCACAACAGTCTACGGCGTCCGTGCTGTGTGGTACTAGTTGATACATCTAACAATATAGCATATAATGCCTCAAATGTCAAATCCGGCGAATTGCTTGATCGTAAATCTAACTTTGTGTGATTCGTTGCCTCATCATACACTCTAACCGAACACCTGCACATGCAACGCGGGTTGTCAGAGAAGATGAGGCATGATGAGTCGTCAGAGTAAGAG
>Ga0315289_10003488_pt1 | contig 23797 bp, 37 predicted proteins | sample YL17G11_40_MG_FD_203452 | JGI IMG/M metagenome (GOLD analysis project Ga0315289, IMG submission 203452) | Sediment microbial communities from Yellowstone Lake, YNP, Wyoming, USA - YL17G11_40 | ecosystem: Environmental > Aquatic > Freshwater > Lake > Sediment | place: USA: Wyoming | collected...
CCTGGTTTCTTATCAAAAAATATTGGTTTATCACCAGGCGGTTTTATTTTCGTAGGACCAACAATATCCTTAAAGCCACCAAATTTTACAGCATCTTTCGCTATTAGTTTTACTCCGGGCTTCTTATCAAAAAATATTGGTTTATCGCCAAGCGGTTTTATTTTCGTAGGACCAACAATATCTTTAAATCCACCAAATTTTCCCGCATCCTTTTTTATCGGGACAATCCGAGGAGTAGTTCCTTTTGGTTCGCCATAGTGTCCAGGAGAACCAGGATGTTGACTTTGTTTTGAAACTTCACCACACTTTTTAATAATATTATCCAAGGACTTAACAATCGAAACTTTCTTTTCTTTAATCATACCTTTATAATTAGGCTTTTCTATAGTCTTAACTACCTTCTTAGCTATTCGTTTCCCTCTCCCAATAGAGTCTTTTATAGGACCTCCTGCAGAAATGGGTATATTATTCATAAATTATTTTTCCTCCTTTTTTCTGTTATCATTAAGAATATTATCGACTTCCTTAAAAACACTTTTGCTATCTTTGGGCAATTTTCTGGAATTTAATTTCTTTTCTACTTCTTTCTTAAAAGGATTAAATAATGGAGCTTCGCCACCAGTATTCAAAAACTTACTCATCATTTCATCAAATTTGGTATTACACACGCTACCCCACATTTCATGCATAGCAAATGAAAATGCAAGAAATTCTTGTGGATTAAGTCTAATTACTGTATCATTAATAGCTACATAAAAGATCTCTTTATCAGATTGAAAATAAAGATTAAATTTATTTAGAAGGACTGATTTACTTATAACCTCATCAAATATATTTTCTTTTGAATTATTAGCATCCATTTTTATCTTTCCTACCTATTATTATTATCAGAATCAGAAGGCTTTTTTCTAAACCAAAATTGTTTTATATCTGTATTTAACGCAATAAGAAAGCCAGTTATTGTTGAAGCTCCCGCTAGTGCTACAGCCTTTTCAATTGAAGGGTTATTTGCCTCCAATACCAATAAAATTAAGTTTGTAGTTCCCCAAGCAAGTAAGGCACCAAAGGCAACAAAGCTATAAATCCATTTCATTTTGTCGTCTTTCATTTTTTTACTTTTCTAAATCCCTTATGATTGCATCTCTTGCATTATATATTTCCTGTTCTATTAGGCTTTTTAAACTTTCCCTTTGAATCTTATCTGGAGAAGATGCTTCAACAATCTTTAATGTACGTCCTACAAGCCTCTTAAAATTCAATTTAACTACTTCTTCCTGGCGGTTAAGGGGGCTTTGGATATCAAATATAGTCTTAATTTCTGCCATTATATACACCTCTCTATATATTATATACTAAAACTATCTACTTGAAAACTATTTTACTATAAAATTTCGCTCCAATTTAAGTTCCTTTATGATATCGTCTGGACACACCCCAAACTTTTTAAAAATTTGTTCAAAATAATATTGCAAATCTTTATTATTAGAAACACGATTCTCCAGATTTTTATATAATTTAGGTAGTCTTTCTTTAGCCATACAAATTAACAAATAAAAAGTTTCTCTAGGAATTAAGCATACTTGAATTCCATAATTTTCAAAAATTTCTTTGAATAATTCGCCTAATAATTTTGGATCGTATCTTCCTTTTATTTCATAAAAACAATCAGTTTCAGAAATATAAAAATCCGGGCAATATGAATATGTAGAATTTGTCCCAATTAACTTAAATCTATATTTCTCATATTCATAATCAATCTTAAAATATTTTAAGATTCTTGCAAAATCAGCTTCCCAACTGGATCGCACAAAATGTCCCAAATCATTTCTATATCCCCCTTTAAAATTAAAATAATTTTTATTATTCACATTAGGCAATCCTCGATTCCAAGCAAACCTTCCTCTTTGAGATAATCCAACCCCAATTTCTCTACATCTTTTACAACAATATTTTCTAGTAGACTTCATGCTCATCACAAAACTATTTTTACAAATAGGACAAATTCTAGTATCTCTAGGTATTCTAAATTTACCTTTTATTAAAGATGTTTTCCCCGTCAATCTTTGCCTATTATATTCAGCTACACATTTATTTGAACAAAATTTTCTTATTCTTCTATTCTGTATTTCCCTATTACAAATTAAACAAATACTATTTTTCATATAATTTTTTTTATGTTTCTTTCCCTTTTCAATTCAACAATTATATCGTCTACTAAATGGTTAAGGCCTTCTGAACAAGCCCTGCGAAGGTAATATTGACCTGGTCTAGCTTTAATTTTATCTATTGTAACAAATATTCCGTTTTGCTTTTTTCCTTTACTATCAGTTCTAAATAAATCTACCCAACTAAATTTAGATAATCTTTTCCTCCGAATAAATATGACCCTCTTATTATGCAAAGTTCTAGTCTTTCCGTTTTTCATATGAATAATTTGAGTTCCAGTTATTGGAATGTCTCTAGGAATTCCGACTTCAACAACTAAAGCATAAGGAGCATTATAAGAAATTTCAAAACCATTAACAAGCTTATTCGGAACTCCTGAATGGGCAAGCATACCACTATCCCTCGGTACAAAGCAACTTGCAGTATCTTGACTTATGCTAAAAATCCTATCACCATTCCTCTGAACGCCCCTGATTATTGAATTTAATATTTGATCCCTAATTTGTCTATTCATTTTTGTTCGATTCAGGTAAAAACTTAGAATCTACTACAAGTGGATATCTGAATGTTACGCCATATCTGGCATGAACTCCGTATATCCATTGACTGGGATTAGAACTAATTTTCATTTTCTGGAGTGCCCAATCATCATCACTTACAAGCGAACCACACATAAAATACTCAATCTTAGAAGCCATTTCATCAGAATGTCTTTTATGGAAATGCCCACCACAAGCATATGAGAATCCTCCAAATTGAATATACCAAGCCTTCAATGCTCTATCTATGGCAAAATAAGGAATTCCCTGCTGACATGGAATACCATCTCCATGAAAACAAAAGAATCTAAATCCATTTATATTAATTACATCTGCAAACTCTTCATGGACATTAACTTTAATGCCCGGATTATTCCCAATTCCAGCTTGTAGCACATCGTACAAAAATAAATCAAGCCTTGAAGTTGTAGGAGCTAGTCTTTCGTATCCGTGGTTCCCAGGAAATCCTTCAAATATCACTTCGTCAAACTGTTGCTTGAAGGATCCAATTACATCATTCCATATTGGTGCAGCCAATTTATTAACTTGATCTCTAGCCCCCATTTCTGTAGTGCCAATAGTAGAACCTTGAAATACGTTTTCCCCCTGACAATTATCTCCGGTATTCAAAATATATAGCTTTTTAACAGGGTACAAATTTCTATGTAACCGAACAATTTCCATAGCTGATTCAAACATCATGTACATTCTATCTTTATAAACATTACCATTAAAGCTTTTAGTTATCTTAGCAGCATGTCCATCACTGCAATGCAAAACCATTATCTCCTCATCATCGCCAACGTCCTTATGAATTCTTGGTTCTAATAACTTTACTGGAGGAAGACTTACAACTACTCTTTCATCATCAGAAACATTAAAAGACCTTCCATCGCTTAGATGAATATTCCTCTCCCTCATCCTTGCCTCATAAGATAGTCTGTCCTTCATTCCCAGTTCTCGTGCTCTACCATCTCTTTGGTCTCTAGTGGACGATAAATAAAACTCAATCTCTTCCTGCCACGAATCGGTATCTTCTTTAGGTAAAGCCATTTCTTTATCTCTCCTTTTTCTTAATTATGCTAGAAATGTTTCTATATAATCGCCTTCAGATCCGGCAAATCTGAATTGACGTAATTCTGTGTCAATGGGAGATCTTGAAATAGTACAGCGCTGATTAAAAACATCATTTTGGACCTTGCCCTCAATCATTTCTGCTTGGCGATACCAAAGAAATTCAATCTCTTCATAAGAATAAGGATTGCCCTTCCATCGCCTTATACTTATTGGTTTTGCTCTATTATCAGGAACTGCATTCCAAATATATTCATAATTATTTCTATATGGATCATCACTCCAAGCAAATAATCTACCACTATTTGATATTGTAGCAACAGAAGTCCTAATAATCCTTTCCAATTTCCAGCGCTCTGTAGAAGTCACTTTCAACATATCATTTGTCATGCCTCTTAAATCCAAAGCACCCGGCATTAAATAATGTTCTTCTATTATATTGGCAAATTTAAGCCTTATATCATCAGAAAACTTTGTTAATACTGGTAAAATTCCATTAGGATGGCTTTTTAACCATTCAATAGCCATTCTATCTATTGCATCAAACTTAACTCCTAATCCAGAATCCACAACTCCAGCAGCAAACCCAAGTCTATAAAGATTATTAACACTTTCCGATATAATAGAAGCATTCTTTTTCTTCCATTCTTCAAGCTTGCTTATTAATCCATCTATTGCGTCTTCTTTAGTTGTAGTAGGTTCTAGAGAACTTAAGTATTTTTCCATCATATCCTTTAAATCATGATACAATTTAAATTCTACTGATTTTCCCAAAGTTTTAACTCCACGAGCTTGCTTTCCTTCTATAAGTTTAGGCATCAATTCAAGCTTAGAATCAATATAGTCATATATATCTACTTCTTCATCCATAGACTTTCGCAAGATCTTCTTCTCATTAGATTTAATTCTACGAACGGGCTTATATCCCCTAACAAAAGCACGCTTAAAATTTGTTAAATTAAAAATTCTATCATAAAAAAGACTTACAGATTCTTTATCTAGAAGTTTTGCTAAGTCTTTTCTTAATTTCTCATCAACATAAATCTTTTGAATACTAGAAATAATACTGGGCGGAATTTCTTTATTCCATATATCGTCTGCAAATCTACTAAGAATTACGCTATTAAGTCCCAGCCTATTAGGAAAACTAAATCCGTGATCAATTAAAACTAGTTTTATATTATATTGAAGACCATCAATTTCTATGATTCCGCTTTTATAATATCCTTTTGAATGTATATTGTTAATATCAACATTTAATTCTTCAATATTTCCAAATTCAAAAAATGTAGGTTGCTTAAATAACTGTACTATAAAATTTGAACCATGTCTATCACAATTACCAATAATAATATCAAAAATTCCAGCTTTCCATAAGTCTTCTTCGGTAATTATGCTTGGAAAATTATCTTGATATTCTGTTATATGATAAGCTGGGTCAATCCAGTTTTGTGCAGATCCAATATCTTTGGAACCAAACTTAAAAATTTTTACTTCAGGAACTAAATTGAATCCCAGAGCTTTGTCTACAAGGTGGGATGCGTATTCCCGAAGATATAAAGTTTTTGGGGGAACATATCTCCAAGATGAAATATGCTCGTGTTTTTGAGGCTTATATAAATAAGTACTTCCATCTTCTAGAAATATTTTTAGAGATCGATTCACCCCCTGTTTAAAGCCGGTCGTGGAAGTCTTTTCCACATCCCCATGAGTCAGCGGAGTAATCTCCACAGATTTTTTTAGTATTAATCCTTCAATAATCAAATTAATCTCGTAACAATAACCCGACAATTAATTCTTCTGAAAAGAATTTTTTGAAAAACTCGAGGAACTTCTTTTTGGCTATCTTCAGATTCACGCCTTTTATAATAACCTCCAATTCTGCATCGTCATCTAAAGAATCAAAATCAATAGGAAAATTTGTTATTTTGTAAGTAAAACTCGGGCTATTTATAACAGCCCCGCTTCCTGAACTATAAGGATAGGTAACATAACTAGTACCGCTTGCATCAATCCATGTAATATTCGCATCCGAAGATACAGAACTATTTAACTTTGTCGTGTTCGAAGTACAGATTCCACTAATTGTTAAACATTCACTTGCATTAGCTACATTAGCTGCATTAGTCAGATGTATTGCCATAAACTTCACTCTCCCATTTTTTAGATTCGCCTTCTTTCTTTTCATGACCAAGTAACCTATGGTGTGGGGGATAATGATCATGAACATGAATGTCTTTCGGAAGCACCAAGTCTGTTTTCTGCTTTTCGACGCCCGCATTTTGCTCAGCCAAAAGTCTAGATAACCTACTTACATCCTCTTCTTCTTCTTGAGGAGCTCCTGCAGGTAACTGACCAGCACCTATTGGTGACATTGCTCCACCCATCATATCAGGTTTATTGGCTTTTCCACTAACTTCAAAATCTAATTCTTCAATATTTGTACCCTTACCCGTTTGAAGTTTAACATCAAATCCCATATTCACAAGTTGGCTAGCAATTTGTACCTTTTGAGAAGCAAACTGCATTCTAGCCTGTTCAGTTTTTTCTTCAGGGGCGCGAAGTTTTATTTCCCAGTCAGTAATTCCAAATTCTGCCATAAGAACTGGAAAAACTTTTTCATTATAAAGTCTTTGATTTCTTTCAACTACTCTAGACATAACTACTAGCTGTTGAGTCTGGCCTGAAATACCACCAATACCCTCCATATGCCCCATCCATATTGGAGAAACTCCATATATAGCGCTTACACGCTCTCTAATTTCGTTTCTAACATTTAAGTAATCCATTTCATGCAAAGTATGAAATAATTTTACTACGTCTGTACGCCCTCTTCCAGTTTTTTGTGATACTGCAATCCATGGAGTATAAGTAGGGTCTTCCATCATCTTAGCTTCTACCCTAGCCCTCTCAATTTCTAGAGAAGCCGGATCATCAGTATTTGTAAGTATTATTTGTGTAGGAGTTTTTCTCTCAAAGAAGTATCTATAAAGAAATCGATCCATACCTGAAAGCGTCAAAACTTTTTGCATAATACTAAGAATTGCCGAGTAGCCATAGGTTTCGCTCGGATCAAATCTAGAACAATGAATTACTTCTGATTCTAGAAGATAAATTTTCTTCCCTCTGTGATTATATATGTACATCACAGGATATGTATTTTTTCCACACTGCAAACACTGTCCCTCATCCATTCTAAAAATATCCCTGTGTTCTAAACATATCCAGTGAGAATTTTTTGGTAATCCATTCTTATCCAAGTCAAATTCTACCAAAGCTGGATGAATCCTTCTAATCTCTTCTACCTTTGAATATTTAGGTACTAAGTTTCCTTTTTCAAAAACATAGCTTTTGTTAAGATGCAAAAAAGCGTCATCAGAAATGCTTAAATCAGTATCAAAAATCATTAAAACTTCTTCAAGAGATTGGTTAAAAATGTTACAAGAAGTTTTCATTTCGTCGAATCTTTTATATTGACCTTCATCAGGCCTTATTGTATCAGAAGGAATCTTTTTTCCCTCTCCATCAACTACTTCTTGCCCAGCACCATTCTTCTTAAAACATTTATTACAATATTTTACTTCTCTCTGAAAGATTTCTCCACAAGAAACACACTTTGAAGCAAACTTAGGTTTATATTCTTCAAATCCTTTTCTAAAAACTTCATTTTTAACATGCTGAATAGCAGTGCGAATTTCAGTAACATCAAATGCCAGAAGATACAAGTCTTGGATGAACATACGCCGGTAAGCATAAGCTGTTCTAAGCCAGTCAAAGTATAGTTGCTCAATGCCTACAGAATCAGTACGAATCCTGTCCATGTGAGATTTGGACAAGAAATCTTGAAATTTCATGACATTCTCCAGTGATTTATTTACTGGAGTTAAGTCAGTAGAAGTACCTGGTACTAAATCACCTAATTTCATGCTTCAAATTTACCTCCTAGACAAACTATTTTCTTTTGCTTATACTAGCCAGATCCTTTATATTTTCTCCTAATCCAATACTTACTGCAATTTGCTTAATCGCCGAAATTCCCTCTAAAGCAATATCTTCTTTTGTTAAACCTTTTTGCGTCTGATTGACAACATTAGTTATCACTGGAGAAGAATCTTTTTCAAGAATGCCTGCAGCCTTCATTTCACCAATCAACGCCATAACTACAGCGCCAGATATAATCTTTATTGCCGGAGAACTTTCAGAAATATCTTGATTTATATCCACAATATCTTGAACTGAAGGATCCCAAGCATCAAATATAATCCATACATCTCTTATTGTATCTCGCTTAACTACAAATCTTTGAGGAATTCTATCCTTTAACATTTTGTCTCCTTTTACTTTTTACTATACACTAAACGAAGTCAAACAATAGTTACATCTTTTTTCTCCGGGGCCAATGTCTTCAAAGTATCCAGCCTTTCCGCACCATCTACAAATGCCTGGTTTAAAAAGTCTTTTAGGTTCTACTGGAACTTTCCAAGCAGTAACAGGGTCTACCTTTAGCTTTTCAGAATTAAATATGGTATTAATATCTCCTAAAGTTCTATGTGCACGTATCCTAGGAAATTGTACTGCATTATAAACACTACCTGCTACAGCATCAGATACATCTTTGCTGAGTCCTGGCAAATGTTCCACCTTGCTTGCCCTAATCATCCTTAGACCAAGTAATTCTTTTAGTAATATAGGTTCTACAAATCTAAATATAATTCTATGAGTATAAATAAGTTCTTTCAATGTGTCATACACAGACGTATTTCTATCTACTGAAAGAGTATCACAAGCAATTCTATTTTGCTTTAATATTTGAATTGTGTCCTCGCTAGCAAAATGATCTAGAGTAACTAAAGTTAAAGAAAAGCCTCTATCCTTCAAGGAAAATATCATTTGCCTAATTTCAGAAAAGCTTACTTCCTGAGATAATCCTGAAGGAATGACTGCAAAAGCAAAGTCTACCATTATTTCATTATTTTCTACACTATGCGCCATTGAAATTCCTGCAGAATCATGCTTTAATCCTAAATCAATATGCATACAATATTTAGTAAATGGTTCTGGAGTTATATTCAAAAATGCCTCATATCCTGAAGCATATTGATTCTGCAAGAATAAACTTTTAACTAAGTATTGATCTCTAAGATATGGTTCGTCTGAATCTGGAGGAATGCATTCATATTTTCCTCTCGCTATTTCTGGATTTTTGGAATATTCATCATTAAAATCTTCTCTTTTCTTTGTAGGATTGGCTATCCAAGTAGGAATTCCTGCAGAAACAAAAGTTTTCGGATCATCTTTACGCTTCTCTGCCAAACTCATAATAAAATCGCCCTTATATCTAGGAAACGACAGTGAAACTATTTTTCCTACTCCAGGAAATCGCGATTGAACAGAAGCTCTGATTGCATTATAAATTACATTTGCATCGCGAACATGCAATATCTTACTTCCAGACATATCATCTGCTATTGGGAAAGCCGCAATCTCATCAAGAATAGCTATAATTGGAGTATATCCTTCCAAGCCTTCTTGGTGACTGTGCCCAGAAATAGCCCTAAGATTTTTAGGAAATATTATTTCATTTAATTTATCATCAAACCCAAATTTTCTAAATATCTTAGCTCTATTTATCATATTCCTAAAAGGTTGAAAAAATACGTGCGAAGCCTGATTTGCATTAACTGCGATATTTATTGCATCTATGAAAGAATCTTCAGACTGATTAAATTCTTTTTGTGGGCATTTCTTGCATAAAAGTTGATACATTATCCTAGCTATACATATCCCAGAACAAAAATCTTTGCCTGAATTATGATTTATAAATCCCTGTAAAAAATAATTATGATAATTTGGAACTATAATTCCATAATATTCATCTTCACCCACCTCTTCAATTTCTACAATTTCATCCCAAACTAATTCTGCCACATCATAATCTCTGCATAAAACAATATAATCAATACCACTTTTACTAGCCCATTCTTTGGCAGCTTCAACTTTGTTACAAAATTCACTATCAGAATTTTGAGTATAAGAAGATTTTATTTCTTCAAGCCAAATAGAATTATCTTCAGAATCAATTACTAATATATCTGGAATATAATAAGAACTATCCCCATTCTTTTTAATATAAGAAATTCTAATCCCATGCTTTTTAGTAAAAAAATAACCCAAATTATCTAATTCTTTAAATCTTTCTAATTCATATGAAGAATCATAATTTTCTATAATTCCTTTTTTTGTAACATATTCACCATGTTTTGCCCAACCATCACCTTTAATTTCACCATTTGCTATCTTTCTAGAAATAGTTTCAGAATTTTTATCTCTATTCTTTCGGATACTTTCTGGAGAATGTTTTTTTCCAAGATGTCCTAAAGAAGTAAATTTTTTCTTCCTTTCCTCTGGAGTTAAATAGGAAAACCCTTCCGGGTGCTTCTTTAAAAAAGAATTTCTCCTCCCCTTTTGCTTTTCAGACAAAGAAGCAAGTCCTGAAGAAGTCTCTTTTGTCTTACCTTTAGACCAACAAGTTTGTACACCCTTTTTATTTTTATTCCATGGAGATTGCCCTTTCCTAGATTCTGACATCTTTCTAATGCCTTCATCTGTATCTTTGGACAATCCTTTAGACCAGCCTAATCCTCTACCCATTTTCTATTTTTACCATATTACCAACTTTGATATTCTTCAATTTTGTCCAACCCCTATTAGTAATAAATTTATGGTCTCTAGTGACATAAGCTATCTTACCGGATTTAGTTTTTATTCTATAAATCTTATCTTTTCCCTCAAAAAATGGGGGGTCAATTTCTGTTAAAACAACTTTTTTCTTATTAAAGGCATATGCACGTATAACAATTTTTTTGCCTAATTTAGACCATTCTTCAAGAGTATGAATTTCATCAGATATCTCGTCCTTTAATATAGTATCCTTTTTAAACGACCCTTTACCCCAAAGAGCTACTCCCTCTGTATATTTAGCTTCCTTTGATATATCGGTCATCGCCTCTATAAATTTAGATTGAGTTTCACTAAGCCTAGGTAAAGATAAATAATCTCCGTCGTATAAAAAAATATCTAGAGGAACGACTTCTTCTTCAATATTATTGCTGAGTTGGTTCCTCTGGAGACTTAAGGAGATTATTCTGTTTCCAGCCTCGGCCAGTGCTTGCCAAGGATTGTAATCGCGTACCGATTCTATAGAATAGCTCATTATCCTGAATTTCTTCATTGAGAATCTTTACTATTTCAGTAATGAAGATTCCCTTTAAAAAGTCCTCCCTAAATTCTTTTTCTGCTTTTATTGTAGTAATAAAAACATCTGCCGCATCTTTAAACTTTTCTGGTCTTAATTCATTTTTTTCTATCGGGGTAATAGATTTTTTTCTAATCTGTTCAAGACCATTCATAATTTCAGTATTCTTTTTTACTTCTTTACGAACAGCTTCTTGAAATGTCTCATTATTAACTTTTTCTTTCTTTTGCTCTCTAAGATCCCTCCATTCCTCTTTATTTATCCAACCGTAAAAGGTAGATCTGTTTAAAGTTAAGTCAGATAAAATTTTTTTATCAGGAACTAAATCAAGAAACATTTCTTTAGCTTTCGCTTTCTTTTCTTCTAGATACTTGTCCATTATTTTATTATATCCTAAAATGACTAATAAGTAAACATTTACTTATAATCTGAAAAGCTTATATCTCCCCCACAGTAAGGACACTTTATTTTTATTTGAATTATATTATCATTAATCCGGGGAAGATCACATTTTTCCTTAGTACCCACATTATATTTTTGGAAGCACTTCGTACAAAGAAGATCCCCCATAAAATCCCAAGCTCCTTTTTGGCCACAACAATCGCAAATTGAATCTTCTTCGTAAGGAACATCTCTACCCATTTTTCTTTTCTCCCTTATCATCATCAGTACAGCTACATACTTTTATTTTCTCCCATAAAAGTGATTCACAAGGAAACCCCAATTCGACTGCTGAAAATGGTCCTTCTGTTCTTTTATATGAACCATCTTTCTGTTTAACTTCAATCCAATCTATATTCTTTTCTCTATTTAAATCATAATCACCCTTTGCCAACCACCTACAATATCCATTCTCTTGATACAAATCTTTATGCAGCTCATCAATTGACCAGTAATAACACACACCTTCTTCATCATAACAATAAGAACCTTTTGGAATATGAATAGGCGACTTTCCTTTTATCTCTCTAATCGTATTACTTATACGCCTACCAAAAAAATCTGATATTTTCATTAAAACCTCGTATATTCTCCTGTTTAATTAATCAGGTATGCTAGTGTGCCCATCCTGATGACCTAAAGAACCAAATCTTGACCAATCCATATGGCCAGAAATATGTTTATTACTAAAACATCTACAGACCCATACTTTATGATTATAATCCAAATCTACACAAATTTCATTTCTTTTGCAATAAGAACTGCAATTCCATAAGCACTCTCGATTGCATTTTACTTGCAACCTAAAATCAATTGCATCACATATAGCATAAATAAATTTTCCCTTTAAATTAGATAAGTCTTTTTCTTGGAATCCGGGATATATTTTACACTTACCATGAAAATATCCAGTATCACCTATAGGTTGATATGCCTTATGATATTTAAAAAGATATTTTTCTTTTAGATCTTCATAATGATGACAATCAGAATTATTACAATATATCATATTTTTTCCTTTTATTTTCTCCCCCAACCTGTAGTTCTATATTTCCCAAGCTCCATTTCGCAATCTGGGCAATACTCAGGTGGACAACCTAAAGTCCAAGACATCCAAGGAACTTTTAGCTCTCCGCAAGCTCGACATTGTAGTTTGATAGGTTCTGGTTCAGGCATCTTCCATTGATAATTACTATAGTAATCCATAATTTTACTTTTTTCTACAAATATTTAACATATCCTAGAAAGTCTTCGTTTCTTAGAACAACAACCTGTCTGAAAGTAGTGGTATATAAATAAATATTCAGATTTCCGTGCACAGAACATACTGGTGCTGAAGTAACTCCCCTTCTCACCATGTCACCACTAACAAAAAATGTAGAATCACTAGAAGCTATGCAAGATATTTCAAGTTCGGTAGGAGTATTTGAAATGCTAATTCCCTCTACTATGTCTGTTTTGAAAATAACCTTGCCGTTTTCTAAAACTGCTTTGTAATACATCTTACTTTTCCCTCCTATTTATCTTTTCCATTAGGCAACCTTACACAGACACCAGCATTTTCAAGAAGACCTAAGGAGTTAATATCCTTTTGATATTCCTTAAACTCTGTAATTACTACTTCCTTTATTCCTGCATTGATGATAGACTTTGCACATTCTATACATGGAATAGGACACATACAATACATAGTACAACCGTCAGTATGATGGCCTAATCTAGCAGCTATGTCTATAGCATTTCTTTCTGCATGAGCTGCTCGACACAAATGAAGACCGGTAGGTTCTCCGTCTTTAGAAGAAACATATCCTTTTAATTTTCTAGGACATTCTAGTTCGTTATTAGGATTTAAATGCTCGCAGTGAATAACTCCTCTTGGAACGCCATTATATCCAGTACTAATAACAAACCTATCTTTAACTATAACTACCCCTATTTTTCTGGAAAAACATTTGCTATTCTGAGACACCGCTCGTGCTATTTCCATAAAATAAGCATCCCAATTAGACATAAACATCACCATTTTCTTTTTTCTTTTTTTCTTCAAATGGAATTATTCTACGTCTATAAAATTCTTTAGCTACACAGTCTAAAACTCCCATTGCACTATTATATGCAGCATAATTATTATGGTTATATGTGCGATCAATTATCTTAGTAATAACATAATTTACTTCACCGTCAGTTATTGTTTCCGGTTTCATAACTTCAAATAAACCGTTTATTGCAACATCCAATCTTTCACGCATTTCTTTTCTAATATAAGGCATTTTTATCCTCTATTCCTACAGCTAGACATCATAATATGAGTTCTGGTATTCTCATTAACATTATGCTTTATCCAAGCAATAGCACTTTCCAAGTTACCAAATACATCAGTAGCAAAGTAATACATCCAAGGATTAAGTTCCTTCCCATTAAAAATTAAAAGAATCGGAATATTCTTTCTCCAAGCATAGCTCATTTCCCAAATTTTTCCCCAACCAGGTTGCTCTGGGTCAAGCATAAGAAAAACTTGAGATTCATCTATAGCTGCAAGACAAGTTTTAACTATCGCCTCAGGAGAAAGATTTTTATTAAAATCCTTTCTGTTGCAGATATAGGCCATCTCTAATCCAGTCTCATTTAACCTATTTTCAACATAGTTACGCCTAGCCATTATTACATCAGGGGACAGACCAAACATATTATGCGCCACGTACACTCGGCAAGTCATATAAAAACTCCTTTTCTTCTAATAATTTTAACCAATTACCCCAATGAATCCCTTTAATTCCACTCATAACTTCTTCCCCTTTACTTTTTCTGGGTACCTAGTCTCGCATAAGAATTTTTTACATACGCTACAACTCTCTCTGATTATCTGCCTCCATCCAGGTTCTTTACGATATTCTACGATAGTTTCGTGAGACTTTTGACAATATGGACACCACTGCATAATCAACCACCTATTATTTTTATCTATATCACACATTTAAATTTTCCCAGCTATTTATTAAATTCATTTATAGTTTTAAGGATTAAAAATGCAGAATTATTAAATAAATCATCTGGATTTATTATTAAACAATCATACCCGATATTCTTATACATCTTAACTCTTTTATCTGCTTCTTCATTGGTATGAGTATAATAACCATTATATTCAATAACTTTCTTTTTAAAATTATGAATAAAATCCGGATTAAGTTTTTTATGATTTGAAGTCATCCAGATTCTTCCGTCTCCTACATATCTCCAAATACCTCTGTAAAATTTGTTTAATAGAACACCTAAAATTATTTCTGGCTTTGTAGGTTTTCTTTTTTGGCCTTCCCACAATTTTTTCATATCCAAAGTACCTTCAAGATACATTTGTTTCTTTTTTATAGACTGACTATTCAATCGCTCATCAATTTCTTTAGTCAATCCTTTATTCCAAGAAGGTCTACAAGAAATTTGACAATACCTTCTCTTTTTAAATTCATAAGATTTCAGAAACATAGCTTTCCCACAAGCCTCACATTTTTTCTCTAATAAAACTGTCTTCTTGCCAAAATTAGACATCTTAGAATCCAAGCCTTTTTTAAGCTTATAATTCCAAGCATGCCCATTATTTCCTCTATTCTGTTTAGCCACTCTTGTATCAGTTTCTTTCGATAATCCCTCATTCCAAGACTTTTTTCCTATTTGCTTCTTAGATCTTTCAGTTACAGTTGCTCGATTACTACATATTCTAGAACAATAAATTCTAGCCTTATTTCCTAAAAAATCCTTATGGCAATATTCACAATATTTATTTTCAAACTTTTTACTCATAATTTAATTATATCATTAAGCGAATGCGTTGTAAATTATACAATACATTTATTTCCTTCACATTCGCTAATCACATTACTTTCTAATGGTTGCTGCCTTATACCATCTCTAAACACAGTCAATCCTTTACATCCAAGAGAATGTGCTTCAAAAATTAACTTTTTTATATCTTCCACAGAAGCAGAATTAGGAAGATTTACTGTCTTTGATACAGCATTATCAATTTGTTCCTGAAAAGCAGCTTGAATTTTGACATGCCATGAAGGAGAAATCTCCAAAGCTGTTGAAAGAAGCTTAGAATCTACATTTTTATACTTTTCTCCATAATCTAACTTAACTCCATTCAAAACCGTTCTTGAAAAACTTTTTGAAAATAACGGTTCAATTCCACTAGAACAATCGGCTATAATGGAAAGACCTCCCGTGGGAGCAATTGTAGTCAAAGTAGCATTTCGCCTCAAATTTTTATCGCCTCTTTTATGTGCTTCTGGAAGAAGAAATGCAGGACAGGCTCCCTTTTCTCTTGCCAGCTCTTTTGAAGTTATTAAAGCCCTACCCTGAAGATTAGAAGTCATTCTCTTGGCAAACTTTAATGCTTCAATAGAATCATATCTCAGACTCATTTTCATCAAGCAATCAGCCCAACCCATAATTCCTAAGCCAATTTTTCTAGTTAATTTTGTTCGTCTTTCTATCTTAACATTGGGATAACAATTAATATCAATTACATCATCAAGAAATCTAATTGCAATGTCTACAACCTCTTCAAAGCGATCCCAATTAAACTTACCATTTTCAAGAACAAACTTAGAAACATCTATAGATCCTAAATTACAAGATTCTGCATCAAGCAACGGATTCTCACCACAATTTTTTACAATGATTCCGCTTTTCTTTTCTTCACCGTTTGTTGTTATCACTACATAATTATGAAACTCATCCACCGTAATATTGTAAACATCTTCGCATCCAATATATTCTACAGATACTACTTTATGATTCAAACAATATTTTTTATATCTATCACGTATAGCATATTTACTACAACCTATCTCTTCAGCTATTCTCTGAAAACTTAATCCTTGCAAACGCAATTCCAAAATTCTTGAATTATCTATATCACTTCTCCATCTAGGATTATTCCCTCCTTTAGTATTGTAAAAAGAATTTCTATCCTTATATTCATTAAACTTGCCCGATTTTTTAAGCTTAAAAATAGGATTGTTTTCTCCAGAAATATCATGAAACTGCTCTTTATGATTAGAAGTTTCAACTATATTGCCCCAATTATTATTAAGACCATCATAATCATAATGATGAATTTCCTCTTCTTTTTTTAATTCTCTACCCAATCTAAATTCCATAATTAATCTATGTTCTTGATATAAGTTCCCTCTAACTTTTTGAATTCCCCAATATTTTGTTTTTTTCTTTCCATAAAAAAACTGATACTTGTCAAATCTTAGTAAAGAATCACCTGGATTAAGCTCTTTAACCGCTTTTGTGCCCCCATTTCTAAGAATAAATTTATGATTTCCAGTAGCTTTAATTTCAGAGCCATCATCTAAAATAACTTTGTAAATAGGTTTATTATATCCAGTAATCCTGGGATTTCTCCCATATCTAATATGAATATAACCATCGCTATCAGCACAATAAATTGGAACTTCCTTTTTCTCGTCAGCTAATTGCTTAATTGAAATTGCATTTCTCCCATCAGCAACAGCGACTAAAGTATCCCCAGTAACACACGGATTTACCCCTTCTATTTCTCCCAACCAGGGAGTAGGATTTTTTGAATTCATAGTATCAATAAATATAATTCCAGGGTCTCCAGTTAACCAAGCTTGATAGCAAATCTCATCAAATAGTTTCGAAGCATCAATATATGTCTTTTGTTTTGTAAAGGGATCTCTAAGAGGAAATTGTGCCCCTGCTTGAACAGCTTTCATAAAATTGTCTGTTATAGAAACTGAAATATTAAAGTTCTGAAAACTGCCAATTTCACTCTTACACTTTATATAATCTTGTATTTCTGGATGACTACACTTTAAAACCGCTATGTTTGCACCTCTTCTAACCCCACCCTGTTTAATTACCTCTGTCACAACATCAAAACATTTCATGAAACTACAAACACCACTTGATATTCCAGAAGTACTTCTAACAATAGAATCTTTTGGTCTAACGTGAGAAAATACCAAGCCAGTACCACCACCACTCTTATGTATTAACGCAGTTTGCTTTACAGTCTCAAAAATTCCCTCAATACTATCTGGAACTACCATAACAAAACATGCCGAAAGTTGGGCTTCTTTCTTTCCAGCGTTTATTAAAGTAGGAGTATTGGGAAGAAATTCAAGTGTGTCCATTATTGAAAGATATTTATTCTCCCAATACTTTCTTTCTTTATCATTCTTTTCTATAGAAGAAATATACTTTGCTACACGTAAGAGAAGCTCATCTGGAGTTTCAATTATAGACCCCTTTTTATCTTTTAATAAATAACGACTTTCAAGAATTATTTTAGCATTAGAACTAAAATTAGCCATTCAGCTTATCCTTTACTTGAATGATTCCCCTTTTGAATAAAATTGAGTTGCATTTTTGGTGTTTATAACCAATAATATTTCTCCCGTCGTCAGTTACGCCTAAATTTTCTTTTACCAAAGTACCTCCAGAAGATAAACAAATATAACATAATACCATCTTTGCCGTAGAATTAATCTTAGTTTTATGACTAGACATTATTTTCCTCATTTACATTTACTATAACGTAATCTCTAGATGATATATAATCGGAAGATTGAACTATCCAATCTAGAATATTTTCGGAGCCTATAAAAGGCATATCAAATCTTCCCATATGTCCACCAATAAGCCTTCCTATCAAACGAATAGTTTTTGAATTTAAGATAAGCATTTTATTAGAAACATGCATAGCTATGTTAATCCATAAAGACCCATGTCCGTCTACAGTATGTCCAGCGTCTACAGGATAGCCATTTTTACACACGTCATGCATAATCATAGCAGAAATAACACAATCCCTGTCGTCTCCGACCACTTCAAAACATCGACATAAATCAGTAGCTATCTTAACAGAACGCTTAACATGGAGAATCAAGCCACCTTCCTTTATTTCATCTTTAGGGTGATATTTTCCAGTTGAAGAAGAAGGAATTTTCCAAAAATAATCTGGTGCTATATCAAGACAACCAATTACAAAATTTTTAATTTGTACATTATCTATTAAGTTAAGTTCATCTTTTAAATCAATCACTTTTTTCTTCCTCTACTTTCTTTATTCCCCAAAGACCAACTCCCACACAGTCAAAAACGTCTTGTGGCTCATCCTTGACTTTTGGAAACTTCTTTTTCACAAATTCAGCAATATCTTCTTTAGAACATCCGCCGTTTCCGATTACCTTCTTTTTCCATACTCTATTTTGCACAGTTTCAAAAGGAACCTTTCGGCCATTACAAATCCATTTTATATTACCAATTACTTCCGTAATAGCTTTACTAGTCTTAAAATTCTGCACAAATATTGATTCTTCAATAAAAACTTTATCCGGAAGATTCTTATTAATGATTCGCTCGAATATTTTACATAACTCTAGTATTCTAAGTTGAGTATCTTTTATATCACAAGTCAAACAAATTGTCCAATCAAGATCCTCATACTTAAAACTAGATATTGCAATATTCTTACTGCTACAATCGATTCCCCAAATATTCATTTTTTAAGATCTACACTTTCCTTTCTGTTTAAAATTGCATCCATTTCAAGATAATTAAGATAATCAACTATTTCTATTAATTCAACTACATTTTTCTTTAATTCATAAGCCCTTCCATATTTTATTTTATCATCTATATTGTCAGCTATTGACAATAACTTCTCTGACAATTCAAAACAAGAATAATTATACATTTCTTTTAGTTTTTAATTCAAATACTTCTGGGAAATTTCGATATTGCTCCTCATAATCAAGACCATAGCCAACTAAAAATGGATTATCTGGAACTAAAAATCCTACATAGTCAGGCTTAACATCAAACCCTCGGCAAGAATATTTATCAAATAAAGTACAAATCTTAATTTCCTTTGGAGCCCTTCTATTTATATGTTGAACTAAAGCCTTTATTGTTCTTCCAGAATCAATAATGTCTTCTACAATTAGAACCTTTCTATCTTTAATTGCTATATCGCACACATTATTAACAACAATCTGTTTATTACCTCTAATAATATGCGTTTTTACTATATAATACCCAAGCGCTGAGGGAACTTTCAATTCCCTAATTAAATCTGCAATAAAAATAAAGGACCCCTTGAGGGGAGCAATAAGAACTACATTCTCATCTTTGTAATCTATTGTAATTACTTGAGCAAGACGTTTTACAGCATCATTTATTTGTTCTTTAGTATATAGAAGCTTAAAATTTCCATCTTCCATTTTTTTGATAACCTCCTATTTTTTCAAATTTTACATCCTACCTTCATATTTGCTTTCAATACTTCTGCGTGTAATTTCTCTAGATAAAGTAGCAATTTGATTTGAATATAATTCGTATGCTTTATTTAAAACCATTGTTCTAGCTTCAAGCTCCATTATAGTAATCTTAGCCTTTCTAAGAGGCTCGTTGCTAGTAACAATAAAAGATATTAATCCTTCTTTAAGACGCTTTTTTGGAGACATTTCTTCTAGCTTAAAAAGCCATTTTCCTAATCCTAATTCAAAACTACTCTTAAGAATATTAAGTTCAACAGACAAAATCATTGACTGTGAAGAAATAAAACTTCTCCATGCCTCTAGCTTTCCCATCAAACTTCCTAGGTCATTGCTAGAAACAAGAGTAATATCGGGAGGAAATTCGTCTATTGTAAGCTTTGGTTCTTCAACAAGAGGAAAGTTTATAGTACTTTTTATTCTTTCTACTGCTTCCTTCCAATCCCAACTAAACTTCTTATCCGAAACACTAAAAATATCTTTTACGGATACGATTCCTATAAAATTTTCTTTATCAGAAGCAGCATCATATTCAATCTTTAGTCTATCATATAAGGGACTATGCTCTTCCTTATTAATAATCCAAGTTATATTATTTTCATCAACAGCCTTAATATACTTTACAGAATCAATACTCTTTTCACTTTTCTTCACTATACTATACTCCTTTCTCAGTTTACTTTTCAGAATTACATCTCTTTTTATAATTGCAAAAGAAGCTAGGACACCTCATAGGTTTTGGGGTCATATAATCATTATCTATGGCTTTTTGTATTTCCCGCAATCTAGCAAAGGTCTTTTCAATAAGATTCTCATCTCGTGTCATCTCAAATATTTTTATTTCCTGACGATTTTTATTCTCGTATATTATCAACCCATCAGAAATATTTATTGCCTTAGAATATAAACTCCATTGAATCTCATGATTTCTGTAAGGACTTAATAAATCGTCCCATTTCACTCCAGAAACTTCTTCGCGTCTAGTTTTTAGTTCTATAAGAAAAAGTTGTGAAGTATCAGGATTCTTTATAACAAAATCAAATGTACCTTTTATTGGAGGATCTGCCATTCTAGCCTCTCCTTGATAAGTTACCAGAACCCCCATTTTTTCAAAATAATCTTTATATTTTTTCTCAGTCCAATTTCCTTGGTCCATAACCCTAATATTTTTTCCAGAAGGTGGTGACTCACTTTTTGCACCCATTCTAGAATATTGTATTTCTCTATCGCAATCACTTATGGAAGAAGGATGAAAATGTTTTGAAGGAAAGGCCTCTCTATTTTTAGACTTTTCCAGATATTCATCCAAAAGTTTTTCCAACCAATGTTGATTGCTTGTATTACATTTCTTTAATAAACTTACTAATCGTTTAGTAGACATTTTTTTACAATCTCACCTATTTCTTCATCAGAATTAACTTCAATTATTTCATTACTAAATCTATATGTCTTAAGGCTATAGTTATCTAATAAATACGCATCCCTCTTTTTATCGCGTCCTTTTTGATGCACGGCCCCATCAACTTCTACAGCTACATGAAGTTCAGGAATATAACAGTCTACTATAAATGGAGGAAATGACTTTTCACATTCTGTTTGAAAGCCAATTTGATTTAATACGCGTTCAAGCCTTATTTGTTGTCGTGTAAATTCATTAACCATCATGAACTACCATATTCTTATTTTAACATTTTTTAGGTTGCAAGTAAACTTTTAACCATATATCTTCTTTTTTATTTCTTCTAGAATATCTTTATTTTCATTCAAGTAATCAAGGACGCTTCCCTTTCCGATTCCAATTTTTTGATTATTATAATAATAAGTATGTCCTTTCTGTTCAATTATTCCTTCATCTATGGCAAGTTGCATTGCCATTGAAGAGTAATCAATTTGCCCAGTAGTAAATAAGAATGGAATTACACAAGTTTGATATGGAACAGATATTTTACTTTTTCTAAGATAACATCTTATATTAAATCCAATCTTCTTTTTATCATCAGAAGCATCATTAATCCATCCTTCTCTACCCACCTTTACAATAGCACTAGCAAAAAATTCTTGTCCATGACCACCGGGAAGAGTTTCCTTTAATCCATATCCCGGACTAATATCTGCTCTTAGTTGATTAATAGCAATAAACACTGAAGTATTATCTATAGTATAGCAAGAAGTAATTTTTCTCAAAGCTTTATTTACCAACCTTGCCTGCAGCCCCATTTGCATTTTTCCAGCGCTTTCTTCAGCTTCTTCAGGAGGAATTAAAGCCGCTATACTATCCAAAACTACTAGGCCAATATTATTTTTCAGGAGTTCAACTACAATATCGATGGCTTCATCTCCAAGATTAGGTTGAGCTACAATTAAATCACCTACGCTTACCCCCGTTTTCGCAAACCATTCCTTATCAAAAGTTTTTTCAGCGTCTATAAAGGCCGCAATACCACCTAAGCTTTGAACACTTTGAATTATTTTTTGGGCTAAATATGTTTTTCCAGTGCTAAATTCACCTGAAAATATTATCGTTCTTTTCTGTGGAATTCCACCGCCCAAAATTTTATCAAACTGATCTATCCCTGTTGAAAGACGAATAAGCTTCAACCTATCGTCAGAACCTTTATATAGTTCGAACTTCTTCTTTTTTAATTCATCTAGAATTCGATCTACTTCACTACTTCTCTTATCACTATTTTTTACTATCATTTATTTCTCTTCCACAGCGCTCCCAAGTAGCGCCTCCAATTCCGCAACAAACAGTGCCGCGCACCTCTCCCGGAACTTCACGCTATTCGACATATCCCACTTACTATACGGCGAAGCGGGATGCTTACACGCATAAGCACCTTCTTGATTGCGCCTCCTAGGATGTGCCTCGTTGTAGGGACAGAACTTACAATGAACATACGGTAACTTACTCTTCATCTTCCATTGTTCATCACTCGCGTACTGACACAAAGGACACTTAGCCATATATTGCCACAACTTCATCAAGTCCTTTTTCCTCAGCTCACCATTCGAAGCTAACTTCTTCCACGCGCGAATCGATACTTTTATCGCCTCATTCCTAGTCATTATTCTCTCCTGCATTTATTTCTCTTCCCCAGCTATCCCAATTTGATCTTTCTTTTCTGGCAAATAATTCTAAATAAGGATAATAACTAACTTTTTCTATCATTTCATATATTATTTCAGGTTTTTCAGAGTGTATAGTTTTATTTGCATAAAATCCAGTAACTCCTTGAGCCCTTTTCCCATTAGGCAAATATTTATACGGCAAATTACCTTTGACACTAAATAAACAATGTTCCGTAAGGCCTCTAAAATATTGACCAATTCCCATCCGATTTTTTGTCCAGGTAATACAAGTAATATATCTAAATCCCAATGCCTCTATTACTCTAAAACCATCTTGAAAATGAGAGTTAGTAACCCAAAGATATAAATGAGCCTTATCATCTATTCTGCCAGCTAAAACATTTTTCATTGTATTTATAATGTCTGGTGTCTTCATTAAGTCATAATGCTTCTGTGCGCCACGACAAATTTTCCCACCACCCGTTTCCCACCAAGGAGGATCTGCAAGTATAGTTTTATATCTAATATATTGCATCTTCATTATTTCATCTTCATATTTATAATTCTAACAATTTTAGCATAAACATGCACATCTCTAAGCCTATCATCAATACTTTCTACATTCCCATCATATCCCTGAGAAATCATCCAGAATGTAGCGTCCAATTGCTTAAGCATATATAGTAGCGCTATCACCCTAGGATCAGATACCTTTAAATTAGGATAGTTTTCTAGAATTTTTGCTACACGTTTAAAATTTCCAAGAGAATCTCCAGATCTAGCATAATCCCAATTCTTCTTCTCATGAAGCTCCATTTCATCTATGGTTATTCTTGCAAAATCATCATTTATATTGGGAAATATTTCCTTTACTTTGTCTAAGAGTTCTTGTCGATTATGTTCTTTATTTGACATCCTGTCTCCTTCCATTCTTT
>Ga0315289_10003489_pt1 | contig 23796 bp, 14 predicted proteins | sample YL17G11_40_MG_FD_203452 | JGI IMG/M metagenome (GOLD analysis project Ga0315289, IMG submission 203452) | Sediment microbial communities from Yellowstone Lake, YNP, Wyoming, USA - YL17G11_40 | ecosystem: Environmental > Aquatic > Freshwater > Lake > Sediment | place: USA: Wyoming | collected...
ACCGGCCTCTCGCTCGCGGCAGACCGGCCTCTCGCTCGCGGCAGACCGGCCTCTCGCTCGCGGCAGACCGGCCTCTCGCTCGCGGCAGACCGGCCTCTCGCTCGCGGCAGACCGGCCCGCTGACCGCGGTTCCGAGCCTTTCTGGGAGTCGCCGGAGAGTCCGTCGTCGCCTTCCACTCGACCCTTACGAAAAAACATACCCTATTTTTTCCATTTTTCGATAACAACAACGATAACAGGTCAAGATCGCCGAGCACGTCCTCACCGGCCACAAGGTCGCGATCAAGATCCTCAACAGAAAGAAGATCAAGCAGATGGACATGGAGGAGAAAGGTGGGTTTCTTTGTTCCTTTTCCTTGATCTTCTTCTTCTTCTTCTTCGGAGGTTCGACGGAAACTCTCTCACCCCTCAAGACCGGGAAAAAAACTTAACAAAAATAAACTCAGTCCGCCGCGAGATCAAGATCCTGCGCCTCTTCGCCCACCCACACATCATCCGCCTCTACGAGGTCGTCGACACCCCCTCAGACATCTACGTCGTGATGGAGTACGTCCGCGCCGGGGAGCTCTTCGACTACATCGTGGAAAAAGGACGCCTCCCCGAGTCCGAGGCGCGGCACTTTTTCCAGCAGATCGTCTCCGGCGTCGAGTACTGCCACAGGCACATGGTCGTGCACCGCGACCTCAAGCCCGAGAACCTGCTCCTGGACGCGTCGATGGCTGTCAAGATCGCGGACTTCGGCCTCTCGAACGTGATGCGCGACGGGCACTTCCTCAAGACGTCGTGCGGGTCGCCCAACTACGCGGCCCCCGAGGTCATCTCCGGCCGCCTCTACGCGGGACCGGAGGTCGACGTCTGGAGCTGCGGCGTCATCCTCTACGCGCTGCTGTGCGGCTCGCTGCCCTTCGACGACGAGAACATCCCCAACCTGTTCAAGAAGATCAAGGCGGGGGCGTACAGCCTGCCGTCGCACCTGTCGCCAGGCGCGCGCGACCTGATCCCGCGGATGCTGCTCGTCGACCCGCTGAAGCGCATCACCGTGCCCGAGATCAGGCAGCACCCGTGGTTCACCCTGCACCTGCCCCGGTACCTGGCCACCCCGGGGGGACTCGACGCGCTGTTCGGCGGGGGGAGCAGCCCGAGCCTGAGCACCAGCGGGGGAGGAAACGACGCCGCCGGCAAGGCGGCGGGGGGAGCCAAGGGGAGGACCGGCGCGCCGCCGCCGCTCGACGCGGCCGCGCTCGACGAGGTCTCCCGCCTCGGCTTCGACCGCGCGGCGCTCGCCGCGGCCCTGGCGGCCCGCGTCACCAACCGCGCGACCGTGGCCTACCACCTCATCGCCGACGCGCGGCGCAGGCTGCCGTCGTCGGCGGCGCTCAGGCCGGGCCACGAGCTGGGCGACGCCGCCGCGGGCCTGCAGGGCATGCAGAGCGCCGCCGCGGCCGCCGCCTCGTCGTCCGCCTCGGCGGGGGGCGCGGCCCCCGTCGGGAGGATCGTCGCCGAGCGGCGGTGGCGGCTCGGTGCGCACACGCGCGCGCACCCGGGCGCCGCCGTCGCGGACCTGCTGCAGGCGCTGGCCGCGCGGGGCATCGCGTGGAAGCGCGGCGGCGCGCCGTACAACTTCAAGTGCCGGGCGGTGCTGCCGCCAGCGGCGGCGGGGGACGAAGGGGGAAGGAGGGGAGGCGGCGGCGGCGGAGGGGGAGACGGGGGCGCGGGGGCGCCGGGCCCCGCGGCGTCGACGAGCTCGTCCGTCGACGGCGGGGCGGGGGCGGACGTCGTCATGGGCGGCGGCGGCGGCGGCGGCTCGCGCTCGGCGACGCCGGCGCCCGGCGCCTCCCCCCGGGGGGGCTCGGACGCCATCGAGGTCGACGGCCTCCCGCCGACCGACAGGCCCCCCTCCGCTCCCTCGGCCTCTCCGGGCGGGTCCTCGCCCGCGCCGGGCCCGGGGGACGGCGAGGCCTCGCTCTCGCCGCGGGACGTCCTCGTCTTCGAGGTGCAGCTCTACCGCGTCCGCGACGGGGAGTACGCCGTGGACGTGCAGCGCCTCTCCGGCGACGTGCTCGTGTTCCTGGACGTCTGCGGCGGGCTGGTGGCGAGCCTGAAGGCCTCTTGAAGGGAGGGGGGGAGGGGGAGCGAGTTGAGGCGGTGCCCTCTTTTGTTTGTTTGCAGTTGCTCAACTCTGAAAAGAAATGGAGGGGAAAAAAAGAAGAAAAAAACGCTCAGACGACCAGCTCGTTCTGCAGCCTCGCCGCGAGCTCGTCGCCATCCCCGAGCTTCCTCGCCAGCTCCGAGACGTCCACCCCGGCGGCCTCGGCCAGGGCGGCAGCCCGGGAGCGGGCGCGGTCGCGGGGCCGGCAGCAGGACTTGTACCGCAGCGCCGAGCCGCAGCGGCAGGGGTCGTTCTTCCGCTGCTGCGGGGGGGGCTGGCCCCTTCCGCCGCCTCCTCCTCGCTCTTCTTTGTCGCCTCCTTCTCGCTCTTCTTTGTCGCCTCCTTCTCGCTCTTCTTTGTCGTCTCCTTCTCTGTCGCCGCCGCCGCCGCCGCCTGCCGGCCCTTCTCCTTCGCCTGCCGTAGCTGCTTCTTCCGGAGAGGCCTCCCGCTCCGGAGCGCGAGAATCCCCCTCGGGGTCCTTCCGCTCCTCCTCTCCCGCCTGTTTTTTCTTCTTCGTCTTTTTCTTGCCGCTCTTGGCGCTGCTGCTGCCGCCTGCCCCGCCGTCGTCGCCGTCGCCTCCTTCGTCGAGGTCGCCCAGCGCGGCGAGGGCCTTCGCCACGGCCTCCTTGTCCCTCAGGTGCCTCGCCGCGGCGGCGGCGGCGGCCTCTCTGGCGTCCAGGGGCATCCTCTGAACGCTGTTGTAGTGCTCCCCGTGGTGGTAGGAGACGTTGAGGACGGGCAGCGGGGCGTCGTCAACCTCCTCGGCGTCTCCGTCTCCAGCGGCGCGAGCCGCAGAGCCGCCGCTCCGCTTCTTCTTGCTGGTCTTCCTCGGCCGCTCCCACCCTTCCCCTCCCTCCTCCCCGCCCTCCTCCTCCGCCGCGGCCCCCGCCCCCGCCCCGTGCTCCGGCTCCGGCTCCGGCGCCGGCGCCGGCGGCGCGATCACCCACGGCGCCTGCCCGGCCTGGAAGATCCGCAGCCTGACGCCGAGCAGCTGGCAGAGGGCGACCTGCTCGGCCTGCCCGCCCCACGCCGCGTCGCGGCCGATGCGTTCCGCGTACCGGAACGCGACGGCGCGAGGGTCGCCGTCCCCGAGGAAGGGGGCGAAGGTCGCCGGGTGGCCCGCGATCCAGAGGGCCGCGGCGGCGCGGAGCTCCGCCTGCCCGCGCGGGATGCCCTTGGTGGTCGAGGCGGCCATCCTCGCGGCGGCGCTCGCGAGGAGCGCGGAGAGAGAAGGAGTGGACGGGGGCGGCGCGGGCCCTCCTTCCTCGACGGGGGGGGCGCTCCGCGCCAGGCTCGAGCAGGAGGCCAGGAAGCTGCTCCACCGCCGCGCCGAGAGCGCGCCAGGGTCGCTCTCCAGGAGGCGCGCCACGCCGTCATCCACGGCGGAGAAGAGGCAGTTGCCGTCGGCGGGCATGCGCTTGATAAAGTACCCCTCGGGGAGCTCCGCGGCGAGGCCGTCGCCCCCGACGTCGGACGAGGTGGAGCGTTTTTGTTTCTGTTTCGAAGCCGCTGCCGTCGAGCTCGAGTTTGATGGCGTCGCCGCCGAGCTCGATGCGTTGCCCTTGCTTCCTCCTCCGCTCTTCTTCTTCTTCGCCGCCATGAGTTCTCGGAGAAGAGAGAGTGGTCTTGAGCCTGTTTGGACCGCTCTGCAGTTGGCGGGAAGAAAAGAGAAGGGCCGCACGCACTTGGTTTTTTGCCGCCCCCCCACCCCCGCGAGAGGAAATGATTGATGCTCTCTCTTCTGTGTGGCGCCGCCCCGATCGATTTGTGGCGGCGGTGGAAAAAAAACCCGAAGAAGAGCGAAACCCCTTTCCCTCTCCCCTCTCTCATCAACTTGGCCTCTCCTCCGCCGCCCAACCGAGCCAACCCCACACCTTTAAGAGAGACGGAGCGAAAAGAAAAAGAACGCTTACAGACTTTTGCAAACAAGCAAAACCAAAAGGGCAAAACAGGGGGGGAGAGGGAGAGGGCGGGCCGCGCCTCGGAACGTCAGAGAAAAGAAAAAGGCGAAAACGGCCTCACTCGATCTGCTTTCTTCCCCCCCCCCCCCTCTCCTCCGTCCCAAACCCCGCCAGGGACCTCGCTTAGTCTACCTCGGCGAGGTAATCGTTGACCTCCGAGGGCGTCAGCACGCGGAACGACCTGTCCCCCCCCGTGCCCACGACGGCGACCTCGACGTTGTCGCCCGAGACCTGCCCCTCAAAGCCCTCCTTCAGCGTCAGGAGAGCCGTGTGGATGGCGTCCTCGATGCCCATGTCCTCTGCGTAGCGCTTCTCGAGGAAGGCCCTGGGGGTGTGATGGTTTTTTCGTTTTTTTGTTTTTGTAAGGAGGAAGGAAACGAAACGGACAAAAGAGTGGTTTTCTCTTCAAGGTTTTTTGTCCGCCACGCACCCCCCCTCTCCCGAGACAGGGAAAACAAAAGACACTCAACTCACCTCGCATCCTGCGCGTTCTTCCCGACCGCGCTCGCCTTCCACGCGAAGTAGCTCCCCGAAGGATCGATCTGGTACAGCTGCGGGCCCCCTCCGGCGTCGACGCCCGCCATCAAAAGCGAAACCCCAAAGGGACGCACGCCGCCGCGCTGGGTGAACTCCTGCATGACCGCGGCCGTCTCGCGGCAGAGCTGCGCGACTGGGATCTCCTCTCCGTAGGTCCTCAGGTAGGCCTGCGCCGACTTGCGCGCGCGCCTCACGAGCACGCGCGAGTCCGGGCCCATGCCTGCGTAGGCGAGGCCGGAGTTGGGCGTGACGGGCGAGAGCTTGCTGATGGTGGAGCCGTCTACGAGCGGCGAGCGCGCCTTTTTTTCGGTGGCGAGGACGACGCCGTCGACGGCGCGGATGCCGAGGGCCGTTGCGCCCGCGTTCACGGCGTTGAGGGCGTGCTCGATCTGTGGGGAGTGTTGGCGTGTGTTGGGGGTTTCAAGGTTGGACGGAAAAGAATGAGAACGAAGAAGAGGTCGAAGAAGAGGTCGACGTAAGCACTCGATGGACGTTCCTCTCTCTCTCTCTCTTTCCAGTCCGTCCTCTCTCGAAGGCCTAACAACTCACCTGCACGAGCTTTCCGCTCGGCGAGAACGTTGTGAGCGAGAAGGAGTACTGTTTGTTGTTTTGGAAAGGGAAGAGGAGAACGACGAGGGAGAGGAGCAATGATGAGCTTCTGATTCGATCTTCTTCGGACGATCGCGCACTTGACGAGCGAGAGAAGGACCGTACCTGCGACTCTCCCATCGTTCTAAACGCCTCTGCACTTGTTTCCCGTCGTCAGCAAAAAGATGCCTTGCAAACGACCAATGGTCGCCGTGAGAAAGAGAGAAACGCGAGGGTAGCTATTTTCCTTCGAGAGAAAGAGAGAGAGAAAAAAGAAAGAAAAACTTGTGATGGCAGTGGGCGAAGAAAAAAACCAATGCCATTGTGGCCTCGATCACTGCTCCCTCTCCCTCTCCCTCCCTCTCTCTCTCTCTCCGGCTTGGTCGACATGGCCTCGTCGTCCGTCGCGGAGATCCTGAACTCGGGCCCCGTCCCGCTCGCCTGCGTGCGAGATGATGCCCGCAGGACGCTCGTGGCGCTGCTGGATGCGGTAAGAGGCGGTTTTGCGGAAGAGAGAGCTGTTTTTTGATTCCATCGATCGACCGTCGACCCTCGCTCTCACCCTTCTCCTCCCTGTTACAAAAAAAAAAAAAAAAAAAAACATGACAGTCTCCGGGCCGCAAGACGCTCGTGATCGAGCCCGCGATCGCCGCCTGGCTCGGCCTCATGGCCGAGGTGCCGCTTCTGAAAGAGCACGGCGTCGACCAGCTGCTGCTCCTGGGCGAGAACGGGGCGCCGAGGCTGAGCTCCCCGGCCTCGTTGTCCTCTTCTTCGACGGCCGACGGCGCCAACGCGGTCGTGTTCGTGGCCAGGGCGAGGGCGGCGACCGCGGCGGCGATCGCGGCCTGCGTCGTCGCCGCCTCGTCTCCCGCATCTTCTTCCTCCTCGAGGAAAGGGGCGGCAGCGGCGACGGCCGCGACCCGCCCGCGCGAGTTCCGAGCGCTCTTCGCGCCGCGCGTCACCGACGCCGTCCGCGCGGCGCTGGCCGCCGGCGGCGCGCTGGGCAGCGTCTCCCTTTCGCCCCTGCGCGTCCACTTCCTGCCCGTCGAGCCGGACGTGCTCTCTCTCGAGGATACCGGGGCGTTCGCCGACGCGACGCGGCTCGGCTGTGGCTACGGAGGAGAGGGCGGCAGGGCCGCCGCCGCGGGCGGGGACCCGCGCCCGGCGCGCGACTTTGCGGCGGGGCTCGTCGCCCTGGCGCGCTCCAACGCTTTTCTGGGCGTTCCCCGCGTCATCCGCGGCGTCGGTCCCGCGGCGTCGGTCGTCAGGGCGGCGCTCGACCTCGCGAGGAGGGGAGCCGACGCCGAGGTCGCCGACGCCGACGAGGAGCGCGAAGAAGCTGCCCGGAGGGCGGCGGCGGCGACGAGCGGCGGCTCAGGCGGCGAACAAGGCGACGGCGACGAGGAGGCAAGCGGCTTCCCGGCCCCGGGCACGGGCAGGATAACGGAGTGGCTCGTCATCGACCGCGTGGCCGACCCCGTGTCGCTCCTCGCGACGCAGCTGACCTACGAGGGCCTGGTCAGGGAGACGGTCGAGGTCCGAGCCGGCGCGGCGCTCGTCGCCGCCGCCGCGGATGGCGAGCCCGCGGCGGGCGAGGGCGGGGGCGCCGCCGCCGCTCGTCCCCCTCCTCCCGCGCCGCCGACCCGCGTCCCCCTGTCCGCCGGCGACCCGGTCTTCGGAGACCTCCGCGACGCGAGCTTCGCCGCCGCGGGGCCCTCGCTGGGGGCGCGGGCCAAGGGGATCCAGCAGGGATATCAGGCGGCTCGCGGCGGCGGCGGCGGAGGCGGTGGAGGCGGCGGCGGATACCCCTCCTCCGGTCCCCAGTCGCCCTCCGGCGGCGGCGCCTCCCTCTCCGAGCTCCGGGCCCTGGCCGGCTCCCTCAGGGCGCTGCCCTCGATCCAGAGGCACGTCGCGCTGGCCGAGGCGGTGGGAGCGGCGGCGGCCTCGCCGCTGTTCCGCGAGCGGATGGAGGCCGAGCAGCGGCTGCTGACGCTGACCGGCGTCCAGCCCCAGAGAGGAGGGGGCGGCGGCTCCGGCGGCGGCGGCGTCGGAGGGGCGGCGAGCAGCCTCCTCGGGGCCGTCGTCGGAGGGGACGGCGCGGGGAGCGCGGCCTCCGACGCCGCCGCGGCCGCCGCCGCCGCCGTCGACGCCGCCGAGGCCCTGCTGATCCGGGACGGCTCCCCGCGCTCGGTCGACGCCGCGCTGCGCCTGCTCTGCCTCGCGACCGTCGCCGCGGGGGGGGTTCCCAGGGGGCGGTGGGAGTCGTGCCGCAGGGAGGTGCTGCTGACGGCGGGGCCCGAGGCTGCGGCGGCGCTCGTGGGGCTCGAGAGGGCCGGGCTGCTGCGGTGCGCCGGGGGCGGCAGCGGCGCCGCTTCCTCCTCGGGCGGCGGCGGTCCGCCTCCTCCCGCGATGCCCCCCGCGGTGCTGCCCCCGGCCGCCTTCGCGGCCCTGCGACGGGTCCTCAGGCTCGTCTCGGACCCGGGCGAGGACCCCAGGAGCCCCAGGGACGCGTCGTACGTGCACGCTGGGTTCTGCCCGATCTCTGCGAGGCTGGCCTCTGCCGCCGCCGCCGCGTCCGCGGGAGTTTTTTCCTCCTCGTCGTCTTCGTTGGCGGCGGCGTCGTCTTTCTCTCCTCCTTCCCGCCCTTTCCCTCCCAGCAGGAGCTGGGCGCACTTCCCCGGGATGGCGGAGGCTCTCAAGGCCCTCCCGCAGCCGTGCTTCGAGGTCGAGCTCGGGGCGGCGGCGGACGGTTCCCCCGCGGAGACGCCGCTGCTGCCTCTGTCGACGCCGGCGGCAACGACTCTGAGCAGCACCTCGCGCGGCGCTCCCGCTTCTGCTTCTCCCGCCTCTACTTCTCCCAGCTCGCCGCGAAAGATCCTCGTCTGCTTTGTCGGGGGGTGCACCCACGCCGAGGTCTCTGCGCTGAGGTGGCTGTCCGCGAGCGCGGCGGGGAGGGCCTGCGTCGCGGCGCTGGCCAACAGCGGGAGCGGCGGCGGCGGCGGAGGAGGAGCGAGGTCCGCGGCTGCGGAACCGTCCTCCTCTCTTTCCTCCTCTTCTCCTTTTCCGGAGTTCCAGTTCGTTGTCGCGACCTCGGCGATGCTTACCGGGGACGAGCTGATCCGCAGTTTTGACCCTCCGGCCGTGGCGGGGCTCAGGGCGACGGTGGCCGCGGTTTGAAAAGAGAGAAAAGAACAGGAGACGATTTTTCATTTTTTTTCATTTTTCAATTTTTGCAAAAAAGCAAAAACAGGAAAAAACTCATCGAACCGCTGCTGCCCTTTCTTCTCCTTCCCCATCTGCTTGCTTGTTTGCTTCCTCGCACGCGTCGATCCAGGACGCATAGACATCGACCGGCTCGGCCAGCGAGTCGATGTTCGAAACAAACTCCTCGCGGCAGACGGAGCACGCGACCTTGCCGACGCCGCGCTCGAGGTCGAGCGTCGCAGTGACGGCCGCGGCGGCGTTGCAGAAGGGGCAGTTGAAGGACGTCTCGAGCTTGGGCTTGACCTTTTTGGCGACCGGCTTCTTGGAGGACTTGCGCTTTCCCATTGTGGCGTTGTTTTTGTGTGGTTCGAAGATGGAAGAAGCGCGAGGGGGATGGGGAAAGGGCGGGGGAGGGGGGTGACTGTGACAGAGGGGAGGAAGGAGGCGAGGAGGAAGAGGTTGAAAAAGTAAAATGGCGGGCGACGACGGCGCTCTCGGGGACAAGAAGCTTCACGGCGCTCCCCGGGCTGCTTGATACTGCTGTGGAGCTAGAACTGGCCCCCTCTCAAAGCACGCGCGAGGCGTGGGAGAGGAGCAAGCCAAGGAAGAGGACGCTCTTCCACTCCGACGTATCGGGAGAGAAAAGAAAGAAGAGAGAACAAGTGAATCGCCGTTCACCCTCATTGTTTTTCTCCCCAGGCGCCGACGCGTTTGGCAAAAACAAAGGAAGAGGGAGGAACGCGGCGGCGCACGTTCTTCTGCTCCATTTTTTCGTATCATCTCCGATGCGACGAGAGCTCTCCCGCCGCCTGGCCAGGCTTGCGGGAGCAGCAGGAGGGGACTGGGTGGCGGCCGAGACAGGTGCGATTGCTTGGAAGTCCGGCACTTGATCGAGAGATAGAGAGGGCCGCCGCCGGCCGCCCCGAAAACGACTCTCTTTCTCTTTGCTTTCTCTCCTCGACGTCGAAATATGTGTAGAGCTCTCTTCGTGCTCACGGGAAGCGCTCGACTCTCTCGGTGTTCCGAATCACACAGGACTGGCTCGACTTTTCTCGGAATCGCCGAGCGGAGCTCGCCCATTCGCGTCGCCGTCGCCCCCTCGATCGGCGTCGTCGGCGTCGAGAGCGTCCCCGGCCTCCCCGGCCCCTCCTCCGACCTCGGCCTCGCCCCCCTCGCCCCTCCGCCCGGCGCCCTTCCACTCCAGCCCCTCGAGCCAGCAGCGGATCGAGGACGTCGTCCGCGACCCCCTCCCCTCGCCGCCGCCGCCGAGAGTGGGCGCCGGCGGCGCGGCCCCCGCCGCCCCCCCGCGCGGGGGCGGCGGGGGCGACGCCTTCCTCTCGCTGCCGGCGGTCCGCGGCGCGGCGCGGGGCCCGCTCGCCGTCTACGCCTCGAGGCGGCGCGCCGGGCTCTACCGCAAGGACCCGCGCCAGGAGAACGCCATGCTGGAGCTGCAGAGGCTTTATGACGACCTGGAGGCCGCCGCGGCGCCGCGGAGCTCGGGCATGACGATGGTCGAGGCGATCGGCGGCGACCGAGGCGGCGGCGGCGGGAGCTGGCTCTCTTCGCTCTTCGGGCCCGGCGACGCCTTCTCCGCCCCCGCGGATCCCTCCGGCGCCGGCTCTCCCTCCTCCTCCGCCTCGACTCCGCGCGGCCTCTACATGTACGGCGGAGTCGGGACTGGGAAGACGATGCTGATGGACGTCTTCAGCGAGTGCGTCTCTCCTCTGGTGCCGGTGCGTTTTGTTTCTCTCCGACCTCCCTGTTTCTCTCCGACCTCCCTGTTTCTCTCCGACTTCCCTCGCTCTGTTCGTCCGGGGCAGAGAGAAAAACGCCGCTCTCTTCCTCGCTCCCTTTCGCCCTCCCTTCCCCCTTTCCCCGCTTCTCTCTTTCCGCGATGACGAAATCAAATTAAAAACTACAATTGCTGTTCAATCTGAAGGGGGGCCTTAAACAGCCTCCCAAAGTGACTGATTCTGTTTTTTTGACTCTCTTGCCGAGCGGAAACGATGTCGATTTCTCTTCCGGGGCTCCCGACGACTTCCCCATCCGAGCTCTCTCACCCCGCTCTGCCCTGCCTTTCTCTTCTTCCGCCGATGGCGAAAAAAAAAAAAAACAGACCCGCCGGGTCCACTTCCACGACTTCATGCTCGACGTCCACGCCCGCCTCCGAGCCCGCTCCCGCGTCGCCGACCCGCTCCGCGCCGTCGCCGCCGACCTCGCGCCCTCCTCCTCCTCCTCCCCGGGCCCGAGCTCGACCCCCTCCGTGCTCTGCCTCGACGAGCTGTTCGTCCACGACGTCGCCGACGCGGCCATCCTCTCGAGGCTCTTCGCCTGCCTGTGGGCGGAGAGGCGACTCGTGCTCGTCGCGACGAGCAACCGCGCGCCCGACAAGCTCTACGAGAACGGGCTCCAGCGCGCGCTGTTCCTCCCGTTCATCGCGTCTCTGAAATCCCGCTGCGTCCCGCACGACATGGCCAGCGAGGTCGACTACCGCAAGCTGGCGCACGCGCACCGCGGGCTGTGGTTTGCCGAGCCCGACTGGCCGGAGCCCGACGAGGAGCTCGGGGCGCGGTTCAGGGAGGTCGTCGCCGCTCCCGGGTGCCACAGCGGCAGCAGCGAGGCGGGCAAAATGAGGGGCCCCGGCGGCGGCGGCGGCGGCGGCGGCGGCGGCGGCGGCGGCTCTGAGGTGGCGACCCCGCCGCCCCCTGCTCCTCGCTCCGTCCCGGTCATGATGGGCCGCGAGCTTCGGGTCCCGCTCGCGGGGGGTTCCGCCGCGTTCTTCCCCTTCCCCGACCTCTGTGGCAAGCCGCTCGGTTCCGCCGACTTTATCGCGCTCTGCGAAAACTTCCACACGCTCGCGCTGGCCGACGTGCCTCTTTTTTCCAACGACAACGCCGCCGCCGCGGCGCGCTTCGTCGCGCTCGTCGACACGGCCTACGACCACCGGGTGCGGCTGTTCACCTCCGCGAGGGGACAGCCGGCCGACCTGTTCGCGAAAGTGCTGTCTCAGGCCGAGGCGAAAGCGGCCGCGAAGGCGTCGTCGCTGCCGCCCGACGCGCTCGTCGACGACAACCTTGCCTTTGCCAAAGAGAGGACCATTTCCCGACTGATCGAGATGCAGAGCCTGTCGTATCTGATGGACCACGCGAGGCTACACGCGCCCGTACTGCTGGCCGCGCTCGAGGAGCTGAGGGAGAAGGAAGGGAAGGTGAGCCTGAGGAAGAATTAAGGGGAGAAGAGAAGAATGAGTGAAGAGAGAATGAGGAGAGAAGAGGAGAGGAGAACAAAGAGAGGAGTGACACGCTAGAGAGAGCCGACAAACACTTTGCTGTAAAATTTCAGAGCAAAGGTATACCATCAGAGTACTTGAAGGTGGAGTCAAGTGGGCCGAGACGCGGACCGCGGCGGGAAAGAGAAGAGGTTGAAATAGAAAACAGTCGGGGAAAAGAGAGGAGGATTTTTTTTATTTCCCTTCTTCGTTCGGCCGGCGTTTGGTCGTCGTCGTCGTCGAAAATCAAGCCGTTCAGATCGAAAAAGAAAAAATGGACCCCAACAACCCCGCCGTCGCGCGGCTTTGCCTGATGCTGGTGGAGCAGAACTTTGGGCCCGTCGTCCATGTACGTCAAAGTATTGCTTTTCGCAAAGGAGAGAGAGAGGGGCACGCGCGAGGGCGAGAGAGAGAAAGAAAAAGGGGCATTCACTGGTCATCAGCGTCGGCGGCCCGAATCGAAAGAAGCTTTATCCCTGTCTCGCCTCGAGCTTCTTTCGGCACGCAAGCTGGACTAGATCATTGCTTATGGTATCAGCGACGCGCTGCAATAAAAGAGATATAATAGTTTGCCGTTGTCGAGCCTGCCCAAACTCGAATGCGGACCTTTTGTCGATTAACGGAGACGACGACGGCCGCCTTCGTATCCCCCCTCTCTCTTGACCTCTTCTCACTTTCCTCCTCTTCTTCTCAACCTCGACACCGTATACCCTCGCAACAGGCCGCCGCCCAGGCCCTCGTCAAGCGCGGCCCCTTGCAGGCCCGCGATGTTGCCCGCTTCACCGGGCTCTCCGCGTCAGATGCCAGGGCTGCTCTGCTGGTCCTGCTCCAGTTCGACCTCGCGACGGCCGTTGCCGCGCCGCCGCCGGCGAGGCCGCCGCCGGCCACGGCGGCCTCCGCCGTCAGGGCCGGGGCGGCGGCGGCGGCGGCCGCTGCCCAGGCGAAAGCCGCAGAAGATGCCGCTGTGGCTGCCTCGGGGAAGCGACAGCGAGGAGGAGCAGGAGGAGGAGGAGGTGGAGGAGCTTCTCCAGATGCTCCAGCTGCTGCTGCTACTGCTGCTGCTGCCGTCACTTCTTCCTCTGCTCCCCAGCCCCCTCGCCCACCGCCGTTCATCTACTCGGCCTACCCTCCGGGACTGCTCCAGCTACTGCGCAACCCGCGTTGCATCCGCTACGCGCAGCTGAGGTGGTGCGGGGGCAAGAATGAAGCTCAAACGAGCTCAGCGTCTCTGCCCCCGTCTCCTTCCTCTTCGCCCGCCCCTTCCTCCACGGCCCTGTGCCCCCACGCGGCCCTCGTCTCCGCTCTCGCTTCCCACGGCCGTCTCCGCGCGGACCAGGCGGTTGCAGCCGCCGTTGCCGTAATGGACGAGTCGACGGGCAAGAGCGGCAGAGGAGCGATGGCGGCGACGGGAATCAAGCGCGAAGGCGGCGGCCATGAGGAAAACGCCGTCGAGAGCGCCGAGAAGAGGCGCAAGTCCCTCGCAGCCCAGAGGGCGCTCCGGGACCTCGCCGAGGCGCGCCTGATTGAGCGCGTGCCCCCTCCGGGGATCCGCGTGATCTCGCTCGACGACGCGAGGGGGGCGGTGTACGACGCAAGCGTGGCGCCGCCGCCGACGCCCTACAGGCAGCAGGTCGTCTCTCCCCCGCCCGCCGCCGCCGCGTCTCCCCTTCCAGCTCAAACAAGCACAGCTGGTGCTCCCTCCGCCTCCCACGCTGCTGCTCCCGCAACAGCGGCAGTGAACTCGCAGCACCAGCAGCAGCTCCTCGCGCTGGCCGCGAGGGAGGCCGCCGCCGCGGCGACGGCCGCCGCGGCCGCGGAGCTGCTCAGCGCTCAGGAGGCCGCTAGGAGGACGGAGGTCGCGTACGCCCGCCTCCGCTTTGACGCCGTGACGGGGATTTCATTCGGGGACGGAGGAGAAGGCGAGGAGGAGGAGGCAGGGAAGGACGAGAAGGAAGACGGAGGAGGAGCCGTCGCGGCCACGCCGCCGCTGCCACCGCAGTCGCAGTCGCCGGCGACCTCTTCTCGGAAGAGGAAGGCTCCCTCTGCCCCGATGACCCCTCCCAACGGCAACGCCCAAAGCGACCGAGAGGCGGCGCTCCTCTCCGACCCGGCCACCGCCGCGCTCGCCGCGGCGCCCTCGCTCTGGCGCCTCAACCGCGCCGAGCTCGCCCGCGCTCTGAAGCACGAGGCCTGCTGCTCGCGCATCGCGCGCCGGCGAGGCGCCGTCGCCGCCGCTGTGCTCGCGGCCTCGCTGCGGGCCGCCTGCGCCCTGGCCGCGACAAAGGGCCTGCCCTCCGCTCCCGCCTGGACGCCGCTGGCGCCCGCGGGCGCCAAGCACTTTTCTCACTCGGACGACGACTCGCGCGTCGACGACCGCGACGGCGGGCCGCTCCCCGCCGTGCCCGCGGCGGCCGTCGCCGCGCTCTTGGCCGGCGCCCCGAGCGCGAGGGCGCTCCTGGGGGACGACGTCGTCGCCGAAGAGTGCCTGCCTCCGCTCTCCGCGGTCGCCAGGCCCGCTCCGAGGGTCAGCCAAGTCGTCTCTCTGGAGGACGATGACGGCGATGAGCAACAGGCGCAGGCTCAAGCCGCCGCTGCTGCCGCTTCGGCTGCCGCTGCCGCCGCCGCCGCCGCTCTCCAGAGGAGCCCAGAAGCCGCCGCCGCCGCCAGGGCGGCGGCGGCCGCGGCTTCGCGCAAGGCGGAGCTCGAGCTCGACGCCGCCGTCTGTGCCGCGGGTGCCGACGCCACCGGCGGCTCCCTGCTCTCCCTGCTGCGGGAGCTCGAGGACGAGGGCGCGCTGGTGCTCTCCCGGCGGCGAAACCACGCCGCGACGGCCGCGACGGCCGCAATGACGGCGATTGCAAACGGCAACAACGGCGAGCTTTCCTCCTCCCTCTCCTCGCACGAAGTCACCCCGACGCCGGAGAGGCTCCTGCCGCGCGTCCGCGGCGACGCCCTCGCCGCCGCCGTCGCCGCGCGCCACGGGCCCGTCGGCGTTCGCGTCTTCCGGCTGCTGCGCTCGCGCAGGCAGCTCGAAGCCCGACAAGTCGCCGAGACCGCGATGCTCCCGGCCAAGGACGCGAGGGAGATGCTGTTCCGGCTGCTGCGGGGAGGGTTCGCGGCGGTGCAGGACGTTCCCAGAGGAGGGGGAGGGGGAGGGGGAGGAGCCGGCGGGAACGCCGGTGGAGGCGGAGGTGGGAACGCGGCTGCGGCCGCCGCGGCCGCGGCGGCAGCTGCGGCCTCTGCCGGCGGCGGCGGCTCTTCTTCCTCCGCCGCCGCCGCCGCCGCGGTTGCCGCGGCCGCAGTGGCAGCAGCCAGCGGCGGCGGAGGCGGCAGCGGCGGGCTCGGAGGCGGAGGCGGCGGCCGCTGCTGGTACACCTGGCGCGCCGACGTCGCCGCCGCGGGCGCGCGCCTCGGCGCCTCGGCCGCTGCCGCGGCGGGCAACGCGGTCGCGCGGCTGGTCGCCGAGGCCGACGCCGCGCGGGTGCACGAGGCCGTGGCCGCGCTCAAGAGGGCGACGGCGGCTGACGTCGCCGCTAATGCTGCCGCTGCAGCCGCGGAGACGCTGAAGCAGGAGGGCGGAGAGGGAGAGAGCGAGCAGCAGCCTCCTCCTTCTTCCTCGCGTCCCGGCTCTGCAGCCTCTGCCACGGCCGCGGCTCTGCTGCTCGGCGGTGTCGTCTCGGAGTCGCGCGCGGCGCAGCTCCGCCGGTACTCGGAGAAGAGGAGGAGGCTCCTGGCCGCGGCGATGAGCCTGGACAACGTGCTGTTGCTGTTTTCGGCCGCGTGAAAGAGTCAATAAAAAGCTGTAAGGTTTTCGCCTCCCCCGTAAGGTATGTTTCACCCTCGCGTCAGGGCCATCCGACGAGCGCCTCTCTGGTGCAATTGCCGCGCCCAGACCCTGAACGAGACCGGATCCGATCAACATCGTCGACGAGGAACGCGAGGGAAAACAAAGTGGAACCGCAAAACGGCGGCGGACGACGACGGCAACAACCTGGTCATCGTCGCACCCGGAAAAAGTGAACCAAAAAAAGCACATCAGATAAATCAGTTGCAGTCTCTTCTCTCTCTCTATCTCTGTCTCCCGCGTTTCAAGGCGGGTGCGCCGCGAGGAGCACGCTCACAAGCCTGTCGTCCACCACCTCGGCGATCCCGGCCGTCGTCGCGCCGCCCGCGTCGGCAGCGCTCGCACTCGCATTCGCAGCAGCAGCACTCGCAGCAGCAGCCTCCGCCGCCTCCACCGCCGCCTCGTCGCTCGGCGCCGCGCGCGCCCTCTCCGCCGCGACGGCCGCGACGGCGGCGTCCAGCGTCCTCGCGCTGATCAGCCGCACCACGCGCGTCTCCCTCGTCTGGCCCAGCCTCTGGATGCGGGACGCGGCCTGCGCCTCCAGGCCGGGGTTGAGGCTCGGCTCGAGGAGCACGGCGCAGGCCGCGTGGCCGAGGTCCAGGCCGGCCGCGCCGCCGGCGGTCGACATCATCACGAGCAGCGCCGAGCATTCCGGGTTGTTTTTGAAACTGCCCAAGGCCGCCGCCCGCGCCTCAGGGCTCGACCCGGCCAGAGAGACCCACCGCAGGCCCGCAGAGGTAAGCGCGTGGCCACAGAGCCGCAGCAGCCTGCTCCACGCCGAGAACACGACGACCTTTTTCCCCGCGGCGGCGGCCTCGCCCACGGCCGCGACGGCCGCGGCCATCTTCGCGCCGTGCTCCGCCCTCAAGGCGTCGAGGCGCAGGTCCGAGGCGATGAGCGCCGTCGAGAGGGCGACGACGGGCGTGGGAGAGCGGCGAGCAGAAGTACCAGCAGCGGGCCCGTTTCCCTCCCCTCCTTCTCTTTCTTCTCCGGCTTCCGCGCCGTCTCCGCCGTCTCCTTCGGCGCGGACGATCATCAGCTCGTCGTGCCGCGTCGGCGTCCGGCACAGCGGGCAGCACCTGGAACTGAAGAGCGCCTCGCGGATGCACTCGAGGCAGAAGACGTGCCCGCAGGGGGTCACCGCCCTGGAGACGACGCCGAAGGACTCGAGGCAGACCGCGCAGCTCGCCGCGGCGGGTTCGTCGGCGGCGGCGTCGGCGGCGGCGGCAGCGGCGTTTGCATTCGCCGACGTGGTCGCAGCAACGGCGGGTTCGTCGTCGGCGGCGGCGTTGGCGGCCTCCGCTTCTTCTTCTCCTCCTTCGTCGTCTTCCGCAGCAGCGGCGACGGCGGCGTTCTGCCTCTCCGCCTCCTGCTGGTTCAACCTGCTCTGATTCAGGGCGTGCACCAGGGCGTGGAACTCCGAGGCCGCGGCCGCGGAGGCCCTGGCGACGCCCGCGGGCTGGCGTCCCGCCGCCACCGCCGCTCGCGCCAGGGCTCCTCCTCGCCCGCGCCCGCCGCGCCCTCGTCCTCGCCCTCCTCGCCCTCCCGCTCCCCCGCCCCGCCGCTCTGCCTCCTCCCTCGCCAGCGCCGCTCGGAACTCGCGCAGCAGAACCCTGGCGGCGGCGTCGCGCTGCCGCCCGCGCTCGACGAGCAGCAGCTGCGCCGCGTCGGCGCCCAGGCGCTCGTCGACGCGCATCCCCCGCGCGCGGCGCGAGAAGCGGTGCTCGGCCGAGAGATCGTCCACGGCAGCAGCCGAAGCCGAAGCCCAGGCGGCGGCGGTAGAGGTCGAGGCCGCTGCCGCTACCACTGCCGCTGCCGCGGATACTGCCGAGGATGCTGCCGCGGAAGCCGCGGCGAGGGCAGCCTCCAGGGCCGCGTCGGGGTCCTCCAGCCCCAGCGCGGCGCGCAGGTCGGCGGCGGAGCGCCGGACATCGAGGCTCCGGCGGACGTCCTCTGCTTCCTCGTCGTCGTCGACAGAGTCGCGTTCGCTCGGCGAGGAAGAAGAAGGAGAAGAAAGCACTGCGGCCAAGAGGTCGAGGCCCTCGATAAAGACCTTCGCCCACGAGGAAGCGACCTCTGCTGCGGCAGGCTGCTGCTGCGGCTCGGAGAGGTCGGCAGCATAAGACGAAGGCCCGCCCCCTCCTGCTCCTCCTGCTCCTCCTGCTCCTCCTCCTCCTCTTCCTCCTCCTCCTGCTCCTCCTGCTCCTCCTGCTCCTCCTGCTCCTTCTTCTCCCCCTTCTCGCTCGGGGGCGGAAGAAGAGGCGGTGAGAAAGGCGTCGACGAGGAGGCGCGCGCCCTCCGTCGCGGCGACCTCGGGCTCTCGCGGCCAGCGCTGCGAGGAAAAAGAAGGGGCGTCGTTCCCGGAGCAGTTTCCGCCTCCGCCTCCGCCTCCAGCAGCAGTAGCAGCAGCGGCGGCGGCGACGTCGCCGGGCATCGCCAGCGACCCGTCCCCCGGCGACCTCCTCGCCACGATCGCCGCCGGGTCCGCGCCTCCCGGGCGGAGCATCTCGATGGCTTCCCTGCCCACGGAGGAGAGGAGCGCCTCGAGCCTGGAGAGGCTGCCCGCGCTGCCGTCGGCGTTCTTGCTCGCCCCTTGCTGCTGCTGCTGCTTCAGAAGCTTCTGCTCCCTCGCCGCCTCGAGGGCCGCCTCGAGAAGCGCCGCCTGTGCCCTCGCCCGCGCGGCGGCGTCGGCCCTCGAGCACGCGCGGGTCACGAGCCGACGCATGATCTCGTGCATCGCCAGCGGCCTCTCGGCGGGGCGGCGGAGGCTCCCGCTCCCGCCCCCTCCACCGCCGTTGGAGGCGCCGCCGCCGTTCGCCGCGGCCGAAGCGCCGCCGCGGCGCCCCCCCCCCCGTCGCCCTCCTCCCCCGGCCGCCGCACCTCCGGCCGCGAGCAGCGGGTGGCTCGCGGCCTGCCTGGCGCGGTTGAAGAGGACTTTGAGGGCCGCGGAGCGCCTCGCCGCGGCCTGGCCGCCGCCCGCGGCCGGAGTGGGAGCGGGAGCGGGGACAAGAGCAGCAGCTGCAGCAGCTCCACCTCCGGCAGCAGCAGCAGCAGCAGCAGCAGCGCTCGCGTCCGCGCTCGCGCTCGCGTCCGCGCTCGCGCCCGCCTGCTGCTGCTGCTGAATGCGGGGCATCCTCGCCGCCGCGGCGCGCAGCAGCCCCAGCGCCTCCTCGTACCCCACCCTCTCCGGCCGCGTCAGGTCAACCACGACGTCGCTGCTCTCGCACGCCGGCAGCGCGAGCCGCGCCTCGGCGCGCGTCCTCCGGAGGGCGACAGCGCGGAACAGCGCCGCGAGCGGCCGTGCAGGTGCCCCCGGCTCGGCGAGCCGCAGGCACCCGTGGAACACGCGCGGGTCAGCAAACTCGCCCAGGTCGAGGAACTCGCACAGGCCGGCGAGCTCCTTCATCGATGAGGAGACGGGCGTCCCGGTGCAGAGCCAGGCGTGGCGCCGGAACAGCGACGACGCCGCGAGCGCGGCCGCGGAGTTGGAGGCCGAGACCAGCTGGGCCTCGTCGAGCACGAGGCGCCAGAAGCCGAGCGCGCCCAGCGGGGAGAAGGCCCTCGAGGAGGAGGAGGAGGAGGACGAGGAAGAGGCACTGGTTCCGGTCGGGAAGCGCTCGCCCCGCAGCGTCTCGTAGGTCACGAAGCAGAGGTCGGCCTCGGCGACACGCATCGGGCTGCCCGCGCTGCGCTGCTGGTGTCCTCCTTCCGCCGATGCGTCATCGGACACGGCCACGGCTGCTGCGGCCCTGCCCCAGGCGACAAAAGAGGAGACGTTGGAGTTGGAGGAGCCGCCGCCGTTGGGGGCGCCGCTTGCGGTGGCGGACCCCCCTCTCTTTCCTGTGGGCTCCCTCTTTGGGCGAGTCGAGCGACGGGAGGCGGTGCCGGCTTCGGCTTTGGCCTTGCGCTTGCTCCCTGCCCCGCAGCCGACGACGACGCCTCTGCGGGCGTCTTCCTCTCCCTCTTCATCCTCTTCTCTGATGACGGCGGGAGCAGCGCCGGCGGCGGCATTGTTCCCGCCGCCGTCGCCGTTCCCGCGGCCGTCGTCGTTCCCGCTTCTTCTCGGCGCGCTTCGCGCCGCTTCCAGGGCGAGGAGGCGGCTCTGCTGCGAGCCCTGGTAAACGCAGACCCTGAGCCCCGCCGCGGGCTCGACGTGCTTCACCACCTCGCCGAGCCACTGCTCCAGCAGGTTGTTGGGCACGACGACGAGCGTGGTCTTTACCGGCGCGGGGGCTTCTTGCGAGGGAAGGGGGGGAGTAGGAGGAGGATGAAGATGAGGAGGAGGAGGAGAAGGAGGAGCGGGGCCGCCGCCGCTGCTGCCGCCGCCGCATTTCTTCTCCTCGCCGCTGCCGCCGCCGGAATCGCCGCCGAGCTCCGCCGCCCAGCCCTTCGGGCACGGAGCCGAGAGCACGAGCGCCAACATCGTGAGGCTCTTCCCGGCCCCCATCTCGTCGCAGAGCATGCCCCCCGCGGTGCCGGACCCGCTGCACCAGGCGGCGGAGTAGAAGGTGCGCGACAGGCGCACGCGAAGCCCGAGGCTGGAGTGGCCCCCGCCGCCGCCGCCGCCGCCCTTGCCGCCGCCTCCTTTTGCGCCCCCTCCGCTTCCCGCAGCCGCCCCGGGCCCGCGGAAGACGTAGAAGAGCTGTCCGTCCGCGGCGCGGAGCTGGACCCAGAGCGGCGACAGCGCCAGGGCGCCGTGGTCCCTGCCGTCGCCGCAGCGCTCTCGCTCCCTCGCCCAGCGGCAGGCGGCGAGCTGGTGAGGCAGCACACACGTCCTCAGCCCGCGGGGCTGATGCTGCTGCTGCTCCTCGCCGCAGAGCTGCGAAGACGGGGGCAGCCGCAGAGAAGCGGCGGAGTAGAGCGCGGCAACGGACCCTGCGTGGGGGAGCAGGGCCTGCGAGGGCGGCGGGAGCGGGCCCGGGGCTGCTGCTGCTGCTGCCGAGCCGTCCCCCTCCTCTCCCTCCTCCCCTCCGCAGTCGCCACCGTCGCCGAGCGAGAGCGCGTTGATGCCGCCGTCGCAGTCGGGCCCGAGGCGGAGGAAATTACCCCCACCGCTCCCGCCGCCGTGGAGCGTCAGCGCAGCCTGCAGCAGCGCGACCAGCGCCTCGCCGTCCCCCTGTGCATCCCTGCCTCTACGCCTCGCGGGCTGCGGCGGGAGCGCTTCGTGGGGTTCGCCGCCCTCGAGAGAAGGATCGCCGCCGCCGGCGGCGGCGGCGGCGGCGGCCTTGGCCCGGTCGGTCTCGTCCCAGCCGAAGCGCGCCGGCGGGGACGAAGAAGCAGCAGCGCCGCCCCCCCACTCCCCTCCGGGGTCCTCGAAGGCCGCCTCGAGCAGCGAGAGCCCGAGCTCGAGCCCGAGCCTGCCGCCTCCCATCTCGACGACGCGCGCAGCAGAAGTCAGAGGAGGAGCGGTGACGGCTGCGGCGCGGCGGTCGATCAGGTGCCCCAAGGCGAAGCAGGCCGAGGCCTCGGGCGAGTCGACGCCGAGGGGCACGTGGAGCTCGAGCGTGCGCGTTCTCGCCCACTCCTTCTTCTTCTTCTTTTTCTTCTTCTCCTGCTGCTCTTGCTGCTGCTGCTGCTGCTGCTGCTGCTGCTGCTTCGTTTGCTTCTGCTTCTTCTTCGGTCCTTCTTCGTCCTCTTTTTCCCCTCCCCCACATCCTCCTCCTCCTCCCAGCCTCACCACGGCCCGCAGGCAGGCGAACTCGAGGTCGTGCTCCCTCATCTCCGACACCGCCATCTGCCTAAAGACGACCTTCCAGGCAGCGCCCGGAGAGGAGGGTTGGCAGGGCACCGTCTCGTAGAGGGAGGCCGCTGGGGAGTGTGCCTGGTACGTCCTCCCGAAGGACAGCGACTCGACGGCGGTGGCGGTGGCGGAGTGGGGGCCCGCCTGGAGCGCCTCGAGGGCCGCCGAGGCCGCGGCGGCCTGCCGCGCCTCTTGCGCCCGGGCGCCGCCGCGGGCGAGCGGGCCCGCGAAGACGGCCGCCGGCACCCTGATGCTGCCGAGCCGGAGCGGGAACGCCAGCGGCCTCTCCGGGGGCAGGCACCAGGGGACGCCCGCTCCGCCTCCCTCTCCTCCTCCTCCTCCTCCTCCTCCCCCTCCTGCCCCTCCTCCTCCCTCCCCCTCGCTGCTGTGGCCGCCCGCGGGGACGAAGAGCCTGCCGCGGGCTCCTCGGCGGAGGTGTGCGAAAGGCAGAAAGTCCCGCTCTCGCCGCCCAGGGCCGCCCTCCCATTCCTCCTCGAACAGGGGCACGAGCGTCGAGGGCCCGAGCTGCGGGCGCTCGTCGAAGAGCCTCGCTCGCGGGTTCGGGGCGTCGGGGGCCTCGGTCCAGGCGGCAAAGGGGTCGTGCTCCGGCTGCTGCTGTTGGCGCTCGCGCTGGCTTTGGCGCTGGTGCTGCTGGCTCCGCCGCCGCCGCCGCCGCTGCTGCTGCTGCTGCTGCTGCCCCCGCGGAGAAGGGCCGAGGGCGTCGACGTCCGAGAGATCGACGGCGTCGTCCAAATCGCTGCTCCGGCTGCTGCTCGGGCTCCTCCTCCTTGGGGCCTCCTCGGCAGCCTCGTCATCGCTGCTGCTGCTACTGACGTCCGAGAGATCGATCACGAGGTCTTCCTGCGGCGTGGAGCGCCCAGCGCCGGCGTCGCCGCTGCGGCGCTGTGGCTGAGACATTGCCTCAGAGCGAAAGGAGGGAAACAGAAACTGAAAAAAAAAGAGGCGAGCACTGATCCAGCTCAGAGCCGACGAGGAAAAAAAAACTCGAAGAAGAAGCATCGAGAAAGAAATGCATCGAGGAGAGGGAGGCTTCCTCCCCGAGGAGGCGCTGCCTCCCCCTCCTCCTCGGCGCCAGCACGATGCATCTGCTCAGCTCCAGCCATCCTCTCTCCAGCAGCAGCAGCAGCGCCGAGAGAGGGAGCAGCTGCTGCTGCTCCTGCAGCAGCAGCAATCGTCGGCGGCGCCGTCGACCTGCCCGCGATGCGCCGCGCCAGACCCCTGGGTCGCGCCCTTCGGCGCCTGCTCCCGCTGCTGCCCGCCGGGCGAGCAGCAGCACCTCGTCTCCAAGAAAACCGCGAAAGAGCTCTATCTGCTGACCGACGGGGACCTGAAGGGGCTTGGAAGCCTGCTCCGCGCTAACCCGCACGGCGCGACGCTCGCGCCGATGCGGCTCTTCCTCGAGTCGCAGGTCAGGGCGGTCGCGGCCGAGAGGCACGGAGTCGCCGTCGCCGGCGCCGGAGGGGCTGGAGCCAGCACTCGCGGCGGCGGCAGGGGGAGTCGTCGCCTTTGCGAAGAGGAAGACGACGACGAGGACCTTGAGCACCGAGCTGGCGAGGAGGAGGACGGAGAGGGCGAAGGCGGCTTCGTCAGGCCCAGCCAGCGCGACGCGCTCGAGGCGCGGCTCGAGGCGGCGCGCCGCGAGCGCCTGGAGAAGCGGCTGTCTGCCAGGGCCTCGAGGCGCGCCGCGGACGCGTCGAGGGAGGGCACCGCCGCGGCGAAGCTGGCTCGCGCGAGGGCCGCGGTCGAGGAGCGGTCGAGGCTCGAGCTGGACGAGGGGCAGAGGGTCGCGAAGAAGAGGAAAGCGAAGAAGAGGAAAGGGAAGAAGGGCGACGAAGACAGAAGCGAGCGCGGCGGCGGGAGCGACGAGAGCGAAGGAGATGGAAACGACGGCAGCGGCGTCGAGGTCGAAACCATTTGACATCTTTGGTCTGCTGCATATCCGCCCCCTCTCTCTTGAACTTGTAAATGAAATCTAACTGCACGCATCAATTGTGTACTTTTACAAAGGCGAGTTTGAACAACAGCAAGAAAAGGGAAACCCATTTTCCCCTCATGCGCCGCCGACACTCTTCGCCCTCGCCACCGCCGCGACCGCCTCCCTCTCCTGCGGCCCCACCGCCAGCCCGTCAATCTTCGTGAGCCTGGGAAGTCGCCGCAGCATCTCCAGCCGGTACTCCAGGCTCGCGCCGCGGTCGCGGTACTCCGTCGCGAGCGGGTTGCCGGCGAGTAAGAGGTGGGTGAGCGCGGTGAGCGACGACAGGCGCTCGACCTCGGCCCAGGACGTGATCTTGTTGTTCGAGGCGAGGAGCACCCGCAGCTTCGGGAGCTTTTCCGCCCCGGCCTGAGAGAGGTTGGTGGATTTTCATCGAGGGCATGAGGGCGAGAGAGGGAGTGCGGGAGTGAGAGAGAGAGAGAGAGAGAGAGAGAGAGAGAGAGAGAGAGAGAGAGAGAGAGAGAGAGAGAGAGAGAGAGAGAGAGAGATCG
>Ga0315289_10003490_pt1 | contig 23794 bp, 17 predicted proteins | sample YL17G11_40_MG_FD_203452 | JGI IMG/M metagenome (GOLD analysis project Ga0315289, IMG submission 203452) | Sediment microbial communities from Yellowstone Lake, YNP, Wyoming, USA - YL17G11_40 | ecosystem: Environmental > Aquatic > Freshwater > Lake > Sediment | place: USA: Wyoming | collected...
GCCGTTCCTCCGAAAAGGGGTTCGTGAGAACTTCCACTTACTACCCACGAGCGTATCGTATACGCTCCAGGAGGAACGGCCTACATTGAACCTAAACGTCGAAGCGCGGCGGGTCTCCGCACCCGCCGCGCGCAATGTTTTCATCCCGAGGTACCGCCCGATGCCGTGCACCACGTGGACCACGAGGTCGCCCCTCGCCAGGTCCATCCACGTGTCGATGGCCCGCGTCTCGAAGCGCCGCCGAAGGCGCCGGCGATCCTGGTACCGTTGGAACAGTTCGTGGTTCGCGAGCACCGTCACGTTTTCGGCGACGAGACGGAAACCGGCGGCGAGGCGCCCGATCCCCAGGCGGATGCGGCCCTGCGCCTCGGACCCCATCGCCGAGACGATCTCCGCGATGCGGTCGCGCTCCGCCTCCCTGTCCGAGAAAAGGATCACCGTGCCCGCGGACGCGAGTTCCCCGAGTTCCTCGCGGACGGCCTCGGCGTGGCCGCTGAACGCCGGCAGGCCTTCCGTCCGCAGGCCGAAAGCGTCCGACACGCCCGACGTGGTGAAACTCGAAAGGTCCAGCCGCCGAAACGCCCGCGCCTGCTGGACCACCGCCTCGAACGTGTACACGCCCGTCGGCCCCGCCAGCCGCGCCAGGAACGAACGCCCCACCTCCGCGATCTCCAGAGGGTCCTGCCAGACGATCCAGGCGTCCGGAGGGAGGTAATCCATCAGGTTGGTCGTCGCCTGGGGAGAAATCGGCCCGCCCTCCTCTGCCACGCCCGCGCGCATTGGCACGAAGGCGATGGTCACGCGATCGCGCGTCTCGTCGCTTCGCTGCGAGGCCGGGTCGAACGAGCGGAGGCTCTCGAGTTCGTCGCCGAAAAACTCGGCGCGGTACGGCGAAGACGATGTGGGCGGGAAAACGTCGAGGATGCCGCCGCGGACGGCGAACTGGCCCGGCTCCAGGACGAGTTCCGCCGGCCGGAAGCCGCGCTCCGCGAGCCACCGCCGGACTTCGTCCGGGCGGTACTCCCGGCCGACCTCGAGTTCGAGCGTGTTGTCGGCCAGGTGGCTCGGCGAGGGGACCGGCTGCATCAGCGCCTGGATCGTCGTCACCAGGACGCGCAAAGGCAATGCGGAATGCGGAACGCGGAACGCGGAATGAACGGCGAAAGGCGCGCGGGGATGATCGGCGGCGGGAGAAGGCGGCCGTTCACCCGCACGCGCCGCCGCCAGGTCCTTTAGCACCCGCAGCCGGTCGGCGAGGATTTCGTCGGAGACGTCGGCCTCGGTCGGCAGCGCCTCCCAGGCGGGAAAGACCGGCGGGTCGTAGCCGCTGAAGAGCCGCCAATCGTCCCGGGCCCCGTCCACCGAGTCGATGTGGGCGACGACGTAGAGGAGCGTGGACGGGCAATCCGAAAGGAGGGCCGCCGCCAGGGCCGGCGCGCTGGATCCCCACAGGCCCTCGACGCTCGCCCGCCCCTCCTCGCGGAGCGTCTGGCGGACGAGGCCGACGACCTCCTGGCGGGCGAAGAGGGCGACAACCGCTTCGCCCGTGGCCGGGTCCCGGCGCGCCTGCCCCGTTGGGGCCGGGACTCGACCAGGCGAGATGTCCTTCTGGCCGTCGGCCATGAATGCCAACATAAACTTTACGCCGGATTCTAACCCGGTCCGGGCCAAAGGTCAATGTTGGCTCGCGTCACGCCTAACTGGGGGCCCTTCGCCCGGTGGGTCCGGAATACCTCCGTTCTCTGGCGGGTTTTGATGGACGCGCCCAAGAGGGGTGCGGTATCATCCTCAGTTGGTGGGTCTTGGGCCTGTGGTGGGCGGGCAACTGACACCCGGGCCCACATTGGAGACCGTCCCATGGCCGCCTTGGATCAACCCACAATATCCGTCCCACGTCTCGAGTACATGCGGGTTGAGAACTATCGTGCGCTGCGCAACCTAGAGGTAAGAGCGGTGACGCCCCTGACGGTCTTCCTCGGGCCGAACGGCAGCGGGAAATCCACGCTCTTTGACGTGTTCGCTTTCCTATCCGAGTGCTTCTCGTTGGGATTGCGCAAGGCGTGGGACAAGCGCGGAAGGTTCAAGGAACTCCGAAGCCGAGAATCGAAAGGCCCCATCGTCATTGAACTCAAGTACCGTGAACTACCTAACTCCCCGCTCATCACATACCACCTCGCCGTGGAGGAAGAGGCCGCGGGGCCTTATGTCCTGGAAGAATGGCTCCAGTGGAGACGTGGCCGGCAGGTCGAGAGGCCCTTCAAATTCCTGAACTTCCAGCGAGGATCCGGGTCGGTTGTGACGGGTGAGACGCCGGACGAGCGGGACGAGCGAATCGAGGAGAAACTCGATTCCCCCGAGATGATCGCCGCGAACTCCCTCGGACAGTTGGCAAAACACCCCCGTGTCAGTGCTCTCCGCCGATTCATCACCGGTTGGTATGTCTCTTACATAACGGCCGCAGGCACACGTGGCCTGACCGAAGCCGGACCACAGGAACGTCTGTCGCAGACCGGAGACAATCTTCCCAATGTCATACAGTACCTTAAGGAGCAGCATCCGGACAGACTGGGTGAAATCCAACAAACTCTGTCCGCACGGGTGCCCAAACTGGAGAAGGTTGACGCCCAACTTATGGCTGACGGGCGACTGCTGCTCCAGATAAAGGACGCGCCCTTCACGCAACCTGTGTTGGCCAAGTACGCGTCCGATGGAACTCTGAAAATGCTGGCATACTTGACCGTCCTTTACGACCCCAATCCCCCTCAACTGGTGGGTATCGAAGAGCCGGAGAACCATTTGCACCCGCTCTTACTCCCTGTGCTTGCCGAGGAATGCCGCACTGCCTGCCAGAGAACTCAACTGATGGTCACGACCCACTCGCCGTTTTTCGTTAACGGGCTGCGGCCTGAGGAACTGTGGGTACTTTATCGCGACGCGGCTGGGTACACGCAGGCAAAGCGTGCCGCAGACATACAAGGCGTAAAGGAGTTTTCCGCGGAGGGTGCCCAGCTAGGGTCGCTGTGGGCGGAAGGACACTTCGAGGTCGACGAATCACAGGAAGGGGCGCGTGCCACCGTCCCGGAACACCCTTGCGGACCAGCTCAGCCGAGGGAATAGCCCGCATGCACCTCGAGTTCCTGCTTGAGGAGCCTTCGGCCAAGGCCGCCTTGGAAATACTCGTTCCACGAATCGTCGGCCGGAGCGCAACATACCGGTTCCATGCGTTTCAAGGCAAGCAGGACCTGCTGCGCAACCTACCCAGCCGGCTCAGAGGATACCGTCGGTGGCTACCTTCTGACTGGTACCTTGTTGTGCTGTTGGATCAAGACAGAGATAACTGCCAGGAGTTGAAATCGCACCTCGAGCAGATCGCTTCGGAGGCTGGTTTCCAGACAGTGACATCCGCCGGAAAAAATGAGACCTTTCGGGTCATCAACCGGATTGCGGTAGAGGAACTGGAATCGTGGTTCTTTGGCGATGTTAGGGCCTTGGCCTCAGCCTTCCCTAGGGTTCCTGATGAACTCGGCAGGAAGACCAAGTATCGCAACCCGGATGCCATCCGAGGGGGAACCTGGGAAACTCTGGAGAAGGTCCTTCAGAAAGCCGGTTACTATCGCACGGGCTTGCCCAAGATTGAGGCCGCCAGGCGGATTGCCCAGCACATGGACCCCGACCGAAACAGTTCGACGAGCTTTAATACATTCGTGCGTGGTCTGCGAGCCCTCATCACACTCCGCACCCCTTGATTAACAGGCTGGAAGGCTCCAGCACATCAGCGCGCCTGCCATTTTGGCATGCCAAGCCGGCCCGGAACCCTCAAAAACAGCCGTTTTGGGCCTCCCAGGCTGGCCGACCGCTGGCACGCCGTTTGCCGAAATGATATAGAATGGAGACTCCAAGGAGTCAGACCCGATGGACCTGAACCGATTCACCGAGAAGTGCCGGGAGGCGCTCGCCCAGGCCCAGAGCCTGGCGATCCGCCTGGGGCATCAGGAAGTGGACGGCGAGCATCTGCTCGCCGCGCTCCTCGACCAGCCCGAGGGCCTCCTGCCGCGCCTCCTCTCGAAGATGGACGTCCCGCTGGATGCGCTGCGCGCGGAAATCGAGCGGGAACTCGAGAAGCGGCCGCGCGTCTCGGGTCCCGGCGTCCAGCCGGGCGGCGTGTACGTGACGCAGCGGCTGAACCAGATTCTCGTCCGGGCCGAGGCGGAGGCCAAACGCCTCAAGGATGAATATGTCTCCATCGAACACGTGGTGCTGGCGCTCGTGGAGGAGGGGGAAGGCTCGGACGCCGGCCGGCTGCTGGCGAAGTTCGGCCTGACGCGCGACCGGCTCCTCGCCGCGCTGGCGGACGTCCGCGGCAGCCAGCGCATCACGAGCGCCACCCCCGAGAGCACCTACGAGGCCCTCGAGCGCTACGGGCGCGACATCGTCAAGGAAGCGCGGGCCGGCAAACTCGACCCCGTCATCGGGCGCGATGCCGAAATCCGACGCGTCATCCGAATCCTCTCCCGCAAGACGAAGAACAACCCGGTCCTCATCGGCGAGCCGGGCGTCGGCAAGACCGCCATCGTCGAGGGCCTGGCGCAGCGGATCGTGCGCGGCGACGTGCCGGAGAGCCTCAAGGACAAAACCCTCTTCGCCCTCGACATGGGTTCGCTGGTGGCCGGGGCGAAGTACCGCGGCGAGTTCGAGGAACGCCTCAAGGCCGTCCTCCAGGAAATCAAGGAGTCCGAGGGGCGGATCCTCCTCTTTATCGACGAACTGCACACCGTCGTCGGGGCCGGGCGGGCCGAAGGCGCCATCGACGCCGGCAACATGCTCAAGCCGATGCTCGCTCGCGGCGAACTCCACTGCATCGGCGCGACGACCCTGGACGAATACCGCAAACACGTGGAGAAAGACGCGGCCCTGGAGCGGCGGTTCCAGCCGGTCCTCGTGGACCCGCCGAGCGTCGAGGACACGATCTCCATCCTCCGGGGGCTCAAGGAACGATTCGAGGTCCACCACGGCGTCAAGATTCAGGACGCGGCGCTGGTAGCGGCGGCGGTGCTGTCGAACCGGTACATCTCCGACCGGTTCCTGCCGGACAAGGCCATCGACCTCGTGGACGAGGCCTCGGCGATGATCCGCACGGAAATCGATTCGATGCCGGCGGAACTCGACGAAGTGACGCGCCGCGTGATGCAACTGGAGATCGAGGAAGCGGCTCTCAAGAAGGAAAAGGACAAGGCGAGCCGGCAGCGCCTCGAAACCCTCCGGAAGGAACTCGCGGACCTCAAGGCCAAGGCCGGCGCCATGCGCGCCCAGTGGGACGCCGAAAAGGAATCCATCCACAAGGTCCAGGCGCTGCGCAGCGCGATGGACGAGACGCGCCTGGCGATCGAGCGGGCCGAGCGCGCGTACGACCTGGAGAAGGCGGCGGAACTGAAGCATGGCCGCCTGCCGGAACTCGAGCGCCAACTGAAAGGCGAGGAGGCCCGCTTGGCAGAGAAGCAGAAGACGGGGAGCCTCCTGCGCGAAGAGGTCACCGAGGAGGAGGTGGCGGACATCGTCTCGCGGTGGACGGGGATTCCGCTCGCGCGGCTCGTGGAGGGCGAGCGCGAGAAACTATTGAAACTCGAGGAGATCCTCCACCGGCGGGTGATCGGCCAGGACGAGGCGGTTCGCCTGGTGGCCGACGCCGTCATCCGCGCCCGCAGCGGCATCAAGGACCCGCGCCGGCCGGTCGGGTCGTTTATCTTCCTCGGGCCGACGGGCGTGGGGAAGACGGAACTGGCGCGGGCGCTCGCCGAGGCGCTCTTCGACAGCGAAGACCATATGATTCGCATCGACATGAGCGAATACCAGGAGCGCCACACCGTCTCGCGCCTCGTGGGCGCCCCGCCGGGCTACGTCGGCTACGAGGAGGGCGGGCAACTCACGGAGGCCGTCCGGCGCAAGCCTTACTCCGTCATCCTCTTCGACGAGATCGAAAAGGCCCATCACGACGTCTTCAACGCGCTCTTACAGATCCTCGAGGACGGACGGCTCACCGACGCCCAGGGCCGGACCGTGGACTTCAAGAACACCGTCATCATCATGACCTCGAACATCGGCTCGGAGTACCTGATGGAAGGGATCACGGCGGAAGGCGAAATCAGCCACGTCGCACGCGAGTCGGTCTTGAGCGCCCTCAGAAGCCACTTCCGCCCCGAGTTCCTCAACCGCGTGGACGACATCGTCCTCTTTAAGCCGCTGCGCCTCGATGAGATCGAGAAAATCGTGGACCTCCAGGTGGCGGACCTGGCGCGGCGGCTGGCGGACCGGCGCATCGGGCTGGACCTGACGGAAGAGGCCCGCGCCTTTTTGGCAAAGGCGGGGTTTGACCCCGTCTATGGCGCCCGCCCGCTGAAGCGCACCATTCAGCGGAGCCTGGAAACCCGCATCGGCCGGCAACTGGTGGCGGGCGAGATACCGGACGGCTCCCGGATCCGCGTGGCGGTCAAGGGGGGCAACCTGGCCATCACGACCGAGACCCCCCAGGCGGCGGACGAGTCAGCCGGCGAGTAAGAAGGGGCGGTCGGAGCCCCGCGCGGGTGTCACTGGGCAGGCGGGCCTTCGACGACTCGGCGGTAGGCAGTGAACGGCTGGTTGTTAAAGTCGCCGCCGATGAACAGGATGTCGTTTTCGGGTTTAGCGCCGCGCGCGAGCATGACGTTGAATGATTCGGCGTCGCCCATGGGGTCGCCGTCTCTCGCGCGGAAATAGACGACGTGCGGGTTGCCGTGGAGAACCGTCAGGATAAAGGGACATGCCGCCGACAGGTGTCCCCCGGAGATACGGCCCGCCAAGTAGATCGGCTTATCCTTGAGGAAGTTCGCGTACTGGGCGGGCAATCCGGCCGCCACAGACTCATCGGTCTCGAACCTGTAACTCCCGAGAGGAATATGCACCGGGCCGCCGGCCAACCTTGTCCAAAGGTCCTTGTCCGTCTCCCAGGTACCGGCCAGTCGGCTGGCGACGACGTTTTCGGGGTCCGGCGCGACCTTGACACCTGCGCCGGCGGCCCCCAGTACCACTGCCGCACCCGCCGCCAGCAGCACACAGAACACAAGTTGCCGTCTCATACGCCTCTCCTTTCCCGTCGGTCCAATGAGAAATGCGCGCTGGTTTAGACGCGGGCCGGACGTGAATGGTTCGCGCGGTTCCGCCCCCGGGATACGACGTTGACACCTCGCCGGAGCGTGCTATAATCCACCGTGCCAACCGAAGGCTGGCCTGGTGTGGGGGCATAGCTCAGTTGGGAGAGCGCCTGGATGGCATCCAGGAGGTCGGGGGTTCGAGCCCCCCTGCCTCCACCACGCCGCCTCCGGCGGCGTAGAGCAGGTGAGCAGGAGAAAGGAGAGCAGTAGAGCACGGCAACGGCAACCGACGGCCGCGTGGCGCAGCGGGGCCGGCGCCTTGCTCACCTGCGGTCTCCTGTTCTACTCTCTCCTGTTCATCCGTGGCTGAACGGCGAACTTCGCCTTGGCAAGCCACTTCAAAACATCCAATGCGGCGAGGGCGAAGGCTGCCCGCCGAAGCCGGTGGTGAAATAAAGACGAATATCCAACAAGGAACACACAACCGCAGAATGACCAAGTGAAAAACGGCACGGCCCCGCGTCGGGCGCTGTACCGTTCACTTCATCCTTCTGCGGTTCGGCGCCTGGCCCGGCGTAGTCCCGGCGCGCCGGGACGAAGCCGGCTTCGATATTCATGATTCGTCGTTTCATTGCTCCCCCTCACCCCATCCCTCTCCCACAAGCGGAACGTCCCGCCGGGGGGGAGAGGGGGTTATGAAACAAGCCCTACGGCTTGCCTCTGTGGCGGACGATCTCGCCGGTGACCATGAAGATGACGTGCTCGGCGATGTTGGTGCAGAGGTCGGCGATGCGCTCGAGGCTCTTGGAGACGACGATGTAGTGGGTCGCGAACTCCAGGTGCTCGGGGTCGCGCGCGACGGCCTCCAAGAGGAGCCGGTAGGCCTCCTCGTTCAGGACGTCCATGGCATCGTCGCGCTGGCGGACGCGTCCGGCCAGGACCGTATCCTTCTTGCCGAATGCATCCAGGGCGTCGGTGAGCATCTCCGTCGCGATGTCGCCCATCTCGGCGATCTCGTCGGGGACGTCGCCGCGGCCCAGGTGGGCGAGGGGCTCGACGCACTCGGCGATGTTGGTCGCCACGTCGGCTATCCGCTCCAGGTCGGTGTTGATCTTGATCATGGCCAGGACGCGCTTGACGTCCACGCGGCCGGGCTTGCCGGCCATTAGAAGATCGAGGCATCCGCGTTCGACGGCGAGTTCCTGCTCGTCGGTCCTCGAGTCCTCCGCGACCGCTTTCCCGGCCGCTTCCACGTCCAGGCTCTCCAGGGCCTTCAACGTCTGCCGGAAACGCGCGAGGACCTCGCGGCCCATGGTCTGAAGCAAATCGCGCGTGCTGTCGGCGTCACGGCGGGGTTCAGCCACCATCGGTATCTCCTTTATAGACGTCCGTCCCGCCGCCGGCCGGCCCGTCGTGGGCCAAGGCGCTCGGGACACGCTTTCAATCCTCGGGCCGGGGAAGCACGTAGGGGCGCCCGCTCGCCTCGTCGAACTCGACGCGGACGCGCGTCTCGTAAACCGTTTCGAGGACGTCGGTGCGAAGCACCTCGGCGGGCGTCCCCGCGGCGGCCACTTGCCCGCCCGCGATCAGGACCACGTCGTCCGCATAGGCGGAGGCGAGGTTCAGATCGTGACTCACGCAGAGGACCGTCATGCCCTGCTCGTCCCTCAGTCGCCCGAGCAGCCGATGGATCGCGTGCTGGTGCTTAATATCCAGGAAAGCGGTCGGTTCGTCCAGCAGGATCAGGTCGGGTTCCTGGGCGAGGGCGCGGGCGATGACAACCCGCTGCCTTTCGCCGCCCGACAGGTCCTCGAGATTGCGTTCGGCGAATCGCTCGGTATCCGTGAGGCGAAGGGCCTCGCGGGCGGCATGCCAGTCGCCCGCCCCCTCGAATCCGAGGGCGCCGGTGTGCGGACTTCGGCCCATCAGAACCGTCTCGAGGACCGTGAAGGCGAGGACGGAGGAGGTTGCCTGCGGCACGTAGGCGACGCGGCGTGCGAGCGCGCCGGCCGGGTAATCCGCCGGGCGGAGGCCCGCGATGCGGACCTCGCCCGAGGCCGGTTCGAGGAGCCCCAGAAGAATTCTCAGGAGCGTCGTTTTGCCGCTCCCGTTCGGACCGAGGAGGCCGACGAACCGCCCGCGCGCCAGCGCGAGCGACAGGCCGCTGAGAACGGGCGCGCCGCCCGCGTACGCGAAACAGAGGTCGCGGACCTCGACGTAGGGTCCCGGCGTGCCGCCCTGGTTCGCCGCCGCGATTGCCTGGCTTGTGCCGTTCACCGCCTGCCCCGACCCCTCGGAGTTTCCCCGTCGTCTTTACTGCGTTACTCCGTCACTCGCCTTTCCCATTCCGCAATCCGCAATGTCCCCGCTCCCCTTCCGGCTTCGCCCTTCGGGCTACGCCGTGACTAGTCGGGTCGCGGCTAACCGTGCGCTGTTTTGCCGTTTCAATCCGCAATCCGAAATCCGAAATGCCTTCCCCCCGCCCCGCTCATTGGACTTCGGCTGTTCTGCGCCATCGCGTCCTCAGGAGGTACACGAAGAACGGCCCGCCGCACATCGCCGTCAGCACGCCGACCGGCGGAGGCGGAAACGGAGCGACCGCCCCTTCCAGCAGGCCCGTCGCCAGATTCGCCAGCACCAGAAACGTCGCCCCGAAGAAGAACGAGGCGGGCACGAGCCGGCGATGGTCCGGCCCGAGGAGCATCCGCAGGAGGTGCGGCACGATGAGGCCCACGAAACCGATCGGACCGGTGAGTGCCACGGCGGCTCCGGTCACGAGACTCGCCACGACGAACGTCACGTGCCGCACACGCTCCACCCGCACGCCGAGCGTCCCCGCCGTCTCCTCCCCGACCGCAATCAGATTGAACCCCTTGGCGAGGAAGGCAAAGACGACGGCGGCGCCGACGGCCAAGACAGCAACAACACCCACCAGGCCCCACTGAAGGTCGAACCGGCCGATGTTCCCCATCATCCAGTACGCAATGTCGCCGCGCGTCTCCGGTTTGACAAGACCCATCGTGAGCATGATGACGGCGGCGTAGAAGGCGTTGAGGATGACGCCGCTCAGGAGGAGCGTGTAGGGTTCGATCCGGCCGCGGCGCTGGGCGATGGCGTACACGGTGCCGATCGTCACGAGGGCGCCGAAGAAGCCGAAAAGCGGCTGAACGAGGACGCTCACGAAAAGGCTCGACAGGATGACGCCGAGGCTCGCGCCGCCCGAGACGCCCAAGATGTAGGGGCAGGCGAGCGGGTTCCGGAGGAGCGCCTGAAAGGCGAGGCCCGCGAGCGCGAGCGCGCCGCCCACGACGCTCGCCGTCGCCACGCCGTAGAGCGCGTCGCGCAGGGCGTCGCCCCTCTGGGCCGAGGATTCCCAGACCCAGACCCGCGCGCCGAGGACGAGGGCGGCGGCGGCCACCACGAGCCACAGTGCCAGCCAGACCAGCACGGTGCAGGCATAGCGTCGGGCTGAAAGCGGGCGGAGCGTCACGGCAATCGCTCCTGGAGTTCCGGGTGAATCGTCTCCGCGAGCCGCTCCGCCGCCAGACCGACCCGCGGGCCGGGAATCGTCAGGTACGGCTCCGTGAGGATGTGGACGCGTCCGCCGGCCACGGCGGGGATGCTGGTCCATTCGGCCCAGGCGCGGCGGATGGATTCGACGCGGTCCCGAGCGCCCTCGTCGCCGACCGCATGGACGAGAATGACGTCCGGCGCCGCGGCGATGACCTTCTGCGGGCTGACGGTCGGCCAGTTGGCCCGGTCGGGGTAGGCGTTCTCGGCGCCGGCCACCTCCAGAAGCGCGTCCACGAACGTGCCCCGCCCCGCGACCATGATCCGCGCCGAGCCGACCGTCATGGGAAAGGCGAAGAGGACCCGCGGGCGCGCCAGGCCGGCCACGCGCCGGCGAACAGCCGCCAGGTCCGATTCGATGCGCGCGACGAGGGCGCGGGCGGCGTCCTCGCGGCCGGTTTCGCGCCCGATGATCCGGATGGAGTCGAACATCTCGGGCAACGTGTCGGACCGAAGGGTCACGGTCCGGACGCCGCGCGCCTCGAGCCCCCGCGCGACCTCCTCGCGGCCGGTGATCAGAAAAGCGAGCGTCGGCTTCAGCGCAATGACCTGGTTGAGATTCATGTGCAGCGTGTCTCCGACGACCGGCAGGGCGCGGGCCTCGGGCGGCTCGTCGCACCAGGTGGAGCGGCCGACGACCTGGTCGCCCAGGCCCATGGCGAAAAGGATCTCGGTGACGTTGGGGGTGAGGCTGAGGATGCGCAAGGGGCGCTCGCCTCCGCCGCCGGCCGGCGAGGCCGGCTCAGACTCTGAGCACCCGAGGGCGAGGCCCAAGAGGGCCAGGCCCGCCGCCAGCATCCCGACGTGCCGATCGGCCTTCTTCATTCCGCCGATTTTAGAAATGCGGCGGCCACAATCAAGGCTAATGGCCGGTAGCGCCATGCGGAGCATTCCTGACTTGTGTGGCACAGTCGCCGCGGCGACCGTGCGCCACGCCTCCCCCCGCTCGCCTTCGGCTCGCGGCTAACCATGACGATGCGCGATGACGCCGTTCGTTCTTGGTCATTGTCGTTTGCCGTTTGCCGTTTGCTGTCGCCTTCCACTCCACATTCTGCATTTGGCGAGGTTGACGCCCGTCGCAGCCTCTGGTAGGATTGATTCGTTCGCGGCGGCGGGCTCGACCCGGCGCCCGGAGGAACAGGATGGCAACCAGCCCGAAGGAGCCCGGGGACGTGCCGGCGCGGAGGCCGATGGGGCTGGGGCCGGTGACGGCGGCCCGGGCCCACCTGGAATCCACGGCGGGGCCGGAGAAAGGCCAGACGTTCCGCATTGCGCCCGGGACGACCACGATCGGCCGCGATCCTGCCTGCGAGGTCGCGCTTTCGGAGTCGGCCATTTCCCGCCAGCATTGCCGCATCGAGCGACGGGGGGACCAGTGGGTTCTGAAAAACCTGAGCGACAACGGGACGCGGCTGAACCGGAAACTCGTTGACGAGGCAGTGCTGTCGGACGGGGATGACATCCGGATCGGAGCGAAGACGCGGCTGCGGTTCGTCGTGGAGACGGTGGCGGTGTCGCCGACCGGCCGGCCGCAGTTCCGCGCCCGTACGGCCGAAGAGGAGACCGAGGAGGCCGCACCCGGAGCCGAAGCCGAGGAGCCGACTTCCCTTTTCCGCCGGCGCAAGGGTCTGTTCATCGGACTGGCCATCTACCTGGCGGTCATCGTGCTCCTGGCGGCGGCGCTCACGCTGCGCGGAACGGGCGGCGGCGGAAGCGACGAGATCCCCGTCCTGGCGCTCGAACCCATGATCCAGCCGGCGCCCGGCGCCCCGCCGCTTCGGGTCATCAAGGAATCGCAGGAAGGCGTCTGGTGCACGGGCGACTTGAATCAGCCCATCCTCGTACGCAAGGAGGACCTGGACTCGGGAAAGGCAAAGCGCATCCCCGGCATCCGCCAGGCCATCGAAGACATGGCGACCGTGTACCGCCAGGAACTTTCGCCGAACCCGTCGGCCGCCGAAAAGTTCCGCGACCAAGCCCTCGACCTCTACGACCGCCGCAACGCCGAACCGCGGAACCTCTTCAGCGCGGTCCGGTGCTTCCAGCAGGCGCTGGCGTCCTACGGCGGCCATTTGTTCTTCCCCAACCAGCCGACCGTCGACAAGATCTACCTCGATGCCTTGAAGGAACTCGAGGCAGTGATCGGCCGGGAATACAACAACGCCGTCGTGGCCGAAAAAGCGTGCGACTATACGGGCGCGGCGCAACGCTACAAGCGCATCCTCAACAGGATCCCGGAGAAAGACAATCCCATCGTCAAGAATGTTATTCGTCGGCTGAAGTATCTTCCTCGCGATCGCGAGACGGAACGCTGAGGGGCGGGAGCGGCGGTTCCACGCCGGGTTCCACCGGGTACTTCTTCATGAATTCCTTCCACTCCTCCAGACCCGAGGGCGGAGATTCGCCCGGCCCGCCGGGGGTCGGGGGGAGCCCCGTCGGCGGCTGAGGGGACTCGATCGGCGGCGCATCCTCGCTCTCGGTCGAAGGGACCCACGGTTTCCAGACGCCGGCCACCACCAGCACCGCCAGAACCAGGACTACCAGCCCGCTGAGAACAGCGGCGGCGACCAACAGTTGCGGCCGGTCGGCCAGCCAGCCCCTCACGAGGCGTGCCCTCCGGCGAACCTGCCGGCCCGTTTCGTGCGCCCGCCGGCCGACCGTCCTGGCCGCCAACGCCGCACGTCTCGACGCGCGCAGCACCACCGGACGCTCGCCCAGGCGCGGCAGGAGAACGCGTATCCGGCGGCGGTCCAGGCCCACCAGCGCGCCCACGGACGAGAGAATCTTGCTCCGTTGGTCGTCGGGGCGGCCACCGAGCCGCTTGATCCGCCAACCCATCCGAAGGACCGTCCCCTCGGGGTCGCCCTGCGCTTGCCGCACGAGCGACATCCGGTCCAGCAGGCGCGACTCCTGGGTGACCTCTTCGGCCACGACGCGCGCGAGGCCTTCGGGGATGCCGAGCGCTTTCTGAAGACCCTTGACGGCCTCGGCCCGCCGCTCCAGGGGGATGTCGTCGAGGCAACTGCCGAGGACCACGGCATCGCGGTAGATCCAGAGCCCCTTGGGCAGATTCAGGCCGTGCTCGCCGCGCGCCGGCCAGGAGTCCATCTGCGGGCGAAGGAATCGCATGATGGCCGGGATCAGCCGTGACACCGGCACGCCGCTCTCCCGGCAGGCGATGAGCCAGGCCTCCAGCGTCTCCGGTTCGTGAGACCGATTCGCACAGTGCCCGTCGTAAAGGGCCTCGATCGTCTTCCGCCAGCCGCGCAGGAGGTCGTTGTCGTAGACCCGCCTCTTGGCGGCATTCGTAAGGGCGGAGACGGCCTGGCCCACGTCGGACAACAGGCCCAGCGCCTGCTTGCGGTACCGGCCGATCTGGTAGGCCCGGATCTTGCGTTTCACTTCGCGGGCGGCCTGGAGGATGCGCGTCGCGTCGCGCTCGAGCGGCGGCACGCCGAGCAGGTCGTAGTACGTCGGCGAGGGGCTCGTCACGCCGAGCCAGTCCCGGTACAAGTCCTCCAGGGACATCTCGCCAGGCTGATTGTGAGCGGAAGGATTTTCAGTCATGCCCGCTGGCGCCATCGGCCGAATGACCGGCCCCAATATAGCCGTTCCCCGGCCCCATGACAATCGAGAAGCGCCGGGGTGTGGACAAGGCGCGCGGGCCCGGCTACACTTTCGAGCCGCCCGCGGACTTGTCTCGGCTTAGCCCGCAGGGCGAAGCCGGAAGCGGGCGCCCCTTCGACTTCGCTCAGGGCAGGCTTTCGAGCCGCCCGCGGACTTGTCTCGGCTTAGCCCGCAGGGCGAAGCCGGAAGCGGGCGGTCACGTTCCCTACCGTGGCACGTGCCACGGCGGGGAACGTCGCCGCGACCCTTCGACCCTTCGACACACTCAGGGTCGCCCCGAGCATGGTCGAGGGGCGACAGGCTCAGGGCGGCGCCTTACGGTCGCGGCTCGAACGGCGGGGCGGGAGCCAAACGGCCGATGGGAAAGGAATCCTGGCGAACCGTGGCGCTGGCGGACGCGCTGACCCACCCGGACCTCCGCGCCCGCCTCGCGCGGGCCCTCGACGCCGGGCCGCTCTGCGACCGGTGCCTCGGACGCCTCTGCGCCCAGGTGGACACAGGGATGGGCAACGACCAGCGCGGGGCGGCCATCCGCCGGATGCTCCAGGCCGCGCCGCCCGCCGGCCCCTGCGGCATCTGCGGCGGCCTGTTCGACGAAATCGACGCCTGGGTCGAACGATCGCGGCAGGCGCTTGAAGGCCTCGAGTTCGACACGCTCCTCGTCACGTCGCACCAGAACAGCGCGATAGCCAAACGCGAGCGGGCCATCCAGGAACTCGCGGGCGGCGACCTCGCGGAACCTTACAGGCAGGAATTCAACCGCCTGGTCGGCGCCCGCCTGTGCGAGGCGACAGGCGCCCAGCCCGACTTCGTGCACCCCGACGTCGTCGTCCTGGCGGACCACGCCGAGGGCACAGTGACGCTGGACGTGCGGCCGCTGTTCGTCTCCGGGCGGTACCGGAAACTCGTGCGCGGCCTGCCGCAATGCCGGTGGGCCGCATGGCCGACGAGCGTCCAGGCCATCATCGGCGACCCCGTCCGCGACGCCGCCGGCGGAGAGGACCATCTTCTTCACGGCTGCGGGCGCGAAGACGCGGACGTGCGATGCCTGGGGGAGAGGCCTTTCGTGCTCGAGGTGCTCCGCCCGCGCCGGCGGCGGCTCGATTGGGCTGCGCTCGCCCGGGCCATTGGCCGGTCCGGGGCCGTCGAAGTCGTCGGCCTCGGACGCTGCGCCGCCGAGGACGTGGCTCGCGTTAAGAGCCTCCGGCCGGATAAGACCTATCGCGCGCTCGTGCGGCTGGCGGAACCTGTGGCGGACCTCGCGCCCCTCGCGAACCTGGCGGGCCGGATCCGCCAGCAGACGCCGGCGCGGGCCCTCCGGAGCCGACCCGACCGCGTCCGCCATCGCCGCGTCCGGTCCGTCGCGTGGAAGTCCGTGGACCCAAGAACGGTCGAGATCGAGGTCCGCACGCAGGCGGGGCTCTACGTCAAGGAACTGGTGAGCGGCGACGCCGGCCGCACCAGCCCGAGCGTTGCCGAGGTCCTCGGCGTCCTGGCGGAATGCGTCGAACTCGACGTCATCGCGATCCACCTATGATGTCGCCCGCCCAATCCGCTGCCCGAGCGAGTGACTTCTCCGGGAACTCCGCCGAAGGTGCCGCGTCCAAGACGGTGCAGGCCCGCGGGGGGTCTGCGTTGCGGAGGTGTCTGGCGCCAAGCATCGGAAAGGAGGCGGTCATGTTCGCATTGCGAGGGACTTGCGGATCGTGGGCGCGCGTCGCCGTGGCGGCGGTCGCGCTGGCGGCTCTGGCGTGCGCTGCGGCCGGTGCGGCCGAGCCGGAGTCGGGACGACTTGCACTCAAGACACAGCGAGCAGTCGTCTTCAAGGACGGGTACGCGCTGCTGATCAAGGAGGCGAAGGGCGTGGCTGACGCCTCCGGCCGCGTCTTTACCCTGGAGGTGCCGGACTCGGCTGTCCTGGGCAGTTTCTGGGCCGTCCGCCGGACGGATGAGATCCTCGCCATGCGGGCCGAATACACCGACGACTGGAAACGCGTGAACACGCCGCTCGGACCGGCGGCCAACACGCTCGAAAACCTGCTGAAGCAGGTGACGGGCAAGGCGGTGACGCTGACGACCGCCGGCGGCGAGGAGTTCCGCGGCAAAATGCTCGGACGCACCGTCATCGAAGACCGGCCGTATGTCCTGGTCGAGCCGGAGGGACGGGACGGCGGCACCGGCGCCCAGCCGATTTCGATCGCACAGTCCCAGATCGTGGCGGTGCGGAGCCCCGCGCTGGGCGAAGGGGAAAACGCTGACCCGCCGTTCGCCCGTGCGAAGCGGCTCAGTTTCGACCTCGGCCAAGAGTCGGCGGGCAAGGCGGTCGAACTGACACTCCTATACTTCGCTCCCGGCATCCGCTGGATCCCGACGTACCGCGTGAGCGGCGACCTGAAGGACACGGCGGCGATGGCGCTGCAGGCGGAGATCCTGAACCAGAGCGAAGACCTTCGGGGCGTGGGGTTGGACCTGGTGGTGGGCGTGCCGCATTTCCGCTTCCGCGACGTGGTCTCGCCGCTCGTTCTGGAGGCGACGTTGCGCAACGCGCTGGCGCAGGCGGCCCCGCAACTGATGGGGCAGATGTCCAACGCGATGTTCACGCAACGGTCGGGCGAGTGGCGCCGCGAGGGTTCTGCGGCCGGGGCGCCGGCGGCGCCGGCGGCGCCGGCCGACATCCAGTTGCCACCCGAACTGGGCGCAACCGGCGAGCAGGACCTCTTCGTCTACTCCGTGCCGAACTTCTCGCTGCGGGCGGGAGGCCGCGCGAGCGTCCCCCTCTGGCAGGCCGAGGCGCCCCTGCACCACCTCTACACGCTGGATCTGAACGTCGTGCGAAACGCCGAGCACGGCAGCATGGTCCGGGGCGAGTCGGACGACGCGCGGTATCCGACGGGCTCGCCGTTGCGGCTGCTCAAAACGCAGGTCTGGCATCAACTGGAGTTGACCAACCGCTCCAAGGTCCCGTGGACGACCGGCGCGGCCATCATTCTCCGCGGCAATCTGCCGATGGGGCAGGATCTGCTGACCTACGCGCCGCCCGGCGGAACGAGCCTGCTGCCGATGACCGTCGCGGTGAACCTCCGCGGAACGCTGGCGGAAGAGGAGATCGAGCGCAAGCCGAACGTCCTCGATTGGGGCGGCCATTCGTACTCGCTGATCTGTAAGAAAGGCACAGTCACCCTGACCAGTTATCGCGACGCCGACTCGGACATGCGCGTCACCGTCTCCCTGCCGGGCAAGGCGGATGCCGTCTCCGGCGACGGGCAAGTCCGGATTGACGATTTCCATCCGGGCGACTGGCAGGGCGGCGGTTTCTGGCAGAACAACCACAGCGAACTGGTGTGGGAACTGAACCTGAAACCGGGACAGACGGTCGAGATGACCTACACCGTCTCCTTCTACGTGCCGTAAGGCGCGGGCGCCACAAGGCCATGAACATTTTGCATCGGGCTCTGTAGCGCGGGGGTTTATCCCCCGCGGCCTTGGGATATAGGGCGTTTTGCGCGGGGGGTAAACCCCCGCGCTACAAGTAAGGCTCTGATAGTCGGTTGTGGTTGACGATGCAAAAAGTTCCCATGCCTGTGGCGGTTGGGGCGTGGTGCGCACCAGTACTAAGATTGAAGCGGGACGGCGTAGGGCCGGCCGCGGTCGTAGCCCGTGACCTCGCGGAACCCGGCCTCGCGGAGGGCCTGCTCAGCGTCGGGAAAGGCGTGGGCGACGTCGCCGGGCCGATGGGCGTCGGAGCCGACGGTCACCCGCCGGCCTCCGAGGCGCCGGTATCGGCGGAGGATTTCGGCGTCGGCCGCCAGGCCCATCCCGCGGTCCAAGACGTGGTGCGTGTTGACCTCCAGCGCGATGCCGCCGGCGACGCACGCCGCCAGAATTTTTTCGACCTCTTCCCAATAGGCGGCATCGCGGTACGGTTCGACTAGGAGCGGCGCCTGCTTGAACACGTAATCGAAGTGGCCCAGCCCGTGACACCAGCCGGAGGCGACGAGGGCGGCCGTCTCGGCCAGGTACTCGCGCTCCAGGTCCCGCAGGTCGAGGGCGGCAAGTTCCTCCGCCGAGAGGTTGTAGATGGGGACCCCCGCGGCCGTGTGGACGGAGCCCATCACGAAGTCGAAGTCCATGGCGGCGAGGCATTCACCAGGCTCGATGCCGTAGGCGCGCCGGTAGTCGAACTCGATGCCCTTGCGGACGGCCAGGCGTCCGGCGTAGCGGGCGCGGGCTTCGCCGACGGCGGCGGCGAAGGCGGCATAGTCGAAGAAGCCGTAGCCCGGGTCGCTCCGGTCGAAGTCCAGGTGCTCCGTGAAACAGACGTCGCGGAGACCGGCCTGGACCGCCGCCTCGCACATCTCGACGACGGAGGCGTGGCCGTCGTCGCTCCAGGTCGAGTGAAGGTGATAGTCCGTCGGGATCATGCGATCCCCTGCCCCGACCTATAGAACATTTTGCATCGGGCTCTGTAGCGCGGGGGTTTATCCCCCGCGGCCTTGGGATACAGGGCGTTTTGCGCGGGGGGTAAACCCCCGCGCTACAAGTAAGGCTCTGATAGTCGATTGTGGTTGACGATGCAAAATGTTCTATATACCGCGGCGTGGGACGGCACACAAGGTTTGTTCGCCCCACCGTGCCGCCGGGAAAAGGGGACGGGAGTATTTTGCCGCCTTTCGACTTTCCTCAAAGCGGCCCAGAGCGCCGTCGAGGGGCCGGAACGGCCCTTCGGGCCTCCGCCCGCCGAAGGGTTTCGACCCTCAGTCGGGTCGGCTAAACGTGATGCTGTGCAATGTCGCCGTTTCATTCCGCGTTCCGCATTGAAAACCTCCTTGCCTCGCCCGCGGCCCGCGCGTATGCTGGCGACTCCGAAACAGGGGCGGGTGCCGACCGATGGCCGACGAGCCGCGAATTTCCGTCCTCATCGTCGAAGACGAGCCGGATATGAACAAACTGCTGGCCGAGGTGCTCTCGGCCTACGGCTTCGATCCGATCCGCGCCGCAACGGGCGAACAGGCCCTCGACCTGCTGGCCAAGCGGACGCCCGACGCCGTCATCCTGGACCTGATGCTCCCCGGTCTGAGCGGCTACGAACTGTGCCGACGACTGAAGGGCGCCCGCCGGACCAACCCGATTCCCATCCTGATCCTGACGGCGCTCGACCGTCCCGAGGATCGTCTCCTCGGATACGAAACCGGGGCGGACGATTACCTCACGAAACCGTTCAGCCCCGACGGGCTGGTGACGCGGCTCCAGGCCTGCCTCGATCGCCGCCGCCAAACAGCCGCCGCCACGGGGGCGATCGAAATGACGCTCGAACCGGCCGAGGCCCCGAGCGCCATGAAGGCGGTTAACGCGTTGGTCTCCGCCCTTTATGCCCGCACCGGTCTCGTACCAGAGTCCGTCGAGGCCCTTCGCGCGGGCCTCGCGCGCATCGTCGAGTCCGCCGCCGACTGGACCGACCGGCACGAGGGCCGACCTCCGGTGCGCGCGACCATCCACCTGAACGAGCATCGGCTGGAAATGGCGTGGGGTCCGGCGGCGGAGGGCGGCGACGCCTTTCTCGCCGAACACCTGGGCCCCCGATCGGAAACCGTCTCGGCCTGGATGGGAGCCGGCGCCTTCGATCGGCGGAGCGAATCGGTCGGCGCCGTCGTCTTCGAGAAAGCCCTGCCGACCCAGGTCGGCGCCTAATACCACAACGCTATCTCAACGCAGAGAGCGCAGAGACCGCAGAGAAAGCCGAGGCCTGGGTAACAACAAACAGCAGCCAACAACTGACGCCTTCCCTTTTTCGTCTTTACCCAATTTGTGCCGTTCTCTGCGTTCTCTGCGCCCTCTGCGTTGAAGAACACAGCGTTGTAGTATTAGCGGCCGTCCTTCGAAAAATCGCCGGCGGGCGTGTGCTCCGACGGGACCGTGAAGAAGAACGTCGAGCCCTCGCCGGGCCTGGATTCAAACCCGATCTCGCCGCCCCACGATTCGACCAACCGCTTGGCCGTCGACAGGCCCAGGCCCATCCCCGCGACGCTTCCGGTGAAGTGCTCCTCGACCTGCGTAAACTCGGTGAAGATCTGCTCGCGGTGCTCGGGCGGGATGCCCGGCCCGTTGTCGCGGACGCGAATCATGAGGCGCCGGTCGGCGATCTCCTCGGCCGTCACTTCCACGCGCGCCTGCGGGCTGTGCGTGAACTTGACCCCGTTGTCCAGCAGGTTGTCCAGGACCACCGAAAGGAGTTCCTCCGGGGCGCGGGCGCGAGGCAACTTCGGGGGAAGCGCGATGCGCCAATCGATCGAGTAGTTCGGATAGCGATGTTCCACACGATCCCGAGTGCGCCCGAGCAATTCCTCCAGCGCCACGAGTTGTCCGGCGCGCTCCAGTTCCGTGGCCGTCAGGCCCGCGTACGTCAGCACCTTCTCAATCAGGTCCGACAGTTCGCGGACCTTGACCAGGGTGACGCGGATGGCCTCGGCCACCTGCGGCGAGACCTCGCCGTACTTGCCCCGGTCGATGAGGTTCAGGTACCCGCTGATGATCGTCAGAGGGGTTTTGAGTTTGTGGCTGACGAGGCTCAGGAAGTCCCGTTTCAGTTTCTCCTTCTGCCGCATGTCCGTCACGTCGCGGAACACGAGGGACGCATTGTACAGTTCGCCGCCCGGGCCCAGGATGCGCGTGTATCGGCCGGCCAGGTAGCGGGGCGAACGCGCGTCCCGCTGCTCGAGGTCCACGGTGACGGCCCGGGCCTGCGACGCCTGGAGCGCTTCCAGGGAGGGTTCGATCGCGAAGGCCGAGAGCGCGTCCTCGAGTGTCCTGCCGGTCAGATCCTCGCCGGCGTGGTCCAGGAGTTCGGCGGCGCGGCGGCTGATCGTCTGAATCCGTCCGTCCGCGTCCGTGATGATGATGCCGTGCGACAGGTCCTGGATGACCGCGTGGAACTTTTCGCGTTCGGCCAGCATGGAGCGGTAATACTTGATCTGAAGGAGGCTCTTGACGCGGGCCAGCAGTTCGCCCCGGTCGAACGGTTTGGAGATGAAATCGTCGGCCCCCGCCTCCAGGCCCCGGATCCGGTCCGCCATCTCCTTCAGCGCCGTAATCATGATGATGGGGATGACGGCCGTCGTCTCGTCGGCGCGAAGCCGATGGCACACCTCGTAGCCGTCGATCTTCGGCAGCATGATGTCCAGGAGAATGAGGTCGGGGTGTTCGGCCTGGACTTTTTCGAGAGCCTCGGCTCCGTCGTAGGCGGCGACGGTGGTGTAGCCCGCCGAATGGAGGTTCCGCTCCAGGAGTTTCACGTTCGCCGGGTAGTCGTCCACGATCAGGATTTTTCCGCCGACTTTTTCGGACGTTTCCATCATGCCTCCCTCCGCCTTGGTCGGCCCGTTCCACAACGCCGTCTCAACGCAGAGAGCGCAGAGAACGCAGAGACGGAATATGTTCATAACTACCTATTCTTTCTTTCCTTTTTGATTACTTGACGCCTTTCTCTGCGTCCTCTGCGTTCTCTGCGTTGAAAATCGCCGCGCCTATTCCGCAGGCTCCGCGGCCAAGTCGCGCAGGAGCGTCACGGTGAACGTCGTTCCTTTGCCCGGTTGGCTTTCGACCGAGATCTCGCCGCCGTGCAATTCCACCAGCCTTTTGACCAGCGCCAGGCCCAGTCCGCTCCCCTCGTGCTCCCGCCTCAGCGACGGGTCCACCTGCCGAAACTCCTCGAACACCGTGACCAGGTCTTCCGGCGCGATGCCGATGCCCGTGTCCGACACGCCAATGCGGACAAACTGGCGGTCCTGGCGCGCCTGGACCTCGATCCGCCCGCCGGGGTCCGTGAACTTGATGCTGTTCGCGAGCAGATTGTACAGCACCTGCTTCAACTTGATCGGGTCGGCCGTCAGTTCCAGCGGCCTGGGGTCGACGTCCGCTTTCAGTTCGATGTCCTTTCGCCGGGCCAGGCCGCGGAGGATCCGCAGCACCTCGTCCACCAGGTCGCCGACGTCGCACGGCGCCAGATTCAGTTCCATGGCGCCGGCCTCGAACCGCGACAGGTCGAGGATGTTGTTGATCAATTCGAGCAACTGGCGGCCCGCCTGGGCGATGTCCTCGGCGAACTCGCGCTGCTCCCCGGAAGGCTCGCCCGCGACGCCGTCGCGTATCGCCTCGGCAAATCCGATGATGGCGTTCAGGGGGGTGCGGAGTTCATGGCTCATGTTGGCGAGGAACTGGCTCTTCAGTTGGTTCGCCCGCACCAGTTCCGCGTTCAATTCCCTCAGTTCCGCCGTCTTCTCCGCCACCATCTGCTCGAGGTTGTCCGTGTACTGGCGGAGGCGCTGCTCCAGGGCCTTGCGCTGGGTGATATCGCGGCAAATGATGGTATAGCCGACCGGCCGCTTCTCGCGGTCGTAGCGGATCGTCGTCACGGTCCGGACCGGGAACCGCTGGCCGTCGCGCCGCACGCGGATCCCTTCCCCCTCATGCCGGCCGTGAATCCGCAGCGCCCGCTCCATCTGGGGCCCGACGGCCGTTTCCACTTCTTCCGGCGCCACCAGCCGCGCGAGCCCCTGGCCGAGGATTTCCTTCGGCTCGTAACCGAAGATCCGCCGCGCGCCTTCGTTGAACATGACCACCTGCCAGCGGGCGTCGGTGGCGATGATCGCGTACTCGGTGGAGGAATCGAGGACGGCGTTGAGCGAATCCGTCGCTTCCTGCAATTCAGCCGTCCGCTCCTCGACCCGCGACTCCAGTTGCTCGTAAATCCGGCGCAGGCGGTCCTGCATCTCGCGGAACGCGGAGGCCAGTTGCCCGATCTCGTCCTCCCCCCGGACGTCCACTTCGACGTCCAGCCGGCCCCGGCCGATCCGGCGGGCGGCTTCCGACAACTTCGCCAACGGACGCACCACCTGGCGGACAATGAACAGCCCCACCAGCATCGTCAGCAGCGCCCCGAACCCCGCCGCCATGAACACGAAGGAATAGTGGATCTGCGCCCCCGCGCCGACGTGCAGGAGCGCCCCCATCAGGGCGCCCTCGATCAGGCCGACGCCCACGACAAAGAGCACCAGTTTCCGCGTGATGGTCAGGTTGCGCATCGTCCCGCGCCTTTGCGCGGTGGGTCTCCGTACCCACCGCGCAAATATCCAAAGTTCTGCGGCGGCCAGCCCCCCTCACCCCGGCCCTCTCCCACGGAGGGGAGAGGGAGTATCGCTTTTCCCCTTTGCGCGGCGGGAGATTCCCGCGCGTGCCGTTGCCGTTCAATCCGCAATCCGAAATCCGCAATCCGCAATGCCTTCACCCCGCCGCCAACCTTCACCCGCTCCGCCGACCGAGACGCCGGCGAACGTAATTCTCAAACGTCGGCAGGCCCGCCTGGGTCCATCGCCGCTCGATGCGCGTCTTCAGGGCGGCATTCTCCCGAAAGAGGGCCTCAAGAGCCCCGCGCTGATCCGGCGGCACGGAAGCGAGGATGTGGCGATCGTGGCAATCGA